>ENA-ORXM01000103-ORXM01000103.1-marine-metagenome-genome-assembly--contig:-NODE-103-length-155564-cov-36.590403_pt1 | contig 155564 bp, 136 predicted proteins | sample MGYA00237867_ERZ511480 | MGnify/ENA primary metagenome ERZ511480 (study PRJEB26309, sample SAMN06266103) | marine metagenome | isolation source: Algal blade | place: United Kingdom:Sidmouth, United...
CTGGCCAAGGGCGGCTATATCGAGCAGGTCGATCGTCGCTGGTGCCTGCGCAAGGATCTTCCGGAAAACTGGTAGGCAGGTCCAAGGCACCCTCTGCCGGATGCCTTGCAGAGATCTTGGATCTTGCTATCTGACCCGATGTCTCGCCGACAGATGCGATCGAGCACTCAGGTGGGAACGGGCAGACAGGTGCGACCGGGATGAAAGATGCGAACGGGCCAACGAATCAGCATTGCCGGACTCGCCGTCACCAGGACCGGCACAAATGTCAGCCAGCAGCTCCTCGAGAGGGCCTGATGCAATATCGCAGCGAAGCGAATAGTTCACTCGATCGTACTCCCAATACTTGACATCGGATTCGAAGGCCCAGTCACGCGCCGCGACACCGGAACGGTCCAGGAGGCCGGAAAGTTTCGTGTCAACACGACGACCTTCCCCGTGCACCAGAAATACGCTCGGCTCCGGAAGCGGAACAAGCTCACCTTCGTAGCTGAAGCAATAGATACGGGCAAGATGCGCATTCTCTCGAGCCAACTGGTTGGTGAGCAAGTCGAAGCTTGCATCAGGTTCGGCACGGGGAGTTTCCGGATCACGCGGATTACGCTCGGCATCCGCTTCGGTTGCAAGCTTGTTAGGGTCTGCATCGACTTCTGCTGGTGGCACCAATATCAGCCCTCCGAACACGCGACCGAACAACTTGACCTGGGACGGGGAAAGGATTGACTCTGGCATGCTAACTATTCCTTTGGTTGGTGTTTCCTGTTAGTTCAGCAACTTCTCACAAATCGGACTGGAGGGAAACTGAACTACCGTCCAGTCGATCTTTACCGAAATTTCAGCGGCAACTCCGGGACCCATCGCCCGAGTCTACACTCAGCCTCGGACCAGGCTCTATCGCGCCGATCTGACGCCACTTGAAGCATTCGAGTATTTGAGCCTGCCAGGCGCCGTACCCGATGACACGATCTGCATCCAGTAGAGCCTGTGCAACATCAACGTAACTCAGACCATGTGGCGACAGACGTGACCAACTCGCGGCGAGCAAGGCACCAAAATAGTCTCGCGATTGCAGTAACGCCTGCTTGAAATCATGATGCCGACCTTCATAGGCTTCATCAAAGCGAAATTGCAATTGCTCGGCATCTGCACCAGGAAGAATCGAGTCGTACGCAGCCGCGGCCAGTTCCGCATCGATCAAATCGCTTTCCAGAAGAGTGGAATGGAACAACTCGATGAAGAGATCGAACAATGCACCCGTGAGCGGCAAACTGAGATCATGCTCCTTTTTCCAGCCTTCGGCATAGTGAGACATCCGCCGGTCGTTCGATGCAATTCGCACCTGATCCACATCTGATTTCTCTGCAAATCTATTCAATTCGTTCAATGAATAGAGGTTGCCACTGGTGCTATCGAGTAATCGCTCCACGACGCTGTCGAAATGCAGTACCGCAATGAACGCGGTCATGTCAGCTGCCGACTCCTGAAATCCATAGTACTCAGGTGTTGCCGTGCTGCCGTCTGGCACACCCACTACCGAATAGATGATGCTATGTCCGATTTCGTGTGCAAGGATATCGAAGTTGAGGCAATACAGCTGGCTCTCGCCTTGCTCGTCGTCAACTGAGCCTGATTCGATGAACCCGTAGCCAGACTGGGCATTATCCCACTCAAGTTGCGGTATCAGTTCGAGGCGACTGTAGTGCACATCGAAGTGCCAACGCACCGGGTGACCCAGATAGCACTCCCACACATCGAGAACCCGTCGAATAACGGCGTACATGTGAGCGGCTTCAAACTGCCGTGTCCCCGGCGTCAGATGGTCATAGTGTCCGTATGCATCTGGAAGTGCTGCTGCATGGCTCGGACCGACGTACGGAGGTATTTGCGACTCCCCGTAGGGCGCTCGCTTGCCTATCGCATCGACGACATACATCTGATCGTCTGCAGGCCCGGCCGCAACTGCGCCGGGTGGCGGCGAGACCCAGATGATTTCCGGCAAGGTGACGGATTGCAAGGCGGGCGACTGGGGGTACACGAGGAACCGTGTTCCGTGACCGTCAAGCTCCCTGTTCAGATCGATGGTCAGCACGGCTTGATCAACTAGCGTTCGCCTGGTTCGCCTCAACCATTACCAGAATCCGAATTCCTGTCAACTGGATTCTGGACCAGGTAGTGATGTTCGCGAGCCAGCATATCGACGAGCTCGAGTTTGCCCGCAAGCCCGAGTCCTCTCGCATACAGGGTCAGGTTCGCAGGGACCGCCTTTCCGGATCGCTCGACGAAATACCAGTGCAACAGCGAGTGGGGCTGTACAGGTTGAAGAGGCAGGGACTCGAGCAGATCCTGCTTCTTGCAAGCCCTGTCTGACAGCGAGGAGTAAAGTCCCTTCAACTTGAGGCGCCCGATCAATGCTGCAACTACATCTGGCCTATCCGGTGACATGACGACAGCATTGATCCGGGTGTCGTTTCGCAAAAGCGATTCAAACTCAGCGATACCGAGGTCGTTCTCCGACAACCATTCATCGAGGCTCTCTCGATCCCAGAGGCCGTTGGCTTGCCTGAATTGGTCGGCACGCTCACGCACCTGTACTTCTTCGCCCGGCAGGGATGCGTTGTCAGACCTTGTCTGCAACAACGACTGCCCATGCAGCATGATCATCCCGACAAGAACCTCAAGCTTGGCACTGACATAGCACGGCTCATCCAGCCTGAGCTCATTCACTACCGCTTCATGATGTTCACGCTTCGATGATTCCAGCCTTCGAGCAGGCGGCGCAGCGATCAGCACGTCATGAAACAGCTCTGTCATCTCGAACCTGAAGCTGGGTGTGCTTACCTGTATTCCATCGCGATCGAGCCCGTCCATGCACTTGATCATTGCCAGGGCGTCATCACGCTTCTGGTCCACCTTTCCTTCTGGAAGCCATTCCGCCAGGCGATCGAGAGTCTCAGCGGGTAAATTCAGTCGCTCAAGCCGCGCCAGTACCCTGGCGTAGGTTCGCTCGGAAAAATGTAGCGACTTGGCCTCATGAACAAAGATTCTTGCTGTTGTTTCGTCGACAACCCTGGCAGCTCGCGCACCATGCAAGGTAAATCGGATATTGATCATCGCGTCGCTGATCGACAAGTATCCTGTCTCGGCCGGACCGTGCACTACGGCGACCTCGTCGTCATCAGAGATTCCATCAAACGGTGGAAGCGCGCCATCAAGGAAGGCCTCGAAAACCTTCCCCACGCCAATCATGCCGAACGGGTCAAGCTCGGCCGCACGCAAGGCTCCCATGCTGGCAGCCCCCAGAACTTGCACACGCTGATCCATCGCCCAGAGAATCTCCTTGTGCCAAACAGATGGACGGTGCTGAAAATATCCGTCGATCACGCCAATGACATCCGGTGAAAATCGCTGCACTACCTCGTAGATCGATCCCTGTTGCACTGGCGGCAAAACGCGGCACTCCGGCAAGGCGGCCTGAACGTCAAAGCCGGACAAAGTCGGCCCCACGAAAACACAGGCGCTCATTTTCGGCTTGCAGCATGGGCACGTGCGCCGACAACGTACTGATCCGACGTATCAAAGGCGCCCTCGAGTCCAGGCACAATGACACGCGCCACAGGTATGGCAAATTCCGGCAGAGCCAGATCAACCCAGATCACCTCCTTGATCCCTCTTTCCATCAACTTCCGTATCGTCCGATCAAGGTCTTCGTATATCGTATCGAATACCTGATCCGGAACGGAATCGAAGCGGATTATCGACGCGTCATTCTTCATGATAGCCGCACACGAGGCCTGTCGCTTTACACGCTGTTCCTCTGCGTACAACCGCGGCTCGAAATCATCTCGAGAACCCGAAATGAAGGTCGTTCTCGCTTGAACTGCCTCGGTTATCGCTCGCAACAGCGCTACGCGCCGATCAGGATGGCAACCGCTACCGAACTCTGGATCAGCAAGATAGTGATTTTCTCCCATGATCAGACAGTGAAAACAGGGTATGCCGATGTCACTGGTCACGTTCCAGATTCGAATATCGAGATCGACCCCCCTGAGTCGATCTATCAACTTCACTGCATCGTTATCATCGACACTGTCAAGATCGACAACCGGGCAATCCCCGGGCGCACGTTGATACCACAAAGCCATAGCATCTCGTTCAATGACCTCATACAGGGCATGCGCGATTGCCTCGGTGTCGCAATTTCCCGACGCAAGTCCATTCGTATTGGCGGGAAAAAAGCCGCTACCGCTGGGGCAAGGCACCGTGAAGTCTGTGTGTACAGACTCATAGGGAACCCATACATCCTCACCACAGATCAGATCCACGCCCTGAATCCACAGCGTACGAACATCATCATGAAATTGCTTACCGTCACACTTGGGCAGTTCGTCGGTGTTCACGACACGAACGTCTTGCTGCAACGTTGTACGATCAGTCAGCCTCAGTGACCGCGTGATTCGCTCTGCGTGAAACGTCTCGACCGATTCCATGATTCCAGAGACTTGCGCACTGACGAGACTCAAGCCCTTGCCCTGAGACACGGCGAGCGAGCGAGAGTTCGGGCGCACCACCATCGTGACCGGAATGCCGATCTTGTCCAGACCGGTAATATCGGCCACACGTGTTATGCCCATGGCCCTCAACCCGGGGGAGATCCGATTCAGTGTCTGTACCGGGTCACTGGATCGGTGGGTTCCCGATCTGTATGTCTTACGCCCCGGCTCAAATCGTGTTCCCAATACCTTTTGCAGTCGAGTTGCTGTCATCGACAGGTCAGAAGCCGGCATGAAGGATCAGGACTCGACTCGGTAGGAAGTCAATGAAAGCGCCTCTGTATAGTCCGGCGTCCCATGAGCGTCGTCGAGCTCATCGACGATGCGTGTCAGTCTATCTCGCGCTTCAGCCAGGTCCTCATGCCCCTTCAGGCACTGCACGAGCGTTACCGTTGATCGAAGCTGCAGCGACCTTGCACCCTGAGAAATGCTGAGTTGTATGGCTTTCTCGAGAACGCTCCGGGCTTCGACTTGAAATTTCGAATCCATCTGCCATAGCAATTCACCATGCCGCCTGTGGAGCTCAGCCTCCCAGAAGCGAAGACCGCTTTGCTCAGTGTGGAGGAACGCCCGCTTCACTGCATCAAGGCCCGCTTCGAATTCGCCCAGATCTACATAGCAGTCAGCCAACATCTCCAGCCAGACCGGCGGGTCTTCATCTGTCCCTATGCCATCGTACAGTGCAATGCAATCACGCAGAGTCTGTATGCCCTCTTCCGATTGACCGCGCTTGGCCATCGACCAACCCTTGAAAGCCTTTGCCTTGGCAAGATACTCAGGGAACTCGTTGGCCCTGGCGAAAGCAATCAACTCATCAGCCTGTTCTGCTGCTGCATGCGGTTCGCATCGGTATCTCAGTAGCAGCAGGTTCATATCCATCACGTGAACCAGACTGCCAGCTTGTTTCAACTCCTCCGCCCAAACCCTTGCCTTGCGCATCTGCGTCAACGCCTGATTTGGAAAGCCGGTCAACCAGAGTGACTGAGCTTCTTCGCCCAGAGCACATACCCGTGGGTCATGCCCACCATACCTGGCGGCGTGTGATCTATAGTCACTGCCGCCGTACAAGGCAATGCCTGCCTGTATGTGCTGCAGGCAGGCGCCATGGTCACCAAGATGAAATCGTGTGGCCCATTGACAATGATGAGCCTGCAATTTCAATCCGTCGTCATCCAGACGTGCAGCTAATTCCTCCAGCTTCGTCGCTCGTTCCGCATCGGTATGAAAATTTCCCGAGATTCTCCACCAACCCCACAGTGCGGTGAAATGATCTTCAGATTCCGGCAATTTTTCAGTGAGCACCACGGCTTCCTGGTACACGGCAATTGTTTCTGCCGCCGCAGATCCACGCAGGGCGATCAATGCGGGACCGAGAGTGATCAGAAATCGTAGTAGCTTGATGTCTCGTTGTGCGCTATCCGGCTGTCGCCGAAGCAGCTGCAGTCCGCTTTGCAGCTGAGTGACAGCCTCACGATAGGCGGAACGTTGATTGCCAGATTCTCCTGCTTTCAGCCAGTATTCGACTGCCTCACGATACGCTCTCGCCTCTGTGTAGTGCCTGGCAACAAGCTCTGGCGCGGCCGCCGCCTCCGTGGCTTCAAGTGCCGCCGCTGTTCGACCATGCAGTTCCCGGCGCTCATCACGAAGCAGGCTGCCATAGGCTGTGTCTCTGACCAAGGCATGCTTGAAGCGATATGACGAGTCAGGGCGGCATCCCTCGGCGATGATCACGTCTGACTTTGCCAGCCGATCAAGACCTTCATGTAGCTCCGGTTCTCCAATATCTGCAATGCTTGCAACCACGTCGTAGTTGAAATCACGCCCGATTACAGATGCAATTTGCGCTACACGCTTGCCTGGCCCAAGCTGGTCGAGACGTGCCATGAGGAGATCATGCAAGGTATCCGGAATTTCGGAATCGTCTATGACCCCCGGAAGCTCGTAGTTTCCTGTCCGCTGTCGAGACTTTGTGAGAAGTGTTTTCGTCAGCTCCTCGGCAAACAGAGGAATACCGTCTGCCTTGTCGACGATTCGCCCGACAAGTTCTGCCGGGAGATCAGGCCCGGACGCCACAAGCGCTACCAGATCCCTGGAATGATCCGACTCGAGCCGGGAAAGATGGACAGGTTCAGCACCGGGGAATATCTCGTCAGGAAAGGCACCGTCGCTTCTGCAAGTCAACAACACCATGATTCTTCGATCAGCAGCATCACGAGAAAAACGTTGAAACAATTCTCGTGAGCTTGGATCGCTCCAGTGCACATCTTCGACGAGAGCAAGAATCGGACGCATTTCCGACAGAGCGAACAACCTCTCCAGTAATGAGTCGTTAATGGCACGCTTTTTCGCTTTTGCGCTGAACTGCTCGAACTCGTCTTCTACTGAATTTGGAATAGACAGGAGTGTGGCGTAAGCCGAAATCACCAGTTCATGGGGAACAATTCCGAAACGAAAAAGCTTTCGTAACTTGACGCGCTTGATTGCGTCACTATCGTTACCTTGAAATCGAGCGGCGCGTACGAGATGAGAAGTGATGGGGTATAGCGCCGTATTGACATGGTAAGGAGAGCATTGATATTGCAGGAAATAGTGTGGTTCCGGCTCAAGCTTCTCACGCATTGCTTCGGCAATACGCGACTTTCCTATTCCCGCCTCACCCGTGATCATGATCACCTGACCCTTTCCGCTCTTGCAGAGCTCCCATCGACTACTGAGCAGGTCGATTTCGTGCTGACGATTGACCAGAGGCGTGATGCGAGTGACTCGCATGGACTCGAATCGAGTTGGTTCGCCAGCCACCGAATCAACACGCCAGACTTCAACAGGCTTGGAAAAACCTTTCAGTTCGCGACTCCCTGTCGACGTCAAGGCAAATCGGCCGGCTATCAGCCGGCGCGTTCTCTCTCCAATCATCACGGTGTTCGGTTCTGCCAAAGACTGCAGGCGTGCTGCCAGATTCGGCGTCTCGCCAACGACAGCTTCTTCCGCAGCCGCGTCCTTGCCGATCAAATCGCCTGCGACAACCACCCCGGTAGCAATGCCTATGCGAATTGCGACACTCAGCCTTTGACCTGATTGCTCAGCCCAGTCAACGGATGCAATGGAATCGATCATCCCGAGTCCAGCATGGACGGCCCGCTCGGCATCGTCTTCGTTGGCTATCGGATACCCGAAGAAGGCAAGAATGCCATCACCCAGAAACCGCGAGACATTCCCTCCAAACGCTTCGATGACAGGCTCGCAAGCCTGCTGATAGGTCCGAATGACCCTGCGCAGATCTTCAGGATCCAGTTGCTGGGATAGCTCCGTAGAACCGACTAGATCACAGAACAGCACGGTAAGCTGGCGGCGTTCGACGCGGTGTTCTGAACTGGGCTCACCGGCAGGTTGCCCCGAATCAGATTCGACCGAGAGGCGGACCCCACACTGGCCGCAGAACTTGAATTGGCCTGGAGACTCAGTGCGGCAGCTGGGACATGTGAGCTTTTGCATCTAGTCAGCGGACCGGCTTGTACGACCTCGACAGCAGGGACAAAGTGCCGTGTGAGCGGCGAGAAATGTCACTCTTCAATCTGTCGTTAGTCGCCAAACCCTTTATCGTTCCTCGCTCATGGAAGCCTGAAGAGGAGTTGGCTACAACCTTGACAGCACACAGCTTACAGCACGGCACCTCGCAACCGGCCATGAAGACGGCAAGCCCTCTATCGAAGTTGACCAGGCAAACTTCGACTAATCAATAGTATAGGAACGACCGCAAAGCAGCTAGTCGGGACTTTACCTGCCAGAGAAACACGATATGCTCGAACTCATACACGAGCAGCAGCCTGGTGCCGGCTGGATGACGCGGACTCATGAAGACGGACAGCTCGAACAGGCATACTGGCACCGGGACGCGTTTTCGACTGTTTCCGCAAGCACCCTATCTCACTCAGGGAGTCGAACCGGAAACAGTCTGGATTTCTACTCCGGCCGGTGAGACCAAGCCCGGCCCTGCCGATGCACGGGCTTATGTTGTCGACCCGGTCAACAAGCCCTTGCCGTACGGCGATCGTTTCATGCCGCCCTTTCGCGGCCCGGTTCACTACCCGGCCTTACCCGATGCAGAGGGCCATTTCGATTATTTGCCCGTCGATTCCAGAGAATTCCGGGCGGCGCACATGTTTGCGGCGGTGCGTTTCACGCTTGACGTCTGGGAAGGCTATTTCGGCCGACCGATAGGCTGGCATTTCTCATCGCACTACGAACGGCTCGAGCTGATTACGGTCGTCGACTGGGACAACGCACACTCCGGTTTCGGATTTATCGAGGCCGGCTACGGACTCACTGAAGGTGGGCATGGCAAGCTCTACAGCCTGAACTTCGACGTGATGGCACACGAGGTCGGCCACAGCATCATCTTCGCGGAAGTCGGAACTCCGCCGACAGGTACACCTTGGACTGACGAGTACCGCAGTTTTCACGAATCGGCGAGCGACCTGATCGCGCTGCTTTCAGCGCTACATCTCGACTCGGTACTGCACCGCTTGCTCGACTCCACAAAGGGCAATCTCTACAGGTACAACGAACTCGGCCGTTTCGGCGAACTCTCGAATACCGAGCAGATACGACTGGCATGCAACGACGTCAAGATGTCGGACCTGCACGGCCTCGGCGACCATGGGCGTTCTTTGCCTCTGACCGGGGCGGTCTTTGATTTTCTGGTCGAGATGTTCCAGACCAACCTCGTTGAACAGAGGCTGTTACGGCCCGAAGTAGCCAGCCTGTCCCATGACGTTCGGTGTTCGCTTTCGGCCGAAAACTTCATTCAGGCTGAATTCGCAGGCGCCTTTCTTGATCATCCTGTCGAGTTCCGCCAAGCGCTCGAACGCGCCCGTGATCACGTGGGTCTGTTTCTGGTAAGAACCTGGCAACAGCTGTCACCCGGACAACTCGACCATCGAATGATCGCGGCGGCGATGCTTGAGGCCGAAGATGCCATGGGCGGCCGGTATCTGTCCATGCTCGCCGAATGCCTGCAATGGCGAAATCTCTTGCCTGATGGTGGCGTAGCTTTGCATAACCGCGACCTGCCTGTTCCGACACTTGTCAATTCCAGCAGGCATCAATGAAGACAGGCTGCGTTTTGTTCGCAAAGGACATCGTCAGGCTGGCCGACTTCTACGAAGCCTGCCTGTCGCTTGAACGAACTGCGGTTGAAAGATCGCATATTGTCCTGACAGCACCCGTCTTCGAACTCGTTATCCACGCGATACCGCGCAAGGTCGCCTCTCGCATCGACATACAGACCCCTCCGATCGCACGTGCCGAGACACCGATCAAGCCGGTATTCGAGGTAGACGACCTGAACGCCTTGCGTAGCACCGTGGGTAACCATGGCGGCGTGCTCGGTCCGATTGAAAAGGCCTGGCAGATTCGCGGCGCAACCGTACTCGATGCACTGGATCCGGAAGGCAATGTCATCCAGTTCAGACAACCGTCAGGGTCGGAAGCAACCCCCTGATCAATCCGTTTGCTGTCGATCGGCCTGCACGGGAAGATCCCTGAAAACGGGATTCCAGTAGGGAACGCGTCGCTCGCGAACTTCGAACAGGTTCATGCCGAGCGTCACGGGTGACGACAGATCGGTCGTCTCGAGATCGAAACCCAGGGTAGCGTCCACCCCGGTATCGGCGCCCAGGCGTTCCTGACCATCGACGGACCGCCGTTCGACGGCCGACACCGTCACGTTCACGGCGCGATCACTGGATGACCACAGACACGGCAACGTCGAATTGCAGTTGACTTCGCTTTCTGTCGAACTGTCGAGCGGGATGTTCTCGAAGACGACGTTCACGCGAACCCCGTCGACATTGAAGTGCAGAGTGGCACGTTCGAGGATCGGCCTGCCCGCAGGCAGTTCATCCCGAAACTCGATCGATGCGTCGAGCGGTGCAGACACGTCAAGCCCGACATCTGTACCGCTCAGATCAAGGGTCGTCGAGGCGCGATCCGAGAAGCCCGAACTGACGCCATCAAGCACCACGAAGCCTGCCAGGATTTCGTCAACGCCTTGCGTCACGAAGGATGACGTCAATAGATCAAGCATGACGCCCGGAGTGGCGCCGATTCCGAAATCGAGTCTGAGGTCGCCACTGCCATCCGCTTGCTCGCCTTGCAAGGCCGAGAGCAACAGCGTGAGCGAACCGTCTTCGCTTCGCCAAAGGCAAGGCATCTGACCGCCGCAGCCGGCCGGCAGGATTCCCACTGAAATCAGCCACCCACTGAGCGCCATTCGTTTTCTTGTCATCGCAAAGCTCTCGAGCTACGCAGCGACCGGGCTCATGCGCAGGAGCAGACTGCCGAGCAGAATGAACACAGCCCCCGATACCACGCCGGCGGCTGCGAACGCGGTTCCGCCGAATTCGTCCTTCCTCGCGTAAATCGTGTACCACGCATAGACGCCTGCCAGAACAGCGATCACCGCAACACCGATGGCTGGCAGGACGAGAGCTGCATTACCGATGAAGGCCGAAGCGTATGCGGCCAACGATGCGCACAAGGAGACCAGTGCCAGGGGATGCGTCTTCACGAGTTCACCTGTTGCGGACGGGAATCGAAAGGCACTGAAGATCCATTCTTGCCGGCTGCTGGCCCATCGGCATCCAGTGCCGCGAGCGATGCCTGAACACGTCGCTCTTCGATATGCCGTGAAGCCTCCACGGGCTCGATGCTCTGCCGGTCGTGATACTGCTTCCAGCCCGTCGTCAAGGCTTTGTAGTGCAGGAAGACAAGATCGTCCGGTGCTGGCCGTTCACGCCACCAACCAAGCTTGAGTCGGGCGTTGTGAATGCGGGGTGCCCGCAGGGCCTTGCGCCGCAGCAGATACTTGAACGACTTGCCGCGCAGTTGCCGCTCCCGATAGGCAAAGTCGCGGGCCGTCGGCACAGCACCATGAGGGCCGTCACCGATTTGCTCTTCACTACTTGACGGCTGCTCGCCCCCGGTCTGCTCATCGCTCCTGACCTGCCCTCCGCTCCTGAACGGTCCTCCACTCCCGACTTGCCCTTCGTTGCCGACTCGCGGCACCCAGTAACTGTCCAGACGCAGCAGGCCGGTTCGAGGTGAACAACGACGAAGCCTGTCGGTCAGTAAACCGCCAGCCAGTGAGGCGCCGGTCGGTAAGTAGCTGGTCGGTGAGGAACCGGTGTTAGCAGACGGCCCTGCCGACGGTCCGACCACGAGATATTCGTCGATGTCGAAGTTCCCCGACCAGTCGCTTGCGCCGAAACAGCTGTGCGAGTGCACGATCTGGCTGGGCTGGCTGAAACGGTTACGGTAGTTGCGTAGCGGCCCATAGGCATACGGCCAATGCACGAGCACGATCTCGAGCGCAAGCGGGAGGGCGCGCAGACGCTCAGGCAGTGACTCGACATCGTCGCTGCCATTGTCGTAGAGAATGACGCGGTCGACACCCAGCCGAGCCGCATGGCCAAGCCAATCCGCTATCCATGCGAAGGGACTGTTCTTCTGCAGGGTCGCGAACTGCAGGAAAACCGGCGCGAGCTTCGCACGGGCAGCACGCACCTCGGCTCGCTGGCCAGTCGCGAGGTCGATGCTCACGCGTACCTCATCAGCGTGAGTAACCTCGGCAGGCAATCGAAAACGATGCGTCACCACTCGATCACCCTGACGCATTCGATGCCGGAGCACATCGCTGCTCGAGCCGTTCGGCAGGTGAGTGCGAAGCCTGAACGGCATGACCTCACGCTTGAGGTTCAAAAGTGGTGGACCGACAGCGCAGAGATCATCGCCATCGAGAAACATGTCGTGGAAGAGCGAGCGCTGGTCGTACTGAGCGTAGTCGCCTTCGTCGAGTAGCGCACGGCCGCTCAGCTGCGAGCGCTTGTCGAGGAAGCGGCGCGTGCGCCGCGAATTTTCAGGAAGCGAGAGTGCGGTCGGCCGGTAGACGGTAACGCGAGCCACGCCTGCGCACTCAGCGCTTCATCGAATCGAAGAAATCATTGTTGGTCTTGGTCTGCTGCAACCGCCCCAGCAGGAATTCGATCGCTTCGATCTCATCCATGGAGTGAATGAACTTGCGCAGGATCCACGTCTTCTGCAACTCTTCGGGTTCCATCATCAGTTCTTCACGTCGCGTGCCGGAGCGATTGATGCTGATGGCCGGAAAGACACGCTTCTCGGCGATGCGCCGCTCGAGATGCAGTTCCATGTTGCCGGTACCCTTGAACTCCTCGTAGATGACTTCGTCCATCTTCGAGCCGGTGTCGATCAGCGCGGTGGCGATGATCGTCAGACTGCCGCCTTCCTCGATGTTTCGGGCGGCGCCGAAGAAGCGCTTCGGGCGGTGCAGCGCGTTGGCATCGACGCCGCCCGTCAGGACCTTGCCCGACGACGGGACGACGGTGTTGTAGGCCCGCGCGAGCCGGGTAATGGAATCCAGCAGGATCACGACATCCTTCTTGTGCTCTACCAGTCGCTTGGCCTTCTCGATGACCATCTCCGCTACCTGGACGTGCCGCGCGGCCGGCTCATCGAAGGTGCTCGAGATGACCTCGCCCTGCACCATCCGTTGCATTTCGGTGACCTCCTCGGGGCGCTCGTCGATCAGCAGCACCATGAGGTAGGCGTCAGGGTTGTTCGCTGCGATGCTCTGCGCGATGTTCTGCAGAATCAACGTCTTGCCTGCTTTCGGTGGCGAGACGATAAGACCTCTCTGACCCCGACCGATGGGCGCCGCGATATCAATGATACGGGCGGTGATGTCCTCGGTACTGCCGTTGCCGCGCTCCAGATCGAGCCGCTTGTTGGCATGCAGCGGGGTCAGGTTCTCGAACAGGACCTTGTTCTTGGCCTGTTCTGGCGTCTGGAAGTTGATTTCATCGACAGCGACGAGGGCGAAGAAGCGCTCGCCCTCCTTCGGTGGCCGGATGGTGCCTTCGATCGTGTCGCCGGTGCGCAGCGAAAAGCGCCGGATCTGCGTCGGTGACACGTAGATATCGTCCGGACCCGCAAGGTAGGAGCTGTCGGCCGAGCGCAGGAAGCCGAAGCCGTCCTGGAGAATCTCCAGCACGCCACCGCCGTGGATATCCTCCCCTTTCTTCGAATGCGCCTTGAGGATCGAGAAGATCATGTCCTGCTTGCGCTGCCGCGCAACGTTCTCGATGCCGATCGTCTGAGCGAGTTCGATCAACTCGGTCGGATTCTTCTTCTTCAGGTCGGTCAGATTCATGAACGCAATGACACGAGACGGCTCAAAGCCGGAAAGGAAATCGGCTGACCGGCCGACGGATGCGGCGAGTCGGAAAAGGCGGAGGTGTCTACTTCTACTGGCGACTGTTCGAGAGACAGCCGTTGCGCTGGCTTAGGGACGCGCGCCGACAGGAGGGCGGGCACAGCACTATTGGACGGACATTAGCACGCGTCACGATACGTGTCCAGTTGGACGTGTGTCCGTTCGAAATACCCGCCCCCCCTGATCCGATCGCGCTCGGGGGAGCGGGCCACAGCACTGAAAGACAATAATTGTCAGTCGCTCTTCATTGCTCGGACTGCGTCGATCGGTCTTCTGTCAATCGAGATCAGTCAGTCGAGGCGATACGGTCGGGGTCATTCGGTCGAGCTGCGCTCAGGCGTGCCCGTCAAGGAACTCCGTCAGCTCGGCCTTCGACATCGAACCGAGCTTGGTTTCCTCGACCGAGCCGCCCTTGAACAGCATCAGGGTTGGAATACTCCGGATACCGTATTTCGGCGGCGTGTCGGGGTTCTCGTCGACATTCATCTTGACGATGCGGACCTTGCCCGCATAACCCGGCGCAATATCCTCGAGAACGGGGGTTATCGCCTTGCAGGGTCCGCACCATTCGGCCCAGTAGTCCACCAGAACGGGTGTCTCGGACTTCAATACCTCCTGTTCGAAGGTATCGTCGGTAATCGCGGTAATATGGTCGCTCATGTGCGCCTCCGGAGTGCTCGTGTGTTCGGCCAACGAAACATCGGGCCGTGCCAGTCCAATGCAAGTGTCAATGCAAGTGGCAATGCATGAGGGTACCGTCGCCCATCCGGCCACTCATGCTGTCAAGTCGGGCCCGTGCTGGCCATCCGGCAGCCACTCTAGCAGAACACGAATGACATCAGATTTAACTGGAGCGACTCCCGCCTTTGCCGATCTCGGCCTGCCGGCGGCTCTCACCCGGGCAACCGATCGGCTCGGTTTTTCGCACTGCACGGAAATTCAGGCACTGACCCTGCCCCACATCATCGCCGGGCGCGATGTCGCCGCCCAGGCGCAGACCGGAACCGGCAAGACCGCCGCCTTTCTGCTCGGCAGCTTCGCCCGCCTGCTGGCCGCCCCTCCGCAGGAACGGCGAGCGGACCAACCTCGCATGCTGGTGATCGCGCCAACGCGTGAACTCGCCATGCAGATCAAGAAGGATGCTGATGACCTCGGGGCCGATACAGACCTGAAATGCGCAGTCGTCTACGGTGGCATCGATTACGAGAAGCAACGCCAGGAGCTTGCCGCGGGTGTCGATGTGCTGATCGGCACACCGGGCCGCCTGATCGATTACTTCAAGCAGAAGGTCTACAACCTCAATGCTCTCGAGATCGTCGTGCTCGACGAGGCCGACCGGATGTTCGATCTGGGCTTCATCGCCGACATCCGCTTCCTGCTCAGAAAAATGCCAGCGCCAGGCGTACGCACCAGCATGTTGTTTTCGGCCACGCTGTCGCATCGGGTCATGGAGCTCGCCTACGAGCACATGGACAACCCCGAGGAACTGAAGACCGAAACGACACAGGTCACGGCAGACAAGGTTATCCAGTCACTCTACCAACCTGCCACCGATGAAAAGATTCCGCTGCTGCTCGGCCTGATGCGCGAACTGACGCCAGCGCGCTCGATGATCTTCGTCAACACCAAGCGCGCGGCGGAACGGATCGAGAGTTACCTGGTAGGCAACGACATCGTCTGTGGCCTGCTCTCGGGCGATGTCCGCCAGAACAAGCGGCAGAAGATCCTCGCCGAATTCACCGGCGGCAGGATTCCGGTGCTGATCGCAACCGATGTCGCCGCGCGTGGTCTGCACATCGATGATGTCACGCACGTGTTCAATTACGACCTGCCACAGCAAGCCGAAGACTATGTCCACAGGATCGGTCGTACCGCCAGAGCCGGTACCGAAGGTGTCGCCGTCAGCTTCGCATGCGAGAACTACTCGTTTTCATTGCCCGAGATACAGGAGTACATCGGGCAGAGCATTCCGCTCGCACAAATTACCGATGAACTCCTGGTCAAGCCGAGGCGACCGGCCCGCATCGAACGGGATCGCGTCGAGCGGCCCGGTGATAGACCTCGACGCGGTGCGAGTGGTGGGCCGGGTGCCGGCAAGGGCGGGCCGGGCCGTGGCCGGAACTCGAGCAAGGGAGAAGGCGGTCGCCCGGCCAGCGCAAATGCAGACAAGCCAGCGGCCAGGCAGTCAGCCAACCCGGCCGCCGGCGGTGGCAAGGCGGACGGCAAGCCCTCCTCTCGACAGCCGAGCGACGCAAGGAAGAGCGCTGTAGGCCAGGGCAACGGCCACACCAGCGCAAAGGCGAGCGCTCAGGCCACTGGTCAGGCAAGCAGTCAGGCAAGCGAGAAAACGGTCGCCGATACCGCACCCGGCGACAAGCCCAAGCGTCGTCGGCGACGACGACGTGGACCACGACAGACATCGGCAGGCTCCTCTTCCGGCGCATCACCGACCGAGTCCAACGACTGACGAGTCACCGCTCGGCGTGTGAGTAGGGCATCATTCTTGCCCTGCTCAGTCACACTTCAGGTCGATCTCACGATGGATTACCTACAAGCCCGCAGCAACATGATCGAGCAACAGGTTCGTCCTTGGGACGTGCTCGATCAGCGGGTACTCGACGTGCTGAACGAGGTGCCACGAGAGGCCTTCGTCAGTCCGGCGCAAAGTGGCATCGCCTACAGCGACTATCCACTGCCCATCGGGCATGGCCAGCACATGCTGAAGCCGACGCTCGACGGACGGCTGGTGCAGGCGCTGGCACTCGATGCGGCAGACTCGGTCCTCGAGATCGGTACCGGCAGCGGTTACCTGACAGCCTGCATCGCGCGCCTCGCGCGCCGTTGCGAAAGCCTGGAAATCGTGCCCGAACTTGCCAATTCAGCAATGGCGCGACTGGAACGACAAGGTTATGACAACGTCAATGTCCACCAGCGGGACGCGGCGACGGGAGTCAGCGATGACGATCACTACGACGCCATCCTGTTCGGTGGCTCGGTGCCTCGGGTGCCCGAACGCTATCAGCGCCTGCTCGTTGTCGGCGGGCGTCTCGTCGCGATAATCGGTCACGCTGAGCGACCGACCATGGAAGCGGTCCTGCTGACGCGGGTCGGCCGTGAGGAGTGGGTTACCGAAAGCCTGTTCGACACGCATGTCGATCCCCTGGTGAGTTTCAGCTCGACAGTTCCGCCCGCGTTCGTCTTCTGAATCCCCTCCCTATGTTCACGACATTCGAAATGACCGTCGAAACCATTCGAGTTCGCCTGTTTCGAGGCCGCCTCTATCGAGTTCGCCTCTCCGGTACGCGTGCCCGGAGCGGGCCACAGCTGTCTGCCGTCATTCTTGTCGGTGGCCTGCTGGCGAGCAGCCTGCCGACTACCGGCAGCGCGGCTGACCTCGTCGAAGTCTATGACCGCGCCCGCGAGTACGACAGTGAACTCCGCGCGGCTACCTTCGACTACGAAGCGGCACAGCAACAACTGCCACTGGCGCGATCTGCCTTCCGTCCCCAGTTGAATGCAGGCGCTGACGGGAGCATCGGGCACATCGACACCGATCTCGCTCATGACAGGTACAGAAGCCTCGGCATAACCCTGTCGGCCACACAGACGCTCTTCAATCGTGCCAACGGCGCACTCGTCGATCAGGCGAAGCTCGGCATGAAGCAGGCTGACGCCCAATTCCTGGCCGTTGAGCAGGCGCTGATCCTGCGTGTCGCGACAGCGTACTTCGATGTGCTCCGCGCGCAGGCAGACCTTGTCTTCAGCCGCTCCGAACTCGAAGCGATTAGGCGCCAGCGCGAACAAGCCGTTCGTCGTTTCGACGTCGGACTCGTGCCAGTCACCGATGTGCGTACCGCAGAAGCGCAATACGATCTCGCTGTCGCTCAGGAAATCGCGGCAGCCAACCAGCTTTCGACAGCGCAAGAGGCGCTGCGTGTCATCAGCAATACCGACGATGAGGATGCCCTGCACCGTCTCGCCCGCGACCTGCCGTTGGTCAGCCCCGATCCGGACGACATCGATGCCTGGGTCGAACTTGCACTCGAGCAGAATCTCGAACTGGTCGGCGCACGTCTGGCCTCGGAAAGCGCAGCAACGCAGATCGATATCGAACGGGGTGCGCGCTATCCCACGCTCGATCTGGTCGGCACGGCCTCGTCGAGCAAGACCACGCAGGACGGGCGCACCGATGCCGACGTCGCCGAACTCGCACTGCAGTTGCGTATCCCGATCCTGACCGGCGGCAGGGTGAATGCCCAGGTTGCGCAGGCGCGCGCAAGGGCTGAATCATCGGCCGAGCAGCTGGTCGCCCAGGAACGCGCCGCCACGCAACAGGCGCGCGATGGCTACCGTGGTGTACTCACCTCCATCAGTCGCGTGCAGGCCTTGCGCCAGGCACTGGTCTCGACCCAGAAGTCGGCGGAAGCGACCGAAGCAGGTTTCCGTGCCGGCACACGCACCTCGATCGATGTGCTGCAGGCACTGCGTGATGTCTACCGCGCGCGTTCTGACTATGCCGGAGCGCGTTACGATTACCTGATCAATACCTTGAACCTGAAAGCAGCCGCTGGCACCTTGAGCGAGAACGATCTGGAAGCCGTCAATCGATTCCTGGTTCCCACCGACCCGGAAAGTTGATCACACCTTCGTCCAGGCGCACTCAGCTGTTCGTGTGAGGCCGGCGTCCACCAGCCGGAACGCGGTGAACGCGACCACCCGGGGCATCGCCCCGTCGACGTTTCCCTGGCGAAAATACCTGCACCCGCGCCACTGGCCGACGTGGGTCGGGTTCGGCGTGTTTGCCTCGCTCGCCCGATTGCCCCTCGATACGCAACTGGCCATCGGCCGTGCGCTCGGCCGACTCCTTCACACGCTCTTGCCGGCCCGTCGTCGCATCGCTCGCATCAACGTCGAACTCGCCTTTCCCGAACTGAGCGAGGAGGCACGCGGCGCCATCGTCAGGCAATCGTTCCAGGCGGCAGGCACTGCCATCGCCGAGACCGCCTGCGTCTGGTTTCGTCCACCGAACGTTCTCGGCAATCGCATCCGCCTCGAAGGCGAGGAGCACGTCGACGCCGCGCTGGCGGCCGGTCGAGGTGTCATTCTCCTGCAGGCGCACTTCACCGCCATCGACGTCTGCGCGCCGGTCATCGGCAGTCGCTGGCCATCGGGTTGTGTCTATGACAACCCGAAGAACCCTCTTTACGCCGCCATGCTTGCCTGGCAGCGAAGCCGCTGGGCGAGTCCGATGATTGACAATCGGGACATCCGCACCATGGTTCGCCATCTGCGCCGGGGGGGCATGGTCTGGTACTCGCCTGATCAGAGTATCGGTGCGCACCGCGGCGGCATTGCGACCCGCTACTTCGACCAAGCGGTCCTGACAACCAGCGGTACGGCACGCATCGTCGCCATGACCGGTGCCGCCATCGTGCAACACCTCCCCGTCCGCGAGCCACATGCCAATCGCTACACGCTGCGCTTCCTGCCCCCCATCGACCTGCCCGGCGATGACGTGACCGCAGCAACGCAAAGGGTCAACGATCTGCTCGAGCAACATGTTCGCGAACAGCCGGGCCAGTATCTCTGGGCGCATCGACGGTTCAAGCCACCCGACAAGTCCCTGCCCGATCCTTACCGACGAACCGCGTGAGCGACCCGCGCCAGGGACTCGCGGTGCGCCCGCCACGTCGGTACCGATGGCTGGTTCGATTGCTCACTCCGCTGGTGCTGATGCACCTGCTCCATCGGCGCCGCAAGGACGGCGACCACCGCTACCTGTCTGAACGGCTTGGCCGCAGTGGCAAACGTGCCGACGTCCCGTCGCTCTGGTTCCACGCGGCCTCGGTCGGCGAGACGGTAACCATCCTGCCGCTGCTGGATGCGCTGTCGAGCGGGTGGCCGGAGACGCCGCTGCTGGTCACGACGAACACCACGACCGGTGCTCGGGTTCTTGCCGAGAAGGCACCTGCAGGCGTTCGGCATCGTTACCTGCCACTCGACTTTCCCGCGGCAACCCGACGATTTCTCGAACAGGAGAAGCCGATTGCGGGCTGGATAGTCGAAACGGAAATCTGGCCCTGGCTGTTTGCCCGGGCACAGGCCGCCGGTGTCCCACTCACCATCATCAACGCGCGGCTCTCGCCACGCACGCGTCGCCAGTCGAACGGTTGGCTCAGCGACACCTATCGCCGGGCGCTGTCAGGGGTCGATGTGCTGGCAAGATCCGGCGATGACGCCGATGCCTTCCGGCAACTGGGCGCCGAGCCTGATCGAATCGTGGTAGTCGGCGAACTGAAGTACGCCCGCCGATCAGGTGGTCCGGGCAGTCCGGGCAGCCCTGGCAGTTCGGTCCGCTCTGGCAGTTCGAGCGGCTCGGCCGGCGACACCCAGCCGAGCCCGGTCGCACTGCCATTCGTGCTCGCGGCATCGACCCACGCGAACGAGGAGCAACAGCTTGCGCGGGCATGGCTCGAGTGCTGCAGACAAGGCTTGCTGGTCATCGTGCCACGGCATCCGGAACGTGGCGAGTCATTGTCTGCCGATCTCGACGAACTGGCAGCGCCCGCCCGGATCCGACGTCGCGCAAACGGTGAGCAGCCAGTGCCGACGGATCGACTCTACCTGGCCGACACCCTCGGTGAACTGGACGCCTTCTATGCCCACGCCAGCGGGGTTTTCGTCGGCGGCTCGCTGATCGAGCGCGGCGGTCACAATGTGCTCGAGCCGGCACGCCATGGCTGCGCCTTGGCGGTGGGTCGGTACACCACGAATTTCCGCGAACCGATCGAGCTGCTACGGGCCGCCAATGCCATCAGCGAGTGCGCCGACGCCACGGCGGTGGTGCACTTTCTCCAGCGCGCCTTGCAGGACGACGCGTTATTGCAGGCTCAGGGCAAGCGTGCCCGTAGTGCCGCTGAAAGCGTGGTTGGCATCGTCGAGCGGTATCTCGATTGCCTGGGCTTCACCGCGCCGCGCTGACGGCAAGGGACCCATTCAGAACAGAATTTCGTAAAGGACAGTCAGTCAGCGTCAGCAAATTGCGGCGCGGTGCAATTATCCTTTTTCGTTCTCGACCTTTAGCTCGTGCAGGGTCCGCTCGCCGAGATCGCTCTGCCAGGCCGCCTTGAGATCCTCGAACCGTTCAACGTCGAAAACCAGGCCACGCTGCGTGCAGAGCTTGGCAAGGGAGCGCCGCAGCCTGGCGACGTTCGCCGTTTGCCAGCGCGCGATACCCGGTTCGGCGCGGCGCCAGGTGGCCTTGTCGAAGTCGATCAGATGCACGACCTCTTCGTCGATGATCACGTTGTTGGCATTGAGATCGGCGTGACAGCAGCCCGCCGACTGAAAACGCGCGATACAGCGGCCGACCGCACGCCAGATCCCCACGGGCAAGCCGTCGTTGCCCGCCGCGAGCAATCGCGTGGCGAAGGTTTCCCCGGGCAGTCGTCGCGTCACCAGACTGCCGCTCCAGAGGCGACCGTGCCGCGTTACCGAGCAGGCATAAGGGCGAGGCGCAGGGAGGTTGCGGGTTTCCAGCTCGCGCAGAATCTCGAATTCCCGCACTGCTCGCGTGCGCGCGAGACCGGTCCAGAAGTAGTGTCGTTCGGTCAATCGGCGAACCATGCCGCCGCGACGATAATGTCGCAGCACGAGCGGATAGCCACCGAGCTCGAGAAAGTGCGCATGGCCACGGCCAGCCCTCGCCGTACCGAGCAAGGCGCCCCGCGAGGCAAGGGCATTCTCGTCGAAGACGATCGGGTCGAACGGCGGCTGTTCGTCGCGGCGATAGCGCCACAGGGTCGCGGCCGGAGCCAACGCACGGCAAGTCATGATCAGTCGTTACCGGAGCCTGTATCGCGCTCATCCGCGCCGCCCGTCTTGCCCTCCACAAGACGAAACACGGTGCCGCAATACGCACAGGTAGCTTCCGGTGCGTCCTCGAGCGGGATGTAGACCCTGGGGTGACTGTTCCAGAGTGATGAATCCGGCGTCGGACAATGCATCGGCAATTCGTCTCGGGTGACGTCGATGTGGGTCCGGCTGTTGGACTGTTGCATGGTTGAAAAGCCATTCGGAAAGCAGAATCGAACGCACCGCAGGAACTACAGGATGCGTTCACGTATCTCGATGACGCGCTTGCGCAGTTGCTTCAGACGCTCGTCAACCGCTACCGGACCGATCGCCAGCTCCAACGCGCGTTGATGCAATCGTTCGCGCAAACTCACGTAGTCTCTACAGAGGATAGCTGCATCTGTGGCTGCTACCAGTCGTAGACGGCCCGCTTCTGTCAGCACCCTCACATTGTCGGTGAAGCGTACCAGTGACGGTGCGTTGGCGGCATGGGCCAAAGCGAGATACTGGACGATGAACTCGATGTCGGCAACGCCACCCGCGTCCTGCTTCAGGTCCATGTCGTCGGTCAGTGTCGGATTCGCCCCTGAGCCCAGCGTCTCGCGCATGCGCTCACGCATCGATGCGACATCTGCCCGGAGCTCCGCCTCGTCGCGCGGTGTGCAGAGGATACTCTGCCTGAGTGTGTCGAAACGGGCACGTGCATCAGCGACCCCTGCGACTGCCCGGGCACGCAACAGTGCTTGATGCTCCCAGGTCCAGGCATCAGCACGCTGATAGTCCGAAAAACTGTCCAGGGTACCGACCAGCACGCCGGAATTGCCGTTTGGACGGAGTCTGAGATCAACCTCGTACAGGCGACCAGCCGGCGTGACCGTTCCCATGAAATGCACGAAGCGACGCACCATTCTCGAGGCAATCTCGGCCTCGTCAGACGCCTTGCTGTCAGGCGCTTCCCGATCAGCCACATCTCTGAGAAACACGAGATCGAGATCAGAGCCGAAGCCGAGTTCCAGGCCCCCGAGCTTGCCGTAGGCGACCACGATCAGCGTCGGCAGCTCGCCACCATAACGTGCCTTCAGCGGGCCCCTCACCAGCAAGAGCACGGCAGCGACGATGGCCTCGGCGAGCCAGCTGAGACGGTCACTGACCTGCATCGGTGGTAACTCCTCATCCAGTGCCGCGAGCGCGATACGCAACTCCCGAACCTGTCGGAATTGCCGGAGAGCATCCATCTGTTGTTCGAGGTCCCGCTCGGCGAGCCGGTCCGCCTCGGCCAGTGCCTCGGCAAGGATCGACGTCGGATCCTCGAAGAGCGTTGCCGACGTCTGCCCGATCAATTCGTCAACCACGATCGGCGAGCGCGTCGCAAGCTCAGCCACCCACGCGCTTTGCGCAAAGACTCGAACCAGTCGGGCCAGCGCCGCCGGCCGATCGTTCAGGGCCTGCAGATAACCGCTCCGCCCGGCCACTGCGCGGGTGAAGTCAAGCGCACGCTCGAGGGCAATGACAGGCTCTGCCGTCGCCCGGGCGGCGCTGGCAAGCCCGGGCAACACCGCCTCCAGTCGCGCCTGCGCTCGCGCCGTCAATCGTCGATGAAAAGGTCCACCCGAGAGCGCCATCAGACGCTCGACCAGTTCGCGCGATCCCTCGATGCCCACGCCCTCGAGCCAGCCAACCACACCCTCCTCGTCGCCCGGGCACTCACCGATGAATGCCGACTCGTCCGCAGCGCCGCCTGGTCCGGCCTCGGCAGCCGCGAGATCGCTGGAACCCGCATCGCCGAGCACGGCATCGAAGCTCTTCGCGACGTGTTCTCTCGAATTCGCGAGGTTCTGCCTGAAAGCCGCCTCGTCGGTTTCCCCCAGCATCAGCGTCAGCCGCAACAGATCGTCCTTGTCGGTCGGCAAGACATGCGTCTGCTCATCACGCATCGCCTGCAAGGCGTTCTCGACGCGTCGCAGATAACCGTAGCTTGCGATCAACTCGTCGGCTTCCCCGGCAGGCAGGTAACCGAGTTCCGCAAGCACCTTCAGCACCTGGCGTATGGGTCGGATCTGCAAGCGTGACTCCCGGCCGCCACGCATCAGCTGGAAGGCTTGTCCGGTAAATTCGACTTCGCGAATTCCGCCGCGACCGAGCTTGACGTTATCGCCCTGCACGGGCCGATTCGCCAGAGACTGATGGATCTTCGTCTTCAGTGTTGCCAGGGACACCAGCGCGTCATAGTCGATATAGCGTCGATAGACGAACGGCTGGCGGAGACTGTCGAGGTGGGTGATATCGTCGCGCTTACCAGTCAGCGCACGCGCCTTGATCATCGCGTAGCGCTCCCAGTCACGACCCTGGGTCAACAGGTAGTGCTCGAACGCCTCGAGATGCATCGCCTGCGGGCCGCTTTCGCCGAAGGGTCGCAGGCGGGTGTCGACGCGGTAGGCAAAGCCGTCGGCCGTGACCGCGCCAAGCAGGCGGTTGAGGCGGCGTGCCACTCGTGTGAAGTGTTCGCTGTTGTCGAGCTCGCGTCGGCCATCGGTCTTGCCGGGTGCACCCCAGAAGTAGATCAGATCGACATCCGAGGAGACATTCAACTCACCGCCGCCGAGCTTGCCCATGCCGAGCACGATCATCGACTGCGCGCGCCCGTCCTGGTCGCGCGGCACACCTGAGCGATCGCACTCGGCCGATTCCGCCCAGCGTGTGGCAACGACGATGCAGGCTTCGGCAAGATTCGTCAGATCCTGCAGGGTTTCGTCGAGCCCGGCGCGAGAGTCAAGATCTCGCCACAGAATGCGCACGAGATGGCGGTGACGAAAGCAGCGCAGCCGGGCAAGTTGCCGCGCCTCGAGCGCTGTACCGTCGCCCGGTTCGTTGGTCTGCGCGTCGTCCAGCTCGTCGATCAGCGCGCCGCGTGCCACGGTTGTGTCTGCTGGCGCACTGTCCTCGAGCGCCCCGCTCACGATCAGCAAGGCCAGATCGTCGGGTTGTCGCAGACAAGTCGCCATGATGTAGGGGCTGAGTGCAAAAAGTCGACTCAGCCTTGCATCGATCAGGCTCCTGTCACGCGGTACCTCATCACGGTCGAGCCGTTCGACGACGTCGGCAATGGCAGAGGTCACGCGCGGTGTGAGCAACGCCTCCGGAACCTCATCCGGTGGCAACCGCCGTGCTCCAGTCTGTGATGTATCGCGCTCGCCCATTCCGCCCGAGTGTACGCCCGTGGGTCTATCATTCGTCTCGATGAAAACACAGCTCACTCTGACGGACCTGTCGGTCGATCTTGGCGGGCAACGCGTCGTCGACGATGTCTCCTTTGCGCTGGCGGAAGGCGACATTGCCTGTCTGCTCGGACCGAGCGGTTGCGGCAAGACCACCATCCTGCGCACGATCGCCGGTTTTCAGGCGCCTGCCGAAGGCCAGATCACGATCGCCGGAGAAACGGTTGCCGAACCAGCGCAGCAGGCTACACCCGAGGAAAGAAGGGTCGGCATGGTATTTCAGGATCTGGCCCTGTTTCCGCACATGACGGTGCGTCGCAACGTGGCTTTCGGCATGCGCGGCCAGAGCAGGCGCGCCATCGAGGAACGCGTCGAAGAGCTGCTCGAGCTGGTGGCGATGGAGCCCTATGCCAACAGCTATCCGCACGAACTTTCCGGCGGCCAGCAGCAACGTGTGGCACTGATCCGCGCGATGGCTCCGCGCCCACCGGTGCTGCTCCTGGATGAGCCGTTCAGTAGCCAGGACACGGAACGTCGTGTGCAACTCGCCCACGAAGTCCGGGAGATTCTCAAGCGCGACGGCATTACTGCTGTGCTGGTCACCCATGACCAATATGAAGCCTTTGCCATCGCCGACACCATCGGCGTCATCGCGGGCGGCCGTCTGCGCCAGTGGGATACCGCCTATAACCTGTATCACACACCGGCAGACCGGTTCGTCGCGCACTTCATCGGTGAAGGGGTCTTCCTTTGTGGCAATACCCTCGAGGACAACGTCATCCAGACCGAACTCGGGACCTTGCGCGGCGAACTCTCCGAATCCGTGGCGCCAGGGACGCTGATCGAGCTACTCGTTCGCCCGGACGACATCCTGCACGACGATCAGAGCCCGAATCGCGCCACCGTCGTGGCGCGCGATTTTCGCGGTGCCGACCATCTCTATACCTTGAGAATGCCTGGCAACACTCGCCTTCTCTGCCTGGCCCCTTCGCATCACGATCATGCCGTCGGTGAGGAATTCGGGGTGCGCCTGCGCCTCGATCACCTGGTGATCTTCGATCGCGAACCGTTCAACGCCTGATATTGACGTTTGACGCACGACGAACACGCGACGAAGGATCAATCACCTTGCCGTCGCCCGAGACAGGCAGTGGTGCGTCTTCACGCGCCAACGAGCTCGACGAGTGCACGATCATCCGCCCTGACGGCAACATAGTTCGGGCCGGATTCGAAGCCATTCAGCTTGTAGTCCCATTCACAGAACTGCACGCCACCGTGCCTGAGCGGCCCGACGATGTAGTCGTGCCGTTTGAAGAGGGCATAAAAATCGCGCATCAGGAATCGTGCATCGCCATGGGTATAGCCGTATTCGAACTGGACCAGACCGATCGCCCGACGGGCCAGCAGTGACTCGAACCCTGCAAGGACCCGATGCTCGGCCCCCTCGACGTCGATCTTCAACACATCGATGCGCTCGATACCGTGTTCGAGGCAATAGCGGTCGCCGGTAGAGACGCGTCCCTGCAACCGCGTCGGCGGTGTCCGTCGATCGTGGAAATCGGCTTCGGTCAGCAAGGTATTCTTGCCTGAGCCTTCGCCATAGTCCTTGTACTCGACGCTGCCTTCCTCGTCCGACAGGCCGAACGGATTCGGCACGCAGCGCGGGTCGCCACCTGGACCTGATACCAGTTGCCGGTAGGTCAAGGCGGACAGTTCGAAAGCGTGCACGGATGCATTCGGACAAGCCTCGAGCGCAGCACCCGTCCAGCTGCCGAGGTTGGCACCGACGTCGAAGACGACGGTGACGTCATGCTGCGACAAGCGACTGACGAGCCAACGTTCGCCGTTCTTTTCGGGATTATAGGAATACCCGTCGATACGGCGAACATAGCGCTTGCAGAGTCGATAGAGCCACTTCATGAATCAGGTCTCTGCGGTCGTCACCGCAAGCTGGCCGGCAGGAAACAGCTGTTCGAAGTCGTGTGCATCGGCAACCAGTCTTCGCTCGCGCCATAGTGCCAGCAAGGCGGCGCGAACATCGGCATCCAGACGATCGAGCAGACGCCGGTGTATGCCCATCAACGGCACACCGTCTTGTCGAGCCGCGTCGATCGCCGCCAGTATCGCCTGCCGATCGGCGCTGCCGAAGGCCGTCAAGGACGTCGGTAGCCCCTCGGCATGTGTCTGCCACCAGCGACCCTCGCCTCTGTCGATGACCGCGAACAGGAGCATGAATTCCGTCGCCGTGCCACGGTGCAGGGCAAAGTAGCACTCGAGTGGTCCGAGCGCTTCTTCGAGGACGCCGACAGCCGACGCCAGAACCCTTCTTTCCATGGCGACCGGGGTAACGCTCGGCGGCACCTCGAAGGGCAGTGCCGACGGAACCGGCAATCCGAGCTTCATGAAGGAGCCCCTCACCCAGCGCAGCTGGCGAGCATCCGCTTGCAAGACCCGACTTCGTGCCCGTCCGTCACTCGCGACAAAGGTCCCGGTATCCACAGGTCTCAGGAAGTGATTCTTCGCGTCGAGAAAGACCACGTGGCTGCCACGACAGACCTGCACGCTCAGCAACTTGAACGCTTGCTGCATCGACCAGCCGTTGTTGTCTCGCCAGCCGGCCGTGTTCTTCGTCCGGCGACGGCCGAAAAACCGGCGGATTCGACCCCGCCAGTGTGCGACGAAAGCAGCCTCCATGCGGGCAAGCGGCCGCCTTGACGCATTCGGAAGCGAAGCCGCGTCGACTATCTGCAAGCGGTCGGCGAACTGACCGTATTCTGGTCGTAAGGCCTCGACGGCTGCTCGACAGGCTGCTTCATCCGGATCGTTGATGATGACGACGATCGATGCCAGCGACCCGGCATCCATGTAACGGGCGATCGAGCGTGCCTGCAGCACCAGCAAGGCCCGTTCCGCGGTGAATACCACCGTGACCAGATCGAGCGAGTTCCGCTTTGTCGCCTGCATCGACGTTGCCACCTTCGTAGGCGTAGCCACGTTCACAGTCTCAGCCACCCTGATCGGCTCTGTCCCATCATCGGTGCAGAGACCCGTCAGGACCCTGTTCGAGCAGCGTCCGGGTGACGTCATGCTCGTGCCGACGCAGACGATAGTCGAACGACAGAAGCGACAGCCGCTGGGCAAGCGACGGCCCTTTGCAAAAGACGATACGCAGTACCGCACCAGGCGATGGCAGCAGATACTTGAACAGCGTGCGGGGGCGCGCATTGGCTTGTCCTCCTGCCGCCCTCATGCGCAGCCGCCCCTTGGCCACGCGTGTGCGCTTCTTCGCGTGTTCGGCAAAGCTGTCACGGGCCGCGTGTCGTACCCGCACCGTCCCGGCGTAGAGCAGACTGAAGCCCGCCTTGCCGGCACGCCGGTTCCACTCCTTGTCGCCACTGGAAAACAAGGACGCATCGAAGGGGCCCACCTCGTCGAAAACGGCACGACGCACGATCAGGTTCGCCGTCGCCGCGTAACCGCGAGCGACATAGCGTGCCTGGCGGAGATTGAAGAGCCGATCGTACAGTTCCGGCACGCTCCAGCGCTCTCCACCCGGCGTCAGCACGATCGCCCCACCGATGCGATCGAGCTGTGGCTCTGCCTCGAGCAGGGCCAGCGCGCGAGCCACCCAGTCCGGTGCTGGACGACAATCCGCATCGGTAAAGCAGACGACGGGCGCGCGAACCTCTGCGAGCGCTGCATTCCTCGCCGCGTAGGAACCCGCCTTCGGCTGCCACACCCAGCGCGCATTGGCGGGCAAGGCAAAGCCTTCCGGAGGTTCTTCATCGGGATTGTTGTTGCTGACGATGATCTCGATGCGATGCGCCTCGACGCTCTGCTCCGCAAGACAATCGAGACAGCGCTGCAAGGCGGTCCAGTCCTGGTAGGTCGGCACGATGATCGCGGCGTCGATCGACACGGGCTCAGGGCTCCGCGCGCACGGCATCGAGACCGTGATCCGTCCGCGTGATGCCGTCGCGCGCGACCTGGCTCCAGAGCGCGCGATTCGCTGCGACCATCGCGGCGTCACGGTAACCGCGCGGATGATCGAGGTGCAGGCAGATGGCGTCGTAGCGCACGTGGCGTGCACGGACACCGGCATTCACGAGACGGATACCGAGTTCACGATCGAGCCCTCCCCACTGCATGCGTTCGTCGAAGCCACCCGCATCGATGAGATCGGCACGCCAGACCGACGCATTCGAGCCCTTGAGATTACAGGCCGTCGGCGTCAGCCGGTTCAGTACCGTGGCGACACGTGGATTGCGGACGAGCTTGGTGCGGCTGCGCCATGCACTCCGGAAATCTCGCGGCAAGCCGTGCGCATGCAACCACGCGCGGTCGAAACAACGGCCGCTCCGCACATCGTCGCGGCTGATCGCTTCACTCGTCGACACGGGCAACTTGTAGTAGCTGCCGGAAAGCCAGTACCCCGGCTCGGCCCGATCGACATGAACGGCAAGGAAATCGCGCCTGCAGATGCAGTCACCGTCAGTAAAGACAACGTAGTCGTGCTGCGCCGCCAGGATCGCCTTGTTGAGGATGCGACACTTGCGGAAGCCTTGATCAGCTTGGTGAACATGTTGCAGTTTGACGTCTCGCGCGGCGAACTCGGGTCGGTATCGATCGATGATCCGGCGGGTCCCGGCACCGGAACCGTCATCGGCAACGATGATCTCGAAGTCATCGTGCGTCTGTTCGAGAAAGCCCCACAAGGTCTTTTCAAGCCACTCGGGAGATTCATAGGTGGAGAACACCACGGACACTGCGCTGACCGTCTCCCTCATCATCATGCCTCGTCAAAGATCCTGCGGCGACAACTCGCCGCTCTCGAGACGTCGATACCGTCCGCTACCCCCGTCCGGGCAGGTCGCGAAAAGACGCATTTTCCACAAATACTGTTCGGGTGCGATACGCACAGTTGCTTCGATGGCTTCGTTCATCCGTGTGGCATTGGCGACTTCGTCCGCGTCGAGCGGCTGCACCAGCGGCGCCAGCAGATAAACGTCAAAGCGATCGTCTGCGGGATCGTACATCGTCGCCATCGGCAGCACGACGGCGCCGCTCTTCTTGACGAGCCGTGGCAGCATGGCGAGGGTCGCCTTGGTACGTCCGAAGAAGGGCGCGAAAACCGACCCCTCACGACCGAGATCCTCATCACTGAGATAACACAACAAAGACCCGTTTTGCAGACCCCGAATCATGCTGCGAAAGCCGCTGCCCCGGGCCACCGGATCGCCGCCGAAGCGCGATCGTGCGCGCTGCGTCAGCCAGTCCACCACCGGATTAGGGAACGGCTTGTAGATACCGTGCATCGGAAAGTCCGGTGATAGCGCGAGCATGCCGGCATCGAGCGCAACGGTATGACTGATCAGGAGGATGACGGGCTTGTCCCCCGCTCGAGCCGACGCCAGGTGTTCACGGCCGTGCCAGCGGACCCGCTCGCGAATGTCTCGCTCCGCGCCCCACCACAGACGCGGCGACTGCATCAGCGTTTGCAGGAGTCGGGAAAAGTAGCGCTCCAGAAGTTCTTGTCGGGCCGCTTCGTCCATCTCCGGAAAACAGGCGGCAAGGTTCACCGATGCGATCTGACGATGCTTTGAGGGGCGACGCAGGTAGGCCTTCGCGACTCGTTCGGCCAGGGCGTTGCGCAAGCCCGCGGGCAGCGCGCACAACAGGGACAGGCCCACTGCACCGAGCCAGCTGGCCCAGGTACGCGGGCCGATCGGTGGTCGATTCATGGACGTTACCGAGCAGACGGCTCAGCCGTCGGCGGGTTCCTGCTCTTTAGGTTCGTTCTCTTTGCGTCCACCGTGGAGCAGGCGCTCGACGCGGCGGCTGAACACCGTGATCTCCTTGAACGTCTGCTTGTCACCCTTTGCTTCGGCCGAGCGCAGACCGTTCTTGAATGCCGCGAGAGCAGCCACGGGTTCATCGTTGGCGGCAAGGGCCCGGCCGAGCTGCTTCCACGCGGCGGAATAGTCCGGCTTGAAATCGACCGCACGCTGCAGATGCGTGACCGCCTCGTCGAGGCGCTCCTCCGCCAGACAGGCATTGCCGAGGGTGAAGCGAAGCATCTCGCCGTCCTCGCCCTTCGCAAGCATCGCTTCGAACGATTTTATCTGGCTCATGTCCTTAGTCTAGACCCTGTGGCGCACAAGCGGCGTCGGATCGTGAATTCCGGGCTCACGCGGCAAGACCCGAATGCAGCAGCTCATGCACGCCTCCTTGCGACCAGCATGGCCTCGGCTCGACGCTTGCCGACCGGGTCCTCCTCCTGATAGTGGCATACCTCGAGATCGGGAAAGAGTGCCGTCAGTTCACCTGGCCCGAGCAGGAACGCCGGGTTGCTCAGTCCGTGCGTGAAGGTCTGGTAGAACAGCACACCGCCGAAACGAAGGGCCTGCGCGATGGCCGGACACAGACTGCGCTCGAGAAAACGGGCGACGACGATGACGTCGAAGCTCAGCGCTGGTGGCGGCATGGCGACCACGTCGCGAACCTCCCGGTGGGCGATGCATGAACCGGGCCGTGACGACAGCGCCTCGATCGCAGCCTCGCTGGCATCCCAGGCCGTGACCTCGAAACCGCGCGCCGCGAGCCATTCCCCGTTACCAGCACGCCCGCAGGCAAGATCGAGCGCCAGACCACGTACCTGGGCGCCGACGGGTTCCGCGCTCGGCAGACAGGCCGCGAAGCGACTCAGTACTTCGGCCGGTGGCGGTACCGAGTCACCTGAATACGCATAGCGGGCATTCCACTTGGACGTGTTCGAGTCGCTCACTGGCGCCAGAAAGACGGCGTGAACAGCACCAGCAAGGTGAAAATCTCCAGTCGGCCGAACAACATGGCGACACTCAGCACCGACAGCTCGAAATTGCCCAGACTCGAATAGTTGGCGGCCACGATGCCGAGACCGGGACCCAGGTTGTTGAGACAAGCTACCACCGCAGAGAACGCCGACTCCTGATCGAGACCCGCCGCCATCAACAACAGGAGCATGATCGTCAACAGCGCCACATAGGCGGCGAAGAAGCCCCAGACCACATCGATCATCGGACTCGACAAGGCCTTGCCGCCGACCTTGACCATGATCTTCGCGTTCGGATGCAACAGTCGCTTCAGTTCTCGCTGGCCCTGCTTGAAGAGCAGGAGCACACGCAGCACCTTCATGCCCCCGCCGGTAGATCCGGTGCACCCGCCGACGAAGCTTGCGAACAGCAGGAGCACGGGCAGAAACGTCGGCCACTCGAAGTAAGCCTCCGAAGTGAATCCGGTCGTGGTGCCGATCGAGACAACGTGGAAGAGCCCGTTCACGAACGAGTCCTTCGGTCCCGAAGTATCGGTCAGGAACAGATAGCCCGCCGTCACGACGGTCAACGCCACCAGGATGCCGGCATAGGTACGGAATTCTTCGTCACGCCCGTACTCACGGAAATCGAGCTTGCGAATCGACGCGAAGTGCAGCGCGAAATTGGCGCCGCCGAGGAACATGAACAACGTGCAGATCATCTCGATGAGACTACTATCGAAATAACCGATGCTGTTGTCATGCGTGGAGAACCCGCCGATCGCGACGGTGGAGAAACTGTGCGCAATGGCGTCGAAGACATCCATGCCGGCAAGCCAGTAGGCGAGTCCACAGCTGACCGTCAGGCCGAGGTAGATGTACCAGAGTGCCTTGGCCGTCTGCGCGATTCGGGGGGTGAGCTTGTCTTTCGAGATTCCGGGTGTCTCGGCGCGGAACAACTGCGTGCCGCCGATACCGAGCATGGGCAGGACCGCGATGGCGAGCACGATGATGCCCATGCCACCGAGCCACTGCATCTGCTGGCGGTAGAAGAGGATCGAATGCGGCAACCGGTCCAGACCGACGATCAAGGTCGCCCCGGTAGTGGTCAAGCCCGACATGGACTCGAAAATGGCGGCGGCAGGCGACAGCTCGAGAGGCGTGTAAAGCAAAAGCGGCAAGGCGCCGAATATCCCGAGCACCGCCCAGAACAGCACCACCACGACAAACCCGTCGCGCAGCCGAAGCTGCTCACGCTCGGCCCGCACGGGCAGATACAAGGCCAGTCCGATCGCGACGGTTGCGAGGAAGCCGTAGAGGAAGGGCAGAATCGCACCGTCGCGATACAAAAGCCCCACGAAGATCGGCGGCAACATGCTGACGCTGAAGAGTGTCAGGAGCGCGCCAACGACGCGCTGTACGACCGGTACCTGGATCGGCATCAGACGAAAGTCACGCCAACCTGAAAGAGTTTCTCCACCTCGGGTATCTGTCGCTTGTCGGTCACCAGGACGATCAGGTGGTCTTCGGGTTCGATGACAAGATCGTGGTGTGCGACGAAGACTTCCTCGCCGCGGACGACCGCGCCAACGTGCGCGCTCGTTGGCAGGTCGATCTCGCCGATGGGGCGGCCGACGATCGCCGAGGTGTCCCGATCACCGTGCGCCACCCCTTCGAGCGCTTCGGCCGAACCGCGGCGGAGCGAATGTACCGCAACGACATCGCCGCGGCGAATGAGCGTCAGCAGTGCACCGATGGAGATCTGTTGCGGCGACACGGCCACATCGATGACATCCCGCTCGACCAGGTCGACATAGGCAGGCCGGTTGATCAGCGACATGACCTTGCGGGCACCCATGCGCCTGGCCAGCATGGCCGACAGGATATTGGCCTCGTCATCGTTGGTCAGCGCACAGAAGACGTCCATCTCGGCAACGTTTTCCTCGACCAGCAGTTCCTTGTTGGCCGCGTCGCCATGCAAGACCATCGAGCTGACCAGCTCGGACGCAATCTGTTCGGCACGCGTTTCATTGGCTTCGAGCACCTTCACACGGTAGTGCCTTTCCAGCTTGCTCGCGAGCAACAAGCCGATATTTCCGCCGCCGGCGATCATGACATGCTTACAGGGGTCGTCCACGTCATGAAACAGCGCCATGATCTGCCCGGTGTACTTGCGCTTGCCGAGAAAGAAAACCGTGTCACCGACCCGCATGACGGTCTTGCCATCGGGCTCGACCCGCTCATCGCCCCGGTAGATGGCCGCGACACGCGTCTGTATCTCGGGCAAGGCTTTCGGCAGGTGCGCCAGCGGCTTGTTCGCCATCGGCGCGCCGGCTTGCACTTCGACACCGACGAGCCGCACTCGACCGCGTGCGAAATCGACGACCTGGATGGCGCCGGGATGCTCGATGATGCGCTCGATGTGTTCGGTGATCAGCTGTTCAGGGCTGATGATCACATCGATGGGGATGTGATCGTTGTTGAACAGGTTCTTCTCGCGCATGTAATCCTGCGAACGGATTCGCGCGATCTTCGACGGTGTCCTGAACAGGGTGTACGCAATCTGGATGGCAACGATGTTGGTCTCGTCGGAATCGGTCGCCGCGATGATCATGTCCGCGTCTTCCGCGCCGGCACGACGCAGTACGTTCGGGAAAGAGGCTGGGCCTGTGATCGTGCGGAGATCGGTCATGCCCTCGAGCTGCTCGAGCGCTTGCGCGTCGGTATCGACAACGGTGATTTCGTTGTCCTCCTCGGCCAGGCTCTGGGCGACCGTCCGACCAACCTGGCCGGCTCCCAGCACGATGATCTTCATGCGAACACTCCGCCTGCCGTCATCAGTCGCGCACCTTGTCGAGATCGATATCGAGACTGCGGAGTTTTCGATACAAGTGCGTTCGCTCCATGCCCACATGCCTCGCCAGTTCGACGATGTTCCCGTTTGTCGTCGCCAGGCAACGCAACAGGTATTGCCTTTCGAAATCAGCTCGGGCTTCGCGCAGCGGCAGATCATCGCGTAACACGATGCTCGTATCGCCGCCGGGCACGATGCCCAGAGCGCTCTCGACCTCCGCCACTTCGACATCGCTGCCGCCGCCGAGCAGCAAGATGCGCTGCACGAGATTCTTCAGCTCCAGCAGGTTTCCCGGCCAGTCGAGATTGCGTAGCCGATTCTGTGCCGCCAGTGTGAAATGCCGGTATCCCAGGCCCTCCTCCGACACATGCCAGTCGACATAGTGCTCGAGCAGCGCGGGGATATCCTCCGGATGCTCGCGCAGCGGCCTGATGGCGATCGTCCTCGCACTCAGATGACGTGCCAGTACCGGGTCGAAAGCGCCCTGACGCGCACTGCTTGCCAGCGGCACACGCGATGAGGCGATCAGTCGACAGCGCAGCGGTATCCGGGCGTTGCCGCCGTGCCGGACGAAACCCTGTGTCTCGATCGCTTGCCGCAGGCACTGTCGCGCATTCGGCGGCAGCAGTTCGACATCGGCGAGGAACAGCGTACCGCCGGCAGCCGATTCGAGGTAACCGATACTGGGCGAGCCATCGTGTTCGTCGCCATGCAGCTCGCGATGCGCGCTGGCGCTCGACAAGGTGTCGCAGCGCAACTGGATGAACGGACCGGTGTCGGCGCGGCCATCGCCACCGCCGACGCCCGCTGGCCCCGGATTCCCCGCCGCTCGATGATCGTGCAGGTGCTGCGCAAACAGGGCACGGCCGCTGCCGGTCTCGCCGAGCAGAAGCACGGACGCGCCGCCGGCGCTCAGTTCTTCCAGGGTCTCACGAAGCGTGCGGACGTAGTGACTCACGCCGACCAGCAGCGGCAGTCGCCGGGCCGGCCTGTCCGTCTCGCCGACAAACAAGCCATTGGCATTGCCCGGATAGCCATCGGTCAGCGCCTTCTCGACGGTGAGCAACAGCTTGGCCAGCGAGACCGGTTTCTCGATGAAGTCGACCGCGCCATGGCGGGTCGCTTCGACCGCCGTCTCGACGGTGCCATGGCCCGATATCATGATGACCGGGAAGCCCAGCTCGCCGTTCTGCTGCCACGACTTCAGCAAGGTCACGCCGTCGGTATCCGGCATCCAGATATCGAGCAGAACCAGATCCGGACGCGATTCCTCGACCGCTTGCCGCGCGCTGGCCGCACTCTCGGCGACGGAGACGGCATAGCCCTCATCCTCGAGAATTTCCTGCAACAGGCCGCGGATGTCCGGTTCGTCGTCGACGACCAGCACACTGCGATGGCTGCTCATGCGGCGTCTCCTCCTAGCTCGACAGCGGACGGCAGCGCCGTTGGATACGGAAGACTGACCGTCACCATCGCGCCACGTTCAGACTGATTTTCAGCCTTGACGCGCCCATCATGCTCCTCGACGATCTTGCGTACGATGGCGAGCCCGAGACCGGTTCCCCTGGGCTTCGACGTGACATACGGTTCGAACAGACGATTCAGGAGCTCGGGCGGAAATCCCGGACCGTTGTCGGCAATGACCAGTTCCACCATCGGCCGCCCGACGCGGCGCGCATCACGCGTCAGTATGCGCACTTCACGATCGGCGGCGCCTTGTTGCGCCTCGAGCGCGTTCTTGAGCAGGTTGTGTACGAGCTGACGCATGCGCGGCACGTCAAGCGGCAAGCCGGGCAGCGTCTGCTCGAGCACGAGTTCGATTCGACTCTCGCCATTGGCTCCTCGATACAGTTCGGCAATCTCGCGCACCAGAGCATTGATATCGGTTTCGACGAGATCGAGTCGCGGGGCCGATGCATAGTCGGCAAAGGCGTTGACCATCGACTTCAGCGCATCCACCTGATTCTCGATGGTCTGCGTCAGGCGGGTCAGGAGATCCACATCCTCGTCGCCGAGCTTTCTCGAGAACTTGTGCCGGAGACGCTCGGCTGACAACTGTATTGGTGTCAACGGGTTCTTGATTTCGTGCGCGAGCCGGCGTGCCACCTCGCTCCAGGCCGCTTCGCGCTGGGCGCCGATGATGGTGGTCATGTCGTCGATGACGATCACGTGGCCGTTGCTCTGACCCTTGGTATCGAGCAGTTCGGCACCTCGGCAGAACAGGAACCGCCGACCATTCTCATCCAGGACATCGAGTTCGGTCGACCAGTCGCCACGTGACGAGGCGACGAGCCTGGGACGAATCACATCGACGAACTGGGCAAGCGCACCGGCGCCGCTCGCACCGCTGTCGAAGGTATCGCCCTCAAGCAAGGCCAGCGGTTCACCGAAGATATCGACGGCCGCCGCATTGGCACTGCGTACGCACGCTTCGGCATCAAGCGTGATGACACCGGAGGAGATCTGTCCCAGCACCGCCTGCAGCCAGGCGCGCTGCCGCTCCACCTGCAGCCGGCTGCGCTCCTCGCTGTCGCGAGCCTGCTCCAGCTGCTCCGTCATGTGGTTGAAAGACTTGACCAGAAAGCCGAGTTCGTCCTGCTTGCCGCGGCGCTCGATGCGCGTGGCGTAGTTGCCACCGGCCACCGCTCGCGTGCCCTCCACAAGATCGTGTACGGGCAGCATCATGCGACGCGCGGCATAGAAAGCGAACCAGATGGCCATCATTACCGAGAGCACCAGCGCCAGCGAGAGTGTCAGCATCGAACTGAGCACCAGCGGTTGTCGCAGAAAGACCAGCTGTCGATATTGTTGATAGCTCGACTGCACACTCATGGCAAGGTCGCTGGAACGACGAGACACCGGATACAAGGCCTGCAACACTGAATTTCCGAGCGCCGCATCGTCGGAGAAGACCGGTGCGACCACACGCACGTACAGTTCGCCATCGTCACCCGGATCCACGCCGACATAGGCTACGCCCTGGCGGGCACGGGCAATCAGGTCGTCGGCCGGTCGATCCGGTTGCACGGTGATATCGCCGAGCAGGCCGGTCGAGGCAACGATGCGATTGTCAGGCCCGATCAGCGTCATCTCGGAAGCTTCCACCTCGCTGGTCAGGGCGTTCAAGGCGATGACCGCAGACGACTCGTCCACTCCCATCAACGCATCGGCTACCTGCACGGTGTCGCGCTGCAAGGTGCGCATCTGCAGGTCGAGCGCCTCACGCGCGAGCTCCAGCGCGTCGTCGAGCGTCTGGTCAATCTCGAGATCGAAGTAGCTGTTGATGTTGGCGCGGAGAAATCGAACGGAAAAACCGTAGACCAGCGTCACCGGCACGAGTGCCAGCATGACCGAGATTATCACCAGCTTGACGGTGAGTCGCGCACCGGCCACCTGGCGCCGGAACTCACCGACGAGCCGCCAGCCGTTCAGCGCAAGCAGCACGCCGATGAACGCCAGTGCGATACCGTTAGCAGCCAGCAGCCAGTGATAGTAACGCCCGAAGCGATCGAGCCTGAGCGCCATCGTGCCGAGCACGTACAGGGAAATGACCAGGACGATGAACAGCAGCCCCATCAAGAGGGCACTGGTCAGCGTTCGACGTGCCGTCGCGGTGCCGGCTGCGCTGCGTTCGACAAAACGTCTTGCCGCGCGACGGCGCCAACCTGAAAGATAGCCGTCTCTCATGTGGCGGGCACGGTCCATTCAAGGCGCTCGCTGGGGAGCTTCCAGGACGACCCGCCCGGTGAGCGCAAAGGCAACGGCAACGCGCGCTCATCAAGACTCAATTCAAGCCTGGCACGCATCAACTTGCCGCGCCCGAGGATACGCTTGTCGACCGGCCCGAGCGGCACACCGTCGAGATCACCGAGTCCGCGCAGCGCCGTCGGCAATGAGCGATAGTTGCGACCGGTACCGTCGTCGAACGAGCGCACCCGGTAATGACGAGTCAGGTCGTAGTAGACAAGCTCATAGCGGCGACGCAGATTCAGCAAGGTCGGATCCGGACGAAAGGCGCGCTGCTCACTGAGTTCCAGCGTCAGCACGAACTCGAGCGGCACGCCACTGTCGAGGCCGGCCCGAATGGCGGGAGGCAATTCGATCTCGATACGCGCATCCAGCTCCCAGCTTGCCTTGTCGAGCTGCAAGCTGGCCTCCTGCACGACGACACGTCCCTCCGCCGGTACACCGATGCCCATGCTGTTCGCCCGCCCGGACAAACCGCTCTGCAAGAGCGCGATCGACGTGAAGGTCGCCGCGCCGATGGCGAAGATCCATCTCACTGCCGCACCAGCAGGGCGTAATAGAAACCGTCACGAGCCGCTCCCGGCAACCACCGCTCTTCGTGCACACGTGTGGCATCGGCGTGTCTGTCGAGGAAAGCGTGTATCTGCCGCTCCCCTTCTGCCCGCAAGGTCGAGCAGGTCGCGTAAAGCATGGCGCCGCCCGGCGCCAGGAGAGGCCACAGCGTTTCCAGCAGTCGCCGCTGCTCATCGACCAGCGCATCCACATCGCGGGCACGCCGCAAGAGCTTGATGTCCGGATGACGCCGGATGACGCCCGTTGCCGTGCACGGCGCGTCGATCAGGATCGCCTCGAAAGCCTGTCCGTTCCACCAGGCATCCGGGTCACCGGCATCGGCCACAAGCAGCTTGGCACGCTCACTCAGCTCGAGCCGCGCCAGCGTATCGGCCGCACGGGCCAGACGCCCGGCGTCGTGATCGAGCGCGAGGATGTCGCCAAAGTGCCCGCTCTCGATGGCTTGTGCCGTCTTGCCACCCGGTGCAGCACAGGCATCGAGCAAACGCGCGCCCGGAGCGACCGCGTTGATCAGAAAGCCGATGGCGAGCTGTGCAGCACCATCCTGTACGCTGACCAGGCCGTCGTCGAAACCCGGCAGGCTTTCGACCGGAACCGCGGCGTCGAGTACCAGAGCGGCCGGCGCGTCATCCAGCGGCTTCGCGATGAGATCGGCCGCGGCGAGCAGGCGCTGATAGTGCTCACGATCGTTCTTCGCAAGATTGACCCTCAACACCATGGGCGCACGTTCGTTGTTGGCTCGGGCGATCGCACGCCAGTCTTCCGGCCAGTCATCCTGCAAGGCATCCAGAAGCCAGTCCGGGTGCGAAAGCTCGGCCCGCGGATCGAGTGTCGCAAGCAGTTCTCCCCGTCGGCGATCGGCATTGCGCAAGATACCGTTGACCAGACCGCGTGCCCAGGGTTTGTCGAGCGCTACCGCCGTGGCGACGCTCGAATCGACCGCGGCGTGCGTGGGTGTACGGGTATGCAGGAGCTGGAACAAGCCAAGCTGCAGGAGTAGCTGCAGATTCCTGTCCCGCGCCTTGAGCGGCCGCTCGAGCAAGAGCGCAAGCACGGCATCCAGTTGCCCGGACCAGCGCGCCAGGCCATAGGCGTAGGACTGCAGCAGGGCGCGATCAGCCATCGGCAATGCCGCCTGAGCGACCGGCAACAGGCGGGTCAGCGATCCGCCTCCGTCAAGCAGTGTCTCAAGCAGGCGGATGGCTGCGACCCGCACCTCGACCGCGGCGACAGCCCGTGTGCGAGCCGCGCCTTGCGCCGCCCGCTTTGCCGAAGGGGCTCGCTTGCGAGGTCGTCCCGACGGACCAGTCCGCGAGTGCGCCGAAGTCTTCATGCGGGGTCTGGGTCATCGGTCGCCTGCCCGAATCGCCTGCCCGCGAGATCACGACCCTGGGCGAAGACCCGGGCATCGACGACGCGTCCACCAGGTCGCTGCAACTGCAACAGATCAATCGTGCCACGTCCGCTCATCACACTCACAGACTCGGCGTCGCAGGACAGGATAGTGCCCGGTGACGACGTCATCACGGCAGGCGTTTGCGCTGGCAGGCGGCTCGCATGCACACGCACCCGCTCGCCATCGAGCACCGTCTCTGCCACCGGCCAGCCGGCAAACGCCCGGATACGGCGGTCGAGCTCCTCTGCCGTGGCCGCGAAGTCCAGTATCGCTTCGCGCTTGCCGACCTTGGCGGCATGGGTGACGCCCGATGTCGCCTGTGGTGTAGACACGATATCGCCACGGCACCAGTCGCCGAGCAGGGCGGCAAGCCCTGTCGCACCGAGCCTTGCCAGTCGCTCGGTCAGCACCGGGCCGGTTTCCCGGCCATCGAGCGGCAGACGAACGCTCGCCAGCACGTCGCCGGTATCGAGGCCCTCGTCCATTCGCATGTAGCCGATACCGGTTTCCGCGTCGCCCGCAAGGATTGCCCGTTGCACGGGCGCCGCACCGCGCCATCGCGGCAACAGCGAGGCATGCACATTGATACAACCGAGCGGCGGCAGATTCAGCACCGCGGCCGGCAACAGCAGACCGTAGGCCACGACCACGAGCACATCGGGCGCAAGCTCGGCAATGGCCGCGACCGCATCGGAAGAACGCAATGAGGACGGCTGTTGAACGGGGATGCCGTGCTCGAGCGCAAGCGTCTTGACCGCACTCGGCGTCAGCTTGCGACCGCGCCCGGCGGGCCGGTCGGGTTGGGTCAGCACACCGACAAGCTCGTGTGGACTGTCGAGCAAGGCTTCGAGGGACACGGCCGCAAACGGCGGCGTGCCGGCAAAGACGACCCGCAATGCCGAACAGTCGACCGTCCTGTCGCCTTGCGCACTGTCGCCGTGCTCAATGTTACCGACCTCAGGCATCAACCAGCTCATCGTCGCTGCCGTCGCGGGCCCGCTTGATCATCTTCTTGCGAATGCGGTTTCTCTTCAGTGGCGACAGATAGTCGACGAACAGCTTGCCGTCGAGATGGTCGATCTCGTGCTGGATGCAGACCGCGAGCAAGCCCTCGGCATCGAGTTCGAACGGATTGCCCTCACGATCGACCGCGGCCACGCGAACCTGGTCGGGACGTCTTACCGTTTCATACACCTCGGGGATCGAGAGACAGCCTTCCTGCATCTCGGCCTCGCCTTCGGCCAGGACCAGTAGCGGATTGATGAGCGTCAAGGGGCTGTCCTTCTCCTCCGAGACATCGATGACGACAACCCGACGATGAACATTCACCTGCGTCGCTGCGAGACCGATTCCCGGCGCCTCGTACATGGTCTCGAACATGCGATCGACCAGCGTGGCGACCGCACCGTCGACGTCGTCTACCGGGTCAGCGGTACGACGCAGCAAGGGGTCGGGGTACAGGAGAATGTCGAGCGACGCCACAGGCTCGTAGTCCGATCGGGGAAAGAAACGGAATTCTAGCAGGGAGCAGAAAGGGCATCCCGCTTGCAAGTCAAGGTTCTCCAAGGTCCGCCGATCCCTCGTGCAGACCCCGCAGAACACTCCAGGGAGTGCGCCCGATGATGGCCCCACGAACGACTGCAGGATCGGCCTGTCGCCGCGCTGCGCCGCTGCTCACGATCGCCCTCGCGAGCGCATGGCTCGCGGCCTGTGGCACGCACGGACCAAGCGCCGAAGTCGTCGATGTCTCGGCGGTACAGGCCAGCAACCGCTTCAGCAACAACGGCACCGAGATCGGTTACTCGACCGTCACGCCACGGGCCTGGGTCGACGAGCAGGCGCTGGCCGACGACGCGCCGGAGAGCTACACCGTGGTCCGCGGCGACACGCTGTGGGACATTTCCGATCGGTTCCTGAAAGAGCCCTGGCTGTGGCCCAAGGTCTGGAACTACAACCCGCAGATCGCCAATCCACACCTGATCTACCCGGGCGACGTGCTCGCCCTCGAGTACGTCAACGGCGAAGCTTCGCTGGTGTTGACGCGCAATGGCGAGGCGGTGCCGATGGTGGGCGCTGCGACACCGCTGCTCGGTGCCGCGAGCAACGTCAATGTCACGCGCATGTCACCGCGTATCCGCAGTGAGTCACTCGACAATGCCGTACCGACCATCGCCGGCGAGACCATCCGGCAATTCCTCGTGCAACCACGTGTCGTCGATCTGGCGACCCTCCGGAACGCGCCGTACATCCTCGGTAACGCCGAAGGTCAGCTGATGAGTTCCATGGGCAATCGGATCTACGCTCGCGGCACGCTCAGGCGCGATCAGACCCGCTATGGCGTCTATCGCCAGAGTGAGCAGCTTGTCGATCCGGTCAGCGGCGACGTTCTCGGCTACGAGATCGATCATGTCGCCGATGCCAAGCTGATGAACATCGGCGACCCGTCGACGCTGACCGTCATATCGAACAATTTCGAAACCATCGCCGGTGACATTCTCCTGCCCTCCAGCGGCACGCCGCTGGCACCACTCTTCACCCCGCGGCTGCCGGAGATTCGTGGCGACGGCCGCATCGTGTCACTCGTCAACGCGATCAGCCAGACCGGTCGCAACCAGGTCATCGTGCTGAACCTGGGCGAGCGTTCGGGAATTTCCATCGGTGATGTACTGGCCATCGAGAGCCGCGGAGGGGCGACGATCGACGAGCGCGGCACGGGCCGATACGAGCGCGTCGAGCTGCCGAATACCCGCACCGGCGTGGTGATGGTCTTCCAGACCTTCGACAAGGTAAGCTACGGACTGGTCATGGAATCGACCCGCCCGGTGGGGCTGAACGACATCGTCACCGGTATCTGACAATGTCCCGGCACCCGGATGGATGATTCGGTTGACGATGGGACTGTTTAGCGAGAATCGTCATGGAAGACGTTTTCGGCGCGCCGTCGCCTGTCCGCGCGTCAAAGGCCGCCTCTGAAGCCACCTCCAACGCCGCCTGGCTGACACTGGCACTTGCCCTGCCGCTGACATCGAGACGCTGTCGGCGGCTACGCGAAGCCTTTCCCGATCCCGCCGAACTCGGCGGGCTGTTGAACGCGATCTTCTCTGGCGACGCAAGTGCAGCGCAGCGCGCCCTGAGACAGCTCGGCCCGCCCGGGGGACCACTCGACCCCGCTCAGACCAGTGCGCTCATGAGCCGGGGTACACAACAGCGTGTCGACGAAACGCTGCTCTGGCTCGACGCACATCCTGACTGTCACCTCCTGCCTGTCGACGCCGCCGGCTATCCGCCTCGCCTGCGCGACACCATCGACCCGCCACCGTTGCTGTTCGTGCGCGGTTCACTCGCGGCACTGCAAGGCCCCGGCATTGCGATCGTCGGGTCACGCGATGTCAGCCCGGCCGGTCGCGATACGGCGCGTCTGATGGCGCGCGAGCTTGCGACGGCGGGTTTGTCGATCATCAGCGGTCTGGCCCTCGGGACCGATGCAGAGGCGCATGCCGGTGCGCTCGAGTCCGCAGGCGCGACCGTGGCCGTCATGGCCACTGGCATCGATGAGGTCTACCCGCGACGCCACGCCCGCCTGGCCGCGGCGATCGTCGCACGGGGCGGCGCACTGGTCAGTGAGTTCCCGCTGCGCCATCCCCCTCAGCCCTGGGCCTTCCCGCTCCGTAATCGTCTCATCAGCGGCATGAGCGAGGGCGTCGTGGTGGTGGAGGCGGCCCTGCCCAGCGGCACCTTGACAACCGCCCGGCATGCACTCGATCAGGGACGCGAGGTCATGGCTGTGCCAGGCCCCGTCGATCATCGCGGTAGCGCGGGCTGCCACGCCCTGCTGCGCGAAGGTGCCACCCTCGTGACCTGCGCCGACGAGGTGCTCTTGCAGCTCGCGACACCGCTGCAGGCTGCACTCGACCTGTCCACCATTTCCAGCAAACCGCGGCCGCCGTCACCATCGTCATCACCACCACCCCCAGCCGATGCCGATGAAAGGCGCCTTTGGGACGCGCTGGCATCCGGCATGCAGACTATCGACGGGCTGGTCCGCTCGACCGGACTCGACGCCTCGCGAATCAGCGGTGCGCTGACCCGCCTCGAGCTCGATCAACGCGTTGCCGAGGACAGCAGCGGCCGCTTTTCGCGCCGCACGCTGGTCTCCTGACACCTCCGACAGGATTCCGTCGCCCGCTTGCAGGCAGAATGCAGGAATTGCCGTTTCCGCTCCCCCGATCGACCCGGCGCACTCCCTGCATTGGACGCTTCGCGCTTTTTCGTATTGAATGCTCGGCCTTGACGGCGTCATTCATTGTTGCCGTTTCGACCATATCCGCGACCGACACACGAAGGCCATGAGCAAGAACCTCGTCATCGTCGAGTCCCCTGCCAAGGGCAAGACGATTGAGAAATACCTCGGCACCGACTACACGGTGCTGGCGTCCTATGGCCATGTTCGCGACCTGCTGCCCAAGGAAGGCGCGGTCGATCCATCGCGTGATTTCGCGATGAAGTACCAGGTCATCGAACGCAACGAGAAGCATGTCAACGCCATCAAGCGAGCGTTGAAGAAGGCCGACACCCTGCTGCTCGCGACTGACCCGGACCGCGAAGGCGAAGCCATCAGCTGGCACCTGGTCGAGCTTCTGAAAGAGGATGGTGCGCTCGAAGGCAAGACCGTGCGACGCGTCGTCTTCCACGAGATCACCAAGGGCGCCGTGCAGGATGCGGTTGCCAACCCCCGGGAGCTCGGCACCGATCTGATCGATGCGCAGCAGGCGCGCCGCGCACTCGACTATCTCGTCGGCTTCAATCTTTCACCTTTGTTGTGGCGCAAGATCAAGGCGGGCCTTTCTGCAGGCCGTGTGCAATCGCCCGCGTTGCGCATGATCTGCGAACGGGAGGACGAGATCGAAGCGTTTGTTCCGAAGGAATACTGGAGCATCGTCGCCGAACTCGAGAAGCACAAGACACCCTTTGCAGCGCGCCTCTCTGTGCTTGAAAGCGAGAAGGTACGCCAATTCACCGTGACCGACGGTGAACGGGCCAATGCCGTCCGCGCCATGCTGATGCGCCATGCCGAGGCAGACGGGCGCACGCTGACGGTAATCGATGTGGAGAAGAAGCAGCGCAAGCGCAACGCCACAGCGCCGTTCACGACCTCGACAATGCAGCAGGAAGCGTCGCGCAAGCTCGGCTTCGGCGCACAGCGCACCATGCGTACCGCCCAGGGTCTCTACGAAGGCGTGGACGTCGGTGAAGGCCAGACCGGCCTGATCACCTACATGCGTACCGATTCGATCACGCTCTCCAACGAGTGCCTGGATGAATTGCGCAACATGATTCCCGAGCGTTACGGCAAGGACTACCTGCCGGATACCATCAACGTCTACAAGAACAAGTCGAAGAACGCGCAGGAAGCACACGAGGCCATTCGGCCCACCTCGGTCAGGCGGACGCCCGATCAGATGAAGCGATTTCTCAATGAAGACCAGTACCGCCTCTACAACCTCATCTGGAAGCGCACGGTAGCGAGTCAGATGACCCACGCAACGATTGATCAGGTCGCCGTCGATTTCGCCTGCGGTGACGACAACCGCTTCCGTGCGACCGGCTCGACGATTGCCTTCCCGGGCTTCATGACCGTCTACCAGGAAGACAAGGACGACAAGAAGAAAGGCGACGACGACGAGAAGATCCTGCCCGAACTTGCCAAGGGTGATCAGGTACCGCTGCACGACGTCAAGCTGACACAACATTTTACTGAACCGCCGCCGCGCTTCTCGGAAGCAAGCCTGGTCAAGACACTGGAGGAATATGGCATCGGCCGTCCGTCCACCTACGCCTCGATCATCTCGACCTTGCAATCGCGGGAGTATGTGGAAATAGAGAGTCGTCGTTTCTTCCCCACCGATACCGGCCGCGTGGTCAGCCGTTTCCTCTCGCAACACTTCGACAAGTATGTCGACTACGACTTCACCGCCGAACTCGAGGACGAGCTCGATGCGGTGTCGCGGGGCGAGAAGAAGTGGGTACCCCTGCTCGACGAGTTCTGGGGCAAGTTCAAGGAACGGGTCGACGACAAGATGGAAAACGTCACCCGTGAGGAGGCTGTCGAGGAGCGCTCACTCGGCACAGACCCGGCCAGTGGCAAGCCGGTCGTCGTGCGCCTGGGACGCTACGGTCCGATGGCACAGATCGGGCACCGCGACGACGAGGAAAAGCCTCGTTTCAAGGGCCTTCGCAAACACCAGCGGATGAACACCATCTCGCTCGAAGAAGCACTCAGGCTGTTCGAACTGCCGCGCGATCTCGGTACGACACCGGAGGGCGAGAAGCTCACCACCGATTTCGGACGCTTTGGCCCTTACGTCAAGTACGGCGACAAGTTCGTCTCGATGAAGGACGGTGACGACCCCTACGACATCGACCATGCGCGGGCCTGTGAACTGGTGGCCGAGAAGAAGGTCATTGACGCGAACCGGCTGGTAAAGCATTTCGAAGGCACCGACGTACAGATCCTCAACGGTCGCTGGGGGCCGTACATCACTGACGGCAACAAGAACGCGAAGATACCGAAGGACCAGCACGAGACGGCAAAGGAGATTTCTCTGGAAACCTGCCTGAAGTGGCTCGAAGAGGCCCCCGAGCGACGTGGCCGTGGCAAGAAGAAAGCCGCCGGCAAGAAGGCCGCCGGCAAGGCGACGGCCGAGAGCAAGAAAAAGTCATCGGCGAAGAAGTCTACGGCGAAAAAGAAATCACGCGCGAAGAAGAAATCAGCGGCAGCGAAGAAGAAGACGGCCGCGAAGTCAAGCGCTAGCAAGGTTACCGGTCAGGCCGCGAGTGCAGCGACCGGCACCGACAGGGAAATGCCTGCGGGCGATGACGATGCCAGTACCAGTGGCGCGACCAAGGTCGTGGCCAGCGTCAAGTAGCGCTCGAGTTAAGGGGGTGGGGTGGCCCGGGCCGGGCTGGTAGCGATGATCTGGCAGGGGTAATCTGAAAGGCGTGGTAGAACAGGACGCGGCGGACGACTCAGCCGACAAAGGAACCGTCGACGTCGCGCGAGGGATCGCTCTGGTCCGCGCAGGTGGCGTCATTGCCTACCCTACCGAAGCGGTGTACGGGCTGGGTTGCGATCCGGCCTGTGCGGCGGCGGTCGAGCGGCTTGTCGCGCTCAAGGAACGCGACGCCACCAAGGGCCTCATTCTCGTCGCCGCCGGGTTTGCCCAACTGCAACCCTGGCTTGCGCCGTTCGAGCCGGCCTGGCAAAGCCGCGTCGACGATGCCTGGCCGGGACCGGTCACCTTCCTCGTTCCGGCCAGACGAAATGTGTCGCCGCTGCTGCGCGGTGCTCATCTGACCCTGGCCGTGCGGGTCAGCGATCACCCGGTGGTACGCGCCCTCACTGAGGGTTGTGGCCATGCGCTGGTCTCGACCAGTGCGAACCGCAGCGGCCAGCCGGCACTTCGCTCGAGCCTGCGCGTCGTGCGCGAATTCGGCGATGAAGTCGACGGTGTCGTTGCCGGCGAGACCGGCGGCCGGCGCCGACCTTCTGCAATCATCGATGTTCGAACGGGCCGTTCGCTACGAAGCTGAGTAGCCGCGATTCCGACGAGACCACCGTTTCGTCCGGTGTCCACGAACAAGCGTGCCGCCGAGCCACGCCGTCGCCACTCGCTCAACCGCGGTGGTGGACTCAGAGCTTTCGACGTCTGTCGAGCTCGCGGATGTGTGCCGGTGTCGTCTCGCAGCAGCCACCGATGATGCTCGCGCCGGCTTCGATCCAGCGTTCGGCGAACTCTGCATAAGCTACCGGGTCGAGATCGTCGCGGCTCTCGAGGGCGTCGACGGTGCCGCCCGGTGCCAATGCGTCGACCGAATGGAAGGCGTTTGCATAGACGCCCGTCGCGACCTCCAGGCTTGCGAGCGGACGCCAGGCGGCATCAATGGCTTCGGGCGTACTGCAATTGAGCAATATCGCGTCGACGCCGAGCGCGTCGAGCATCGCCGTAGCCGTCTCCACCGTCTCGCCGCTGCGTAGCCTGCCTGAACCCGCATCATCGACGGTCAAGGCAACCCAAACCGGCAGACCCGACTCGAGTGCAGCTGTCGCTGCCATGCGCGCCTGGGCGACCGACGCCATCGTTTCGCAAAGGATGAGATCGACGGCGCCGCTCTGACAAGCGACGATGCGCCGATAGGTTGCAAGCGCCATGGCGTCGGTCGGCCCGACATCGGTGCGATAACTTGCCACCAGTGGCGGCAGGGTTCCCGCAATGCGGACGTCTTGCCGACCGGCAGCTTCTCGCGCTTGCCTGGCCGCAGCGCAGGCCGCCGCCTGCAAGGGTTCGAACAAGTTCACATCGGCCTCCCGTGCCAGTCGCTCGGGCGTCGCCGAATAACAAGCGAGTGTGATGACATCGGCGCCTGCGTCGATGTACTCGCGATGCAGGGTCGCGACAAGCGCCGGTTCGTCCAGCAACACGCGCGCCGACCACAGCGACGAAGGTGGTTTCGCGCTGCGGCGGACAAGTTCCTGTCCCATGCCACCGTCGAGCAAGGTAATGCTTTTCATGGCGCGATGGTACGCTCGTCATCGCCCACTGACACCACTCTGAGCATCCGAATTCGACCGATGACCGAGTCCACTCTCGACAGCTCTTCCGTGCAGCGCTTCCTGAATGATTTCCACGATAGGCTCTGTGCCGATCTCGAGAAGCTCGATGGCAAGGCCCGTTTCGAAAGCGACGCATGGCAGCGACCCGAAGGCGGCGGCGGGGTAACCCGCATCCTTGCCAACGGAGCGCTATTCGAGAAGGCCGGTGTCGCTTTCTCGCGCGTCAGCGGGACGAAACTGCCGCCGTCGGCAACCGCGGCCAGACCGCAGCTCGCCGGGCGCCACTGGGAAGCGATGGGTGTGTCACTGGTCCTGCATCCCCTGAATCCCTACGTGCCGACGACCCATGCCAATGTCCGGTTCTTTCGGGCCGAGAAACCCGGCGAGGAACCGATCTGGTGGTTCGGCGGCGGCTTCGATCTCACGCCTTACTACGGTTTCGACGACGACTGCATGCACTGGCACCAGAGCGCGCGCGACGCAGTCCAACCGTTCGGCGACGACCTCCACGGCGAACTGAAGGCGTGGTGCGATCGTTATTTTTACATCAAGCACCGCGATGAACCGCGCGGCATAGGCGGCCTGTTCTTCGACGACTTCGACCGAGGGGGTTTCGATCAATCTTTCGGCTTGATGCGCTCGGTTGCGACGCACTTTCTGCCTGCCTATCAACCGATCGTCGAACGTCGCCGTGACATGCCTTACGGCGAACGTGAACGTCGCTTCCAGCTGCTCCGACGAGGCCGTTACGTGGAATTCAACCTGGTACTCGATCGGGGCACCCTGTTCGGGTTGCAGTCCGGCGGACGAACCGAATCCATCCTGATGTCGATGCCCCCGCAGGTGAACTGGGAGTATCGCTTCGAACCCGAAGCGGGCTCACCGGAAGAGGCCCTGACCGAGTACTTCCTGAAGCCGCGTGACTGGTTGGCCTGACGTGGACATGGCTATCAACTATCACCAGCGAAAACCCAAGCTTCTGGCCGGTACGCGTTCAGAGGAACTCATGCGTTGCGTACCGGCCGCAAGCTTCGGGTGAATCGTTTTCGTTCGGCATCTGTTTCCCTCTTGATTCTGTGAAATCTATGCCGCTTGGTCTTTCGTTCGTGATTGATCACCTTTCCCTTCCAACAGTCCCTCTATCGAGACATCTTCATCGATGTCTTCCCAATGAATGCCATGCGCACTTAAGGTATAGCCATTCCGTTCATCTGCCGTTGCTCTCATGAGTCGCGGAAACCAAATGATTGGCACACCTATGGTTCGGCCATCTGCCAGCTCGACCCACATGGAATCCGAATCGAACCGGACTTTAATCGCCGAAGTAGTCATTCCACTTTTCCTCTATCATTTCCTTATTACCTTCCACAAGCCGCGCGAGCTTCCGCAAGGTCTTTGCATCAAAACCGACACTGCGCTCTAACTCGATTTCCATTCCTATCCAGAATTTTGCTTCCGAAGAATTCTTCTGAACATGTACATGCGCCGGCTCTCTAGGCGAACCTTCATTCGAGTAGAAAAAGAATCGATAGCCGTCATGTCGAAAAACGGTAGGCATGCCGAAGTGATATTTCCTTTGTCTTGTATCAGATTTGAAACTGAAGAATGCTACCAATATCGCCTACTTGCAGCATTGTACATTACGTGCATTTCGTCCCAAGTAGGTATTAATCAACAGAAATTCTTCATCATATCCTCATTCATGTATGACCACAGTTGTATGGAATACAATAGACAAGGGTGCTTACGAAACTTGCAGATGATCCGATTCTTGGCCTGCGGCACACACATTAGCGCTAAGTCGCACCTTTAAGACAACGACTCGGAGCGGTAGCCAAGGGGAGTCGATGTCAGGGCTACAACTTCAACGTCCGTTAGGCGCCTAGCTATCGAGCTATCGAGCTATCGAGCCAGTTGAGCAGGCCACGCAACGGCACGCCTAACCACTCCGGACGGTTGTCGATTTCATAGCCGATCTCGTAAAGCGCCTTGTCGAGGGTCATCAGGGCCAGAAGCTCGTCCCTACCCTGACTCGGCCACAGCGAAGATTCGTCCTGACCGCCACCATCGCCACTGCCATTACCAATACTGCTTCCCAGGCCACGATATCCATCGAGAAAGGCAGCTTCGCCAAGCGACTGCCAGTCGGCGATACCGCGGGCAATGGCCTCTGCACTGGCAGGCCAAAGCTCTCGTGCGCTTGCCAGAGCGGTTGCACCGGCATAGTCGAGCGAGCGCAGCATGCCGGCCACATCCTTCATCGGCGGGTACTTCGCACGTCGTTCTGCGAGGCCACGCGCAGGCTCCCCCTCGAAATCGATGATGACGAAGTCATTGTTGCTGACGAGCACCTGCCCGAGGTGATAGTCCCCGTGGTGGCGCGATTTCGTCAGGCCCTCTGCGCGGACAATGTCGCGAACCACGTCGGCGCAATGCGCCATCTGTTCAAGCAATCGCTCACGATTGTCGACGAGACGCGAGACATCGTTCGCAAGTTCTGCCGGCAGGGAATCGTGACGCGTCTGCAGCGCGGACTGGACATCATCGAGGGCCGTGCGCATGCGCTCGACGAAGGTATCGACATCGGCTTCGCTAACCGGTTCCGGCGAGAACGCCAGGTCTGGCCCTTCCGCCGAAAGAAACGCCCGATGCATGTCAGCCGTGCGCCGACCGAGGGTATGGGCGAGCAACATGAAGCCGTCGTGAACACCCGGACCGTCATCACCCGGGCCGGGTGACTCATCAAACGTGACCGGTCGTTCGTCGCGTGCCTCGATGGCAAGGTGATCCTCGATGTAGCGATCGAGATAACCGATCGTCATGGTCCAGGCGTCACCCTGGTTGGGCACGTGACCCTGCATCAGGGCAAGCGCATCGGCGCCGTACTCGAGCGATCCGGCAAGCGGCGCAAACCGCTCCGAGACTGTCGTCGCGGCGAGGAAGCGACCGATCTCGAGCTCCGAATTGATCCCTGGCTGAAGGTGCCGATAGCCCTTCAGGAAGACGCGCCGCGAGGCGCTCTCGGCATCCCGATCATCGCCTGCCAGAGTGACGGCATCGGAAACCGAACCGCTGAGGTCCAGCCGGTGCGTCAACACGATAGCGGTGTTGCTGCCTTGTGTACTGGCAAGTTCGACATCCAGTGATTCGCAGACTGTTCGCAGGTCTTTGGCAGCATCAAGACCGAGCAGGGCGAGGAACGGCCCCTCCGAGCGGAATCCGAGCTCAGCGGCTGCAGTGTCATCCGCCGGCGGATGCGACGATGCTGACGCCATCGCGTAGGCGATCGCTCGACAGAACGATGCATCGGTATAGGCATCGTGCAGAAGTCCGGTGCGTGAATGACGCCGCGCCCGCGCCAGACTGGCCGCGCGACCGGCAGGGGTGACGATTTCCTCGTCCTCACCCCAGGTGAGTGCCAGCGGCAGGAAGTAACGCTGTGGATCGATGTCCGTGAAACGAACGTCCAGCCAGACCAGCAGCCAGCTACCCTCGCCCTGCTCCCACACATGCAGGCGCTCGATGTCGACAGACTCGATCGCGTCGCCCTTCGCGGCAAACCAGCGCTGGCGCTGCAGGTAGTCGGGCAACAACTCGCGGAATTGTGCTTCCAGCTTGACGGCGAGCTCTCGCGCGCTGCCGGTGTGACGATCAACGAACAGACTGTCCCAGCCGGACGACATCACCATCATCGGCAGCTCGGCGGTCTCGCTTTCGGTTCGCCATTCGGGCTCAGTCTCCGTGGTGCTCATCTCGAACCAGTAGAACTCGTGGCCGGGAAGCGTGAGGAGATAGGGCAGATCCCCGATGCGCGGAAACTCGGTGCGACCGATGAGTTCCACCGGCACCCGGCCCTCGAACTCCGCCAGGTTCAGTTCCACCGGTTGCGGCGTTCGACCGAGGTTGGCAACGCAGAGGATCACGTCGGTCTCACCGTCGTCGGCCGTGTACTCGCGAAGGTAGGCGAGAATCTTCCGGTTCGCCGGCGTCAGGAACCGGAAGCGGCCCCGACCGAATGCCGGATGACGTTTCCTGACCGCTATCATGCGACGCATCCAGTTGAGCAACGATGAGGGTGATCGCGACTGCGATTCCACGTTGACCGCTTCGTAGCCGAAGATCGGATCCATCACCGGGGGCAGATACAGCCGCTGTGGATCAGCCATCGAGAAGCCCGCGTTCCGGTCCGGACTCCATTGCATGGGCGTGCGCACGCCGTTCCTGTCGCCGAGATAGATGTTGTCACCCATGCCGATCTCGTCACCATAATACAAGACCGGCGTACCGAGCAGCGACAGCACCAGGCTGTTCATGAGACGGATCTTGCCCTGATCGTTGTCGAGCAGCGGAGCGAGGCGTCGACGGATGCCGACGTTGATGCGCATGCGCTGATCGTAGGCATACATGCGGTACATGTAGTCGCGTTCCTTGTCGGTCACCATCTCGAGCGTCAGCTCGTCGTGGTTGCGGAGAAAGATCGCCCACTGGCAATTGTCCGGAATATCCGGGGTCTGGGCCATGATGTCGATGATCGGGTGACGGTCCTCCTGCGCCACCGCCATGTACATGCGCGGCATGACCGGAAAGTGATAGGCCATGTGGCATTCGTTGCCGTCGCCAAAATACTCGCGAACATCTTCCGGCCACTGGTTAGCTTCCGCGAGCAGCATGCGATCCGGGTACTTGGCGTCGAGCTCGGCACGGATCTTCTTCAGGATGTCGTGCGTTTCCGGCAGATTCTCACAGCTGGTGCCTTCACGCTCGATCAGGTACGGAATCGCGTCCAGCCTGAGCCCGTCGACACCCAGGTCGAGCCAGAAGCCCATGACCTCGAGCACCGCCTTGAGCACGGCGGGGTTGTCGAAGTTCAGGTCGGGCTGATGAGAGAAGAATCGATGCCAGTAGTACTGCTTCGCCACCGGATCCCAGGTCCAGTTGGATGTCTCGGTATCGGTGAAGATGATGCGACTGTCGGCATAGACGCTGTCATCGTCACTCCAGACATAGAACGCCCGCTCGGGCGAATCCTTCGGTGCCTCACGGGCTGTCTGAAACCAAACGTGCTGATCGGAGGTGTGGTTGATGATGAGCTCGGTAATGACCCGCAAGCCTCGCGCGTGCGCCTCCTCGATGAAGCGACGGCAATCGTCCATCGTGCCGTAGTCAGAGTGCACGTCACGATATTCGGCAATATCGTAGCCATCGTCACGTTGCGGACTGGGATAGAACGGCAGCACCCAGACCGTGTTCACGCCCAGCTGCTCGATGTAGTCGAGTCGCTCGGTCAGCCCCCGAAAGTCACCGATGCCATCGCCGTTACTGTCACCGAAGGCCTTGACATGCGTCTGATAGATGATCGCGTCCTTGTACCAGAGGGCGTCGCGCTCATCTGCATCAGGCGCACGCCTCGCTGCCGCACCGGCCGCAATCGGATCAGTCATCGATAGGGTTCCTTGTCAGCCGCCGGGCTACACGCCGGTCGGAGAGTCGAAGAAGTCGGAAAGCCTTCAGCAGAATCGAAGAGGTCGATACGCCTTCAAAGGATACGAAGCGCACACAAATGCGCCGGCCCCCGTTGCGGATCGAGCGCCACGAAGTTGTGTGGCCCGCGCCAGCGGAAAGTCTCGCCACTCAAGAGATCGAACAGTTCGAACTCGTCGTCCTCGCCGACACCCAGCGCCTCGAGATCGAGTGTCGTCCAGCCCGCCTGAGGATTGTGGGGATCGAGATTGACGATGATCAGCAGAGTCGTCTCGTCTGACGTCGACGACGCCGATGCGATGGGTTCCTCCGCCTTTGATGCAAGGTCTGCACCCTCAGAGGATGCCGGTCGCTTGCTGAAGCAGATCAGCTTATCGTTGTCGCTCGCGTGGACGCTGGCATTGTAGGTGTCCTGCAAGGCTGCGTAGTCACGACGGATCCGGTTCAGATGCCCGATCAAGGGCGCGAGACTCTCGGGACGGTCGAGGTTCCAGCGCCGCAGCTGATACTTCTCCGAGTCGAGATATTCCTCACTGCCAGGCTCTCGCGGCGTGACGTAACCGAGTTCGAACACAGGGCCGTAGATGCCGTAGTTGGACGAAAGCGTTGCCGCGAGAACCACGCGCAGTGCCGACGCCGACACGCCGCCGTGCTGCAAGGTCTCGTGCAGGATGTCCGGCGTGTTCGGCCAGAAATTCGGGCGAAAGTAGTCGCGTCCCTCTCCCTGGCTGACTTCGAGCAGGTATTGCTCGAGCTCCTCACGGGAATTGCGCCACGTGAAGTAGGTGTACGAATGCGTGAAGCCAAGCTTGGCGAGCCGGTGCATGACTTTCGGGCGCGTGAACGCTTCGGCCAGGAAGATCGCGTCGGGTCGCTTTGCCTTGACCTCGGCAATCACCCATTCCCAGAACGGGTAGGGCTTGGTATGCGGATTGTCCACGCGAAAGACCCGCACACCCGCCTCGAGCCAGTACAGGAAGACGTCGCGTAGCGCCTCCCACAATCCCAGCCAGTCGTCGCACTCGAAGTCGAAGGGGTAGATATCCTGATACTTCTTGGGTGGGTTCTCGGCGAACTGCACACTGCCGTCCGGACGGCGCCGGAACCAGTCGGGATGTGCCTTGACCAGCGGATGATCAGGCGCACACTGAAAGGCGATGTCGAGAGCGATTTCGAGCGAATGCCCGCGAGCCGCCGCCACCAGCGCCTTGAAGTCTGTCATCGTGCCGAGCTCGGGATGCAGGCTCGTGTGGCCGCCCTCCGCCGAGCCGATCGCCCAGCACACGCCGACATCGTCCTCCTCCGGGGTCAGCGTGTTGTTACGGCCCTTGCGATCGATACGGCCGATGGGGTGGATGGGCGGCAGGTAGACGATGTCGAAGCCCATGTCCGCGATGTACGGCAGCCGCTCGATCGCGTCCCGGAACGTTCCGTGCGGCAGTGCCTGGCCGTCCTCGCCGACACTGACACCGACCGGGGCACCCGGATTGCCTCGCACCACGCTCGAACGGGGAAAGAACTCGTACCAGGCGCTGAAACCCGCCAATGCGTCGTCGACGACCAGCGGCAGGACGGCAGAGCGCGTCGCGAATTCCCGGCTGCCGTGCTGCATGGCCAGCGTCCCCAACGCGGGTTCGAGCGCCGCCTCGCGACGACTCGAGACCGCTTGCTCTTCGTCGGCAAGCACCTTTGCGCCCGCGCTCAGTTCGGCGGATTCCCGCTTGTCGGTTGCACGCGATGCGGCGGCCTCAAGCATGGCCGCACCGTCCAGCAGATGGACGGCAATGTCGCTCTCGTCCTCGCGTCGACCGAGATCGTGTCGCCAGGTACGGAAGCGATCGACCAGCGCTTCGACGCGAAACTCGTGCCGCCCGACACCTCCGAGCGGCACACGCACCTGCCAACGATCGTTACCGATGTCGCGCATCGGCCATTCCTCCCACTCGGCCGGCGAGTCGGCCTCGCCGGCGGCTCGAATCTGCAGCCTGCAGGTCAGCCGGTCGTGCCCGTCCGTAAAGGCATCGCACTCGACGACGAGGCTCTCCCCGACAATGCGCTTGACCGCGAAACGACCATTGTCGACCCGGGGTTGTACGTTCTCGATGATTGCTCGCCGGCGTCCCGAATTTCGTTCATCCTCGATGTTCAGCTGCTGTCTGGTCGACTCGTCGAGCGGCATGTCTGGTATCCCGGAGTTGTTGGTATGCGAATAACGGGTATGCGAATTACGCTTGGAGCAATTTCGAGCGGGCAACAGATTACATCGTCATTGGAAATTCGCGGTGCAGCTCGCTGATCGCTTCCAGCGCCTCGGCGGAGAGCACGGTATCGGCAGCGGCCAGGTCGACATCGAGCTGCTCCATGCGCGTGGCGCCGATGATGACCGAGGTCATGAATGGCCTCGAGAGGCAGAAGGCGAGGGCCAGCTGGGCAGGCTGCAGACCCAGTTCGGCGGCGAGCGCTGCGTAGCGTTCCGCAGCCTGCGCACTGCCGTGAGACCAACGACCACCCAATGTGTCGTTGATAGCGCGCCGCGAACCGGCCGGCAGCGCGCCGTCGGCATACTTGTTCGACAACATGCCAGCCGCGAGCGGCGAGAAAGCCAGCAAGCCGACATCCTCGTGTTGAGCGACCTCGGCAAGATCGGTATCGAACAGCCGATTGAGCAGGTGGTACTCGTTCTGGATGCTCGCGACACGGGGTAGTCCGTTGGCCTCGGCCACATCGAGAAATTGCATGACCCCCCAGGCGCTCTCGTTCGAGAGGCCGATCGCGCGGATCTTGCCTTCGGTAATCAGCTCCGCGCAGGTCGACAGGACATCGAGAATGTTGTCGCGCACGCGCGCTCGATCGTAGTCGCCCGCCTGCCGGCTCGGATCATAGTTCCAGTGTTGACGAAAGTGATAGCTGCCACGATTCGGCCAGTGCAACTGATACAGATCGACGTGATCGGTGCAAAGACGTTCAAGACTGCCTTCGAGCGCCTCACGCACGCGAGCCCCGGTAATGTCGTGACCGCCGTTCAGAGCCTTGCGGCCATTGCCGGTCACCTTGGTCGCGATGATCACGTCGTCACGGCGCCGCGTCGACGTCAACCAGGCACCGATGGCGCGTTCGGTGTCGCCTTGCGTCTCTGGCAGCAACGGTGTGGTCGGATACATCTCCGCGGTATCGATGAAATCGACGCCGCGCTCGAGCGCCCGGTCGATCTGCGACGCCGCGTCAGCCACGGTGTTCTGCGTGCCCCAGGTCATGCTGCCCAGACAGAGCGCACTGACCTCGATGCCAGTACGACCGAGCGGTCGACGCCAGGGCAACCGAGCACTGCTCATGATCGCGCCCAGTCCATGTAAGCCTCGCGAGCCCGGCGGGTTACCGGCCCGATGCCATAGTCCCGTTCCTCGAAGACATCGACCGGTGTGACCTTGGCGAGATTCCCGGTCAGGAAGATCTCGTCGGCCTGCCGGAAATTGTCGAGCGTCAGGGTGACTTCGTGAACGACGGTTCCCGCCGCCTGCAACAGAGCGATCACGCGCTTTCGGGTAATGCCGTTCAGGAAGGTACCGTTCGGCACCGGCGTCAGCACTTCGCCATCACGCACCATGAAGACATTGCTGGTCGCGGATTCGGCGACATTGCCGAGTGCATCGGTTACCAGCGCATTGGTGAACCCCTTGTCGATCGCCTCGCGAATCATGCGCGCGTTGTTCGGGTACAGGCACGACGCCTTGGCATCGACGGTCGCGACCTCGAGCGTAGGGCGGGTGAAACGGGTGGTCGTCAGTTGCGCTGACGATGCAGCCGACGGCATCGCTATCGCCATGAGACACAAGCAGAAATCGGTACTGTCGTACTCGGCCGCGATGAACCCCGGGCCGTAACCCGTCGACCAGTACATCGGTCGGATATACAGCGCCGCCTCGTCGGGGAATCGCGACTGCCCCTCGCGAACAAGTTCCACGATCGCCTCGCTCGACAAGGTCGGGCGCATGCCCAGCGCCTCGGCCGAACGATTGACCCGTGCGCAATGCGCCTGCAAATCGGGCATCACCCCGTCGAAGCGACGGGCACCGTCAAAGACCGGGGTGCCCAGCCAGCTGCCGTGATCGTTCGACCGCATCACGGGCACACTGCCTTCCTGCCACTGGCCGTCGTGGAAAGTCAGAGCTTCTAAGGGGGCGGACATAGGCAAGGCACGAATTGACGAACCGGCATGCTACCGCAGCAAGGCGGCTTGCAAGCACTTCGACGCATCAGCGCATGGAGACGCGCGTGCCGACCTCGATACCGTTGCGCTCGAACCAGCCCTGATTGACTTCCAGAGCGAATTGCGCAGGCGCACGTGACGGAAACAGCTGCTCCGGACCGACATCCATGTCGACAATCTCGTTGATCACGAGCGAGGCATCGATGAAGGCGATCGACAGTGGCAGGAGCGTATTGCGCATCGTGAAGACGAGCGGTTGTTCCGCCGGGTAGACGAACAGCATGCCCGCATCCTCATCCAGCGCTTCACGGAAGCTCAGACCGGCGTAGCGCTGCTGCCCGCTGCTCGCGATCTCTGCCGCCAGTCGCACATCGCCGACCCGGAGTTCGACGATCGGCAAGGTCGGCTGTGGTGCCTCGTCTGCCCGGGTTTGCGGGGACGGCCCGTAGGCCAGCAGGATGACCATGGCCGACAGCACGAGCCAGACGAGGTTCCGCCTGCCAGCACCGACAACTCGGCGAGCAACGGTCATGCTCGATACATCGCGTTGCGATTCATCTGTACTGGTTGCCGCCCATTCATCACGTCGCTGCCCGTCAATCGTCTCGACACCCGGCCCGAAGCGCCTGCAGACGCGGCCAGGCCATGCGTGTCTTCGGGCGCACACCTTCCCATATCTCGAATGCATCCGCAGCCTGCTCGACCAGCATGCCGAAGCCATCGGCCACCCGCGCGCCGCGCGCCCTCGCCCAGCTCATGAAGACCGTGTCCGTCGGGGCGTACATCATGTCGTAAGCGAGTGCACCATCGGCAAGGAGCGTCTCGGGCAGTTCAGGCAGTGCGCCCGCAAGGCTTGCACTGGTGGCATTGATGACGATGTCGAAGGGCGATGCAGCGTCGAGCACGTCATGCCCCCCGCCCGTAGCCGGTCCGACATCCGCCATCGCCTCTGCCAGGGCTTCGGCACGGGCAGCCGTCCGGTTGGAGATCTGCAAGAGCGCAGGCCTGGCCCCGAGCAGAGGCTCTGCCACGGCCCGCGCCGCGCCTCCTGCACCAAGCAGGAGAACCCGCTTGCCCTGCAGGGTGCAGCGGAGATTCTTCTCGAGATCTGCCAGCAGACCCGATCCATCCGTGGAATGGCCGATGAGGCTACCGTCCTTGTGCATGTGCACGGTATTGACCGAGCCGGCACGCTCGGCACGGCGGGAAAGTCGATCGCAGACGTTCGCGGCCTGGGCCTTGAACGGCAGGGTGACATTGCAACCTCGCCCCTCGTCGGCCTGCCAGCGGCGAACGGTGGACTCGAAATTGTCGGGCGTCGCTTCCGTGCGGGTATAGCGGATGCGTCGCTGCGTCAGCTCGCCGAACAACTCATGGATTTGCGGAGAGAGACTGTGAGCGATCGGCTGACCGATCACTGTGTAGCGATTTATCATGTAGGGGGCCGGTGTGCGCATGCGCCGTTCGATGGCGACTGTGCGCGCTGCGTTGCGTGTGGTTGAATGCAATGTTACAGCGGTGCCTGGCGTACCACCAGAAACCCTTGGCTCAACTGTGTCCGGTCTCTCGCCTCGCGCAGGCAGCCGGACCAGGGAACGTATCGACCGTCAAGACGTACCAATTGACACGCACACAGCAACTGACAAGCACGTAGCAACTGACAAGATGACCCTGTGACTGACAACGCACTCTACGGCCTGCGCGCGCCCTACCCCGGCAATCGGCCCCGGCGCCTCCGCCGCGATGCGTTCAATCGACGCCTGGTGGCAGAACATCGCGTCGATGCCGACATGCTGATACAGCCCTACTTCGTCATCGATGGCGAGGACGCTGCGGTGCCGGTGCCGTCGATGCCCGGGGTCAGTCGCCTGAGCATCGACCGGCTCGTCGGGTGCGCCGGTGAGGCGCATGCGCTCGGCGTTCAACTGGTGGTGCTGTTCCCGGTCACCGACGACGCCGCGAAGACAGACGACTGCGCCTGCGCCTTCGACCCGGACGGCCTCGCCCAGCGCGCCATCCGTGCCCTCAAGGCGGCCCACCCGACGCTCGGCGTCATGACCGATGTCGCGCTGGATCCCTTCACGCCGCATGGTCAGGACGGCCTGATGGACGAACAGGGTTATATCGTGAATGACGAGACGGTCGATGTTCTCGTCCGCCAGGCCCTCTCGCATGCCGCGGCAGGCGCCGACATTCTTGGTCCGTCCGACATGATGGATGGCCGGATCGGGGCGATCCGCGAAGCGCTGGAAGCAGCCGATCATCGGCATGTTCGCATCCTCAGCTATGCCGCCAAGTACGCGTCCGCCTTCTACGGGCCGTTTCGTGACGCCGTCGGCGCCTCAGCTGCCCTCGGCAAGGCCGACAAGAAGAGTTACCAGATCGATCCTGCGAACGGCGATGAAGCCATGCACGAGATCGCCGCCGATCTGCAGGAAGGCGCGGACATGATCATGATCAAGCCCGGTCTGCCGTATCTGGACATCGTCCGCCGCGCGAAAGAGACATTCCGGGTACCCACCTTTGCGTACCATGTCAGTGGCGAGTACGCGATGCTCAAGGCGGCTGCGGCGGCCGGCTGGATAGATGAAAAAGCTGTCGTCATGGAAACCCTGCTGGCCTTTCGGAGAGCAGGATGCGACGGAGTTCTGACGTATTGTGCAACCGACGTCGCACGTTGGCTGCGTGAGGGCTGAGCGAGGCTCGGTCAACGGCCTATCACGGCTATGCTGTGCGTCATGTTACTGACACAACGCTCGAAGGACCACTACGGATGGTGACTATCTCTTTCAAAACTCGTCCCGGTTCGCTCCGTCGGCCGGCTCATTCCCTTCTCAACGGACTGGCCCTGCTCGTCGGCCTGGCGACGCTGAGCGGAGGCGCACAGGCGATGGAGAGCCCGTGGTACGTCGGCGTCGGCGCGAGCGCCGCCAACTTGCGGCCCGACGCAATCGCCATCGAGAAGGATGTCGATGAGTCCGCCGCGACCGGAGGAACGCTTTTCTTCGGACGGGACCTCGATCAACGCAGTAGCCTGCAGCTGCAACTGCACGGTCTTGGCTACGCCGTCTATGACGCTGACGCCGTCGTCGAGGAAGAGAAGATCGGCTATACCGCGGCCGATGCCTCGGTCCTGTATCGGCTTGCCGACACGCGCGCGAGGGGCGCTGGCGGCCAGGGCTTCGGCGCAACGCTCTATGCCCGGCTCGCGGTCGGCGCCATCATGCGCGACACCGACCTTCGCCTCGACGATGACAACGAAGTCTATCTCGGCGCAGGCGCCGGCATCGAACTGCATGCCAACAACCGCCTGGCCTTGCGCGCCGAAGGCTTCTATTTCGATCGGGACGTCAGTGCAGCGAGCCTTTCTCTGGTCGCCCGACTTGGTGGTCGCAGCAGCCGCTGGCCAGCGCCGCCCGAGGCCGGGCAGCATGCCAGTGCGAACACCCGGACCGCGCTGCCGCCCTTGGCGGCGGAACGTCAGGCAGACAGATCAGAAGCCGAGTCGTCGAACCTGACACCCGAATCGGCTACGACGTCTCAGTCGGGCACGTCGCCACTGTCGACACCGGCTGGCGCAGGCGAAGCGCGCGCTGTGGCCGGCGTCGAAGACAATGCCGTGGCAAGTGGGGAACCGCGGCCGCAAACGGCCAGCGCCGCACCTCGCGAGATCACGCTCGCGGCCTCGTCCGCCGCCGGCTTCGTCGTGACGGAGTCCGCGTTCGACGTGGCCGCCGCCGATGAGTCTGACGGCGACGGCGATGGCATTGGCGACAACACGGACGCCTGCCCGCGTTCGAACATTGGCTATCCGATCCGCGCCGACGGTTGCCCCTTGCTCGAAGGCATACTCAGCGGTGTCCGCTTCGCACCGCAAAGCGCAGCCCTTTTACCCGGCGCCTCGACGCAACTGGACAACCTGGCAAAGCTGATGAATGACTATCCGCTCGCGCGCATCGAGCTGTTGGCGCATACCGATGATGCCGGTACCGTGCGCGAACAGTCGATCGTGACCCGCGCCCGCCTGAAGACGCTGGCGCTCTACCTCGTTCACGACAAGGGCATCAGTGCCAACCGGGTTGCACTGCGCTCGCTGGGGGGCATACGGCCGCTCTACGAGAACACGACGGCCGAGGGGCGTCGGCGCAACAACCGTGTCGAGATCAAGGAGAACTCGTCGGGGGGATGACCGTCAGGGGAATGCTCACCGGGCTGGTCCCGGCCCGACCGTTCCTGCGTGATCGACACGTCCGTCTGGCATTGCTCGCCGGGCCGCTGTGCTGGCTCGCACTCGTCGCCCTGGGTCTGCCGCGACCGCCCGGTTCACCGCCCGCGGCCCTCCTCTTCGCCGGCATTCTCGTCTATCCCCTGCTCGAGGAGATCGTCTTTCGGGGTGGCCTGCAAGGCGCCCTGCTCGCGCGCCCGCCGCTCGCCAGGCGCATCGCAGGCATCAGCCTCGCCAATGTGCTGACAAGCTGTGCGTTCGCCGCGGCTCACCTGTGGAGTCAGCCGCCGATCTGGGCGGCCGCCGTCATTCCGCCCTCGCTCGTGTTCGGGCACCTCCGCGAACGCTTCGACCACATCCTGCCAGGGTTCCTGCTGCACGCGTTCTACAACGCGGGCTTCCTCATCCTGTTCGCGGCGAGCGCCTGACCCGGTACGTCACGACCCGGTACCGCCCGACTCAGTGCAGGAAGTGCCGAACCCCCGTGAAGACCATCGCCATGCCGTGCTCATCGGCGCAAGCGATCACTTCATCATCCCGTTTCGAGCCACCCGGTTGCACCACCGCCGCAATGCCTGCTTCAGCCGCACTTTCAATACCGTCGCGGAACGGGAAGAAGGCATCGGAGGCCATCACCGCACCGCTGACCTCGAGGCCCTCATCCGCTGCCTTGATCCCGGCAATGCGCGCCGAGTAGACCCGACTCATCTGCCCCGCGCCGATACCGACCGTCGCGCCATCGCGTGCATAGACGATCGCGTTCGACTTGACGTACTTGGCAACTCGCCAGGCGAACAGGAGATCCGCACTTTCGAGAGGCGTCGGCGTGCGGCGAGTCACACAGACGAGTTCATCCGCCGTGATCTCACGGAGATCCTCGTCCTGCACGAGCAAGCCACCGGAGACCGGGCGAAACTTCCAGTCCGGATCTGACATCTCTCCCGGCGGCGCGCAGTCGAGCACGCGAACGCCCGGCTTGCTCGCGAAGGCATCGACGGCTGCCGGGTCGATTCCGGGGGCAATGACGACCTCGACGAACTGTCGCGCCACGATGACCCTCGCGGTGGCGGCGTCGAGCCTGCGATTGAAGGCGATGATGCCGCCGAAGGCGGAGGTCGGATCGGTCCGGTAAGCCGCTTCGTAGGCCTCACCGACCGATTCGGCGGTGGCGACACCGCAGGGGTTGCCGTGCTTGACGATTACACAGGCGGACTGCTCGAACGCTCGCACACAGCCGAGCGCTGCATCGGCGTCCATCACGTTGTTGTACGACAGTGCGCGACCCTGCAGGAAACGCGCACCGGCTATCGTGTCTGCGCGGGCATTGCGCTCCCGGTAGAACGCACCGCGCTGATGCGGATTTTCACCGTAGCGCAACGTCGCGATCAGTTCGAACTGGCGTGAAAAGCTACGCGGAAAATCGGCAGGCGCTGCGCTTGCATCCGCGCCCGAACGCCGGCCGAGGTAGTCGGCAATCATCGCGTCATAGCGCGCGGTGTGTTCGAAAGCCTTGACGGCAAGGTCGAAACGCAGGGCCTGCTTGTCGGCGTCGCTCGCCGACAAGGATTCGATGACCCGCGCATAGTCGGCCGGATCGGTCACGACCGTGACGGCGGCGTGGTTCTTGGCAGCCGAACGAAGCATGGCTGGCCCGCCGATATCGATGTTCTCGATCGCCTCGTCGAGGGTGGTAGCGGCGCGGGCGACGGTGGCCTCGAACGGGTAGAGGTTGACCACGAGAATGTCGATCGGCGCGATTCCGCGCGCGTCCATGACGTCATCATCCACCCCGCGTCGGCCAAGGAGCCCGCCGTGAATGATCGGATGCAAAGTCTTCACGCGGCCGCCCATCATCTCCTCGGCGCCGGTATGCGAGGCGACCTCGGTGACGTCGAGCCCGGCTGCGCGCAGCGCCTCGGCGGTGCCCCCGGTCGACAGCAGTCCGAATCCCGCCTCCGCCAGCGCACGAGCCAGTGGTACCAGGCCCTGCTTGTCGCTCACGCTCAGGAGGGCGCACGGCCGGGTCGTGTCACTACGGGTAGCGTCATTCATGGGTTCGGCAGCTTCGCGCGCAAGGTATTCCGGGTGATACCGAGCCACGCCGCGGCCTTGCTGCGATTGTCACCGCATTCGCGCAGCACGCTTTCGAGCAAGACGGATTCGACCTGCTGCATGACGAGCCGATACAGATCGTCAGGCGGTTCACCGTCGAGCAGTTCGAAGTAGCGCTCGAGTTCCATGCGAACACAGCACTGGATCGCCGTCTCGCCGTCGCGCCTGCCTTCGAGCGGCAGCGACCGAGGGTCGAGGTGTCGTGCGGCGCCATTCGGCTTCGGCGCGTCCGTCTTGCGAGTCAAGGTCATGCCGCCTCCGCAAACTGCTCGGGACGCTCGAAGAACCTGTCCACGAGCAGCAGTTGCTCGCGCGCACTCGACGCCTGATTGGCCGCCTCGCGAAAGGCGCAGGCATGGCGCATGCCCCGGCAGAACCAGGCTATGTGCTTGCGCGCGATCCGCACGCCACGATATTCGCCGTAGAGCGCATGACAGCCGAGCAGCTGGCTGCGCATTGTCGCGTGCACTTCGCTCGCATCCGGCAGGGGTGGCGGTGGGCCACCTTCCAGCATCGCGACGATCTCGCGAAAGATCCAGGGATTTCCCTGCGCCGCGCGGCCAATCATGACACCCGCCGCGCGCGTACTATCGAGCACACGTCGCGCGCTGGCGGCGTCACGGATATCGCCGTTCGCGATGACCGGAATGGAAACGGCATCGACAATTGCCGCCGTGGTGTCGTGTTCGGCTTCACCGAGAAAGCGGTCGGCCCGTGTCCGCCCGTGCACGGCGAGGCACTGCACGCCTTCAGCCTCGGCGAGGCGTGCGATCGCGACACCATTGCGCGCCGCAGGTGTCGGGCCGGTGCGGATCTTCAAGGTCACGGGCACTGGCACGCTCGCGACGACCGCCTTGAGTATGGCGCGCACCAGGGGTGGGTCTGAAAGTAGTGCCGAGCCAGCCAGCACCTTGCAGACCTTCTTCGCGGGACAGCCCATGTTGATGTCGATGACATCGGCACCCGCCGCCACGTTGAAGCGAGCGGCTTCAGCCATCTGCCCGGGATCGCTCCCCGCAATCTGCACCGCATGCGGCAGCTCGTTCGACGCGCGCTCGACGCGATGCCGCGTCTTGTCGGTGGCGTGCAGCAGGGTGTCGCTGGAAATCATCTCGGAGGCGGCGTAGCCGGCACCTTCTCGCGCACAGAGATCACGAAACGGGCGATCGGTGATGCCCGCCATCGGTGCGAGGAAAACACGATTGCGAATTCGGTGTGGGCCGATTTCTATACGGGCGTCAGAGTCGGGATTCGGGACCACTACCGCACCATTAACGCCTCGGGTCGAGCATCGTAATACAGAACTTCCAGTACCGATACAGGACAGATGTACTGCTATTCGGAAGCTGCACGGAAGTGCAGTGTCAGGTTCTCGGAACCGTTGCCGGGGTCGCTCACGTCGAGGCTGATATCGAGCCTCTGTCCGGCGCTAACGGTGTCGCCGCGTTGCCAGGAGTCCAGGTAGTCGATCGGTCCGAAGTCATTGTCCGCGACCAGCCGCCCGACGCGATCTCTGAGCTGTACGACCAGCACCGGGTAGCGTTGCGGAAAGCTCGCCTCGTTACGAAATGCAACGTCGATGACCAGCGCATCCGCAATACTTGGATGCGACATGATGCTTTTCTCGAGAATTCGGAGAGATGCAAGATCGACCCTGGTCGGCACTTCACAGCCGAGCACACGGCAGACCGCGACCAGGAAGGGGCGCGCCAGCGGATCGTTGTGCAAGGTCGCGCGCTCGCGGTACAGATACAGTCCACCGACGAGACCGCTGAACAGCAGCAGAAGCAATACCGGCACGATCACCGGCACAAAGCGTCGCCGACGCCTGCCCGAGGGCGCGCTATCGACCCGTACGGCGCCGGCAGGGTCGCTTGCGCTCAGTGCAGTGGCGCCCACCGCCGCACCGGTTTGCGCACGGAGGCCGTCAGACCAGCCCTCGACCGCTACACCGACTTCAGCAATACCGTCCTCTGCAACGACGGGCTCAGCCGGATCGACGGTTTCCGCGGGAAGTAAGTCGTTGGCGCTCGGTGCAGCGCCTGTCGCCAAAACGGCTTTACCCTGCCCGGCCTTGTTGTCGTTCTGTTGATCGCCCCGATTGTCGTTGCCAGGGGTTACGGTTTCCGTCGCGTCGTCATCGTAGGCTTCAGTAGCGGTTGCTTCGCCGGTGTCAGCGCCATCGCGACCGCCCGGGCCAGTGTCAGCGGCCTCGGCGATATCGGCGGCATCGCCGAGACCGGCGGCATCGGCCGTCGCATCGGCGGTGGCGTCGCGGTAACGGAAGTCGATAGGCTCGGCCGCGGTCTCGTCGGTCACGAAGTCGGCGTCGTCTAGCTCGGCTTCAGCCGCATCGATGCGCGCGATGAGATCGTCGGGCACCGTGCCATCGTGGTTGAAGCGGCGGGTATCGATGGTCTCGTCGTTGGCGAAGAGCGTGTCGCTGAAGGTCTCGTCCTGGTCGAGATCAACCGCTTCGAAATCGATCTCCGGGGGCTCTGTCGTCGCATCGAGATACGACACGAGCGGCAGGTTCGCATCGCCCGAGAACAGCTTGAAGTCGGCATAGGTGACATCAAAGCCCTCGGGATCGTCACCGTCAGGCTGGGCGGGCCGGTAGCTCGCATCCTCGTAGGGCGATATCGCGCCACTCAAGTCCAGGGTAGTGTCTGCCGCACCGCTCGCCGCTGCCTTGTCGGCAGCCGCCTGCTGCCCGGGCGAGGCTCCCGCCTGCCCGGCAAGGTTATCGGCGCCAAAAAGATTCTTGCGCGCATCGAAAACGTTGGAGCACTCGCCACACCGGGCTCGCGGATCGGCCGACTCGAGCACATCGCTCGAAACTTCGAAGACCGTTCGACACTTCTCGCAGCGGGTGTAAAGACTACCGGCGACGTCGCTGTAGGTGCTGGCTTTGCCCATTCACGCTATCGCTCGACGGGTCGCTTCAAGCAGAGCCCAGCCGTCGCGACTCTTCCCGGGTGCGAATTCGAACCACTGATTGTAGCGCAAGCGCAATGACTCGCCCTGTGATTCGAGCAGGCCGGAGAGCACCAGTGTGCCACCCGGCGCCAGCAGACCTGCAAAGGTCTCTGCCAAGGCCTCGAGTGGCGCCATGAGAATGTTGGCAAGCAATATGTCGAACCCTGCATCAGCACCCTCGGCGGCGCTTTCCAGCAACCCCGGTTCGCCCGCAAGGAGGCGATCGTCGATCGCGTTAAGCGCGGCGTTCAGGCGCGTCGCCTCGATCGCTTGAGAGTCGATATCGACCGCGACCACAGCCTCTGCGCCGAGTAGCGCCGCCGCGATGGCCAGCACCCCGGAACCGCAGCCGTAGTCGAGCACGCGACACCCGCGGAGCGGCTCGCGCGTCTCGCCCGTATCACGCGCAAGCCGCTCGAGACACAAGGCGGTGGTCGCGTGCGTGCCCGAGCCGAAGGCAAGCCCCGGGTCGAGCCGGATGGTGACCGCGTCCGGGTCGGCAACCTCCCCGTGGGTCGGACAAATCCAGAGCCCCGGCCCGAAACGCATTGGCTTGAAGTCCTCCATCCAGACACGCTCCCAGACGCGATCCGGGAGGCGCGACAGGCGGTAGTCGGGTAGTTCAAGCCCGAGCGCAAGCGCCGCGTCGGCAAGGGATATCTCTAGCTCCGCATCGTCGAACGCTTGCGCGAAGAGCCCGACCAGCGTCAGTCGATCCCACAACCTGATCTCGCCCGGCAAGGGCTCGAGAACGGCGTGTTCGATAGCATCATCGTCGCGCGCGTCGTGCAGTGTCACGGTCAGCGCACCGGCCTCGAAAAGCCATGCCTCGAGCGCCTCGACGCGAGCCGGGATCGCCCGCACACTGACTTCCGGCCAGGCGCCGGCAGCGGCACCCTCGGCAGGATCGACCGTCATCGTTCGCGGCGCCCTACTGAATGCCGAGCCGTCGTTCGAGATAGTGGATATCCGTACCCCCCTGTCGGAACGGCTCGTCATTGAAGATGTCGATATGCAGCGGGATGTTGGTCTTGATGCCGTCGACAAAGACTTCGCTCAATGCCCCGCGCATGCGCGCGATGGCAGAGTCTCGCGTATTGCCGGCGACGACGAGCTTCGCGATCATCGAATCGTAGTAGGGCGGCACCGTATACCCGTTGTAGATATGCGTCTCCACGCGTACCCCGAGCCCGCCGGGCGGGTGATATTGCTTGATGGTGCCGGGCGACGGCGCGAACGTGACCGGGTCTTCCGCGTTGATCCGGCATTCGAAGGCGTGTCCCTTGAAGACGATGTCCTCCTGCTGCCAGCGAAGTACACGTCCTTCAGCGGCATAGATCTGCTCCTTGATGATGTCCTTGCCGGTGATCATCTCGGTCACGGGGTGTTCGACCTGAACCCGGGTGTTCATCTCGATGAAGAAGAACTCGCCGTTCTCGAACAGGAACTCGAAGGTGCCGGCGCCGCGATAGCCGATGCGCTTGCAGGCCGCCACGCAACGGGCGCCCATGTCGGCGCGCGTCTTATCATCGATACCCGGCGCAGGCGCTTCCTCGACGACCTTCTGGTGACGTCGCTGCATCGAACAGTCGCGCTCGCCGAGATGGATCGCATTGCCATGCTCGTCGCAAATCACCTGAAACTCGATGTGACGCGGTTTCTCGAGGAACTTCTCCATGTAGACGATCGGGTTGTCGAACGCCGATCGCGCCTCGTTCTGCGTCATCGCGATCGACTCGATGAGGTCGGCATCGCGCCGCACGACCCGCATGCCACGACCGCCGCCGCCACCCGCCGCCTTGATGATGATCGGGTAGCCGATGGCATTGGCGAGTTCCAGATTGGTCTCGTCATTGTCGCCCAGCGGCCCGTCCGACCCGGGCACACAGGGGACGCCCGCGGCCTTCATTTCCCGAATGGCACTGACTTTGTCGCCCATGAGACGGATGGTGTCAGCCGTCGGGCCAATGAACCTGAAGCCGCTCGACTCGACCCGTTCGGCGAAATCCGCGTTCTCGGCCAGGAAGCCGTAGCCCGGGTGGATGGCTTCGGCGCGGGTGATCTCGGCAGCGCTGATGATCGCCGGGATGTTCAGGTAGCTGTCGACCGATCGTGGCGGACCGATGCAGACCGCCTCGTCGGCAAGGCGAACATGCTTGAGATCACGGTCGGCTGTGGAATAGACCGCCACGGTCTGAATGCCGAGATCACGGCAGCAGCGCATGATTCGCAGCGCGATCTCGCCGCGATTGGCAATCAGGATCTTCTTGATGGGAGTGACCATGGTGCTCAATCGATCACGATCATGGGCTCACCGTATTCGACCGGCTGCCCGTCCTCGACCAGTACCGCCCGAACGGTACCGCTGATGTCCGCCTCGATGCGATTCATGATCTTCATCGCCTCGATGATGCAGAGGGTATCGCCCTTGGCGATGGTGGAGCCGACTTCGATGAAGGACTTCTCGTCAGGTCCGGAGGAGCGGTAGAAGGTGCCGACCATCGGCGACTCGACCACGGTTCCCACCGGCAGCAGGTCCTCGTCGGGCTTGGGCGCCGGCACGGCAATCGGCGCTGCAGACGCCTGCGCGTGGACCGGCGCAGCAGGCTGCGCCAACCCGGGGGCAGGCGCCGGATAGGCCGGGTAAGTCGGATAGGCCGAGTGCCGGGCAATGCGCACAGACTCCTCACCCTCGACTATCTCGATCTCGGCAACGTCCGACGCCTCGAGCAGTTCGATCAACTTCTTGATCTTGCGAATGTCCATGAAAATATCCGGTTGATTATGTTCGCTGGCGGCTCGCGCGGCAGACCTCAGCCGGGGTCGGCAAGGTGCGCGGTAAGCGCCGTCAGCGCGAGCAGGTAGCCCTGCGGGCCAAGGCCCACGATCGTGCCGATAGCGATGTCGGAAAAATAGGAATGATGACGAAACGGTTCACGTCGGTGGACGTTGGACAGGTGAACCTCGATGAAAGGCAATGCCGTTCCCAGCAACGCATCGCGCAGCGCAACACTGGTGTGCGTGTAGGCCGCCGGGTTAACAATTGCGGCGGCGATGCCCGCGGCTGCCGCCAGCTGGATACGATCGACCAGCGCACCTTCGGAATTGCTCTGGAAGAAACTCAGTTCATGACCATCGACCGCCGCCTGACGAGCAAGCGTCTGCTCGATGTCAGCCAGGGTGGTGCGCCCGTAGGTTTCAGGTTCACGTTGCCCCAGCAGATTCAGGTTCGGGCCGTTGAGCACCAACAGCTGTGACATACTCGGGGGTTCCTCTGGGGCGTCCTCCGTACGAGCGAACGACGGCGCAAGCGGGCGCCCGGATGACGGCTAGGCGAAATGCCGAAGATAGCACCGATAACGTGCCGCATACAGACATTTACAGACATTTTGCAGGCATTTGGCTGCATTTGCCGAAGGATGGGAACAACTTCTGAGCGGAAAGCGGCGAGTGCCAGATGCCCCGGAAGATGAAAACGCATCAGAGGATGAAGCCGACGCGAGCGTCGCTTTCCGGACACTCGGCCCCGAGCGACTGCTCGATGCCGTGGATGCGGCCGGCTGGCTCACCGACGGACGCGTCAGTGCGCTGAACAGTTACGAGAATCGTGTCTACTCGGTCGGCGTCGAAGCCGGTGGTTTCATCATCGCCAAATTCTATCGACCGGGCCGCTGGAGCGACGCCGGCATCCTCGAGGAGCATGCGTTCTGCCGAACGTTGACCGAGCACGACCTGCCCGTGATCGCCCCCCTGGCCGACGCTGACGGGCGCACCCTTTTCAACGAAGGCCCGTTCCGCTTCGCGCTCTATCCGCGCGTCGGCGGCCGCCCGCCGGAACTCGACGACAACGATCAGCTGCACGTGATCGGCCGAACCCTGGCACGGCTCCATCTGGTCGGCGAAGTCCACGAATTCGACGAAAGACCCTTCATCGGCATCGACAACCTCGGCTACGAATCAGTCGACTTCCTGCTCGACTCCCCACTTCTGCCGGACACCCTCGCCGACGCCTACGCAGAGCTGACGGCTGTGCTCCTGGACTTGCTCGATGAGCGCTTCGCCGAGGGATATGGCCAAGGATATGGCCAGGGATATGCAATCCGCGATATCAGCCTGCACGGTGATTTTCACCCCGGAAACCTCTTGATCGCGAGCGATGGCACACCTCGGGTGTTCGATCTCGACGACACCGGCACCGGACCTGCCATGCAGGATCTGTGGATGTTCACGTCCGGTGAGCGCAGCTACGCGCAAGCGCGCCTGGGCGACATTCTCGACGGCTACCATGAATTCCGCGAGTTCGATCATCGCGAACTCGTCTTGATCGAACCCCTCCGTACCCTGCGTATCCTGCACCACGCCGCGTGGATAGCGCGCCGCTGGGACGATCCGGCCTTTCGCATCGCCTTCCCGCAATTCGGCGACGGACGCTTCTTCGACGAGCACCTGCTGGCGTTGCGTGAACAGCGGGCGGCACTCGACGAACCACCGCTTGTCGTCTAACCCGAGACCACCGAGAAACAATGATCCCATTCCATCGCAATCGGCGATGTATTCGCATGACCATGACCTGCTGCTCGGTTGCCGTTCTCGGCGGTGTGCTGAGCGCGTGCGCGGCAAAGCCTTCGCTGTATCGCTGGGGCGCCTACGAGGATATCGTCTACGCACGTTACGCTGACACCTTCGCCGGCGCCGGCGCAACAAGCGCTGGCGCCGGCAGTGACGATGCCGCCGCCACCGCGGCGGCACTGCTCGAGCAGGACCTGGCACGCACCCTCGAGGAAGGCGAGCGCGCACCGCCAGGCGTTCGCGCGCATCTCGGGTATCTGTATTTCGAGCAGGGCCGACTCGAGGAGGCGCGTGCCTTACTCGAGGAGGAGCGCTCGACCTACCCCGAATCGACCCTCTTCATCGAGCGGCTGCTGAGCCGGATGGGCCTCTCATGAGCCGCGTGCAGCGACGCATCATCGCGCGGGCCGCAACCGTCGCCCTGCTCCTGGCCGCCGTGCTGCTCGCCAGTGGCTGCGCCTCGTCCGCCGCGAAGGACTACTCCCTGTTTCGAGTGAACATGCCGCGTTCGATTCTCGTGCTGCCACCGCTGAACGAGTCGGAAGATATCAACGCCGGTTCCGCTTACCTGAGCATTGCCTCGGAGGCGATCGGCGAGAAAGGCTTCTATGTGTTCCCGGTGGCGCTCGTCGATACCCTGATGCGGGATAACGGCCTCACGAGTGCCGCCGACATGCACGCCCTGCCACTATCGAGCATCGACGAGATCACGGGCGCGGATGCCGTTCTCTACATCACGCTCGAACAGTTCGGCCAGAAGTTCGAAGGGCTCGACAAGACCACGCGTGTGCGCGCACGCGCAAGTCTGGTCGATGTCGGCAGCGGCCAGGAGCTCTGGCAGAACACCATCGATCATCAGCACGGCGGCAACCGAGGCAACGCCAGTGGCCATGTGCTCAACACACTGATCGCAGCGCCTGTCGGTCAACTATTCAGCAGCGTGTCCGACCGGGTTCATGCGGAAGCGCGCCTCGCGCACTACCGCCTGGTCACGCCGACCGGGCGAGGCCTCCTGTTCGGGCCGCGCCACCCGCTGCACGGGAGCGAGGAGACCGGCGGGTAAGAGATTCGCTAAAGACGACGAAAGACCAGCGACGCGTTGGTGCCGCCGAAACCGAAACTGTTGGACATGACCGTATCGAGGGACATGTCATCGAGGCGTGACTGCACGATGGGCATGCCTTCCGCAGCCGGATCGAGCTCGGTGATATTGGCCGACGCGGCGATGAAGCTTGCCTGCTGCATCAGCAAGGTATAGATCGATTCCTGCACACCCGCCGCGCCGAGCGAATGCCCGGTGAGCGACTTTGTCGAGGAGACGTTCGGCATGTCGGCACCGAAGGCCTCGCGGACGGCACGCAGTTCGGTGATGTCCCCCGCCGGGGTACTCGTGCCATGGGCATTGATGTAGTCGATCGGCGTATCGACCGTCGCGCTCGCCATGCGCATACAGCGCGTGGCGCCTTCACCCGAGGGCGCCACCATGTCGTGCCCGTCACTGGTAGCACCGTAGCCGACGACCTCGGCATAGATCGTCGCGCCGCGGGCCTTGGCCATTTCCAGTTCCTCGACGACGACCATGCCGCCGCCGCCGGCGATGACGAAACCATCACGGTGTGCGTCGTAGGCGCGGGACGCAACGGCCGGCGTGTCATTGTATTTCGAGGACAAGGCGCCCATCGCATCGAAGAGACAGGAGAGCGTCCAGTGCTCCTCCTCGCCACCGCCCGCAAAGACGCGATCCTGCTTGCCGAGCTGGATGAGTTCGAGTGCATTACCGATGCAATGCGCACTGGTCGAACAGGCCGAGGCGATGGAGTAGTTGACGCCCTTGATGTGAAAGGGCGTCGCGAGGCAAGCGGACACGGTACTGGCCATCGTCTGTGTCACCCGATAGGGGCCAACCCGTCGAATGCCCTTCGCCCGAAGGATGTCGGCCGACTCGACCTGGCTCAGCGTCGATCCGCCCCCCGAACCCGCAATGATGCCGGTGCGTTCATTCGAGACTTCGCTTTCCTCGAGGCCCGCATCGGCAATCGCATCGCGCATTGACAGATAGGCATAGGCGGCCGCTTCACCCATGAAGCGCAACTGCTTGCGATCGATCGATTCCTTGAGGTCGACCACCGGCCGGGCCGCCACCTGGCTGCGCATGCCGACTTCCGCATATTCGGGACGCGCCGTGATACCCGAGCGACCGCTACGCAGCGACTCCGTGACGGCCGCCTTGTCATTGCCCAGACAAGACGTGATGCCGATACCGGTAATGACCGCACGTCTCATTGTCGCTCCGCTAGAAATCGTCGGTAGAAGTGAACAGACCGACGCGAAGATCGCGCGCGGAATAGATCTCGCGTCCATCGACGAGCATGCGACCGTCGGCGATGCCCATGACCAGTCGACGTTCGATAAGTCGACGGATCTCGAGTTCGTAGGTGACCCGCGACGCGCCCGGCAACACTTGCCCGAAGAACTTGACCTCGCCGGCGCCAAGCGCCCGGCCACGCCCCGGGTTGCCCTTCCAGCCGAGGAAGAACCCGACCAGTTGCCACAAGGCATCCAGCCCGAGACAACCTGGCATGACCGGATCGCCCTCGAAGTGACAATCGAAGAACCAGAGATCGGGCGTCACGTCGAGTTCGGCGACGATCTCGCCCTTGCCATGGGCACCACCGTCTGCCGTGATACGCGTGATGCGATCGAACATGAGCATGTTCGGCAACGGCAAGCGTGCGTTGCCGGGGCCGAACAGCTCGCCGTGGCCGCAGGCGATCAGCTCATCGCGCGAAAACGAATGGCGATCGGTCAATGCGTGGGTGGTCATGCCGATGAGTCTACCGGCTGCCAAACACGCGTTGCAGTATTTCCGAGGTTCGCTTCAGCGGATTCTCGCGAATGGCTTTCTCTTCGTCCGCCAGATAGGTGAAGATGCCGTCCATGCCCTTGTCGACGACATAGCCCGACAGATCGGCATCGAGATCCGGGGTGCCGGGTATGGCATTGTAACGACCGGCAAGCGAATTGAAGGACGCGACCGCACCGACTTCGCCAAGCGCATTGTCGACGATCGGCCGCATCTCGTTCTGCAAGTCTGTGCCGGTCTTGCCACGGAAATACGTGGTTGCCGCATCGTCCGGCCCTTGCAGGATTCCGCGCGCGTCATCCACGCTCATCGACTTTATCGCGCCGAGGAACAGCGCCTTGGCCTTCGGTGTTGCCTGTTCGGCCGCCCGGTTCAACTTCGTCTCCAGATCGTCGAAGCTGCCGGCAAGACCGACCTTCGAGGCAATGCCGCGGGCCTTCTCGAGTGACTCGGGCAGGGGAATGCGAATGCGCGGATCGCCCTCGAAGCCGTTGGCCTGGCCGAGCTGGGCCACGACGGCCGACGAACCCGTGGAGAGCGCTTCCTTCAGGCCTTGAACGATATCGCCGTTGCTCAGCCCCGCGGCACCGGCGCCGGCATCGTCACCCCCGAGCACGCTGCCCGCCGCGTCCTTGAGACCCTCGAGCGCATTGCCGCCACCCTCGGTGGCACAACCACCCAGCGCGAGCGTAGAGAGGAGAACGACACGGGCAACACCCGTCAAGCGGTTCATGCCCTGCGCCCAAGCAAGCGCCATACCGTCGGCAACAAGGCTGCCGCGATGACGATCTTGGCAAGATCTCCCAGGAGGAAGGGCGTCATGCCCCAGGCCAGGACGGGCTTGTCCCAACCGACGATGCTGCCGAGCCAGAGCAAACCGCAGGCATAGATGATGGCGTTGCCGACCAGCATCGCTGCAACCGTCGTGAACACATTGCGATCCCAGGCGCGCCGCGCCAGCAGGCCGGTGACAAAGGCGGCGATGACGAAACCGATGAGGTAGCCGCCGGTGGTGCCGAGCATGTAGGCGATCCCGATACCCTTCTCCGGCGTTCCGGCGAAGACGGGCAGGCCCATGGCACCCTGCGCAAGATAGGCGATCACCGCCATGGCCCCGAGACGCGGACCGAGCGCCATGCCGAGCGCCAGCACGACCAGCGTCTGCAAGGTCATCGGTACGGGCCAGAACGGAATCTGCAGCTTGGCCGAGACCGTCAGAAGCAGGCTGCCGGCCAGCACGACCGCAACGCTGCGCCAGAGTGCCGCGCGCTTTTCGGACTCGGCACCGGCTCCGGCGCCGATACCGGGTAGAAGACGTTCGATCAGAGTATCGGCCGAACCGGATAGCACACCGAGCTGCGCATTGGCAGACGGATCGACAGGGGCAGTCGTCATGAGGGCTGTCTCGTTGGGTCTACGGTCAGGGTCTACGGTTGTCGGAACGCATCCGGCAAGGCCTGCAAGTATATCAAAGCAAGGTCAGCAGCCCGACCAGTGAAACGGCGGCGAGCCCGGCACCGACCACCCGCCGAAACAGCGTTCCACCACTCTCGATCAGGCGCCGATGCAGTCTCAGGCCGACGACATGACCCAGGGTCACGAACGGCAAGGTCGCGAAGAAGAGCGCCCACTGCATGTCGACGTCGGCTGCCTTGAAGGTCCCGAGCTTGACCACCACCAGCACGATCCAGAGGATGTACAAGGTGTCGCGCAGCTGGGCGGGTGGCAGCGCGCGAGCGCCGACAGCAACGATCAAGGGCGCACCGGTCAACGATACGCCGCTCACGTAGCCCCCCAGCAGGATCAACAGCCCATCGGTCAGCCGGTTTCGACTGACGATGCCGCGATCGAGCAGATACATGAAACCGTAGCCGAGCGTGACGCTGTAGACGACGGTCGAGAGCAGCACCGGCGAGAGGTTGAGCAGCCCGACGAGACCGGCGGCAACCGGCACGGCAAGCAGCAGGATCAACTTCACGAGGTAACGCCAGTCGACATTGCCGAGGCGCGTGGCGACCGTCAGCATCGAGAAGATCAGCAATTGAAAGCCGATCGCCGGCAGAAAGACCAGCGGATCGTTGACGATGAGCAGAAGTAGCGGCAGGGTCAAGGCCGCACCCCCGAAGCCAAGACCGGATCGCACCAGCCCGCTCCAGACGAAGGCGAGGCCGATCGCCGCGAATTGCCAGGGAGCGAGGGCCGCCCAGGCCGTACCGTCAAGCAGGTTCACATCGAGCAGGCATGTCGTCGACAGATTTCATGTCAGGCAGTTGCGGGTCCGCCAGACTCAGGTGTCGGCCCGGGCGAGCGAAGCACAGGCCGTCTGACGCGGACAGCCGTCGAGATGATCATTGACCAGACCCGCAGCCTGCATGAAGGCATACGCGGTGGTCGGGCCGACGAAGGTGAAGTCCTTTTTCTTCAGCGCCTTGCTCATGGCACTCGAGACCGCGTTGCTGGCAGCCACATCCTGCATCGTCGCGGGGCGATTCTGCAAGGCAGTACCCGCAACGAATCCCCAGACGAACTCGGTCAGCGACCCGCCGCTCTCCTGCAGCGCGAGCAGGGCGCGGGCGTTGCCGATAACGGATTCGATCTTGCCGCGATGCCGGACGATTCCCGGGTCGCGCAAGAGTCGCTCGATATCCGCGTCATCGAAGCGCGCCAGCGCGCGCGCGTCGAAGCCGGCGAACAGACGGCGGTAACCCTCGCGCCGTTTCAGGATGGTGATCCAGCTCAGTCCGGCCTGCGCGCCCTCCAGGCAGAGCATCTCGAACAGCAAACGCTCATCCCGACAGGGAACGCCCCACTCGGTGTCGTGATACTCGATGTAGAGATCCGAGCCGAGACACCAGCTGCACCGCCTTTCTTCGCCGGAAACCATCGCAAAACGCCTGCCTCAATTCAGGGAGGGCAGACTCTGCCAGCTGTGGACGCTGCCCGCAAGCACGGAGACGCGTTGCCTGTCGCCACGTGGCAGGCGCCGCAGCGCGGCTAGTGCAACCCGCCCAGCGGGCCGACCAGCTTCAGGGTAGGTTGCGACGGCATCGTGCCGTCGGTATCGGCATCGCCGGTCGCGCCCGCAGTTGTCGGTTTCTGGATGCCGTAGGGCCAACGTTGCAGCCAGGCCTGATACTCGTCCAGCGGCATCGGCTTGGAAATGAAGTAACCCTGGGCGATATCACAACCCTGGCTCTTGAGGAACTGTAGCTGCTCCTCATCCTCGACGCCCTCGGCAACGACCTTCATGCCGAAGTGCTTGCCCAGGCCGAGAACCGCTTCGACGATCGCCACGTCATCGTTGTCGCTCGATATGTCGGTGATGAACGCCCGATCTATCTTCAGCGTGTCTACCGGAAAGCGCTTCAGGTAGGCAAGCGACGAATAGCCCGTACCAAAATCATCGATCGCCAGTCGCATGCCGAAGCGACTGAGCTCGTGCAGCGACAGGATCACGTCCTCCGGATCATGCATGACCGCACTCTCGGTTATCTCGAGTTCGAGAAGTTCAGGTGCGAGCGAGGTGTCTTCCAGGGCCAGGCTGACCATCGGCAAGAGATTACCGTCGGTGAACTGCACAGCAGAAATATTGACCGCCACGTTCAGATTGGCGTAACCATCGAGATGAAGATCATGCGTTTCGCGGCAGGCGGTACGCAGTATCCATTCGCCGAGCTCGATGATCATGCCGGCCTCTTCTGCCACCGGCACGAAGATCTCGGGCGATATGAAACCGTTGACGGGATGACGCCAGCGTACCAGTGCCTCGGCGCCGGTCACCTCGCGCGTGCGGATGTTGATCTTCGGCTGATACCAGACTTCGAACTGATCCTCCACCAGGGCCACCTTCAGATCCTGTTCGAGACGAATACGCGCCGTGAGCCGACTGCGCATCGATTCGTTGAACAGCTGATACTGGTTCTTGCCGTTGCTCTTCGCTTCCTGCAGTGCCACGGCTGCGTTGTTGACGATTTCCTCGCCGAGCATCTCCTCATCCTGGCCTTGGTGCACATCGAGTGGAAAGCAGGAGATGCCGACCGACACTGCCGCCTTGAGCGTGAAGCCTCGATACTCGTAAGGCGCCGTCGCGACACTCATCAGGCGCCGCGCAACCTGTTCGGCGGAGTGACGATCCATGACGTCTTTCTGTATGACGACGAACTCGTCGCCGTCGAGCCGGGCTACCAGGTCTATGTCGCGCATCATCGTGCGCAACCGATTGCCGACCTCGGCAACCATCTTGTCGCCGATCAGGTGGCCATACTGATCGTTGAAGAACTTGAAATTATCCAGATCGACGAGAAACACGGCGAACTGCAAATCATTGGCACGCGCGTCGCGCACCGTGCTCTTGAGTGCGTCCTCGAACATCAGCCTGTTCGGCAAGTGCGTCAAGGTATCGTGATGAGCCGCAAACTCGAGGTATTGTTGCTTCACCTTGATCTGCCGTGACGCCTTCTTCTGCGCATCGATCAGGCTGTTGAACTCCTCGGCGAGGGCCGCAAGATCCTCGCTCTCCGAATACTCGATGGTATCGGGAATGTTTCCTTCAATCGCTGTGCGGCTGTCGCGCATGGCTGCGATCAGCTTGTCTAGCGGCCTTATATAGAAGCGAGCGGCGCCGAGGAGCGCGACACAAGAGCCGAAGACACTCGCAAGGGCACTGAAACTGAACAGTTGCAACAGGCGGATGATGGTGGCTTCCCAGACATCGGATGCATCGATGTGTACGCGCGCCTCGACCTGACCCTCTTCGGTGGCCAGCAACCAGTTTGCCTCGACGACCCTGCCGTTCTTCGTCCAGGGCAGGATGTCACTGGTACGATGGCCCGAGGGCACACTGCCCAGCGAGACCACGGTTGCGCCCGACAAGTCGGTAATCAGGAGTGATACCAGCGGGTCGGCCAGCAGACTTTGCCGCTCGGCGATATCGGCGTTCTCGCTGTAGCGAAGCGCTGCCTGCAGACGCGCTCTCTCCAAATTCAGCGCCGCATCGACCGCCGTTCGATGCCCACTGACGAGGGCCGGAACGACGAAGACCAGCTGTGCGGCAAGCAAGGCAAACAGCACGGAGCCTGCCAGCAGCCGCGCCGTACGCGAGCGCAGTACCCCTTTCGAGTGTGAACCAAGAGCCAAAGTGTGCCGATCCGTTCGTGAACACGATGCCGCCGGAGTTCCGATCCGGCCTGTCCAGCGGTTAGCGGCCTGCGCAGTCGACCCTGAAGCGTGAGCCGCGTTCACCTCCACTTCTTCATCCCGAAAACGCGAAACCCCCGCAACAGGGCGGGGGTTTCGGTCGTTCTGGCTTGTTGGCAGACTGCCTTACATCATGCCGCCCATGCCGCCCATGCCACCCATGTCCGGCATGCCGCCGCCGCCATGGCCGCCACCGTCATCCTTCTTCGGTGCGTCGGCGATCATCGCCTCGGTGGTGATCATGAGACCGGCAACCGAGGCCGCATTCTGCAGTGCGTAACGCGTCACCTTCGTCGGATCGAGGATACCGAGTTCGACCATGTCGCCGTATTCACCGTTGGCAGCGTTGTAACCGAAGTTACCCTTGCCTTCACGAACCTTGGCAACCACGACCGACGGCTCGTCACCGGCGTTCGAGACGATCTGGCGAAGGGGCTCTTCCATCGCACGCTTGAGGATGCCGATACCGACGTCCTGCTCGTGGTTGTCGCCCGAAAGCTTGTCGACGGCGGCGATTGCACGAACCAGCGCAACACCACCACCGGGAACAATGCCTTCCTCGACGGCCGCACGCGTGGCATGCAGAGCGTCGTCGACGCGATCCTTCTTCTCCTTCATCTCGACTTCGGTGGCCGCACCGACCTTGATGACGGCAACACCGCCGGCAAGCTTGGCAACCCGCTCCTGAAGCTTCTCTTTGTCGTAGTCCGACGTGGCCTGCTCGATCTGCGTGCGGATCTGCTCGACCCGTGCGTCGATCTCGACCTTCTCGCCAGCGCCGTCAACGACGGTGGTGTTGTCCTTGTCGACCGTGACGCGCTTGGCGGTACCGAGGTCTTCGAGGGTGATCTTGTCGAGCGACAGACCGACTTCCTCGGAGATGACCTGGCCACCCGTCAGGATAGCGATGTCCTGCAACATGGCCTTGCGACGGTCCCCGAAGCCCGGCGCCTTGACGGCACAGGTCTTGATGATGCCGCGCATGCTGTTGACGACGAGGGTCGCGAGGGCTTCGCCTTCGATATCCTCGGCGATGATCAACAGCGGCTTGCCGCTCTTGGCCACGGCTTCGAGTGCCGGCAGGAGATCACGGATGTTGCTGATCTTCTTGTCGTGGAGAAGGACGTAGGGCTCTTCGAGCTCGACCGCCATCGCATCCTGGTTGTTGATGAAGTACGGCGAGAGGTAGCCACGATCGAACTGCATGCCTTCGACGACATCGAGTTCGTTGTCGAGCGACTTGCCTTCCTCGACCGTGATGACGCCTTCCTTGCCGACCTTTTCCATCGCGTTGGCGATGATCTCGCCGATGGACACGTCGCTGTTGGCCGAGATGCTGCCGACCTGAGCAATGGCCTTGGTGTCGTTGCAGGGCTTGGACATGTCGGCAAGTGCTGCCGTAGCTGCCTGGACCGCCTTGTCGATGCCGCGCTTGAGATCCATCGGGTTCATGCCGGCCGCAACCGACTTGCCGCCTTCGCGGACGATGCTCTGGGCAAGGACGGTAGCCGTCGTGGTGCCGTCACCGGCGATGTCGGACGTCTGTGACGCGACTTCCTTGACCATCTGCGCGCCCATGTTCTCGAACTTGTCTTCCAGTTCGATTTCCTTGGCAACGGAGACGCCGTCCTTGGTGACAGTGGGTGCACCGAAGGACTTGTCGAGGACGACGTTACGGCCTTTCGGACCGAGTGTCACCTTGACGGCATTGGCGAGCGTATCGACGCCTTTCAGCATGCGCTGGCGGGCGGAATCGGAAAAGCGGACTTCTTTGGCACTCATGAAATGTGTTCCTCGTTTATCGGTGTGCCTGCCTCGATCCGGGAGTCAGCGCGACTCGACCGTCCGGGCCAGGCGAATGAAGGCGTTTAGGTGAAAAGGTCAGGTGATGAGCCTGTGATCGGAATGAACGCGATCAGGCCTTACTCGAAGATGCCCATGATGTCGTCTTCGCGCATGACGAGCAGCTCTTCACCCTCGATCTTGATTTCCGTGCCGGAATACTTGCCGAAGAGGATCTGGTCACCCGCCTTGACGTCGAGCGGACGAACGTCACCGTTCTCTGCGATCTTGCCTTTACCGACCGACACGACTTCGCCGCGAACGGGCTTTTCCGCCGCCGAATCGGGAATGACGATGCCACCGGCGCTCGTGCGCTCTTCTTCCATGCGCTTGACGACCACGCGGTCATGCAACGGACGAATTTTCATGCTGCTACTTCTCCGGAACGTGTTGTTAGGTTGATAGATATGTCACACCTGAGCAGGAATTGTTAGCACTCCCTGACGGCGAGTGCCAATCATAGGGATCGGCGTCTCAAAATCAAGCCTCGGGGGAGGCTTCTTTCGGGAATGAAGGGCGTGAAGGGCCTCTGAGAGGCGAACTGACCCGCTAGCGCATCTCAATCGACGCGGCGATAGTCCCCTTCGATGACATCACCACCCGCGTCGGCGCCCGACTTCGTTCCTGCCCGAGCGCCCGGCCGCGGATCGACCTGCGGCCCGGCTTGCGGTCCCGCCTGAGGCCCTGCTTGAGGACCGACACGCGGTCCGGCTGGGCCACCCACGCCGCCGCCGCCCACCACCACACCGATAGAACGAGCCGACAGCTGTTTCGCCAGCCAGCGACGCGACGGCGGAATCAGGCAGGCGAAGCCGAAGGCATCCGTGACGAAACCCGGTGTCAGCAGCAGCACGCCACCGACGACCAGCAGCAAGCCCTCGAGCATCTCCTGCGCCGGCATCTCACCACTACCGAGCCGCTCACGCGCTCGCGCCAACGTCGCGCGGCCCTGTCTTTGCAGCATGGCCGTGCCGACCACGGCCGTCAGTACCACGATCGCCAGCGTCGGAAACAAGCCGATCTGACCGCCCACCTGAATGAACATGGCGATCTCGATGATCGGCATGGCGATGAACAGCAGCAGCAGGTAGGGCATCACACACTCCTTGACAACACAGGAACCTATCGACGCCACACGCCTCGGACAAGGGTCGTGGCAAACTGCCAACCGTGGTCGATGGCCGTTTGATGGCTCGTGATGGCTCGTTGATGGCTCGACCACGGCACGATCATGCCGCGACGTTCAGCTGTGACACTGCAATCCCTGTCGATATCCCTACGTTACCTTAGCAAGCGCCAGAAGACCCGATTTACGATGACTGCTTCGCCCTCGCTCAACCGCCCCATCGCCCGCTGGCGCACGCTCGCCCGCCGCCTGGTGATGGCGGGTCTGCCCCTGGCGCTCGTCCTGCTCGCCGCCACGCCGGCCAAGGCCACGCTCGACGACCTGTTAGGCGGCAGCGCAAGCGACGAGCCCGAATTGCTCGCCCCCGAAATCGCCTACGTCCCCGTCGTCACGCGCGCGACGCCTGACAGCATCGAAGTGCTCTGGCAGATCGCCCCCGACTACTACCTGTACCGCGACAAGACCAAGGCAACACTGAGCGACGCCGGCGACGCCCGCCTCGGCGAACCCGAAGTCGACGAAGGCACGATCCAGCACGACGAATTCTTCGGCGACGTCGCCGTCTGGCGCGAAGAGGCGCGCATGCTGCTGCCGCTCGCGTCGCCGGCAGAACCCGGCAGCAACGCGACCCTGACCATCGCCTGGCAGGGCTGCGCCGACATCGGCGTGTGTTTTCCGCCGAAAGAGACGACCTTGACGGTTGCTTTCGCCGAGACGACCGGGGCGGTTGGTCTTTCAGAAGGCGGCCTGCCGGCGCTGACCGGCCTGTCCTCGTCATCGGCAGGCGCCCAGGCGGACGTTGCCGCCGTAGCGCAAGCGGTGCAGACGGCACCCACTGAACAGGCAACATCCGCCGCGGCGGCGCCACTGCAATCAGAACACGGGCGACTCGCCGCCCTGCTCGGCAGTCGCGGCCTGTGGCTGAACGCCGCGATGTTCTTCGGCCTGGGCCTGCTGCTCGCGTTCACCCCCTGCGTGCTGCCGATGATTCCGATTCTCTCCAGCCTGATCGTCGGCAAGGGCGACGCGATGACACCCCGCCGCGCCTTCGGCTACTCACTCGTCTACGTGCTGGTGATGGCGACAACCTACGCCGTGCTCGGCGTGATCGTCGGCCTGTCCGGCTACAACATCCAGCCCCTCCTGCAAGACCCGCTGGTGCTCGGCGGCATTGCCGTGCTGTTCATACTCCTGTCACTCTCTATGTTCGGCCTGTACGAACTCCAGGTGCCGCGCGGCGTGCAAGCGAAGCTCACGAGCTGGTCGAACAGCCAGCGCGGCGGCGATCTCGGCGGCGTCGCCCTGATGGCCCTCATCTCCACCCTCATCGTCGGCCCCTGCGTGACCGCCCCCCTCGCCGGCGCCCTCATCTACATAGCCGACACCGGCAACGCCGCGATCGGCGGCGTCGCCCTGTTCTCCCTCGGCCTCGGCATGGGCGCCCCCCTCCTCCTCATCGGCACCTCCGCCGGCACCCTCCTGCCCCGCGCCGGCGCCTGGATGGACCGCACCAAACAGTTCTTCGGCATACTCCTGCTCGCCATGGCGATCTACATGCTCTCCCGCTTCCTGCCCGCGAGCATCACCATGGCCCTCGCCGGCGCCCTCGCCATCTCGACGGCCGTACTCGTCGGAGCCACAGACACGCTTGGCAAGGACAGCACCGGCGGACATCGCTTCGCCAAGAGCGTCGGACTCGTGGTGGGTGTCTACGGACTGGCGTTGATGGTGGGCGCGCTGTCGGGTGGGAGCAGCTATTTCCGGCCGCTCGAGACATTGGCGGTTCGTGATGGCGGGAATGGCGCCGTCGGCGCAGTCGGGAATAATGGAGCTACCGCTAACGCCGCTGTATCGGGCGCAAACAACCGTTTACCCGAAACCCACAACGGCGAACTCGTCTTCCAACCGGTGAAAGGACCCGACGGCCTACTCGCCGCCGTGCAGCAAGCGAGTGCCGAAGGCAGACCCGTCATGCTCGATTTCTACGCAGATTGGTGTATCAGCTGCAAAGAGATGGAAGCGTTCACGTTTACCGACCCTGCCGTGCAGGCAGCGCTTGGCAATACGCTGGTGGTGCAGGCTGATGTGACCGCGAATGATGCCGAGGATCAGGCGTTGTTGAAGCAGTTCGGGTTGTTCGGCCCGCCGGGGATCATCTTCTACGATGCTCTCGGGAATGAGGTTCCGGGGGCACAGGTTGTTGGATTTGTGCAGGCTGAGCGGTTTGCTGAGCATGTCGGGAAGGTGATTGGCGGGCAGAGTTCCTGATGGCGCGCCTGGGCGATTGATTCTCTGAACTGGCGCAGTGGCTCAACCAGAGGCTGATGCGACGGATTCAAAGAATTCTCTTATCTCGAACTCCATTCCCGGTGGGTCCAGACTCACGGTGCCTTCTTGCAAGATAGCAGTGCCGATTTCATCGCCAGACCGAAAGTGGTGGAACACCACAAACTTGACCGGATCAACGACCAGGTAGTGCTCCACGCTTGGCAGCCCGAAGTACCCAAGAAGCTTGACGTGTGTATCGACGCTCTTCGTCGAAGGTGACAGAACCTCAACCAAAATCATCGGATGCGGGACAGTCGTCACATCCAGATCGACCGGCTCGCCACATTGGATGGTGACATCGGGCTCGTAGACGTCCGTCTCACTCACGACCACACTCGCCCCATCTCCAAGCACAGCGCACTCCAACCCAGCCTTGCGAACCGATCGGCGCAACGCCAACCAACAGTCAGTCTTGACGAGGTTGTGCCGGTTCTTCTCGGGCGACATCGCCACCGGCTCCCCGGCAACGAGCTCATAGCGCTGCCCTTCCGGCAGATCCTCCGCCCAGCGCAAGAATTCGCTGGCGGACATTGTCAGCCTGTCTGCAAGATTCATCGAGCTTGCTCTATTACTTGGCGCTTAGTGTACGGCAGGGCGAGCCTCTGAGACTCCCGCAGACTCTCGCATACAGGAATCAGCTGCGGTACGCGAACGCTTGGACTGCCATGATCCGTCATGCTGGAGGCCATGGAATTACCGAACATCGCGATAACCTGACATTCGCAGACGCGCGTTCTGTGGTCTCACGGGGTTGTGTGCCGACCGCAAGCTACGGGTTCATCGCACGTTATGCAAGAATGTTTCATGGCTTTCTTGTTTCCTACCCGTACTTCTGAAACAACCCAGAACGTAGAATATCAACAAACAAGCCTCCAAAAATTCCCAGAAATGTAATTCGCCTTTCTAGCTCTGATAAATCAATCGACAATTCTTCCCCACCAGTATGAGCAACTATGTTTCGGTCAAATACGAATTTATCCCAGTCACTACATGCCATTTTCGAAATTTTTCGCACTCCTGTCATGCCATAGAATTTCTCTAAGTTCTTTGAACGGCCCAGATTGTCCCAATCCAATTTAACACCTACTCGATTTGCCAGGCGATCCAGATTATCAATGTCCAGCGTTCCGGCGTCGAATCGAAAAGCATCTGCATTGAGCCTATAGTCGATGGCACCGTCAATGCACAGGGACAAATTTGCACCAAGTTCACAATGAGAGATACTTATATCACTTCTGGAGTTCTTCACCATTGTCAGCAATCGACCAGTTCTGAATATGTTTTCCAGCACTAACTGTTGATCAAGTTCTCTGTATGGCTTGCAGGCTGAAATCCAAATGACAGTTTTTTCCAAAACTGCCAAAGACAGTTCCTCAAACGCACCATAAGCGAGAGCAATAAACCCATACGCAGGCTTGTGCATGTCGGATTCACGACATCCAAGAAATTGATTTACCAGATCCCGATTTGCATCATCAATAGCCTCCCAATTGAGCACCTTTCCTACCCGTGGACGCAGGGTTATTGCTAGATTGAGAAAAGCGATAGTCGAAACCGTCAGCGATATTGAAGCATCAAACGACTTCAATGATGTTTCAATTAGACGATCAAAATCATCGGATTGACTCACGGAAAATGTCCTCGATGAAGTCAAGTCTCTTTTTTATGGATTCCGCTGTATTCGCGCGCGCTATAATAAGCTCATAGGTCTCATCATTCTTAAAGGATTCTTGAAGTGCTTCGCTGATTTTCTTTCTATATTTCAGGAGAACTTCCTTATCATCGTACAGCCTATCCACAGCAATCATCGTTGCATCATATAGCGGAACAGAAAGCCCTGCCTTTCGACTGGAAATTTTGAATGTACTATTTCCAAACATCTTATAAGCTAAATCAAGCCTCGATATAAATATTTTTCGTAATTCGCCTATTTGCGAACCGGCATAATCTTGACCATCTATCATGCATGTATCAAGAATTTTTACGACAGCGCCACGAATTTTTGATGTCCTTCGAAAAGCAAAAAACCGAAGAACAATTTCGCAATCTCTCATTCGTTTGAAATAGGCGTTTTCCATTAAAGACCTACTAATCCTACCACCTCTAATATTGTCCTCATAAGGAGGCATCCCCCAGATCTCGTTGAATTGTCTGTATCCGGCGAGCTCTACAATCAAATCGTTAAACAACCCACCATAAAGGCAATTCCTGAGCTCTTGATTGTTTAGGTTTTGACCGCCCGTATTTAACCTCTCAAAGACTAGTACCCGTAAGTCGTCACTACTGCTTTTGGATATTGTGCTTTCCGCCAACAATACAGTCGCAGATATCCTTCGCCGGTCAAAGCCCTTTTGAATCCTCGGGGGGCAATCTGCATAGGATCGACCATTTAGTATCTTCCACTTCACTAGTCCAGACAGCTTAAATCTATTCTCATAAAATTCTACAATAGTATTCAATCTTTGTTGGCCATCCATCACCTCATACTCCCCCAGATCCTTCTCGTACAAGAAGACTGGTGGAATCGGCACATTCATCAGCAATGATTCGATCAAGAGAGATTTCTTCTTATTGCTCCAGACAAGCCGCCTCTGATATTCAGGCCTCAGTTTTATCCACTTTCTAGTGTTTACGAAATCTACGATCTGCGGCAGTAAAAAATCACTTTTTTCCTGAGTTATTCGATATTCTGCACTGTCATAAAACTCCTCAATTTCTCGATCGGACAGAGACTTTGATGGCATTTTCTACTCCGTATATTACAAACTCATCTATTGTACGTCAGCAGACACAAGATCGGTGTATTCGAGCAATCTTTGATTGAGGCATAACATCGCGTTAACTTGTAATCGACGCTGATCGACTGGAGCAGCAGCGGAAGGAGGGCAGGGTCAAGTTGACAAGTTCAAACGTACTGTTCGGATTGCAGTTTTTCGACACATTCGTTTGATACATCGGGGTTCGCCTACTGCGAGCATGGTGTTACGGAGTTGAAGCACGTAGATCGACGATTTTTAGCAAGCGACTAGCGAACGCTAGCAACTCAACTGCCTCATCTTTGCTGATTTTCACCTGTCTGTGAGCAGATGGATTTCGAAAACAGGAGATCGCTCCAGCGAACAGCTCCATCATGCCCTGTTGCTCACCAGACTGCGACGCTTGGTCGGTGAGCGGACCTGCGGGCGCGTTTGCGGTCGCACCTCTTGCAGGTCTGAACGCAGCTCTCATCAATGTCACACCCACATCGCCGGACGCAAACTGTCCCGCTTGTCGCACAGAAATCTCTACTGCACGAAAAGCGTGCATCACGGCAGTTTCATAGTCCTTCCTGATGAAATTCGACTTTGCACAAACTAGGATATTCGGGTGAAGAGTTTGCGGAAGCAACTTTGCGGCAGCGAAATCAAATAGATCGGCTTCCGTAGAGATTGCCTGCCCTCTTCGAGTAACTGTTTTGAATACGGCATCGCTTTGAATTGGATCGACCGTAATCAGTCCCTCTTGTTCGAGCCACTGCCAGCCTTCCATTAGCACGCGCATATGCTCTTCTCGAATTGCTCGCTCATCTTGTCCGCTAGGACCTAAGTCCTTCGTTGCATTTTGAAACTGAACAGTTCTAGATTCAGTTAGCCTGCCATTTGCAAAGCTCTGTGGCATGTTCTCACGCAAATTTTTTAGCAACATCCAGCCAATTTCTTGTGGTTCTAGCTCTTGGAGTTCTTCGAGTTGCATGAGGCTTCGGTTCGATTGAAATGCAAGCCTTACCTGCCTTAATGGGAGCTAGTGCTTGCCAGTTACAGCTGAGAAGCGTGATTAGCTCTCGCAGCTGAGATTAAAGTGAATCAACTAAATTATCTGCATTTTTTGCACTTAGAGACTGGCATTGACATTAGGTAGATCCTATTTGGCTAGATTGATATTCACGAAATACTTCGTCTGCAATTCAAACATATATTAACGCAACTGCCACTCCCTGTGACTAGCCCACATTCAGAGTCAACCAGTATTAGCGGATCTGTAGCGACCGCAATAATATGGAGACTTAAGAGTCCAATAATAAGACATCAATCATCACAAGGTTGCACGCCACCGTGCTGAGACTGCTAATCGGAATATCGATAGTCCGAAATTTCGCTTACTTGACATCTCCACCTGCTCCCACCTGCTATCTCGATTCTGATTCCATGGCGATAGTTACGACGACGGTCTTTGCCTCTGACCGCGCAAAGCAATAAAGTGCACAGTATGGATACTACACGGGCCTGCTTTGGGATCCAGTTTAAAAGCGATTGTTCACACAAATTATTCGCCCCATACATTTGTCGAGCGGCAAGTCGGCTAGATCAGCACAAGGCGGAGTCGTATCAGCAATCACGTCGGGAGTTGCCGAACAATTATTGGTCTGAGCTTTACCAAACGGTTGATTCTCGACTACTTCGAACAATCTTCGCTCGTTCGCCCCTACGTCGTCACTCACGAATGGCCCTTGCGAGCGACTTAAGTATCAGACGTCACGAGCCGCTTATCTCGCAAACCGCCGCAACAACACCGCTGCACCGACCCCCATCACCCCAGCCAAGCCAATCGGCAACACCGCCGCCGACCAAACACCTACGCTCTCCACCGCAAAAGGTAACGCCAACGGCCCCAACAACTGCCCCGCCCCTGCTCCCTGCAGCATCAACCCGATCAGCACGCCAACGCTCGCAGGCGTGCGTGCGATGAGCGGTGCAGTGGCGAATAAGGTGCCGGGGGTTATACCGCCGATGGCAGAGAACGCAATCGCAGCTGCAATTCGCAGGGCTACAGGCAGGTCGGGAAGGAAGATCAGCGTGGCCGCGATGCTGCCAAGCAATGCGGAGACGATCAGGAGCGTGATCCTGTCAACGCCACGTACCAGCAGCACACCGGCGAGCACGTTACCAACCACGTTTGAGAGCATCACCACGGCGGTCAAACGCGAGGCGGTCGACAGGGACAGCTCGGTCGTGTCGACGAAGAGCGTCGGCAGGAATGAGATCACCGCCATGAACTGAAACGAATAGGCAAGGAAGCAGCCGGCAAGGCACCATGCGGCGGGCTGCCTGAGCGCGGCGAACGGTCGCTCGGCAAGAGCCTGTTCAGCATAGGCCAGTGTCGCCAGTCGTTCTGCACAACGTCGGCATGCAACGATGACCGCGAGGCTCGCGAGCAACGACACCAGCCCGGCAACACCCCAGGACAATCGCCACCCACCACTCGCCTGCAGCACGGGCGCGATCAGCAACATGACGCCGGCACCAAACGGTACGAAGGCACCCCAGATACCCATGACGAGCGGTCGATCGCGCGCATCGGAAAGTGCGGCAAGCATCGAAGGTAACGCGACGACGGCGACGATCCACCCGAAGCCTTCGAGCGCGCGACTCAACAGAAGGAACGGGAAGCCGTCGCTCAGGAGTCCGAGCCCGCTGCCGATCCCGGCGAGCGCGACGCCTGCAACCGCGAAGCGCACGTAGCCGACTCGCATGACCAGCAACCCGGCAAGCACGCCGGTGCAGGCGATCAGCACCGACCAGGTCGAGACGATGGCACCGGTTGCCGTCAACCCGAGTCCGAACTCGTCGCGGAGGAGCGGCAGGGCTGAAGGGGCCTTGCCGGCGTGGAGTGCGAGCGTGCAGCCTGCCAGGAACAGGACGATGATGACAGGCCAGCGGGTGCCGTCCTGGCGCGTCATCGTGATCGGCGCTGTTCCAGATACGCGTGCCAGATGAGTCGCGAGGCGACGCCCCGCCACGGTCGCCAGGCTTCGGCGTGGGCGTCGAGCGCGACGTAGGCCGGCACGTCATCGAGCTGCCATGATTCGGCATAGCCCACCGCCAGGGCCCGGTCGCCGCTCGGCCACGCATCCTGCCGGCCGAGCGCCATCGTCAGATACACCCCCGCCGTCCACGGCCCGATGCCGCGCACGGCCACGAGACGCTCCATCACCGCATCGTCGTCGAGTTGTCGAAGCGCGGCGAGCGACAAAGTGCGATCGGCGATGGCCTGCGCGAGTGAACGGCAGTAAGAGACCTTGCTGCCACTCATGCCCGCTGTCCGCAGACGATCTTCCGGCACGGCCAGAAAACTCGCCGCATCGAAGCGCGGACACAGCGCATCGACGCGCTCCATGACCGCCAGGGCACTGACGATCGAGACCTTCTGTTCGAGCACGACATGCACGAGCGTGCGCAAGGTCTGCGGACGCTGCCAGAGCGGCGGGTGTCCGTTCTCGGCAAAGAGCCGTGTGAAGACGGGGTCGACCTTCCCCAGCTCGATCACCCCGTCGGCAATCGACTGCCGATCCAGCCGATGGCGGGCGTCATCCTTGCCACGAACAACCGTGCTCTGACGAATGCCCGTACCGGTGCTCATGCCACCCGCACGTCAGTTCAGCCTTCCGGCCGCTGCACACCGACAGACGCCAGATGCTCGATGGCAAGACACGGCACCGAGGGCACCGCCGCCTGCGTCAACCGCCGCTCGACCGTCAACCGCCTCGGCTCGCCCGGCAACAAGGTGAAGCCCGAATCCGACCAGACCCGCTTGCCACCGAGCTCGATCGACACGAAGAACGCCGGCCGATCGGTGCTTAGTTCGATGACGGTATCGTCGCCATCCGGGTCGCCTGATATCACCCGACAGTCGACAGCCGGGCTACCGAGATCGTAGCGCTTGTAAGGCTGCGGCCAGTATTCAGCGACGCTGTATTCGGCATCCTCCCCCACAGAGGCCTCACGCCAGCGTGCCTGCAGGAAACAGTCGCTCGGGACATCGTGTCTACTCGAGTAGACAGGGACGGCCTGCTCCGTGCCGACGCCAACGCGCCCCTCCCAAAGCAAGGACACTTCACCACTGACACTGACGATCTGCACCTCCACGTCGAGATCGATGGCGGCAACCCCATCGTTCACGGCTCGCAGCGCGATCTGATCATCAGCCCCATCACCCTCACCCGGCACGAACGCCAAAGCCACCGGAGCAAAGAATCGGCGCGCCGCATAGTGCAACAACTTCCAGCCGCCGCCGTACTCGAGCGACGCCCACGACGCGACCGGCCAGGTGTCGTTGAGCTGCCAGTACAGCGCGCCCATGCAATGCGGCTTTAGCGACCGCCAATACTCGACCGCCGTGGTGATCGCCATCGCCTGTTGCACCTGCGACAGGAACACGGTGCGTTCGAACGAATCGGGAAAGCGGAAGTGCCGCACCAGCGTCTCGACGATGCGCGCGTTGCCACCCTGGTTGCGCTGGTGGATCTCCATGACGCCGGAGGCGACGTTGCGGTCGCGAGCGTCTGTGAAGGTCTCGACAATGGGCATCGACGGGAAGGACTGGAAGCCGAACTCCGAACAGAAGCGCGGTCGCACTTCGTGATAGCGCGTGAACGGCGCCGCTTCGTGCCAGACGTCCCAGAAGTGCATGTCGCCGGCCGCGTCGTTCTTCCAGCCGTCACCGAAATCGATCAGTCCGCTCGCGGGCGAACTCGGCCACCACGGTACCGCGCCTTCCTGTCGCACCGTCTCCTCGAGCACGGCGTTCAGGCGCACATAGTTGGCGAGGTAACGATCGCGCTCGCGCCGGGTGATCTCCCACCAGTTCAGCGCACCGACCAGTTCGTTGTCGCCGCAGAGCAGTGCGACACAAGCGAAGCGCGACAAGCGCCGCGTCTGTTGCCGGGCCTCGGCACGCACACTGTCGAGCCAGTCGGCGTTCGCCGCCGGGTAGTGATTGCAGCTGAACATGAAATCCTGCCAGACGAGGATGCCGAGCTCGTCGCAGAGCTCATAGAACCAGTCCTCCTCGTACTGCCCGCCACCCCAGACGCGCAGCATGTTCATGTTCGCTGCAACTGCCGACTCGAGCAGCTCGCGCGTTGCCGCAGGCGTAGCCCGCGCAGGCAAGGCGTCTGCCGGAATCCAGTTCGCCCCGCGCATGAACAGCTTCCGACCGTTGATCGCGATCGCGAAGCCCTCGCCGCCCGCGACGTCTCCGTCAGCTGAACTGTCAGCCGACCCATTTGCCGATGCGTCCGCCTCCCGAAGCAGCTCCACCTGACGCAAGCCGACCAGGCAGTCACGATGATGCCCATCGATGTCGACCTGGAGCTTGTGTCGAACCTGCTCGCCGCTGCCCACTGGCCACCAGAGCGCAGGTCTCTCAAGCGTAAGTGCCAGCTCGATCGACGTCTGACCCGGATAAAGCCTGACCTGACGTGATACGGAAGCATCGCCCAGCGTGGCACTACATTCGACCTCACACGGGTCGAACACCTCGACGCCGACATCCAGAGCGACAGCCACCGACTCACCCTCATCCGAAAACTGCGACCGCACCCGAACATCGTCCAGCCGCACCCGCTCTCGTCGCTCGAGCGACACCGAACCGTACACGCCGAGCGGCAGCAGGCAGAGGTTCCAGTCCCAGCCCGCATGGCAGGCAGGCTTGCGTAGATGGTTGGTGTGCGGCACCCGGTTGTTGTCGGTGAACGGCAGCTCGAACGGAAACACGCGCGCAGCCTCGGCCGCGACGTCATCCACCGCGTCGAACTGCAAGCTCAGTACGTTCTCACCCGCACGCAACTCTCCATCGACCGTGAAGCAATAACTCAGGAAACGACTTTCACAACGGCCGACGATCGAGCCGTTGACAGATACCGTGACGATGCCGTCGACGCCATCGAGCACCAGTGTCGACGGCACCACCGCGTCGGCGGCAAGCATGAAACGGCACTGCAGCTGCCAGACCTGCTGGTGCACCCAGTCGACCACCAGCTCGTTGTCGCGGAAGTACGGGTCGTCGATGATGTCGGCTTCGAGCAGGCTCGAATGCACATCGCCCGGCAGCGAGAAGGCAACCGGTTCGGCAAGCTTCTCGATCGCCATCTCAGGGACCGCCCGGCGTACCACGGCCGGCGACGGATCATCCGGTGGGCCGATCAGCGACAGCGTCCAAGTTTTGTCATCGAGGCGAAGGACGCCATTTTCATCGGTAGCATTCATCATTGCATCGGACACCATCGAAACAGCTGAGCCTGTCGGAGGATCATGACGAGACACGGTTCTCGCTGGCAAGGTTGCTCATACCGGGGTGGGTCATGACGTGAGCGCGTATCAAAGCGTCGTCTTGCGACGGGCGGACAGCATAGTGCATGAATCGCGACAAACTGTCTCAATCGACATTTCGTTACTAACGATGAGGTGCAAAGGCGCCGGAGCTGCTGTCCCCGGTCAAGCGAGGGGGGGGGGACGAATCCCGATGCTCGCCTCTGGCACTATCGTGACAAGTATCGTGTCGAAGTGAATCTGGTCATGACCCTCGGCAAGCTGAGCGGAGAGCAACCCGCCCAGGGGCCCATCGCGTCACACCGAGCGCTCAATTCGCCTCGAACGCGGCATCGGCGTCGCCACCGCGATCTGCCTTGACCAGATGACAGGCAACCTGATGCTCAGGCATGCCAACATCGATCGGTGCAAGCACTGGGTCCCGCTCACGACAGACCGCTCGCACAAACGAACAGCGTGAAGCGAATCGACAGCCTGACGGCAGATCGAGCGGACTGGGCACCTCACCTTCGAGTCGGATGATCTCTGCGGCCCCGGTATCCCAGCGGGCACGCGGAACCGCCGACAACAGCGCTCGCGTGTACGGATGACGCGGATCGTCGAACAGCGCATCGACCGGTGCACTCTCGACCACACGACCGAGGTACATCACCACGACCTCGTCACTGAGATAGCGAACCACTCGCAGGTCGTGCGAGATGAAAAGCATGGACAGTTGCATCTTCGCACGCAGCGCGCGCAGCAGATTGATCACCTGCGCCTGCACCGACACATCGAGGGCCGATACCGGCTCATCGGCGACGATCAGGCGCGGCGACGTGGCCAGCGCGCGCGCGATTCCCACCCGTTGGCGCTGTCCGCCGGAGAATTCATGTGGATAGCGATTCGCGCGCGCAGGGTCAAGCCCCACCAGTTCGAGCAACTCGGACACACGAGCGTTGCGCGATGCCTCATCCATGCCACCTAGCAACAAGGGCTCACCCACCTGGTAACCGATGGAACGCCTTGGATCCAGCGATGCATAAGGGTCTTGAAAGATGATCTGAAGTCGCTGCCGCACAGCCCTGAGCGATGCGGCATCCAGCTCGAGCAGATTCTGCCCTTCGAATGCGATGGTGCCGGACCGGACAGGGGACAACCGCAGGAGTGCGCGGCCGAGCGTCGATTTGCCGCAGCCCGATTCACCGACCAACCCGACCGTACGTCCGGCCGCGATGTCCAGGTCGACCCCATCGACCGCACGCACCTTCGCGCGTTTGCCGAATGGGCCGAAACCACGCCGTGGACCCGGGAAAGTGACTTTCAGATCACGAACGCGCAGCAGCTCATCCATGGGCAGGATCTGACTCGGTAACTCGCCAACAAGCGGCTTGATGCAAGCCCGATACCTTGACCATCGAAGGCATCTGCCGGCAAGCGGGACCCGCATCGGGGCAACGCGGTTCGTACGGGCAGCCGTCCGGCAGGGACAACAGGTCGGGCGGCATGCCCGGAATGGCATCCAGGGGCCGATCGCGATCGTGGGCCAGATCCAGCGAACAGGCCAGCAGTCCCCGCGTGTAGGGGTGAGCCGGCTGCGTCAGCACGGCCTCGGCCGGGCCGGACTCGACTTCGCGCCCGGCGTACATGACGATCACCTGATCACAGGTCTCCGCGACTACACCGACGTCATGTGTGATCAACACGATGCCCGCACCGGTCTCATCGCGCAACTCCAGCAGCAACTCGAGGATCTGGCGCTGAATCGTGACATCCAGCGCGGTTGTCGGCTCATCGGCAATCAACAGCCGAGGCGAGCAGGCCAGCGCGATGGCGATCATGGCCCGTTGACGCATGCCGCCGGAAAATTCGTGCGGATAACTGTCGACGCGCAATTGCGGCGACGGAATGCCCACGCGGCCCAGGAGCTCGATCGCTCGCTCATGCGCGGCACGACGACTCAGCCCAAGGTGCAACGTCAACGGTTCCATCAACTGCCGCCCGACCCGCATGGTGGGATCGAGCGCAGCGAGCGCATCCTGGAATACCATCGACATGGCCGGTCCGCGCAACCCGCGCAGCGCCGGGGGTGAAAGGGCGAGAAGGTTCGTGCCCTGCAAGCGCAAGTCGCCGCGGGTCACTCGGCCCTGCTCCGGCAGCAAGCCCATGATGGCCAGTGCGGTCGTACTCTTGCCGCAACCGGACTCGCCGACGATGCCGGTTATTTCTCCTGCGACGCTGTCGAAGGACAGCCCGTCTATCGCCCGCACCGTGCCACGCTGCGTCGCGAACTCGACGCACAGGTCACGCACCTCGAGCAAGGCTGCTTCGGAATCGCTCATCGGTCACGCACCCGCGGGTTCAGCGCATCGCTCAGTGCGTCGCCGATGAAGACGAAGGCCAGGATGATGACCGACAGGGTCAGACCTGGCATCAGTACAAGGTGAGGCTCGGCACGCCAACTCGTCATGCCGGTGTAGATCAGATTGCCAAGGCTCGCCCCGGGTGGCTGAATGCCGATGCCCAGGAAGCTCAGGGCAGACTCGGCAAGCATCAACGTGCCGATGCCCGTCGACACCTGCACGATCACTTGTCCGAGGACATTCGGGGCCAGGTGGCGGGTCGTGATCCACCACGGCGAGGCACCGATCGCACGCTGTGCGAGAATGAACTCCTGTTCACGCAGCGTGAGCACCTGGCCGCGTACCAGCCGCCCGAGTGGCGCCCACCACACCAGCGACAGACAAAGAAACACGACCAGGTAGTCGAATACCAGCGTGTTCTCGAACATGGCCCAGCCGGTCGCTTCGTACATCGGTTGCGCCAGCGTGGCGACGGCGGGTTTGGTGATCACCGCGACAAAAGCCGCCAGCCAGAACGCCGGAAAGTTCAGCAAGCCGTCCATGATCCAGACCACCAGCGCATCGACACGACCGCCAAGCAGCGGCCCGAGCGAACCGGCGAGCACGCCGATCACCACCGTGGCCAGGGACACCACGAATCCCATCAACACAGCCGTACGGATACCCATCAGCACTCGGCTGAACAGATCCCGGCCGACGGCATCGGTCCCCATCCAGTGCGCTGCGCTCGGACCCTGGCGAATCGCGTTCCAGTCCTGCTCGGCATACCCATAGGGCGCAATCCACGGCGCGGTGATGGCGATCAGCAACACGAGCACGGCGACGACAAGTCCGAACACGCCCATGCGATTGCGGAAGAACGTGCGCCGGGCATCGCCCCACAGACTGTGTGGTGGCGTAGGCACCGGGAGCTCATTCGTGATGGGAGGGTCTTCGGACGCCGGGTTGGCCAGGTTGGCCGGGTTGGCAACAGGATCGTGCGTGGATGCCGGGTCGAGCTTCACGCGCTCACCTTGACGCGCGGGTCGAGCACACCGTAGAGCAGGTCGGTGAGCAGGTTCACGATGGCGGCGATCAGGCCGCTGACCAGCGTGGCGGCGGCAACGGTGTTGACATCACCGCTCTGAAATGCGGTGACCGTCACATGCCCGAAGCCCCGGATGCCGAATACGGTCTCTATGAAGATCGTGCCGCTGAGCAGAAACCCGGCGACCACGCCAAGTGCCGAGAGCACAGGCGTCATCGCATTGCGCACCACATGCCGACGTACGAGGGCCGCCGTTGACAAGCCCTTGGCGCGCGCCGCCCGGATGTAGTCCTGCGACAGCACATCGATCACGGACGACCGGGTGAACCGCAGCACCACCAGCAGCGGCCCGGCCGCCAGCACCGAAGCCGGCAGAAGCGTCTCGGTGCTGAACAGACCGTGCCAGCCGAATCCGGTGCTCGGCAGTACCTGGAAGGTACTGACCAGCAGCACCAGCGCTACCGGCCCGAGCACGAAGGGAGGGATGGACGACAGGACGGTGCTCACGGTGACGATCGCATAGTCCAGCGGACGATTGCGGTACACGGCGGCGAGCACACCGGCCGGTATGCCCACCGCCAACGCGATGACCAATGCCGCCAGACCGAGCTGCAACGAAATCGGCAACGCACCGAGGATCAGGCGCCCGACATCAGGATTGCCGGGAAGCGAGTAAGACACGCCGAAGTCACCCTGAACCGCGTTGCCCACGAATCGGACGAACCGCTCGACGGGACTGCCGTCGAGTCCCATGTTGAGCTTGAGGTTCTCGTAGATTTCCTGGTCGAACACGTTGTTGTTGAGCCGCAACGTGCGCTCCAGCGCCAGATCGGGCGCCCCGTACTGCCCAAGCAGAAAGACGAACGCGGTAATGAACAGCACCATCGGCACCATCAGTACCAGACGGCGGACGATGTAGCGAAACATGGCGCGAGTTCAGATTCAGTCAGCCATGGACCAGTTTTCGATGTTGAGCGGCTTGCCTTGCCCGGCGTTACGGTAGAACTGCAGATCGCCCTGCACCCGATCGCTGACCAGGTAGAAGGACTTCGGCACGCCGTAGTCGATCGAGAAGACCTTGTCGTTCCACACCTGGCCGATCTCGGCCACGAGGCGGCAGCGCTCATCCGCATCGCTTGCGTTCATCGCCTCGACGATCATCGGCTTGAGTTCGGGAATATAGGGCACGTTCGTGAACGCGTGGTTCATCCCCTCGGCCCAGGGCTCGTCGGGAATGATGAAGATCATGTTCTGCAGCGTGTCGGTCAGATCGGCGTACCAGGGCTGCTGCGTGTTCATGTGAAGGTGAACCGGGAACGGCGGGTTGTTGCGATCCTCCACCTTCTCGGTCCGCACGTTGACTTTGCGCAAGCCCAGGTTCTGCTGCAGCATGGCCGCATACACTTCGATAGCGGGCAGCTCGGCATTGTTGTTGACCGAGATGTTGATCGGCATGTCCAGCACCGACTCGCCGTAGCTGGATTTCATCAGTTCGGCCCTGGCCGCTTCCGGGTCGTAGGGCATCGCCTCGACCGCAGCGGTCTCGGCTTCGCAGTGCGGCACGTCGGGGCTTCTGTGCATGTTCACTCCCGCCATCAGCTTGAGTTCGCTACCACCGTTCAATACCGCGACGATCGCCTCGCGGTTCAAGGCCATCGAAAACGCGCGGCGCACATTCTCGTCATCCATCGGTGGATTCGGTGTGATCCAGAATTGCTTTACCTGCCACATCGGTTGCTGACGCATCGTGTCGCGCAGTGCCGGGTCGCCGTGTGCCTGGCGGGCCAGATCTTCGGTCAGGGGAAAGGCCACCATGTCCAGTTCCCCGTTGGCGAATGCCGTCAGGATCGTATTCGGGTCTTCGCTGACCGCGAGCACATTGATGCGCTCGAGTGTCGGCTTCGGACCGAAGTACTCCGGGTTGGGCACCATGGTATAACGCTCGCCGGCGAGCGCCTCCTCGATCATGAAGGGCCCGGAGCTGACCGCGGTACTGGTCCAGAAATCGGCGATGTCATAGTCTGCGTCGCTCGCGGCGTAGAGATCTTCCGGCTTGAATACGCCGAATGCCGCCGTCAATCGCGACAGGAAATTCTCTGCCGGACGGGTGAACGAGATGGCGAGTGTGTGCTCGTCGATCACTTCGATGCCTTCGAAGTCACCCAGCTCGCCGGTTCCGAACGGGTCGTAGTCGACGTTCTCGGTGAAGGCCTTCAGCCCCTTGATGTCACCGAACATGCGCCGGGCGGTGCCGAAGTTGTCACGGAAACCGAATGACTCGGCGTTGGTCATCATGGCCATGTAGCCCCAGTTCAATGCCACATCCTCGGCGTCGATCGGGCTGCCGTCGGAGAACTTCGCCTCCGGCCGCAACCGGAACGTCCAGCGAGTGAAGTCCTCGTTCGTCTCCCACGATTCCGCCAGACTCTTTTCCGGAACCGGATTGCCGGCCGTGTCGCCTGCAACAAGCGGGGCCCACAACTGCGAGTGGAACGACCAGGTGCCACGCCGAGCCGGATCGAGTGCGGCCATGTCACCGCCGTCCTGCCAGCTGAAAAAGGTAGCCGCGACGGTCAGCTCCTGATCGGCGGCCTGCGCCGGAAACGACAACACTGCTCCCAGCAGAAGCGCGGGAAGGGTTCGTGGCAGCGAATGGCTCATGTTCAGTCCTCGTCATGGTGGGTAGATCGGAGCACCACGACGCTGGAAATGGCTGCGAAGCGGCATGTCTGCGGTCGTTTTGATGTTCCGCGCGACTGACTCCTGTTCTGATGTTATCATTAACATCGCAGGACGCGGACATTTTGATCGCTCGTACGCGAGCCGGGTATCGTCATCTGTCGTGCCTCCAACCAGCCCTTGCCCTGAAACCATGTCCCAGCAACCCGCTTTACGACGACCGAATGTGGTTCTGGTCATGACCGACGATCAGGGTCCCGGCGATCTCGGCTGCGCCGGCAATCCGTGGCTGAAGACACCGCATATCGATGCGTTCGCTGCCGAGTCGGTGCGCTGCCAGGACTTCCATGTCGCCCCGCTGTGCACGCCCACCCGCGGCGGCTTGATGACCGCTCGCCACCCGCTGCGAAACGGCGCTTGGGCGACAGCCTGGGGGCGCTCGATCCTGCATCGGCGCGAACGCACGCTTGCCGATCTGTTCTCCGCGCACGGCTACCGTACCGGGCTCTTCGGCAAGTGGCACCTCGGCGACACCTGGCCGTACCGGCCTCAGGACCGCGGGTTCTCGCGCGTCGTCGCTCACAAGGGTGGCGGCGTGGGCCAGACGCCCGACTTCTGGGGCAACGACTACTTCGACGACACCTACTTCGCCGATGGACGCCCAACCCGCTACGAGGGGTATTGCACCGACATCTGGTTCGACCAGGCAATGGACTTCATCGAGGAGGAAAGCTCGCCTTTTCTTGCCTGCATCATGACCAATGCGCCGCATTCACCGTACTTCGTCGCGGATCGCTACGCTGATCACTACCGCGACCATCCCGACATCGTCGAGGCGGAGTTCTACGGCATGATCACCAACATCGACGAGAACGTCGGCCGACTCAGGCAGACTCTCGCGGCGCGTGGCATCGAAGATGACACGGTGCTGATCTTCATGACCGACAACGGCACCTCCGGGGGCTGCGCATGTGACGAGCAGGGCTTCGTCGAACGTGGCTACAACGCCGGTCGGCGTGGCATGAAGGCCTCGTGGTACGAGGGTGGACATCGCGTGCCATGCTTCCTGCGCTACCCCGCTGGCGGCTTGCTCGATCGCGACGTGCAGAGCATGGTCAGCTACCTCGATCTGCTGCCAACCCTGGCCGATCTGTGCGGACTGCCATTGGACAGCCCGTTGCCACTGGATGGGCAAAGTTGCGCCGAGGCCCTGTCCGGCAAGCCGGATGAGGCACCTGACGGCAACGACCCGGCCCGCGCCCGACTGCTCGTGATGCAGAACCAGCAAGGTCCCGATCCACCGGCGCGCTGGGAAAACGCCGTGCTGGCCGGACGATGGCGACTGGTGCGCGGCAGCGAGTTGTACGACGTGCACGACGACCCCGGCCAGCGACGGGACCTTGCCGCCGACTTTCCGGACATCGTCACCTGTCTGCGCGAGCGTCACCGCCGCTGGTGGGACGAGCTGCAGAGCGAACTGGGCGAGTGCGCGCCGCTGGTGCTCGGCGACGCGCACGAGAATCCGACGCGCCTCGACGCGATGGACCTGCAGGGCGACATCGCCTGGGACCAGCCGCATGTTCGTGCTGCGGTGCGCGCCTGCGGCCGATGGCATGTCGAGTTCGCGCGCGCCGGGCGCTACCGCTTCGGCTTGCGGCGCTGGCCGAAGGAGCTGGACTGTGCGCTCGATGCGGTACCGGGCGACGCCGATGACCCGCAGGTACGCACCCGAGCCACGCGCCATGGCGCCAGCGGCGACACGGTCGGCATCGCGGTGAACGCGGCCGAACTGACTATCGACGGTGAGTGCGCAGCTCAGCGAATGCGTCCGGACACAACGGAAATCGTCTTCGAGCGCGAGGTTGCGGCCGGAACCTGCGAGCTGCAAGCCACGCTTGTATCAGAGGGCGGCGAGCACCACGCGGCCTACTACGTGTATGTCGAATTTCTCGGACCATGAGGCAGCCGGTCAACAGCACCGATATCGCCAACGCCGCCAAGGTATCCACGATGACGGTATCGCGCTTCTTCAACTCGCCGGACAAGCTCTCTGCCGAAACCTATGCGCGTATCGCCGAGGCGGTGGAACGCTTCGGGTATGTCCAGAACCATACGGCGAAGGCGTTCTTCCGCGGCGAGTCACGTACCGTCGGGCTGGTCGTACCGAACATCACCAATCCCTTCGTGACGACCGTGGTGCGGGGCGCCGAGGATGCCGCACAGGCCGCCGGCTACATGATCTTCATCGGCAACAGCGACGGTGACAGTGAGAAGGAACACACCTACGTCAGCAACCTGCTCGGGCGTCGGGTCGACGGCATGCTGGTCATTCCCGCAGAATCCGGTAGTCGGGCGCTGCAGACCCTGGCGCTGCACGAAACACCAACCGTGCTGATCGATCGCCCGCTCGGCACCCTGCCCTTCGATGCCGTACGCGCCGATTCCTACGACGGCGCGCGGCTCCTGGCAGCTCACCTGCTCGAGCGGGTGGTACCCCCATTGGTGAAGGCCTCCTCCCGGAAGCCTCGTATTGCCTTCATCGGCGGGGTCAGCGGCGCGCATCCGACCGAGGAGCGCATTCGCGGCCTCGAAGACGTTCTCGGACCGTCCGACATTCGACTGGACATCGCATGCGAGAGCTACAGCGAGGCCGCTGGCATCGAGCAAGTCCATCGCCTGCGAGCTCAAGGCCCTCTGGCGGATATCCTGATCGCCGCGAACAATGTCGTCGCGCTCGGCATCCTCAAGGCGCTGGCGGCCCTCGGTGAGCAACGGCTGCTCGCCAGCTTCGACTCGCTGTCCGAGGATCTGTGCGGGCTGTTCGAACCGTTCATCGCCGTGGTCCATCAGGATGCCTATGCCATCGGCCATACGGCATGCCGGCAGCTGCTCAAGCGTATCGACAATCCAGACACCCCCCACACCGAGCACGTGCTCCCGATGCAGCTCGGTGTAGCAACCAGAGGCTCGGCGAGCGCATGAGTGCCACTGCCGACAGGCCGTTCGAAGTGATGCTCAAGCCCAACGGGCCGCGCTGCAACATCGATTGCCGCTACTGCTACTACCTCGACAAGGAACAATACTACCCCGACACCAAGCGCTTTGCGATGAGCGACACGGTGCTGGAAGCGTTCGTCCAGCAGCACATCGAGGCACAGCTCGACGCCGGGCAGCGTGAGGTCGTGTTCGCCTGGCAAGGTGGCGAACCCACGCTTGCCGGTCGTTCATTCTACAGGCGCGCCCTTGCCTTGCAGCGTGCGTACACGCCGCCCGACGTACGCGTGCTGAACACGATTCAGACGAACGGCTTGTTGTTGGATGTGGACTGGTGCCGCTTCCTGCGCGAGAACGATTTCCTTGTCGGACTCAGCCTGGACGGCCCACGCGAACTGCACGATCGATATCGCCTCGACTCTCGCGGTCGCGGCACCTTCACCGCCGTCATGGCATCACTCAAGCTCCTGAAGCGGCATGCCGTCCGGTTCAATGTCATCTGCGTCGTGCACCGCCACAATGCCGGCCGAGCACGCGATGTCTACCGCTTCTTCCGCAAGCACAGGATCGAGCACCTCCAGTTCATCCCGTTGATCGAACGCAGCAGCGACGGACGGACGCTGAGCCCGGCACCCGGAACGATTCCCATCCACCAGGAACCGACCGTGCTGCCGTACAGCGTCACGCCGCGCCAGTACGGCACGTTCCTGTGCGAGCTGTTCGACATGTGGATCGAGCGCGACGTGGGCCGCTGCTTCATCCAGTTCTTCGAGACTCAGATCGGCGTGTGGTCGGGGCATCCGTCATCGATGTGCTGGTTCAGCGAAGAGTGCGGCAATGCGCTGGCCATGGAGCACAACGGCGACCTCTACTCGTGCGATCAGTATGTCTACCCGTCCCATCGACTCGGCAATCTGCTCGAGACGCCGCTCGGTACGCTGACACGCTCGGATGCGCAACGCCAGTTCGGCGAGGACAAGCACCGCGGATTACCACGGCAGTGCCAGGCCTGTGACTATCGGTTCGCCTGCCATGGTGGCTGCCCCAAGCACCGCTTCGAGACCACCACGGACGGTGAGCCTGGCCTGAATTACCTGTGCGAGGCCTACCTGCAATTCTTCGAACACGCGGCGGATGATCTCTCTGCGCTGGCTAGCCTGATCGCCAAGGGGCTGCCTGCAGAACTGATCATGCGCCGGAACCGACCCGGCGACGTCCGCCACACTCCCGCCCAGTCCACACGTAGACGGTAGCCCGACCGATGGCCCTGCGACAAAAGCTGTTGATCCTGTACTTGTCCAACTCCGCGCTCGATTCACCTGTGGTGGGCTGGGCTCGTCATGATGGCCTCGATCATGCGAGCCCGCCCGAACCGGGCGCCGATGACGAACCGGCCTACGCACGCGGAGTCGATGCTTTGCGCGACGGTTGGCGTCTGATTCAGGCCAGCCCGCTGACAGCGCACCCACCCGGGTCGGAATTCACGACGGCATACCTGAAGTACGAGTTCCTGTTCGAGAAACTGGTGGATAGCGCCGAAGGCGAGGAGATCAGACCATGAAGAAGCTGAACAGCGCAGAGATGGCGACCTTCGTCGCTCGCGGGTTCTTGCGTCTCGACGCGGTTGTGCCCGAGGCGATCAACGACGCCTTTCTGAATGAATTGACGGCGGTCGCCGGTGAGTCGGCCGCTCCGCGCATGCAGCGGCTCATGCAGGACGGTGTCGTACCGCAAGTTGCACCCGGAACTGCCTTGCCGGACGCCTATCCCGAGGGGTCGGCGCTCGCGAACATGCTGGCAGTACCGGAAGTCGCCGGCGCCGTGGAGAGCCTGGTCGGTTCCAATTGCGTCGTCGATCATCACTTCCTGCATACCACGACCCCGGGGGGTACTGCCCAGCACACTCACCAGGATTCGACCATCGACCCGCGAACCGCTTTCGATGTGCAGTTGTTCTACTTCCCCCACAACGTCGACGCATCGATGGGGGGCACCCGTTTCGTGCCTGGCACCCACCTGCGTATCGTCAGCGAAATGGGTATTGCGCGCTACCAGAACTTGCGGGGTCAGCAACGCATCGTCTGCCCGGCCGGCACGGTGGTGTTCTTCCACCACGGGCTGTGGCATGGCGCAGGGGCCAACCGCTCCGACGCGACCCGCTACGTCTGCAAGATCCGATTGTGCCCGAGCGAAGCTCAGCGGCGCCGCTGGGATACCTCCGATCTGCCTGACGCCGGTGCTCTCCAGGCACCGGTCTTCTGGTGCGACCCCGAGGCACCGCAGCAGCCCGTGGAGCGGATACTCACCACGCCGGAACCCTGGTTTGAACAGGATACCGGGCGACTCGAATTAATGAACCGTATTCGCCTGTGGCGCTATCTCACCGGCGACGAGCAGTACGACATCGGTTACTGGATGACGCGGGTCGAAAACGAGCATGCGTCGATCGGCTGATACCGACACCCATCGACTTCCAGGCGTGAGGGCGGGACCGGCGATGCATGTCCATCGACGAAAGCCCCGAGCCTTCAAGGAAACGCGATGCATCTGCGCCCGACGTTCGATTCACGCTCGCACGCCCGCAAGACCTTCACGCTCTGCGACAGGTTGCGACAAAAGGGCGTCAGCCGGAATGATCGCGGCCGATCGGCGACAGTCAGGTGTCCTTCAACATCGCGCCCGCCTCGGCCGCCGTCAGCGGCGCCGGGCGCTCGCAGCTCGTCGCGAGCTCGACGAACGCGCCCTGCTCGGCCGAGGTGAGAATCGAGGTCATGGTGTCGACGACGTGCAACGCCAGCTCGAACGAGCAGCGGTGCGGCCTCCCTTCCTGAATGCCAGCAGCCATGTCCGCCAGGCCAGCCGAGCGGTAGTTGGCGACACGACCCTTCGAGTCTTCGTGGTTGGCCACGCTGAAGGGGTGGATCGACCCAGAAACCGAGCCGTCGCTCTCTCCTTGGCCAAGGTTCTCGCCCTCGACAGGGCTCTTGCCTTTGTCATGAGCTTCCACACCGGGCCAGTCGTTGACCACGGTGGGCGCGACGTCGATATCGGCCTTTAGTGTGTCACCACCGAAGAAGTTCGGATCCGACAGGTAGAGGGAGCCCGTCTCGCCGTACAGCTCGATCGGCTCGTGGCGATGGGCGCGCACATCCCAACTCGCGCCGAGGGTGACGACGGCACCACTCGCGAATGCGAGCAAGGCGTGCAACGTGGTCGGCGTCTCGACATCGACCGTTTCGCCTGCGCGGGGTTGGGAGGATATGACGCGTCGGGACTGCGGGGTCACCGACATCGCACTCACGCGTATAACTGGTCCGAGCAGCTGCACCAGCTGGGTCACGTAGTAGGGCCCGATGTCGAGAACCGGTCCGGCACCGACCTTGTAGAAGAAGTCCGGGTTCGGATGCCAGTGCTCCATACCGTGGTTCAGCACGTGCGCCGTGCCACTCGTGACCCGACCGATGCTGCCGGCATCGATTAGCGCCCGCACGTGCTGGTGGGCACCGCCGAGAAAAGTGTCGGGCGCTGAGCCGATACGCAAGCCCCGCGCTGCGGCGAGCGCACCGAGTTCACGCCCCTCCTCGACCGAGAGCACGAACGGTTTTTCCGAGAACACATGCTTGCCCGCCTCGAGGGCCTGCCGGGACACGGTCACATGTGCGGCGGGCACGGTCAGGTTGAGTGCGATGTCGATCGACTCGTCTGCGAGCAAGGCCTCGACCGTCATCGCCGGAACACCGAATTCGTCGCCGCGCGCACCGGCCGCGTCTGCATTGATGTCGGCAACGCCGCGTATCTCGATGCTCTTGAACCGGGGTGCCAGTGTCAGATAGCTGCTCGCGATGTTGCCGCAGCCGATGATGCCCACACCCAAGGGGCGATTTGAAGGTCGGCCTGCGGGTCGTCCGGCAGCTTGGCTGGCAGAGGCTCTTTCTGAAGGAGCACCACCCGCCGTCTCGGTCACGAGGGCTTGCCCGTGAAAGTATCGAACGCCTGCTTCGAGCGTCTTGCAAAACGCACCACATCGGATGGCTTGTCGTGCTCGACAATCCAGAGTCTGTCCCTGTCGCTCGCGCGGAGCTGATCGACAAGCCCTTGCCAGTCCATCGTCCCCTGGCCGACATCGGCCCAACCGTCTTCGTCGAGGCACTCACCCGACGGGGCGATATCCTTGAGGTGCACGGCAACGATGCGTTCATTGTGGTCAGCTACCCACCGCGCCGGATCGGCACCGCCACGAACCACCCACGCCAGGTCCGCTTCCCAGCCGACGGCAGGCGCGTCTTCCAGAATCACCGCCAGCGGCACCGTACCGTCGGCACAGGCTTGCAGTTCAAACTCGTGATTGTGCCAGGCGAAGGGCATGCCGTCGGCCGCGAGGCGCTTGCCGATCGCGTCCAGGCGCCGCGCGAACGCACGCCAGCCCTTCGCATCTTCCGGCCGTTGTTCGGGCGCAAGGAACGGGGCGACGATCAGGCGCACACCGAGTGACTGCGCCAGCGCGACGGCGTCGGCCGGTCGGGCCTCGAGCATGTCGACGGCCATGTGCGCGGACGGCATGCTCAGATCGACACGAGCGAGTTCGGCCGGCAGCGAGACGGGGTCGATTGTCGGGTCGTCGAAGAGCGCACCGAAGCCCTCGACCTGCCGATAGCCGAATCCGGCCAGGGTCTCGAACACGGTCGACCAGGTCGGATGCTCACGCGCAGAGTACAGTTGGAATGACAGGTTCATAAGGGGCTTCCCTTCATTATCTTGTTGATACGGGTCTTGTTGATCCTGGCGTCCAGTGGGTACCCGCTTGCAATGGCGCGCACCCCTTCGCCGCGATAGTCGTTCAGAGCCGCTGCCCGGTGTCCACGTCAAAGACGCAGGCGCGCGCAAGATCGAGACCGACGCTGACCCGATCGCCGGGCTTGAGTTCGGTCTGACCATCGACGCGAAAGCGGAATTCCTCGCCATTCAGACTCGACCAGACCTGCGTGTCCGCCCCCATCGGCTCGATCACATCGACGTCGACTTCAACGACAAGGGGCGCGGCGTCGACATCGGCGCCTGACAGCACATGTTCGGGCCGAATGCCGAGCTCGACGTCACCGTCGCGGCGCCCGACACCGTCGAAGGCATAGGCCTCCAGCGTCGTGTCGAGGCCCTCGCCCTGGAAGCGCGGGCGACCACCGTCATCGACCAGCGCGCCTTTGAGGAAGTTCATGCTCGGCGAGCCGATGAAGGCCGCGACGTAGCGGTTCACCGGCTGGTTGTAAATCTCGTGTGGCGAGCCGAGTTGTTGCACGCTGCCACTTTTCATGATCGCGATACGGTCGGCGAGGGTCATTGCCTCGACCTGATCGTGTGTCACATAGATCATGGTGTTCTCGAGCTTCTGGTGCAGTCGCTTGATCTCGACCCGGAGTTCGGCACGAAGCTTGGCATCGAGGTTCGACAAGGGCTCATCGAAGAGGAAGACATCGACGTCACGCACCAGCGCACGTCCGATCGCCACGCGTTGCCGTTGACCGCCCGAGAGCTGTCCAGGCTTGCGGCCAAGCAAGGGCTCGATCTGCAGCACATCGGCGGCCCGGGCGACGCGCTTCTCGATGTCCGCCTTCGGCAAGCCGGCATTCTTCAGACCGAAGCTCAGGTTGCCGCGCACCGTCATCTGCGGGTACAGCGCGTACGACTGGAAGACCATGCCGATGCCACGGTCCTTCGGCTCCTCCCAGGTCACGTTTCGCTCCTTGATGAAGATCTGCCCGTCGGTCACGTCCAGGAGCCCGGCGATGCAGTTCAGGAGCGTCGACTTGCCGCAGCCCGACGAGCCGAGCAGCACCAGGAACTCGCCCTCGCCGATCTCGAGATCGAGCCCGTGCAGAACCTTGGTATCGCCGAAGGACAACGCCAGCTCACGAATCGAGACACTGCTCTTGCCGGCATCGCTCATGACGCATTCATTCCGCTGTCCTCATCCCCTGCCCACCCGCGCCCTTTCCCGCGTCCCGCTTCCCTGATCTTCATGCGCCCGCCTTCATGTCCGTCATCGTCAAACTTCATCCCTTCACCGCACCCGCCGCGATGCCGCGTACGAACAGCTTGCCGGAGACGAAATAGACGACCAGCGGTACCAGCCCGGTCAGGATGGTCGCCGCCATGTTGACGTTGTACTCCTTGACGCCCTGCACCGAGTTGACGATGTTGTTCAGCTGCACCGTCATCGGATAGTTGGCGGGCTTGGTGTAGATCACGCCGAACAGGAAGTCATTCCAGATGCCGGTAATCTGCAGGATGATCGCGACCACGAAGATCGGCAGGCTCATCGGCACCATCACCTGCAGGAAGATGCCCCAGAATCCTGCACCATCGACGCGCGCTGCCTTGAAGAGCTCCTCGGGTATCGACGCGAAGTAGTTCCTGAACAAGAGGGTCAGGATGGGCATGCCGAAGATCGTGTGCACGAGCACGAGCCCGGGCAGGGAGCCGTAGAGGCCGAGTTCACGGAGCAGGATGACGATCGGGTAGAGCATGACCTGGTACGGGATGAAGGCACCGAATATCAGGATGGTGAAGAACACGTTCGCGCCCTTGAATCGCCAGTTGGCAAGGGCGTAGCCGTTGACCGACGCGATGATGATGGACAGCACCACCGACGGCACCGTGATCACCACCGAATTCCAGAAGCCGCGACTGAGCCCGTCGCAGTTGAGGCCGGTACAGGCCTCCGACCAGGCCTTCACCCAGGGCTGGAAGGTGATCTCCAGCGGGGGCGAGAAGATGTTGCCGAGGCGCACCTCCGGCATGCCCTTCAGGGAGGTCACCACCATGATGTACAGCGGCAGGGCGTAATACAAGGCGACGACGATCAATGTGCCGTAGAGGAAGATGTTGCGCCTGGACAGCGTCCGTGTCGGCCGCTTGCCGCGCGGCCCCGCGTCGAGAATTCCGTCAGCCACGCTTGCGTCCCCCGAACTCCAGATAAGCCCAGGGAATCAGCACCACCAGCACAGTCAGCAGCATCATCGTCGAGGCGGCGAACCCCTGCGCCAGGTTCTGCGACTGGAACATCGTGTCGTAGACATACTTGGCGGGAACCTCGGAGGAAATGCCCGGCCCGCCGCTGGTCTGCGCAACGACCAGGTCGTAGACCTTGATGATCGATGCCGCGATGATGACCAGTGTAGTGATGAAGACCGGCTTCATCATCGGGATGACGATGAACAGGTAGGTCTTCCACATCGGAATGCCATCGACGCGCGCAGCCTTCCAGATGTCCTCGTCGATACCGCGCAATCCCGCGAGCATCAGGCACATCACGAAGCCCGACCCCTGCCAGATACCGGCAATCAGGATGCCGTAGATGACGATGTCGGGGTTGTACAAGGGGTCGAAGTCGAAGCTCGTCCAGCCGAGACCGCGGACTACCCGCTCGACGCCGAAATCCGGGTTCAGGATCCATTGCCAGACGAGCCCTGTGACCACGAACGACAATGCGAACGGATACAGGAAGATGGTGCGAAAGACATCCTCGAAGCGGATCTTCTGATCGAGGAGTGCCGCCAGCACGAAACCGATCACCAGCGACAGCACCAACATGCAGACGCCGTAGATGGCGAGGTTCTCGATCGCCACCAGCCAGCGACTCGTGCCCCAGAGGCGCTCGTACTGATCGAGGCCGACCAACTTCTCGTTCGGCAGCATGCGCGACTTGGTGAACGAGTAGAACACCGTCCACAAGGTGCCCCCGACAAAGACGACGAGCGCGGTCAGGATCATCGGGATGGCCGCGATCTTCGACGAGAGATTGCGAAGCGGACGGAACGGTCGCCCCGTCCGCTGCGCGTCCATCCGCTTCGCGGGTACGCTCATGTCGCCTTCATGCCGCAACCGTGCCGCCTTTCATGCTGCCTTTGATGTCGAACATCGGTGAGGCACGGCTAGCAAATGGATGTCAGTCAGCGCTGTCCATGATGCTCGCGTAGCGCTCCTGCGCGTCGGCGGCACTCATTGCGTCACTGCTCCAGAACTCGACCATCAAGTCCTCGAGCTGTGCGGTGGTGTCGGCAGACAGACTCTGGTTGGCATCCTTCAGGACGTTGCCGTCGGCAAGTATCTCGAGACCCTTCTTCATGCAGTCGTTCGCGGCCGCCAGATCGACATCACCACGCACCGGCAACGAGCCTTTCTTGAGGTTGAAGGCTACCTGCACCTCCTTGCTCATCATCATCGAAGCCATTTCGAGCTGCGCCTTGGTCTTCTCGGGATCATCGAGCTTGGGGAAATAGAACGCATCCCCGCCAGTCGAGATGACGGCATTGTTGCCGAGACCCGGCAGACACTCGTAGTCCTCACCCGCAACCTGCTCGGCCACCTGGAATTCACCCTGCGCCCAGTCCCCCATGATCTGGCCACCCGCCTTGCCGGTGATGACCATGTTGGTCGCCAGGTTCCAGTCCTGGACGTTGCTGCCCTGCGCGAATTCACGCGCATTGACGGCGGCCTCGAACACCTTGGTCATCTCCGGGCCACGCACGGCCTCCGCGTCCTGCTCATCCTTCACCTTGGCCCACAGCTCGTTGCCACCGAGCGCGACGATCATCACGTCGAAGGCGCCGTTCGACTGCCATGGCTGACTGCCCATGGCGAGCGGTACCAGCCCGGCTTCACGCAGTTTCGGGGCGCTTTCGACAAATTCGTCCCAGTTGGTCGGGACCTCGAGACCGTTGCTCTCGTAGGCGGCACGACTGAGCCAGATCCATTGCCACGAATGGATGTTCACGGGCACGCAGTACACTTTGCCATCGAGCGTGCAGGCATCGAGCAGGCTGGTCGGGAAGACGAGATCCGCCCAGCCTTCGGCCTCGGCCACCTCGGTAAGATCCTGCATGAGACCGGCTTCGACGAGTTCCTCGGCCTGCCGACCGTGGTTGAACTGGGTGGCCCCCATCGGATCGCCACCGGTGATACGGCTGACCATGATCGGCCGTGCCACACTGCCGCCACCCGCGATGGCGCCATCGACCCAGGTGTTGCCGGTCGCGTCGAAGGCCTTGGCGAATTCCGCCACGGCAGCCGCCTCGCCCCCCGATGTCCACCAGTGAGTCACATCCAGCTCGGTCGCCTGCAGCGGCGCTGCGCCAACGACCAGCGCCGCGAGGCTCGACAACCAGCAGGACTTTTCCTTGTTTCTCATCAACGACATTCTCCAGTGTGGGGGTAGCGGACAGACCTGCGCGACGACAGGTCAGCACGAGTCGGTTGGCACGACATGTCAGCAGAAACGGGCCGGCACGACAATCGTTCCGGCCGATCATGAACGGGGATAAAGTTACGGTAGCCGCTCTAACGTGTCAACGAGGTCTGCTGCATCAACCCTTGACCGCCCCCGCCGTCAGACCGCTCACGATGTTTCGCTGGAAGATCATGACCAGCACGAACAATGGCGCGGTTGCCGAGACCACCGAGGCGACGGCGAACATGACGTTGCCTTCGGTCTGTGTCGTGCCAAGGAAACTCGCGATCTTCGGCACCATCGTCTGGTTGTGCTGCGACAGGATCGTTGCCGTGACGGCGAAGTCGTTGTAGGCCAGCAGAAAGCTGAAGAGCCCGGTAGTGATGACCCCCGGCCACATGACCGGCATGATCACGTAGCGGAATGCCTGCACCCGGGTGCATCCGTCGACGATGGCACTCTCGTCGAGTTCACGCGGCACGTTCAAGAAGAAGGAGCGCAGCATCCACAAGGTGAACGGCTGATTGATGGCGACAAGGACGATGATCGCCGTCGGCAGGTAACCCCAGATGTTCAGCTTGAAGAACGGCAGCAGATAGCCCGAGACCAGGGTGATGTGCGGCATGGCGCGGAAGACAAGGGCGACGATCAGCACCACGAACGCGTACTTGTAGGTCGATCGCGCCAGCGCATAGCCGCCGAGTGTGCCGAAGGTCAGCGAGATGACCGTGACCGCGACTGTCACGATCAGCGAATTGATCGCGGCACGCCAGAAGCCTTCCTGGAACCAGGCGCCCTCGTAGGCGACCCCGGTGAAGGCTTCACCGTAGCGTGCGGCAGTGCCCACCCCGGTGACGGCGTCCGTCCAGTCATTCTTCGAGAAGAAGTCCCCCTGGATCTTGAACGAACCCCACAGCGTCCAGAAGAACGGAAAGGCCGCGACGATCAACCACGCGATGATGAAGATCGAGGTCAGGATCAACAGCGGCGTGGAGCGCTTGTTGGCAATGTCGCTGGGCATGCCGCTCATGATCGGAAGTCCTTCCAGGTGCGATACACCACCGGCGTCAGGATGATGCAGATGCCGATGATCGTCAGCACCGAGGTGGCAGCGGCGGAGCCGAACAGCTTCGTCTCTTGCGACAGATCGTTGTAGATGACCCAGGAGAGCGACGTCGCGTTGGCCTCCGCACTGAAGCCGACGATGGGCTCGAACACCCGGAACGAATCCATCAGGTGAATCAGCATGACGAAAAGCACCAGTGGCGCGAGGTAGGGAATCGTCACGTAGATGGTCCGCTGGAACCGGGTGGCGCCATCGATCATCGCTGACTCGATCGTCTCGCCGGGCACCGTCTGCAGACCCGCATAGAAAACGATGAACGCGAACGGCGTCGTGTGCCAGATCCCGTAGATGATCAGGGTGATCCAGGTGAGCGTAGGCGACGCCTTCAGACTCAGACTCGGATCATCGTAGATCCATTGCAGGGTCGAGCCGATGATGCCGTCCGCATCGATCATCCAGAACAGCACGAGCGAACCGATCAGCGGTGTGACGATGAACGGCAACAGGGTCGCGAAGATGACGACTCCCTTTAGCCAGCGGTGCAGCGTATTGACGGCCAACGCCAGCAGGAAACCGAGCAACAGCACGATGGGCGTGGTCGCGAAGGTATAGGTCAAGGTGAACGCGAGTGCCTTGTAGAAAGGCAGGTTCATCATCTCGCGACCGAAGTCCCCCAGGCTGTCGCGATTCGCCCAGGCGCTTTTCAGCTCATCGATCGCCAGATGACTTCGGTTGGTATACGTGCCGAACCCGTTGAAACGCCCGAGGGGTCGCTCTTCGAGGAGCTTCGCGCTCGCGACTTCATCGACCTTGACCTGCTCCTCACAACCGAAGGGACCGCAGGTCTCCGTCTTCACAAGGACTTTCTCGTTCTCGATGTACAGGGACTGCACGACGACCGAGATGATCGGCAACGCGATGAACAAGAGCATCGCGATGGCCGAAGGCGCGAGGAACATCCAGAACGTGCGATGCGGCATGAGGCAGACCCGTCAGCGGGCAGTCAACCGGGAGGCTGGCGGGCTAGAGGTAGCCGCCCTCTTTCGCGGCCGTCGTGTAAGCCGCTGTCGCATCCGACATGGCCTTCGCGGCGTCCTCTGACCCTTGCAGGAAATCGACGAGATTGTCGCCGAGCGCGGTGTGCATGAGGTTGACGTAAGGCAGCATCGGGTACGGCTTCGCGCCACCTTGTGCCGAGGCCAGTACACCCTCTGCCGCGTCGGTCGGCTCGTAACCGTCGATCAACCAGACCGCCGCATCGGCATTGGCATTGGCAAGCTCGGCCGTCAGGCCCTGTGCGAGCGCCTGGAAGGTGGCTTCAGCATCGGCGTCGGAGATGTTCTTCGGGATGACGAAACCGTCCCACCAGAGTGTGGTTGCCGGCGTGTCACCGCCACCGACCATCGGGGCCGCGGCGAACACGACGTTGTCGACTACCCCTTCAGCCGCGCCTTCATCATCGATGACGGCACCAGCGCGCGAACCCCAGAGGTTGACCATGGCCGCCTTGCCCTGCTCGAACTCCGCTTGTGCCGCATTGGTGTCGAACGTCAGGTAATCCGGATTCATGAAGCCGGCGAGCGACTTCATCATCTCGAGCGTCTTGATCGCCTCCTCGCTATCGAGATTGGCTTCGGCCGTACCGTCCTTGAACAGTTGACCGCCAAAACCCATGTACATGTTGATGAACTCTTCACCCAGGTTCCAGCCCGAACCGAAGGTTCCCGTGAACGGGTAGTCCGCCAGGCCCTTGTCCTTGATGGCCTGTGCCGCTGCCAGAACATCCTCGTAGCTTGTCGGTGCATCGACTCCGGCTTCCTCGAGCATGTCCTTGCGATACATCAGGTGCTGGGCGTTGGCCATGAAGGCGATGGCGACGACGTTGCCGTCGATGACGATCTTCTGTCGATCGGAAATGTTCTCACCGTATTTCTCGACCAGATCGTTCAGCGGTCGAACAAGGTCGGCGTTCATCAGCGGCACCAGCGAGCCGTTGGCAACGAAGGCACCGGTGTACTCCGACGGGTTGGCTGTCAGCGCAGCCACCTGAATATCCTTGTGTTCGGCCGTCAGGTTACTGTCGATCGTCAGACCATCGTGAGCACACGATTCAGCCGCCGCGACGATGGCCTGGATTGCCGGAAACTCGTTGCCGAGAAAGTTGATCTTGCCGCTGACGTCGCTCATGTCGCAATCGGCGGCGTACACGGCACTACTGCCGAGGACACCACCGCCGAGCGCAACCAACGCGACGCTTGCGGCCAGGGTATGACGGGCAAGCCGGCCAGTGAGGGGTGTGAAACGGTTACCACAGGGCAGTGTGCGGGTCATGCGCGTGACTCTCCAGAGCTCGGCAAAAGGATCAGATCGACGCTCTGTGGACAGTCGAACTACCTGCCGCGACACAGCGCGCGTTAACCGCATTTATAACACGGAGGAGCGCCTCGTCTGACAACACCGTTCCGATCTGAAGCGTGTTAGAGCGCCTCGCTCGATCGTGGATGGAGGGTCACGTCGAGGGTCAGCGCAGGGTGCTGGAAGGTTCGCAGGTACGAGCCGAAGGCACTCGACGCACTGATCCAGTCAGCGCGCAGGTCGTCGCGGTGCGATCCGATCCGCTCAATACTCACCCCACCGGCGCGACACCGCTCCGGCACGATGAAACTGTCCACCACCCGGCCTGCCCGTAACTGTTGCAAATCGGGTTCGACCCGAAAGCGACACTGCACGGGTCGGTCGATCGACATCGCGAAATGCGCTTGCAAGCGCTCACGCATGCCTGTCTGTATGGCCTCGACAGCGTCCGCCAGCTCAGTCTCTGTCGGCACCGGGGGTGGCATCCGGCAATGCCTCGACAACGCCTCGATCTGTTGGTCGAAGCCACGCAGATAGATCGTGAAGTCGCGGATCGTGGTGTCACCTTTCAAGGTCGAACTGATGATTCGGACGACCGCTGATACTCCGTTCGAGAAGGAAGCAAGCACGTGTGAAAAGTGATCAGGGACCGGATCAGCGCGAACCGTGAGAGGCGTCTCGAGCGCAAACGAAGGGTGATCATCTACTTGTAACTCGATGACCGGATCTTGATCAACAGAGAACCCGCTGGTCGCCCGCTTGTCGATCGAAAGCGTCAGCGCCGGCTCCTCCGACGTGCATTCGAAGCGAAACCGGTGACGCTCGGCGGCAAGCAGGTAGGGTTCCCCAAAGCGGTCACTGTAGACACGATGGGTGACGATGCCACTCGCGTCATCGACCTCGTCGAGCCGATGCCAGCGGCCGATGGTCAGCGCCCTTGCTACCCGACGCTCGTCGTTTGGCGCAGGCCCGGCTGACTGACTCTCAATTGGCTGCTCGACCGGACGTAACGTCGCCAGACCGAGGAATATTGCCAGAACCGGCAGGCAAAGCAGCAGGCAAAGCCAATGTCGCGTGCGCGTGGCATACCGTCGTCGCATGATCTGCCTGCCGTTGACGTGGGTCGGTCATCCACGGCTGGTTATCGACCCGCTCTCGTATTGCTTGAGCACCTTATAATACTTGAGCACCTTGCAATAGCTGCGACCTTCAAGTTGATCCCTTCAGGCCGATCCCTTCAGGCCGATTCCTTCGATGCACCTCCCGCATCGCGGAATCCGCCCGACTGTCGTGACCAGAGCTGCGCATAGAGGCCATCGCCTGCGCTGAGAGAGGCGTGGGTACCTTCCTCGACGATCCGGCCTGCCTCCATGACGAGCAAGCGGTCCATGGCGGCAATCGTCGACAGCCGGTGCGCTATCGCGATGACCGTCTTGCCGTCCATCAAGGCGGCCAGGTTCTCCTGAATGACCGCTTCCACTTCGCTGTCGAGTGCACTGGTGGCTTCGTCCAGAACCAGTATCGGTGCGTCCTTCAGGAACATGCGGGCGATGGCGACACGCTGACGCTGCCCGCCCGAGAGCTTCACGCCACGCTCACCGACATGCGCCTCGTAGCCGCGGCGACCCTTCGCATCCTCGAGGTCCTCGATGAAATCGTGTGCGCTGGCGCGCCGCGCCGCGCCGATGACATCCTCGAGAGTGGAGCCTCGACGGCCGTAGGCGATGTTGTCGAACACCGAGCGATGCAGAAGCGAGGTGTCCTGGGTGACGACACCGATGTGCCGCCTGAGCGATTCCTGTCGCACATCGCGAACATCGGTGCCATCGATCAGCACGCGTCCAGCCTCGACATCGTAGAGCCGCAACAGGAGGTTCGTGAGCGTGGTCTTGCCGGCACCCGAACGCCCGACCAGGCCGATCTTCTCGCCGCCGTCGACTTTCAGCGTCAGTTCCTCTATGACACCGGTTTCCTTCCCGTAGTGGAAACGGACCTGCTCGAATTCGACACTACCATGCGGGACGGCAAGATCCCCCGCGTCGCGGGCGTCGACCACCTCACGCGGCCTGGAGAGCATCGACTTGCCGTCATAGATGATGCCGATACTCTCGAACAGGCCCGAGAGTTCCCACATGATCCAGTTCGACATGCCCTGCAGTCGCAACACCAGGCCCAAGCCGACAGCCAGTGCACCGACGGTCGCCGCGCCGTCGAGCCAGAGGGCAATGCCGATAGCGCCGACCGCGAAGAGCAGGAGTGCATTCAGCTGATCGAGCACGATGTTCATCTTCGTCACGTAGCGCATTTGCGGATAGACGGTTTCCAGGAACCCGTCCATGCTCTCGCGCGCGTAATTCGCCTCGTGGCCGGTGTGCGCGAACAGCTTCACCGTCGCCATGTTGGTGTAGCTGTCGACGATACGGCCGGTCATTTCGGAACGCGCGTCGGCCTGCTCGCGCGACACCTGCTTCAGACGCGGCAGGAAATAGCGGAGCATGAAGACGTAGAGGCCAAGCCAGCAGACGAAGGGCAACATCAGCCAGAGGCTGGCCGAGCCCATCAACAGCATGGCGCCGATGAAATACACGCCCACGTAAACCAGCACATCGAGCACCTTCAGCACGGCATCGCGTATGGCCAGGGACGTCTGCATGACCTTGGTCGCGACGCGACCAGCGAACTCGTCCTGGTAGAAGGCATAGCTCTGCCCGAGCATCCAGCGATGCGCCCGCCAGCGAACCGCCATGGTGTAGTTGGGCAGCACCGCCTGATGCAGGATCAGCGACTGCAGGAAACCCGCGAGTGGCAGCAGGACGAGGATGACCACGGACATCAACGCAAGCGTGACACCCTCCTCCGCAAGGAAGGTTTCGGGATTCCGTGTACCGAGCCAATCGACGATATTGCCGAGAAAGCCGAACAAGCTGATTTCCAGAATCGAGATGACCGCCGTGAGCCCGGACATCGTCAACAACCAGGGCAGCGCATCGCGTGAGTAATGCCACAGGAACGCGACCAGCCCTTCCGGCGGCCGTGTCGTCGGCGCGTCGGGGAACGGTGGAATGCGGCGCTCGAAATATCCGAACATGGGAAAGCTATCCAGTCAGGATCAGCTCCCCGATGGCAGCGACCCGGGTAAGCACGAACCACAGTGCATACAGGATGCCGCCTGCCATCAGGGAACTCATGACGCCAGTCAATGGCGTTGCCAGCCAACCGAGCAGGCCAACGGCCACGACGAACAAAAACAATGCAAAGCTGGCACTAGTCGTGCCGACCAGTCGAACAACGGCAACGCGCTCGGCAAGCTCGTTGCTCAACACATCGAGGCCGGCCAGCTCTATGTACAGTCGTGTATCCACGTACAAGGCCACCAGAAAGAGCAGCGAAGCGAGCAGCAGCATCAGGAAAACCGCCTGCGCAACGCGGCTGCGGATACCATAGCGGAGCACATGCGCTGCAACCGATAGCGAAAAGCCGGACATGAGACCGCTGATGAAAGCGACTTGCCCCGTCTGGAGCTCGATGAGTTCGCGCATGATGCGAGCGGGCCATGAGGCGGGCGGGCAGAACTCCCCAGTATACGCTGCATGGGTGTACGGAGCATTCTCATGAGTTCCCTCGACAGTATGATACCGGCGTTGCGCCGCTGGCTGCGCGCCATCGCCCAGCCCGAGATCAGCCCCGAACTCGAGGCGGCGCTGGCTGCGGAGCTACGTGACGCGCGTGCTCGCGTACCGGTGCTCTGGCTGCTCGGCAAGACCGGTGCCGGCAAGACCTCTATCGTGCAGCGTCTGACCGGCGACAGCCGCGCCGAGATCGGTAACGGCTTCGAGCCCTGCACCCGCACTGCCCTCGAATACGATCACCCGGCCGGACAGCCGGTCATGCGCTTTCTCGACACGCGTGGCCTCGGTGAGCCGCACTACGATCCGAAGGAGGATCTTGCCGCTTGCCGCACGGCCAGCCATGCACTGTTGATCATCACCCGCGTCGACGATCCTGTGCAGGGCATCGTGACCGACGCGCTGCAGCGTCTCGACGCGGACGGCGATGCGCTGGCCATCCTGCACGTGCACACCGCCTTGCAAGCGGTGCCGGACGAGCAAGACCGGGCGCGCGCGGTTACCCACAACCAGCGACAGATCATGGCAGCCCTTGGACGTGAGGTGCCCGTGGTGCAGGTGGATTTCACCGACGAGGCCGACGGCTTCGACGATCCGGACCTCGGCCTCGGTGAACTCAGGCAGGCCATCACCGATCTCGTTCCTGCCCTGGAACTGGCGCTTGCCGTCAAGCACAAGGGCGATCGCGAACAGCAGGCCTTCCTCGCGAATCGCACGGAAATTCTTGGCTACGCCGGTGCTGCCGCGGCCGTCGATCTGCTCCCGGCGGTCGGCCTGGTGGCCGTACCCAGCGTCCAGGGCAAGCTCCTGCACGCCCTCGCAGGACGCTACGGCATGCCCTGGGACAAGCGCACGGCACGTGACTTCCTCGCCGCCCTCGGCACAAGCTTCCTGTACCGCTACATCCTTTCGCTGAGCGGTCGCCAATTGGCCAAGCTGATACCGGTCTACGGCCAGACGGCAGGTGCCGCCGCCGCCGCGAGCATCAGCTTCGCCAGTACCTATGCCCTGGGTCGCGCCGCCAGCCTGTACCTCTACCGACGCGCCGCTGGCGAACCGGTCGATAGCGATGACCTGCAGGCGGCCTTCCGTCGGGCGTTCAATGAACACAAGGATGCCCCATGAAACGTATCGCCCGATCCCTGACTCGTCTCAGTGCCAGTGGCGTCGGCTCGCTCTGGTACTTGTTGCTGGTAGCCGTGCTGCCGATCGCCAGCCTGATGCTCGTTGCCTTCTGGTTTCTATGGCAAAGCGGTCAGTTGCTGACCGTCCTGTTCACCTGGCTTGCCATCACCCTCATCGCCTATCTTGTCTTCGTCAACCTGCCGCAACGAAAGGCGCGACAGCAACTGGCCGCGGCCCAGGGCCGACAGGACGAAGCAGTGGAGGCTACCGCGCGAGCGGCTGAGGAGGGCGAGGCGGAGCTGCCTGAGCAGCTCGACGAGCGCGCCGACTGGTCGGAGCGCGACAGCGCGATCTGGAAACGACGCTGCGTGGCCATCGAGGCAAGCTTGTCTGCCGACCCACCATGGAACGACCTGCCCACACTCGCGGCCGACGAGCTAGCCGCCATCGCGACCGAATACCACGGCCCGAAAAGCAATGCCCGCTACCGATTCACGTTGCCCGAGGGCCTGCTCGTCGTCTCGGTCGCGAGCGAACGCTACCGACGCATGGTCAAGGAAACGGTGCCGTTCGCCGATCGCATCACCGTCGCCTCGCTGGTCACGCTCTATGAACGCCAGGCGCAGATCGCCGGCGGCTTGAACTGGCTGAACCGGGCACGCCGCGTCGCTCGGCTGATCAACCCGGTGGCGGCTGCCGTCGGCGAGCTTCGTGATCAGTTCACCGGCCGCGTGTTGAGTGAGACAACCACGGCTCTGCAACGCGATCTGAAACGGTTGCTGCTGCAGGAAGTCGCGCAGGTCAGCATCGACTTGTACAGTGGCCGACTCAAGGTCTCGGACGATGAACTTGCCGGCTTCCAGAGTCGCGCGGTCCGCGACGACGCGCATCGCGGCGTGGACGCAGCCGAACCCCTGCGCATCGTGCTGATCGGACAAGTCAGCGCCGGCAAGTCTTCCCTGGTCAATGCGCTGGCGGACACACTCGCCGCCGAGGTCGACCTGCTGCCCACCACCGACAGGACAACGGTGCACGTACTGAGTGCACACGATACCGATGAGCACGACGCCCCGCTGCACCTGGTCGATACGCCAGGCATCGATGACGATGCAGAGCGACGGCGGGAGCTGGTGCAGGTGGCAAGCGACGCCGACCTGGTCATCTGGGTCGCACGCGCCACGCAGCCAGCGCGAGCAGCCGACCAACAACTGCACGAACAGATCGACAAGCATTTCAAGGCCCACCCCGAAAGGCGCAGACCCCCCGTCATGCTCGCCCTGACGCATATCGACAGGCTACCGCCGCGTAACGAGTGGTCACCACCCTACGATCTCGAAGGAAGCGAACCCGGCCGCAAGGCGACCACGATTCGACGCGCGCTCGAAAGCGCTGCCACGGCGATCGGGCTGCCCGGCGACACGCCCACCGTCCCCGTGTCCCTGAACGCGCCTGATCGGATCTACAACATCGACGCCGTCGCTGCCCGCATCATGCTCCTGGCAGACGAGGCGACACTCGCGCAATTCAACCGCCGACGTGTCGAGAGCGGTGGCGAGAGTGGCGGCTGGCGTGCACGCTGGGAACAGACCAGATCACTGGGCACGGCGGTCGGCAAGCGTGTGTTGAAGAATAGCGAGCGATGATAGTGAACGATTCCAGCCAGCGCTCCATTCCCTTCACTTCGATCGATTCAATTCAGATCCGCACCCATGCCCTTCAACACGTCCAGCGGCACCACCCGGGTGGCGGCCTGATTCGTCGCACGGAGGTATACGCGGGGTGCCTTGCCTTCCTCGTAGGCTTCAAGCCAGCGACTTGCGCACAGGCACCAGCGGTCGCCGGCCTCGAGCCCCGTAAACCCGTACGCGGGGATCGGCGTTGAAAGATCGTTCCCTCTGGAGGCCGTGAAGGCCAGGAACTCGTCGGTCACCGAGACGCAGATGGTATGCGAGCCCGCGTCGCCCGGCCCCGTATCGCAACAGCCGTCGCGATAGAAGCCGGTCAGCGGATCGAGCCCACACACCTCGAGCGGTTCGCCGAAGACGTTCAGCGCCTGCTCGTTCAGAGCTGGCCCGTCGCCGGGCGTGTCGTTGTCGGTTTCCAAGTGCTCGAACGTCTGGCAGTTCTCTGTGTTGCCGTAGCCGCCTAGGTGGCGGGCGCCTCGTTGGCAAGCGTCGCGACGCCCTGTTTCTCACGCATGCCGTCCCTGTATATCGCCTTGATCAAGGCAATGCACATCAACACCATGACAAGCGAGAATGGCAGCGCACCGATGACCATTGCCGTCTGAATGGCTTTCAGTCCACCGACGAGCAACAGTGCCGCCACCACAGCGCCCAGGGCGACGCCCCAGAAGATGATGTGTGGACGCGCCTTCGGCCCTTCATCGCCCGCAGCGTTGATGGTGTTGACGATCAGCACAGCGGAGTCGGCGGAGGTGACGAGGTAGGTCATCAAGAGGATGACGATCATCACCGCCATCGCCCAACCGAGGAAGGGCGAGAGCATGTACTGCACCATCGCAAAGATCTTGTCGCCATCGGGGGCCGAAGCAATCAAGCCACCGGCGCCGCCGTTCAGTTCGAGGTCGATGGCGGTGCCACCCGCCCAGGTGAACCAGACGAAGCACATCAGCGACGGAACGATCATCGCTCCGAGCACGAATTCGCGGATGGTGCGGCCCTTCGAGATACGCGCGAGGAACAGGCCGACAAAGGGTGCAAACGCTACCCACCAGGCCCAGTAGAACACGGACCAGGCGCCCTGCCAGCCGGCCAGTGCATCACCGGTTTCGGTGCCGTCGGAGCCCCAGACACGGAAGGTCATGTCGGGCAAGGCCACCAGGTAGTCGAAGACACCCAGGACCAGCGCCTGCAGCCCGAAGAAGGACGCGCCGAAGATGAGGAAGAAGGCGAGCAACAAGATGCTCAACACCATGTTGATATTTGAAAGCCACTTGATGCCCTTGCCGACGCCCGAAAGTGCTGACAGGGTCGACGCGCTCATGATGACGACGATCGCGACGATGATGCCGGTAGGCGATGCGGTTCCTTCAGCATTGATCAGCCAGTCGCCGATGCCGATGCGTGACAGTCCGGCGACAAACTGCTCGACGCCAAAGCCGAGCGTCTGGGCAACGCCGAGAATGGTCGCGACCACCGCGACAACATCGATGACATGGCCGAGCGGACCGGACAGTGCCTTTCCGAACAGGGGTGTGAGGGAGGATCTTATCGTCAACGGCAGGGAGCGACGGTAGCTGAAGAAGGCCAGTGAAAGTCCGGCGATGGCATAGCACGCCCAGGCTCCAAGCCCCCAGTGCAGGAACGACCACTTGTAGGCATTCCGGATGTTGTCCGCACTCGCTCCCGTAGCAAGGCCCTTGATGACCTCCGGGTTGTTGTTCCAGTGGTACATGGGCTCGGCGACCGCCCAGGTCAGCATGCCGACACCGATACCTGCGCCGAACATCATCGAGAACCATGAGAAATTCGAGAATTCGGGGACATCGTCCGCCTGCCCGAGCTTCAGGCGTCCGGCCGTCGGCCACGCCGCCAGCAACAGACAGACGAGCACGAAGATGGCAACGGCATAGATGTACCAGGCACCGAAGTTCTCCAGGATGAAGGCATTGAAGGTGTTCAACACCCCGCCCGCCGCCTCGGGAAACGCCACCGCCCAGATGACCAGAGCACCGATGAGAACCTTCGCCGTTATGGTGACGTCACGACTGAACCCTTTGTAGAACCCGGTAGTCGCGGTTCGAATGGGTAAGCTCATCATGGGAGGTTTTATTGCCATTCGCCTGTGCTCCGCCGGGCCGGTCGTTGATGAATTCGCGGCTCAAATCTTGCGCCAACCGGTGAGGCAGTGCAACTTTCGCCTGGCGGGACCAGTCCGCAAACCTTTGCACGGCCGCTCCTCCCGGATTCCGGGGCAGCTATGTCTCGTTGATGTGATAGGTAATGTTTGGTGAAGAAGATGGTTGCCATCGCCAACGTCAGATCGAGCATATTCTGATCAGAGACACCCTCGCCACGGGCGTCGGCAAGTAGCCCATCGGGCAGGGGTCCGGGCTGCCGCTACAGCGCGTTCACGATTGCGAGCGCAGCACGCCATCGCTTCGAACCTCCTCGAGCAGAGCGAGTGTGCTCGAGGAAAGCGACGATTCAGAACGAGTGGCAAGTCTCGGCACGCTATAGTTTCCCGGGTCGACGATGCGCCCGGATCATGTCACAAGCACAATCAACCGACTCCTCCTCTCGCCCCGCCTTGCCGATCGAACATTTACTGGCGCGTCTGTTGGCACGCCTGCTCGCCTTGTGGGTCAAACCGGAAGTGCTGCCAACCACCCCGTCGTCGTTACTCGACGACTCGACGCCTGTGCTCTATCTGCTCGAGATGGGCGGTATTGCCGACCGTACCGCACTCGATATCATCTGCAAGGCGCAGAAGCTGCCGAGGCCAGGGGATTCATTCGTCTACAGAGGAACACGCTATCGCTCCCGCGTGGATGTGGTGCGAAAGCGGCAGGGGACGGTCTTTCGCAAACACCACAACTGGATGTCCCCGAAGCTCGCTGAGCTGATCGATGCAAGCGCAAGCACCGATGCGGAGGATCTTCAGGTGATACCGGTATCGGTGTTCTGGGGTCGCGCACCCGAGCGGGAGGATTCGTTCTGGCGACTCTTCTATTCGGAGAACTGGGAAGTCGCGGGTCGCACACGAAAATTCCTGACGACCGTGCTGCACGGTCGCAACACGCTGCTGAACATCAGCGAACCGGTGCGTCTGAAAACACTGCGCGCCTCCGCCGATGCCGACGCCACCACCGAGTTGTTGCAGCACAAGCTCATGCGCATATTGCGCGTGCACTTTCGTCAACGCAGGCTCGCCAGCCTCGGCCCCGATCTCTCTCACCGGCGCCTGCTGATCGACGGAGTGCTGGCCGACCGGAGCGTCAGGCAAGCCATGGCGGCTTCGAGCGACGGCAATGACCGGCGACTTGCCAAGGCACATCGAAAGGCTTCGGACTACGCACACGAGATAGCCGCGGACGTCTCCTTCGCAACCATCCGGATGCTTCAACGACCGCTGACTCGACTCTGGAACGAGCTGTACGACGGTGTGCAATTCGACGGCGTGGAGCGATTGAAAGCGGTCGCTGACGGCCACGAGATTGTCTACGTGCCTTGCCATCGAAGCCACATCGACTATCTCCTGCTTTCCTGGTTGCTCTACACCAACGGCTTCTCACTGCCGCACGTCGCGGCCGGCGTCAATCTGAATCTGCCCCTCGTCGGTGGCGTTCTGCGCCGCGGTGGTGCGTTCTTCCTCAGACGCAGCTTCGCGGGCAATCCGCTCTATGCCGCCGTATTCAACGCCTATCTGAAGGAGATCGTGCAGCGCGGTCATTCGCTCGAGTATTTCATCGAAGGCGGTCGTAGTCGTACCGGGCGCCTGCTGCCGCCGAAAGGCGGCATGCTGGCGATGACCACCCACGCCTATCTTCGCAATCCGCGCCTGCCGGTCGTCTTCGTACCCATCTATTTCGGCTATGAGCGCTTGCTCGAAGGCAAGGCTTTTACCAGTGAATTGTCCGGCGGGAAAAAGCAGAAGGAGACGGTATTCGCGCTCTTGAAGTCACTTCGCAAGCTGCGAGAGAACTATGGCCGGGTCTACGTCAACATCGGCGAACCGATCGGCTTGAACCCCCTGTTGTCACGACATCGAGACAACTGGCGGGATGAAGAAGTGGCAGAGGTCAGACCGCCCTGGTTGTCCCCGGTCATTGACGAGCTTGGCGTGACGATCATGCAACGCATCAACGCTGCTGCGAGTGTCACACCGGTATCCTTGCTTGCGACCGCGCTGCTCGCCACGCCGCGTGGCAGCCTGGCACGGGATGCGCTCGAGAACCAGGTCGAGCTGTATCACCGGTTGCTCGCCACGGCTAACGCCAATACGACGGTCGTCGTGCCCTCGATCAAAGCGAAAGAGGTGATTGGACACGGCATCGAACTCGGCTTCATCGAGATTCTCGACGACGAGCTGGGGTCGCTGGTTCACATCGTCAAGGGGCAGGCGGCGCCATTGACCTACTTCCGCAACAATATTCTGCATCTCCTGACCCTGCCGGCGCTGATCGCCTCGGCGTTCACCAACGCGCGAACGCGCGAGCCCGGTGAACTCGAACGGGTCGTCACGCTGTGCCACCCCTTCCTGCAGGCAGAACTCTTCTCCGACGAGCAGCTGTCGACCGAGAGACTGGCTCAGACGCTGGTGGCACTGCAGCAGAATGGCCTGCTCCTGGCTCGCGCAAGTGACGGGCACTGGCAACGCGCGGCGGCAGGTTCGACCGAGGCGGTGTCACTCCTGCGACTGGCAGAAGTCGCCATGCCGGCCCTCGAACGTGACTATCTGTGTGCGGCCCTCATCGCCAATGCACCGGGCGGGAGCGTCAAGCGAGGGGATCTCGAGCAGCGTTGTCGCCTCGCGGCACAGCGCCTCTCCATCACCCACGGCAAGGATGCGGGCGATCTGCATGACCGGCATCTGCTCGGCATCTTCCTGGAACAGCTCGAGGCGCGGGACTACATCACCCGGGAGGGTGACGTGACTCGCGCCACACCTTCCCTGACCGCCATGGAGCGGGATGCGAGAACCCTGCTCGGCGAACAGGTACGCCACGCGATTCTCGGCACGGTGCATGCCTGTCACTCGTCTTTCGTCGCGTTGCCCGCATCACCCTGAGGGATTCACGGTACACAACTTGCGATGCGTCGAACGCGTTTCACCGAACCGGCATCCTGTCCATGACCGCTGTAAACCTGAAGAATTCACTGCTCGTTGCGCTTGTCGCGACAGCCTCGAGCGCACCGGGCGCACATGCGTCGGATGCACGCGCCAGGGCGCTCGGCGGTTCCGTGATCGCCAATGGCAAGGGTGCGCATGGGGCATTGGCCAACCCGGCTGCGTTGATGCACAACCACCGCGACGGCCATCGTTTCGCGCTGAGTTTCGGTGCGAACATCGAGATTCGCGACGACGCCGGTCTGATCGATATCGCGACCGACGACGCCAACGATTCGCTGGAAGGTGATATCGACGATGCTGTCAATGACATCGACGTCAGCGACCTCGAGTGCGATCCGCAAACGGCCGAAGACGAGACCGTCTGCCTGAGCGGTCTCGACGCGCTGGCGTCACTCTCCTCGCGTGCCCTCGGCATCATCGACACGATCGACAACGAGACCATCGCCGCACAGGGCGAAGCCGGACTCGGCATGGCCTTCTACGACTTCAGATTTCCCTACGCCCTGCACCTGCAGACCCGTGCGACCGGACGCGGCAAGCTGCGCGCAAGCGAGTCTGATCGCGCCTATTTCGAAAACTACCAGTCCACCCTCGACGGCGGCGACCTGACCTTCGGCGAGATCAACCGTTCCGCCGAATTCACGATCAACCCGAACGATGGCTCGGTCGACGTACTCGCACCGGAAGACGTCCTGACTTCGGCAGGCGACGGCGGCGCGCTCACGCGCGTGACGCTCGCGGCCAGCGTGGCGACGGCGGTGAGCGTTGGTACCCGTGCCGTCGATCTTGGCGTCACCCCGAAGTTCTCGCAGCTGCGCGCCCAGGGTATCGACGTCTCGCTTCGCGACGAATTTGATAGCGACGCAGACGCGCTCGAGGATCGCTTTGGCGATAGCGAAGTGAGCGAGTCCTCGTTCACCTTCGATGTCGGTGCCACGATGCAGCTGGACGAGGCCCCGGTGCGCGTTGCCGCCGTGCTCAGGAACGTCGTACCGGAATCCATCGAGAGCGACACGGGCTTCGAGTTCAAGACGACGCCACAGTTGATCGTTGGCGGTGTGTATCAGTTCTCCTTCGGTAACGTGAATGCAGACCTCGCGATGAACGAAGCCGACGTCGACAGTTTTCCCACCCAGGTGTTCGCGCTGGGTGCAGAGTTCCATCGGGGCGCATTCGCGTTGCGCACGGGAATCAATCACGACATGGCACGCGATGAAGCACGCACCGGCTTCAGCCTCGGGCTCGGGCTCGGTCCGGTAGAAATCGCTGCTCGTACATCCGGAATCGAACACATGCAGGCGGGTCTGCAGCTTGCACTGAGCTTCTGATCGTCAGCCAGCCAGCCGGCGTTCCGTTCGCAAGGGTCGTCGCACGATGGCCCGCGCCTGACGCTGCATCGGTGTCGCCAGACCGCTGGCATCGAGTCGTCGAGACCAGTCGCGCGGCACCAGATCGTCACCCGAGAACACGCCGATGGCATTGTCATAACCCGGCAGCGACCACCGTCGGGCATGCCGGTAGCCGCCGTCCAGGAAGGCCCACGCCGCGTTACTCAGTTCGTCACTCTCGACACAGTTGACGACGGTCAGTCCATCGCGCGTGGTGATGCCCCTGAGCAAGGCAACCCACTCCGGTGTCAACGCGCGGGCGCGGACCGGCTGCCCCGAAGCGTGACCGAAAAGATCGTCGATGACCAGGTCAAAGGGCTCACCGGTGTAGTGTTGCACCCAGGCGATGGCATCGGCCTCGAACAGCGAGACGCGGGCATCGTTCACACCGAACCAGCGGCGCGCCACGTCGACATGCACCGGGTCGATCTCGAGCGCTGTCAGCGACTCGAAGGGTACCAGCATCTCGAGCTGACGAATGACCGCACCTCCCCCCACGCCGAGTACCAGGATGCGACGGGTTGCCTGACGCCTGCGATACAGCACGGGGAGCCCGAGGCAATCCCAGATGCCGCCCGCAAAGGGACGTTCCGGATTCCATTGACTGTGGAAGACGCCGTTGCTGTACAGACGCACGGACGCGCCATGACCGCGCACGCTGTACAGCGTTCCCGCCTGTTCGAGTTCCCAGAGTAACGTCAAAGTGCGGACCCACCTTGCAGGCTGACTTGTGGTAACCGGGCCTGCAACAAGCTGGCCGTTAACGGGCTGACCCCTGAAGGGGCGTGATGATACCGCGCGATCAGCCTTTCACGGCGCCTGCCGTCATGCCGGCAATGATCTGCCTGGCCGCGAAGAATGTGAACAGCAGTGGCGGAATGACGATGAGTGTTCCCATTGCCATGATGTTGCCCCACTCGACGCCGGTATCGGTAATGAACCCCGAGGCTGCGACGGGCAGTGTCCGCGACGAACGCCCGGTCAGCAACAACGCAAGGATGAACTCGTTCCAGGCAATCCGGAAGGTGAAGATACCGGCCACCGCGTAGCCCGACTTCATCAACGGAAAGAGCACTTTCGTGAAGACTTGCCAGGGCGTCGCCCCGTCGACGATGGCAGCCTCCTCGAGCTCCACCGGAATCTGCTTGTAGAAGCCGATCAACAGCCAGATGGCGAAAGGCAGGTTCAGGGCGGTATAGAAGAAGATCAGCACCATCAGATCGTTGTCGATGCTCAAGGCCGCGACCATGCTGAAGGCAGGCACGGCCAGGACGGCCGGCGGCACCATCCGCACGACCAGCGTACTGTTGGCAAGAAAACCCCGGCCCTTGAAATCGATACGCGCCAGGGCATAGGCCGCCATGCCGGCGAAGAACAGCGTGAGGAAGGTCGATACCGTGCCGACGATGACCGAATTGATCAGGTAGCGATCGAACTTGCCGCGGGTCAGGATGTATTCATAGTTGTCGAGCGTCGGCATGAAGAAGAACCACAGCGGCTTGGCCTGCTGCACCACGACATCGTCCTTGAAGGAGGTCGCGAGCATGATCCAGATGGGCGCAAGGCATAGCCCCGCCAGCAAGAACAGTCCGGCGTAGTGCCACAGCATGCCGCCGCGCGTCTCGTGCGTACTGACCACGTTCTCATCGGACATGTCGAGAGGCCTCACACATCCGACTTGCTCCGCATCGGGTTGTTCAGGGTCAGGATGGCGAGGCTCAGGAGGAACACGATGACGATCAACAACACCGAAATGGCCGAGGCATAGCCGAGCTGCTGTGTCGCGAAGGCGCGATTATAGATATGCAGTGACAACAGTTCGGTCGACCGGCCCGGCCCGCCGCCAGTCATGATGTACATGACCTCCAGGGCCCGGAAGACGTCGATGAGTCGCATCAGCAACGCGATGACGAGTATCGACTTGATCATGGGCAGCTTGACCAGAAAGATCTGCTGCCACCAGTTGGCCCCGTCGATGCGCGAGGCTTCGAGCACCTCACTCGGCAAGGCCTGCAGCCCGGCGATGACGATGATGAAGATGAATGGCGTCCACTGCCAGATGTCGGTCAGCACGATTGCGAAAAAAGCCAGCGAAGGGTCACCAAGCCACACTTGCGGTTCGATGCCGAGATATCCGAGGTAGTAGTTTATCCAGCCGACCCGTGCATCGAAGAGGTAGCGCCAGATGAGCGCGACGACGACGGGCGACACCATCAACGGCAGGATGAAGATGGTACGGAATATCGACGCACCGCGAATCGGCTTCTCGAGCATCAAGGCAAGTCCGACACCCAGCACCACCTCGATCGTGATGGTCCAGAAGCCGAAGCGGATGGTCACCCAGATCGACTCCCAGACATTCGGGTCGACGATCATGCGGGTGAAATTCTCGAAACCGACAAACGGCGCGGTCGAGAACTTGCGGCCGATCTCCCAGTCGAAGAAGCTCAGATAGACGGCATCGAGTACCGGAAACACCAACCCGCCGAACATGACGAGTATCGCTGGCGCGATAAACAGATAGGGCGTCAACCGGGATCGGTCGAACGGCTCCTTTTCGGGCGCGTCAGCCATGCGACGTCAGGCGCCGACGGGCTGGTGATTCACAGCTGTCCGACATGCTGTTGGCGGCGCGTCTATTGGCGATAGTTCGCCCAGGCGTAGTAACCCGCTCGTTCCATGATGGCGCGCGCCTGTTCGTTGGCCTCGTCCATGATCGGCTGGATGGGGTCGTCGGTGGTGATGACCTTGGTCAACGCCTGGCCGAGCACGTCGAGGTTGAGCTCGTTCCACTCGGGGATGAGCGGCCGCCAGTCGGCATCGGCGCAAGGCAGTTGCTCGGCAACGACGGGATACTCGGGGAACTTCGCGATGTTCTCGGGGTTGGTCAGGGTCGATATACGGATCGGATCGCCACCGAGATCGACCATGCGCTGATCGCCTGCCTTGTTGGTCATGTATTGAATGAAGAGAAACGCGGCTTCCTGCTTGAGCGAGTTCGCGGGGATGCCCATGGCGAAGCCACCGGTCTCGGAACCACAGCGGCTACCGGTCGGATGCAAGGCAAAGCCGACCTTGCCATCGATCTTCGAGAGCTTCGGATCACGCGACATGGCCGCGATCTTCAAGGTGTCCAGGTACATCGCAGCGTCCCCCTGGAGGAACGCGGCACTCGCTTCGCTGAACCCGTAGGACGGAATGCCGTTCGGTCCGGTCTGCGTGATTTCGCGCATGACCGTCGCCGCTTCGACCGCTTCTGGGCTGTTGATCACCGGGTTCCACTGGTCGTCGAAGATCTTGCCGCCGAGCGGTGCGAGATGCAAAAGCCAGCCGGCCGTGACCTGATGGCCGGTAGCGCCACGCGAGGTCATGGCCGGAATACCGGCCTCGCCGAGCTTGGCCATGGCGGCACGCAGCTCGTCATAGGTTGCCGGTGGCTCGAGGCCCTGTTCCTCGAAGATGTCCTTGCGGTAGGCGAGGATCGAGGTCTCCGCACCGAAGGGAATACCGTACAGCGCACCCGACTTGCCAGGCAAGTAGCCCTTCTTGCCGCCGACCACGCCCCCGTTCTGAAGATAGGCGTCGGCGATATCGTCGATATCGTATTCGGGGTCCACCAGGGAGCCACTCGTGTAGAACTGCGAAAGCGGTGTCAGCAAGCCCTTGGATACATACTCACCCTTCCACATGACCACCCAGACGACCACGTCGTACTCGCCCTCGTCCTTGGACATCTCGAGCAACTGCGAATCACGAAGCTTGAGGTACTGCAGTGCATCGATCTCGACCTCGATGCCGGTTTCCTCCATGAACTCTTCGACCAGTGTCTCGGCATTCTGATAGTGACTGAGCGCAGGCCAGCTGACGACGATGGTCTCGCCCGCATATTTCTCGTAGGGATTGGCCAGGGCGCTGCCCAGGCTCAGGGTTGCCCCCAGAGCGAGCGCGGGTAGCGTCGCGACATAACGTCTCATGTTCATCTTTCTCTCCTCCGGTGGTAAGCCTGTCAGTAAGTAGCGCCCGACTCGCGGTCGAACAGGTAGAGACGGCTGGTATCGAAAAGGTACTCACCGCTCTTCATTTCGTCAGCATCGACTTCGGCCTCGACCGCGGCAGTGACCGCCGCGCGACCGATGTGCGCTGCCAGGAACTGGCTCGAGCCAATGTATTCGGCCACGCTCACGTCGAGCCGGATGGGCGCGAGCGTCGTAGACGACTCGGTGGAACGCATGCCCGGTGCAATGAAATGCTCAGGCCGCAAGCCCGCGATCAGCGGTCGCCCGAGGGCCACTCGGAAACGCTCGGTGAGTCTGGGCGCGACGGGCAGCTCGAAGCCGTCGCCCGAGATCTTCAGCGTATCGCCCTCAGCGCTCAGGTCGCACTCGAGAAAGTTCATCGAGGGCGAGCCGATGAAGCCTGCAACGAAGCGGTTCACGGGGTGATTGTAGACCTCCCGCGGCGTGCCCACCTGCTGCACGATCCCGGCGTTCAGGATGACGATGCGATCGGCCATCGTCATCGCCTCGATCTGATCGTGCGTCACATAGATCATCGTGCGATCGAGCCGCTTGTGCAGGAGTGTCAACTCGGTGCGCATCTGGCTGCGCAGCTTCGCGTCGAGGTTGGACAAGGGTTCATCGAAAAGGAAGCAATAGGCATCGCGCACGATGGCACGCCCCATGGCAACTCGCTGCCGTTGACCGCCGGAGAGCTCCTTCGGCTTGCGGCCAAGAAGATTCTCGATGCCGAGCATTTCGGCGGCCACGCCGACGCGCTTGTCGATCTCGCCCTTGTCGGCGCGCGCCAGACGCAAGGCAAACGACATGTTCCCTGCCACATCCATGTGCGGGTACAGCGCATAGGACTGAAACACCATCGCGATATCGCGCTGTTTCGGTTGCACCCGGGTGACGTCGCGACCGTGAATATGAATGTGACCACCGCTGGTCTTCTCGAGCCCGGCGATCATCCGCAACAGGGTCGACTTGCCGCAACCCGACGGCCCGACGATGACGACGAACTCGCCTTCGTCGATATCCAGATCGATGCCCGGTATGACAACCGTGTCACCGAACGACTTCGACACCTTGCGGAGCGAAACCCCGGCGCTCGCCGGATTTCCATCACTGGCTGTGCTCGTCATGCCCGTCAAGCGCTCTTCAAGTAGCTGTACTCCTCGGGAAAATCCACATGCGTTCGCCACCAGTGCTCGACGGTCGCGGCATCGCTCGTGGCCAGATCGATGGTATTCCATATCATGACCTGTTCGAGCACGCGCCCCGTGGCAAGCAGTCGGCGATTCAATTCAGTCTGTGCATCAGACCAATTTCGCAGAGTGCTGTCGAGATCGCTCGTTCGCGTCGCCAGCGCAAGCGTCCTGGCGTTTTCATACGCCTTGAACAGACCCGCTCCGGTCAAGGGCTGGATCGGCACGGCTGCATCGCCGACCAGGCACACCCGACTTCTCGTCTGCGCCGGCGGCAGGCAGACGCGCACGGGCTGGTACGCCGTGTTGTCGCTCTGCTCGACCAGGTCCGCGTAAAGGCTCGGCAGCTCCCTGCGCATCAGCGCCTTCAACTCGGCTTCCCGGGCGGGCGGCAGTTGCCCGGCCGGAATGGTGCCCTCACGTTGCCGACCGGAGGCATCGATCATGGTGGCTGGCAGATCCGCGGCGCTGACCGGCAAGTAGGCCGCCCAGTTGATGATGCGCTCGCCCCTCGCAACCGAGCCGGCTTCGCTCGGCATCAGGTAGGTGATGAAGCTGCCCGGCATCGATGTGAACGACAGCCGCGGATGATCGTCCAGCGTTCGCCCGACCTCGAAGCGAGCTTCCTCGATGACGCCTCGCCAGACCACCAGGTTCCGATAATCCAGTGCGACTTCCGGAAACATCAAGGCGCGCCCGGTGGAACGAAAACCGTCGCAGCAGACCACCAGATCAGCCAGCTCGGTCGACCCGTCGGCAAATCTGAGCAATTTGCCTCTGTGCCATTGTTTGCCATGACCGACTTCATCGACGGCCGTCAACGTCTTGCCGAGTCGATAGGGCACATCGGCCGTCGCCCGCCGCAAGGCGCCGAACAGGCCACTCCACAACACACACTGCATATCCAGTTCGGGCGCCCAGGGACAACGGCCTTCCCGTTCGTGTCCGACGGCGCGCTTGGCAAGGCGCAGATGCGAATGCGGGATGGTCGGGAACGTAGCCTCGATGAGACCCTCATGCTTCAGTTCGGCGATGACCTTGCTCGACGTCGCGATGCCGCCACCCCGTCCGACGAGGTCGCTGGTCGACCGCTCATGGATGACGACCCGATGGCCCTCGCGGGCAAGCAAGGCGGCCGTGATGCAGCCGGAAATCGAGCCGCCGATGACCGCGACAGACAGCGGCCGAGCAGCGCCTCTGGACGCCGTCGACTGCGTTCTCTTTGGTTTAGTTAACGATACCATCGGCGACAGTACAACAATTCCGGACTGCGCCAGTCAAGGCCGTCTCGTATCATGGCAAGCATTCCAACACCCACGCTCACGCCCATGTCAGCTCGTCGATCCGCCTCCGGTACCTCCAGCGATGCAGCGTCGGGCGATGCAGGCTCGAGCGGTTCCAGCGCGCAGGGCGTTGCGTCCGGTGGCGCAACCGCCGCACCCTGCGGCACCTGGGAGTCTCCACTGACGCCTGCGTCGCTGGTGGTCGGGGCGGCCGGTATCAGTGAATCGGTGCCCGATGCCGACGGCAGTATCTGGTGGGCGGAGTCGCGGCCGGAAAATGGCGGACGCATCGCGCTGGTTCGACACCGTGCAGGCGAGACCGTCGAGATCACACCCGACGACGCAAACGTCCGCAGTCGCGTGCACGAGTATGGCGGCGGCGCCTGGTGGGCAGCCGACGGCATCGCGTGGTATGTCGACAACAGCGATCAACGTCTGCGCAAACTCGTTCCCGGCGAGTCGCCCGTCATGCTCTCGCCACCGTCGACGGCTCGAGAATCCTGTCGCTATGCCGACTGCCGCCCTGCACCGTGTGGACGCTGGCTGATCGGTGTCAGCGAGGTACACCGGGAAGGCGACGCGGCGGCTGAGGACGCCGCCGGGGAACCGCTCAATCGACTGGTTGCGGTCGCGACAGACGGCTCGATGCGCGTCGTCGTGCTGGTCGAGGGCGCTGACTTCTACGGATCGCCACGCATCTCGCCCGATGGACGAGAACTCGCCTGGATCGAATGGCAGCATCCGCACATGCCCTGGGATGAAACCCGGCTGTGTCGAGCGCGCCTCAGGCTCGGGGAGACGGATGCACGCGTCGAGTCCGTTCGGGAGATCGCCGGTGGCGCCGGTTCCGACGAGGCCATCGTGCAACCCGAGTGGTCTCCTGACGGTCATCTCCACTTCCTGAGCGACCGCAATGACACCTGGCAGCTCTATCGCGAGGGTGTCGCCGAGGCAACGCTCACCGTGAGCGGTGAAATCGGCTACCCGCCCTGGGTCTTCGGCCTGTCCCGCTATGCGTTCCGCGCCGACGGTACGATTGTCGCCGCACGCTTCAACGGTGGCATCGAATTTCTCGACGGGCATGAAGGTTTCACGGCCTTTCACACGATCCGTACGGCAGGCGATCACCTCGGCTTCGTGGGTGCGTCGTGGGAGAGCGAGAGTGTCGTCGTGCTCGACGGAAAATTCGTCAGCGCCCGGCGAGAGCTCGGACTCGACCCGGCATTTCTGGCCCCGCCCGAGCGCTTGCACTTTCCCAGCGCCGACAACGAGCATGCCTACGCGCTGTACTTCGCACCGGCCAATCCCGCGCACGCTGTGCCCGAAGGCGAGCGACCGCCGCTGGTCGTGCTGGCCCACGGTGGGCCGACATCGGCCGCGCGCTCGCAGCTGAACCTCGCACAGCGCTTCTGGACTTCACGCGGTTTCGCCGTGGCCGATGTCAATTATCGCGGTAGCAGCGGCTTTGGCCGGCGCTACCGAAAGAAGCTCGATGGGCAGTGGGGCATCGCCGATGTCGAGGATTGCGTGGCATGTGCCGAGTTCCTGGTCGCCCGCGGCGATGTCGATCCCGAACGTCTGATCATTCGCGGCGGTAGCGCCGGTGGCTTCACGGTACTGAGCGCCCTCGCCTTTCACGATACCTTCACCGCCGGCGCCAGCCTCTACGGCGTTGCCGACCTCGAAGCGCTCGCCAGCGACACGCACAAGTTCGAGAGCCGCTACCTCGATTCACTCATCGGCCCCTACCCCGCCTGTCAGGAACTCTACCGCGAGCGTTCACCGATTCATCACCTCGAGGGTTTCACGGCGCCGATGATCGTACTGCAGGGAAGCGAGGACAGGATCGTGCCGCCAAACCAGTCACGGATGATAGTCGAGGCGCTGGAAGAACGCGGCGTGCCGGTGGCGTATCTGGAATTTGCGGGGGAGCAACACGGCTTCCGGCAAGCGGCGACTCTTATCCGTGCACTCGAGGCGGAACTTGCCTTCTACGGTCGGGTGTTCGGATTTCGGCCGGCCGGTCCTGAGGTCGAACTCGAGATTCGCGTTTCCCGAAACCAGACATAGAGCCCGCTCGCGACGATGATCATGGTGCCAACGATGGTCGAGCGACTCGGCACACTGTCGAAGAACAACCAGCCGAAGAACGAGACATAGACGATCTGCGAATAGACCATCGGCGCCAGTACGGACGCCTCGGCCAGGTCGTGTGCACGCGTCACCATCGAATGACCGAGCATGCCGAGACTGCCGAGCATCAGCAGCAGCCACCAGTCCAGGCCACTGGCCGGCCATTGCCAGCTCATGAGCGCGAACGGCAGCAGCAGCAAGGTCGAGATGCCGGCGCTGAAGCATTGCGTCACGGCATTCGAATCGACGCCCGAGATCAACCGCGTCAGCACGAAATAGCCCGACGCGCCGAGCATCGCGCCGATCGACAACAACACATGCCAGTCGAAACTCTCGCCCCAGGGTTCGACGATGATGAGCACACCGAGCAGCCCGACGAAGACGGCCGTGAAGCGTCGCGCACCGACCTTCTCGCCGAGCACCGGCATGCTCAGCAGACACACCACCAGCGGTGCTGCGAAGAAGATCGAAATGGTGACGGCCAGCGGCAGATAGGCCAGCGCCGTGAAGTTGAGTACCGTGCCGATGAGTAACGAGACCGCGCGCAGTGTCTGCAGGCGAGGTGTTCCGGAACGGAACAGGGAACTCCGTTGGCCGGGAAGGTACAGAAGCAGCACCCATGAAAAGTGCACCGCATACCGCAGAAAGGCCACCTGAATTGCCGGTATGGCCGCACCGACCAGCCATTTGGCCGAGGTGTCCATCATCGCGAAGCAGAAGAACGCCGCGAGTTGCAGGAGGATGCCGAGCGTGAGGGGACTGACCATCAAGCGGTCGCTGTTAGCGGTGCTGGTATGTTATATCCCCGGGCTCGGTCGTCATCACGTTGAAGTAACCAGAGGGTCTTGGTGGCGGATGATAGCTGTTGCGTATTCCCGATCGCGAGCCATTCCGCAACGCGCCGGAGAGACTCCTGTTAACGTCTGGCGATGAATGCGAACATCCAGGGAAGCGAGACACGACAGCGTGCACGGTCGTGGCAACAGGGACCGTTACCGGCGCTGCTTGTCGCCGGCGCGGTACTCGCGGCTGCCGCCACCACCTTGTCCTGGTTGACGGGCCTCTCGCCCCGCTCACAGCTTGTCATGGCAATCGGCTGGATGCTGTTCTCTCTGCTACTCATCACCGCCTATCGCCCGCCCGCATCCCGCACCCGCTTCGGCGCGGCGAATACCGTCACGCTCGCGCGCGCGATGCTCGCCTTCCTGCTCGCAGGCCTGGCCTTCGAGGTTGGCCTGCCAGGGGGCTTCGCAGAGGGCCTGACTGACGGCCTGACTGACGGCCTGACTGACGGCCTGACTGACGGCTTGTCTGAGGTCGAGTGGTCAGCACGCTGGGCGTGGATGGTCAGTGGCATCGCACTGCTGGCACTCGCACTCGACGGTGTCGATGGTCCGATCGCTCGCGCGACCGGGCAGGAGTCGAGCTTCGGCGCACGCTTCGACATGGAAACCGACGCGTTCCTCGCATTCGTGCTGGCCGTCTACATCGTGCGCAGCGGCGAACTCGGCTACTGGATTCTCGCCCTGGGCACACTACGCTACGCCTTCGTGGCGGCCTCGTGGTGCGTCCCTGCGCTCACCGCCGAACTCTACCCGTCGCAGCGCCGCAAGGTGGTCTGTGTGCTGCAGATCGCGGCACTCTGCCTGATCGTCTCGCCGGCACTCACGGCAACACCGTCGCTGTTGCTCGGCGCTGTTGCCACACTTGCATTGTCAGCCTCGTTCCTGCGCGACGTGCACTGGCTGCTGTCACGTGCATCGGCACCGCCACACACATCATCGCAGCGGTCATGATAGCGGGGTCCAGTCTTGCAGAATGGTCTGGCCTGGCAAGATCGCTCGCAATCTACCACGGCATGCCGTGGCGGCGCCGCGCGCTGCGTCGCTTCTATGCCGAGCTTGTGCCTGCCGACTCGCTCGTCTTCGATATCGGCGCGCATGTCGGTAATCGCACGCTCGCCCTCGCGGCCCATGGCTGCCGTTGCATAGCGCTTGAACCGCAACCGCTGTTCGCGCGCTTCCTGAGCCGCCTGTTTCGCGGCAAGCCTTCGATCACCCTCGTCGTGGCCGCAGCCGCGCGTCAGGCCGGGGTCGCCCGTCTGCGCATCTCGCGGCGGCATCCGACCGTCTCCACCCTGTCCTCGGACTGGATCGTTACCGTCGGCTCGACGGCCGGCTTCGAGAAGGTGCAATGGGACCACACGGTGGAAGTTCCGGTGACGACGCTCGATCGCCTGATCGCGGAATACGGACTGCCCAGCTTCTGCAAGATCGATGTCGAAGGCCTGGAGGCGGAAATCCTGGCCGGCGTCTCGGCGCCGATTCCGCTCGTTGCCGTGGAATACGTGCCTGCGGCGCTGCACGTCGTGCGCGCCTGCATCGATCGATTGCAGTCCCTCGGCCACTATGAATACAACCATTCCGCGGGCGAGAGTCACACGCTGGCCCTGCCCGGCTGGACAGATGCTTCGGGCATAGTCGCGGTGCTCGAGCAGGCCACGACCAATGGCGCATCCGGCGATCTGTATGCGCGCCTCATCGTGCCGGAGGATCGCGACGCATGACGACACCCCTTGCGCCGGGGCAGGGGCGCATACGCTGGCTGTACCTGAGCGTCGCGCTGCTGTTGCTGTTCATCATCCTGTTGTTGCCAGACCATCCGCAAGACATCGTGCCGGCAGCTTTCCTCCGAGTGCCGCTCGAATGGCCGCTCGCCGTGCTCGCCCTGCTGTTGGCACCGACGGTTATCACTCGCGCGATCCGCTGGCTGATCGTGCTCACCGTCGGCATGCTGCTCCTGCTGCGCCTCGCCGATCTCGGTTCGTATCTCGCCTTCGACCGGCGCTTCAGCCCGTTGGTGGAACTGCACCTGCTGGGAGATGGCTGGAACCTCGCGTCGCAAGCGGTCGGGCGCCTGGAGGCGGCCATTGCAGTCGGCATCGCGCTGTTGCTGTTCGCACTGCTCTGTTTGACCTTGTTTCGTGGCCTCGCCGAGGTATCGAAGCTGCCTGCTCGACCGAGACGACGCCTGGGCGGATTCGCGCTATTGTTGTTGTCGCTCGGTGGCCTTGCTCTCGCGACAACGACCGCTCGCGATGCGCCAACACCCCTCGTACAGGCCGATCTTGCCAGCGACATCGTGGATCGCGTCAGCTACATGCAGCGCTCGATCGTCGATCAGCGAAATTTCGTCGGCGAGCTCGCGGTCGATGTCCTTGCCGACACACCGCCCACGTTCGCCGCGTTCTCGGGCCGCGATATCGCGCTGATCTTCGTCGAGAGCTACGGCCGCAGCTTCATCGACGGCGAGCGTTTTCGAGAACCCGCACGGGCGCGGCTGGCGACGCTCGACGGTGCGTTGAACGACGCCGGGCTGCACGTCAGGAGCGCCTGGCTTACGTCGCCGATTCGCGGCGGTCGCAGCTGGCTCGCGCATGCGACCTTTGCATCGGGACTGAAAATCGACAATCAGGCCCGCTTCGATCGACTGGTCGCCTCGCCGCGCACCTCCCTCAATCGGCTGTTCAGTGATGCCGGCTGGCGGACCACCGGCATCATGCCCGCCATTCGTGAGGACTGGCCGGAAGGCAGCTGGTACGGTTTTGACGAAATCCTCGATGTCCACGCGCTCGGCTATGCGGGGCAACCCTTCGGCTGGGTCACCATGCCTGATCAATACACACTGAGCGCCTACCAGTCGCGCGTGCGGCGGGCCAACGCCGAGCCGACGATGACCGAGATTGCCCTGATTACCTCGCATGCACCCTGGACGCCACTACCCACCCGCGTCCCCTGGGAGGCGCTCGACGACGGTTCGCTGTTCGACGGCAGCCATCGTTTCGGCGGCACCGCGGCCGAAGTCTGGGCCGAACGCGAGCAGGTCCGCGAGCACTACGCCTGGTCGCTCGACTACTCTCTCGAGGTGCTTGGCGAATACCTCGCCCGGTACCATCGCGACGACGGACCGGATGATGCAGATGACAATGGGCGAGGCAAGGGTTTGCTGGCGATCGTGCTCGGCGACCATCAACCGAGCTCCATCGTCAATGGCTGGGATTCGACCGCCGATGTACCGGTCCACGTGATCAGCGACGATCCGGCCTTGCTGGCGCGACTTCCCGATGAATTCTGGACGAATGGCATGCTGCCGGCCGACGACCTGCCCAGTCAGTCGATGGCGTCGATGCGTGAACTCCTGTCGCGTCGCTTCGAGTCGACGCCGCTTGCCTTGCAGGCAAACCCGTGAGTGTGACGATCTCTCGAGCATTCTGGGTAACGGGACCGTGCGCGGGCGAACTCCGCGAGGAGCAGCTCGCCCTCCCTGGTTCGGATGAGGTTCAGGTGCGCACCCGCTTCAGCGCGATCAGTCGGGGCACAGAATCAATCGTCTACCGGAACGAGGTTCCTGTCGCGGAAACTGAGCGCATGCGGGCACCATTCCAGGCAGGCAACTTCCCGTGTCCTGTGAAGTACGGCTACATCTCGGTCGGCGACGTCGAGGCCGGTCCCGGGACGCTGGTCGGGCGCACGGTCTTCTGTCTTCACCCGCATCAGGATCGCTATGTGGTTCCGGCCAGCGCCGTCACGCCGATTCCCGATGCAGTGCCTGCCGAACGCGCCATCCTGGCTGCAAATCTCGAGACGGCCATCAACGGTATCTGGGATGCAGGTCCGGGCATCGGTGATCGTATTGCCGTCATCGGCGGCGGCGCGGTCGGCTGCCTGCTTGCCTGGCTCGCGGCACGCATTCCCGGCTGCGACGTCGAGCTGATCGATATCAACGAAGCACGCCGCGCGACAGCCGAGCGTCTGGGCGCGCGGTTCGCGACTCCCGCCACCGCCCGCGACGATGTCGATCTCGTGCTGCATGCGAGCGGCAATCCGGCGGGACTCTCGTGCGCGCTCGACATCGCCGGCCGGGAAGCGCGCATCGTCGAACTGAGCTGGTTCGGACAGAAACCCGCGACGCTCTCGCTCGGTGGCGCCTTCCACTCACGACGTCTGACCCTGCAGAGTTCGCAGGTCGGCAGCCTGCCGGCCGATCGTCAGGCACGCTGGGACTTCCAGCGCCGACTCGGGCTCGCGTTGTCACTGCTCACCGACCCTGGTCTCGAAGAACTGATCACCGAGGAGAGCCACTTCGACGCGTTACCCGCGACGATGCATCGGCTGAACGCGGCGGCCGACGACGTCATCTGCCATCGCGTGCGCTACGCATAGAGGTCGGTACGGATACACTTCGCGCATCACCTCTCGCCCTTGCCACGACTGCCCATGTATTCACTGACCGTTCGCGACCACTTCATGATCGCCCACAGCTTCAAGGGCGAGGTCTTCGGACCGGCGCAGAAGCTGCACGGCGCAACCTACGTCGTCGACCTCGACATGAAACGCGAGGAACTCGACGCCGATGGCCTGGTGGTCGACATCGGACTGGCAAGCCAGGCCCTGTCCCGAGTGCTTGCCGATTTCAACTACCGGAACCTCGACGACGAACCGGTGCTTGCTGGCAACAACACGACGACGGAATTTCTCGCCCGGCTGATCTTCGACCGGGTCGCTCGGGAGATCGCCACGGGAACCCTTGGCGACAACGCACGTGGCATCGAAGCGCTCCGCGTCACGCTGAAGGAATCGCACATCGCCTGGGCGAGCTATGAGGGGCGGCTTGCTTGAGCCTGCGGGCGCCACCCGAACCGCTGGCCTTTGTCGTGCCGGGCTCGCTCGACACGCGAACCGGCGGCTACGGCTACGATCGACGCATCGTCAAGGCACTTCGCGATGCAGACCGCCCGGTCACAGTGCACGAGTTGCCCGGAAGCTACCCCTGGCCAAACGTCGCTGATCGCGATACCGCCTGCGCTACCCTTGAGCGTATCGAAGAACGGCTGGTCGTGATCGACGGACTGGCCTTCGGTGTGTTGCCCGATGTCATCGCGGCAAGCCTGTCGAATCGCGATCGCGTCATCATTGCCCTGGTCCATCATCCACTGGCTGACGAATACGGCCTGGACGCCGCGGAGCAAGATCAGTTACAGACATCCGAGCGGCGTGCACTGGCGCTCGCCGACGGCGTGGTCACGACCAGTCACGCCACTGCACAGCGTCTCGCGGCCTATGAGGTAGCCACGTCGCGTATCAGCACGGTCACCCCCGGCACCGACGAAGCACCTGTGGCTGCAGGTTCTGCCAGCGGCGCGAATCATCTGCTGTCAGTGGCAACCCTGACCCCGCGAAAGGGTCATGCCGTGCTGATCGACGCGCTTGCGAGACTACCGTCGAGAGACTGGCATCTGCACTGCGTCGGCAGCACGACCCGCGATCTGGCAACCACTGCCGCGCTGCAACGCCAGATAAGCGAACGCTCGTTGACCACGTCGGTCACCTTGCACGGTGAAGTCGACGACAGCACGCTTGAAGATCATTATTCTCGCGCGGACCTGTTCGTTCTGGCGACCCACCTGGAGGGATACGGCATGGTCTTCGACGAAGCGATCGCACACGGCTTGCCGATCATCGCCTCGGGCGCTGGCGCCGTCGCGACGACAGTTCCTGCCGACGCCGGCCTCGTCATTGCCGCCAATGACGTGCAGGCACTGCAGGGCGCGCTGACTCGCTGGTTCACCGAGCCCGAGTTGCGCTCGAGCTTGCGTGCCGGCGCCCGGCAGCAGCGGCGCGAACTTTCTTCGTGGCAGGCGACAGGACAGTGCTTCTCGACCGCGATCGATCGCCTGGCGGCACTTGGCGGGGCAAACCGATGAGCGGCTTCGACGACGGCTGGCTGGCCCTGCGCGAGCCTATCGACGCCCGCTCGAGAAACCCTGAACTACAAGCCCGCCTGTGCGATGTGCTGGCGGCCAGATCGTCCATCCGGGTCATCGACCTGGGTGCCGGCACCGGGTCGAATTTTCGCCACCTCGCACCGCTGCTCTGTGCCAGTCAACACTGGCAGCTCGTCGACAACGACAACCGGTTGCTGCAACATCAGTCTGTGCGCCTGGCTGAGTGGTCCCTCCGTAGAGGCGCAGTGATGCAGCAGAACAGCACCGGCATCGACATCAAGGCCAGAGACCTGGAGGCGAGCGTGGAACGTCGCCATGCAGACCTCGTCACGGGGATGTCGACACTTGGTATCGAACACGCTGACTTGCTGACCGGTTCTGCCCTGCTCGACCTTGCCGGGCGCGAGTGGCTCGCGGCGCTCGCCGGACACTGTGCCGGATCCGGCTGCGTCGCCTTCTTCACGCTCAGCTATGACGGGCGCATCGACTGGACACCCGGACACGCGAACGATGCCGATGTGCGCTCGCGCGTCAACGCGCATCAGCGACAGGACAAGGGCCTCGGCGTTGCCGCAGGCCCCGACGCCGCCGCCATTCTGGTCGAGTGCTTCGGCCAGCACGACTTCGACATCCATACCGGCACGAGTGACTGGCACCTTGGCGTCGATTCGAGCGCACTTCAACAGGAATACGACAGAGGGCTTGCGCGCGCAGCCGCAGAGTTCGACCCGAGCTTCGCGGACATCGCCTCAGGCTGGCTGGCGGACCGGAAGTCCTTGTCCGAAAGCGACCCGACGTCGAGCACGATGGTCGGCCACAGGGATGTACTGGCCATTCCACGGTCGCTCAAACCACGATAGCGCATTCCGCGGCGAGTCTAGCTGCGGCGAGTCTGACCACTGCGAGTCAGGTCGAAGTCCCACAGCACATCGTCACCCAGGCGATGCAGCGTACAGGGTGGACGAAGACTCTCTTTCATCGTCAGGGCTGAAGGTAATTGCAAGCCTGGCCTGCCAGCACCGATGATCACCGGCGCAACCGCGATCTGCAAGCGATCGAGAAGCCCGGCCTCGAGCCAACGGGTGACCGTCACGCCGCCCCCCTCGACGAAGATCGCGCACAAGCCCCTAGCCACCAGGCTGTCGAGAACAGCCGCCGGGTCGATCGCCCCGCTGTCGAGTCTCGGTAAACGCATGGATTCGTATCCCGGGGAGAGACGGGCGCCGCTCGGCGCAGGCATGTCATCGCCGATGACATGCAGGGTTGCACTTTCCCCGTCGGTGAACACGCCATAGCGGGCATCAAGGCGCGCAGCGGGATCGATGATCACGCGGACCGGGTCGGGGCCTTCCACGCTGCGCGTGGTGAGCTGCGGATCGTCGGCCGCGACGGTACCGCCACCGACGACGATGGCGTCGGCAAGCGCGCGCAATCTGTGCATGTGTTCGAAATCCGCAGGCCCGGTCACCACCGACGAGTGACCCGAACGGGTCGCAATGCAACCATCGATGCTCTGCCCGAGATGCGCCACGACAACCGCTCGCCCGGGTCGCGCGTCGAGCAACGACAACAGGGGCTCCGCCAGAGTCCGCTCAGCGCAGCTCATCGCGGGACCGGGTGAACAGGTCTGCCCATCGGAGATGACAAGCGCCTCAGAGGCGGACAGTCGATCAGAACCGAGCGGCTCGCAGACAAGGCGATCACCATCGAGACCACAACGGAAGCCCTTCCCGGGCAAGCTGCCCGCCCGCCGCCGTTCGGCGATCGCCAGCAGGACAGTCCAGATGTCAGCTGATGACGTCATCGCATGCCCGCAAGGGAGGCCAGAGATCGGCTGTCGGCGTCAATGTGATTCCGCTAATTCTTCCGCTGCAACCTGCCTACTGACGAATGGCTTCCACCTCGATGATGAGATCCACGCGATCACCGACCAGTCCGTTGCCAACAGCATAGGTCATGCCGTACTCGCTCCTGAGGACCGAGCCGCGTGCGGAGGCCCCGAGCGTGTCTTTCTTGTGTCCGAACGGATACTTGTCGAACTTGTTCAGGGTCACCTCGAGAGTGGCGGGCCGGGTCTCACCGCGTAGCGTGAGCATGCCCGCTACCTCGACAGGCCCGTCACCAACGACCACGCTTCCCTCCATGGCGAAGCTCATCTCCGGATGCTGTTTCACATACAGGAAATCCTTGCCACGCACATGTTCGTCGCGCTTCTCGTGATCGGTGGCCACACTGGCCGTCTGCACGTTCACGACCAGGTCCGAGAGGGTTCTGGCTTCTTCATCCCAGACCAGCGTTCCATCGTGTTCGGTAAAGCGGCCGAGTACCTTCGCGAACCCGACATGATCGACCAGAAAGGCTACCGTCGCATGCTCGGGATCGATCGCATAGCGCTCGGGCGCAGCCACGACCGGGCCTGCACGAAAGATCAGCAGGCACGCCAGCAACGCCGGCAACAGCCCTTTCAGCAGGCAGGTCAGCAGCCCCGATACCAGCATTGTCAGGCTTGGCAGCCGCCCGGCAAGCAGCCCTGCAGATACCCCTGCAAGCACCTCTGCAGGCAGCCTTGTCGGCGGAACGACAGGGAGCTGCTGCGGCAGCGGCGTCACATTTCGTTTCGATATCACGGTAATCATGGCTCTCACGGGCGCCCGACCGACGTTACCATGAGCTTGCTGCACCGAGGCAGCCGCCACAACCTCTATGTCATGCCGGAATCACCCCGACCTGACAACACGATGACCAAGCCGACATCGCACGTCGTCCCTGAGCTGACTGCCTGGCGCGAACGTCACCCCGGGCGCTTGCCGGACGCTCACCTCGAGACCCGAATCAACAAGGAATCACGGAAGGCGGCACGACTCGGCGTAGCAGATCTGAACACTCCGCCGGCCCCCACTCTTATAGCGACCACGATTCGGTTGGCACTGGCGCTCACCGGGCTGAGGCAACGCGCCGTCGACAATGCCTGTCGCATCGAGATGAATATCGAAGAGTGGCATCTGAAAAACCTTTCCACCGACTTCGACGGCTTCCGGCTGCTGCAAATCAGCGATCCACACTTTGGTGCGGACCCGGCCATCGATGACGCCATCATCGAACAACTGGGGGGTATCGAACATGACCTCTGTGTGCTGACCGGAGACTATCGCTACCGGAGCGCGGGCCCGAACACGGCCGCGCTCGACGGACTGAGCAGGTTGCGGAAGGCCGTGGCTGGCGACATCCTCGCCCTGCTGGGAAACCATGACTCCATCACTAAGCTGCCCGCCATCGAGGCCATGGGCATCGACGTCCTCCTGAACGAATCGAGAACGCTACGACGGGGAGACGCGGCGTTGCACTTCGTCGGCGTCGATGATCCGAACTTCTTTCGAACGGACGATCTGCCCCGTGCACTCGAGCACCGTGACCTGTGTGAGTCGGAGCACGCCGCCACGGTCTGCCTTGCGCACGCCCCGGAAATTGCAGAAGAAGCCGCACAGCACGGCTGCGACCTGTACCTGACCGGGCACACCCACGGTGGGCAGATCTGCCTGCCGGGCAGGATCCCGATTCTCAGGAATTCACGCGCGCCCTATGCTCGACTGTCGGGACGCTGGCAAGTGCAGACAATGCAAGGCTACACCTCGCGGGGCTGCGGGGTGTCTGTCGCCCCGGCCCGCTTCTTCTGCCCGCCCGAGATCACGATTCACGTACTCCGTTCCAGCAGTGCTCCGAGTTGATAGTCGGGTTGATCGCCAGGTTGGTAGCCAAGAGGCTCAGCGAGTTGAAGCACCACTAATGTGGATCAGACCACCCGGTTGCGCGGATCGCCCTGCACAAAACCCTCGACGTTGTCGATGAGCTGGTCGACGAGTGTCTGCATGGCGCCGGTGCTTGCCCAGGCGACATGCGGCGTCAGGATGACATTGGGCAGCGTCGCGAGCTTCATCATGTCGCTCGAAGCCGGCGCAGGCTCGACCGCCGTCACGTCGATACCGGCCCCTGCGATCTCACCCGAACGAATGGCATCGGCAAGCGCGGTCTCGTCGATGATGCCGCCGCGCGCGGTGTTGACGATGATCGACGAAGACTTCATTCCCGCAAGAAAAGCCGCATCGACCATGCCGCGGGTTTCATCGGTCAAAGGACAATGGCAGGTAACGACATCTGCGCTATCGCGAAGCTCCGTCAGGGACACGAGCGGGCCTTCCGTCGGCTGGGTACTCGCATAGTTGTCGTGATAGACGACCTGCATGCCGAATGCCTTGCCGATCACGCCAACCGAGCGCCCCAGGGCGCCGGCACCGATGATGCCGAGTGTCGAGCCCGCCAGGTCCGGGATCGGTCGATTGAAGAAGCAGAACTGGCCACAACGAAGCCACTCGCCATCCAGCACCTGCGCCCGGTATTCGACGAGGTTCCGGCGCAAGGCGAGGATCAACGCGAACGTATGTTCCGGTACGGTATTGACCGCATAGCCGCGAATGTTCGACACACAGATATCGCGCTCACGGCAGGCATCGATATCGATGACGTCATAACCCGTGGCCGCCACCGCGATGAGTTTCAGGTTCGGGCACTTTGCGATGGTGTCGGCACGGATTGGCACCTTGTTGGTGATCGCGATGCTGACACCGTCGAGCCGTTCGACAATCTGCCCGGGCTCAGTCCTGTCGAACGCCTGCCATTCGTGCTCGAATGACGGCGGCCTGATGGTGACGCCGGGCCCGATGGTCGCGGCGTCCAGGAAGACGATTGATTCACTCATGCAATTGCTCTTCAGAAAAAGGAGTTCAAAGACAGGGAACGGGCAGCGCGCTTCAGGAGAACCGCTTCCGAAGCTCGTATTTCTGTATCTTGCCGGTCGCCGTCTTCGGCAAGGGGCCGAAGATCACCTTGCCCGGTTTCTTGAAGCGCGCGAGCCGATCCGCACAGTGTGCGATGAGTTCGGCCTCGGTTGCCTCTTTACCGGCGAGAAGCTCGACGAAGGCGCACGGCGTCTCGCCCCAGGTCTCGTGCGGCATGGCGACAACGGCGGCCTCGCCCACGGCCGGGTGCTTGTACAAGGCGTTCTCGATCTCGACCGAGGAGATGTTCTCGCCCCCGGAGATGATGATGTCCTTGGCGCGGTCCCGGATCTGGATATAGCCATCAGGATGCCGAACCGCCAGATCGCCGCTGGCGAACCAGCCACTGCCCAGGGACTCCTCCGTGGCTTCCGGGTTCTTCAGGTAACCGGACATGACGAGGTTGCCCCGTATCTCTATTTCACCCAAGGTCTCGCCATCGGCAGGGACGGGATCACCGCTTTCACGATCAACCACACGCACGCCCTCGACTGTCGGAAATCGCACGCCCTGACGGGCCTTCTGCTCGGCGAGCGCATCGACTTCGAGTTCGCCCCAGGCAGGCTGCGGTTCACATTCGAGGATATGACCGTAGGTCTCGGTCAGACCATAGGTATGTATTATTTCGCAGCCCATGGATTCCATGCGCCCGAGCACAGCCGCGGGCGGCGGCGCACCGGCCGTCATGCAGTGCACGACGCGATCGTCGGCAAGCCGAGCCGGAGCATCCTTCGAGCCTGCGAGCATGTTGAGCACGATCGGCGCACCCGCAAAGTGCGTGATGCCTTCACGTCTGACGATATCGAAGACCCTCGCCGGATCGATGCCGCGCATGCAATGCACGGTCGCGGCCATGGCCGTCATCATCCAGACATGGCACCAGCCGTTGCAGTGGAACATCGGTACCAGATAGAGGTAGCGCGGGTGCCTCGGTACCGCCCAGCCCGCAATCGTGCCCAGACTCATCAGATAGGCACCGCGGTGGTGATAGACCACGCCCTTGGGCCGGCCCGTGGTGCCGGAGGTGAAGTTGATCGACAGGGGGTCGAGCTCGTCGCCGACGATGGCCGCGCGATAGCTTGACGGCTCGAGCGCATGTTCCCGGACCAGGTCTTCGTAGCGGTACAAGGGGAGACCATCCGGAATTTCCGGAGCGGTCGCCGCCGCCGGGTCGTCGATCAGGATGATCGGTACATCGATGCCCCTGTCCTTTCTGGCCTGCCATCCTTCGATGGCCCGGGGCAGGAGCTCGCGATCGACGATCAGCGCCCGGGTTTCGGCAAAGTCCATGATGTAGGCGATGGTATCCGCCTCGAGGCGGACGTTGATCGTGTTCAGGACCGCGCCGGTCAGCGGTACCGAGAAATGCGTCTCGAACATTTCCGGCGTGTTGTAAAGCAAGACCGACACAGTGTCGTGAGCCTTGATGCCGAGGGCGTTCAAGGCCTGCCCCATTGCCTGCACGCGTGCTTCGGTCGTGCGCCAGGTGTCGCGGCGCGCTCCGTAGACCAGGCTTTCGAGCTCCGGGTGCACGTCGGCTGTTCGCGACAGGAAGGAGATGGGCGTCAGCGGTGCATAGTTTGCCGGGTCGCCACGACGCGAAGCCAGGGAATCGTAGAGGGCGGGAAGCCGCTTCGTGCTTTCGTCCATGCTGGCCTTCATCGATGGGTGAGACTCACGACGCTCAGTCTGCCCCGAGAATCCCGCCATGTCACCACTCACGCGCACGTAGACGCACGCAGGCAGGCGCGCGCAGGTAGACTCGGGCCCATGAGCACGCTCACGCATCTGCTGTTCGACCTGGGTGGCGTCATCGTCGAACTCAGCGGCCGCCCGATTGCCGATGAATGGATCGACGGCGACAACACGCCGGAGGACAGCTGGAACCTCTGGCTTACGTCAGAGGCGCCCAAGGCGTTCGAATCCGGTCGCATCGGTGTCGCCGAATTCGGCCGGGAGATCGTTGCGGAACTGAAGTTGACGATCTCGCCAGATGAGTTCATGGAGCGCTTCCTGCACTTGCCGGTCGGGCCATTTGACGGTGCATTGCCACTGCTCCACGCCCTCAAGCCGCGCTACCGCACCGGTATCTTCTCCAATTCGAACGCCCTGCATTGGTCACGCAAGATGGGCGAGATGCACCTGCAGGACGCCGTCCACGATCACTTCGCATCCCACCTCATCGGCTACGTCAAACCCGATCCCGCCGGGTTCAGGCACGTTCTGGAATCCTGGGCAGTTGCGCCGGAAAACGTGCTGTTTCTCGATGACAACCAGTTGAACGTGGATGCCGCTCACGCGCTCGGCATGCAGGCTGCACGGGTGCAGGGTGTCAGGGAAGCGAGCGATGCACTCGAAAACGCCGGGGTTCGCTGGTAGTCAGATCAGACTGTCGCCCGGCGTGGCTAGCTTCGAGCTCAACTCGAAGGGCTCGACTGGGCTGGGCTCGACTGGGCTGGGCTTGGCTGATCTGGGCAAAGCCTGAGTCAGGTCGCCTCAGCCCACCGCCCCCGAACATTGACCGAGTCGCTCGTCGGTCGGCGCAGGCCCCGACAGTTTGAGGCGCCAGTGCTGGCCCGAGTAATTGCCCGAACTCGCAAGCTTCGGTGTGCGGTTCTCGCCATCGTTGATGATATCGAGCGCTTGCGCTTCACCGAATAACACCGACGTCAGTCGACAGTAGCCGTTGTCGAGCGGCACGACATACCAGAGCTGTGAGGAAACGCGAGCGGTATTCGTCAGTTCGATCTGCCCGGGCTGCTCCCGGTAGGTCACGGCAAGCGACAGGGATTCACCGAGATCGTCGTTGACTATTCGATACACCCCCTGCCCGAATCGATAGAACCGCCATCGCGACGCACCCGAGGCAGCCAGGTCATCGCTCACATCGAGCATCCGCACGGCCGGTTGCGCATCTCCCAAGGCACGCAGGGCAAGCATGCGCTCCTCGCCGTACCACTCTGCCGTCAGCGAGAAGACGCCAACGGGAAATTCGTCGCGCTTGGCGTTCGAGCCGCAGGCGCTCACGAGAAGACACAGGAGACAGGCGATCAGCGGTGGTCGCCAGGCTTGCAAGATTCGTTTCATGTCGATGTTGCCTCTGGAAGGTCTATTTCGTTCCCGATCTGTGCGGTTTTTTGCTGGCGCATGCAACTCTCGTGATCAAGCCTCCCCCTGTCCAGCTTTACGCGCCAACAAGCGATCGAGGGCGTTCGCGAACGCTTGCCGATCTTGCGGCCCGAGTGCCGGCGGCCCGCCCGTCTGCACGCCGCTGCCCCGCATCGTATCCATGAAATCACGCATGTTGAGTCGCTCACCGATATTGTCCGGCGTGAACTGCTCGCCACGTGAGCTCAAGGCATGGGCACCCTTGGCGATCACTTCGGAGGCGAGCGGAATGTCGGACGTGATGACCAGGTCTCCTGGCCCGCAGAGCCGGACGATCTCGTCGTCGGCGACGTCGAACCCCTGCGCTACCTGGTGCATACGTATCAACGACGAGCGCGGCACCGGTACCGCTTGATTCGCGACCAGCGTGGTTTCGGTCTTCGTGCGCTGTGCCGCCTTGAAGATGATCTGCCGAATGACTACCGGACAAGCGTCGGCATCGACCCAGATTCTCACGCTAGGCAACTCACCCGAAGGGACTGACGCCGAAGAGCGCCTTGTGCAGCCACATGCCGAAGACGACCCAGCCAACAAGCCCGATACCAACGCTGATGAGTGTTGCGCCGGTCGTGCCGGCGGCGTACTCGACGCCTTCGCGGCGATCTCGCTTGCGCGATGCAATGAAATCCGCAACTGCCCAGATCAGAAACGCTCCGAAAAGAACCAACGCAGCCAGCGTTCCGTTCACGAGCAAGTGGGCGAACGCCCAGACCTTGACTCCCACAACCATGGGATGCCCGATTCTCGCCTTGAGTTGGTTACCAGGCACATAGGCCGCCACCACCAGTACGAAGGCCACGGCAATCAGCAGCCAGGCGATCGGCCGCAAGACACCGGGCGGCACCCAGAGGTGAACCTCCGGCGCTCGGCCGTAGCCGATGACGATAAGCACCAGCCCCAGGAGCGATGCAATCGAATACAAACCCTTCCACGCATTGGTGCCACGTTGCTCGATGAATCGCTGCCGCGGACCTTCTGCCACGATTCGTGCGGAATGCACGCCGATGAAAAGCACGAGCCCCAGAATGAGAATCAACATGTCAGTGTTATATCTGTGCTGTGAATGGTCACACTGGCCCCACGTTGCCAGAGTGTCGAAAATAATCGGAACACGAAAATCTGCACACAGAAGATTGCAGTCTCGACATTGACCGAAGGCCACTAGCCTGACTGAATACTACATCGCGAGAGCCTTCCCAACGCATTCAGACAAGTATCGAGGACTCGATCGAGAAGATCAGCTTGCGCCCCACTCATACCTTCGCGGAAGCACTCCCGCACTGTCCGCCGTGATTGGACACACCTGATTCGCATACAACTGCGCAACGACGTTTGTGCCGAAATTCGAGCACGAGAGCCGTTAGCATGGTGATCATGTTAGCTTTGCTGACGAGACGATCGTGGCTGTCGAACCACTCGATAAGCACGGTACCGATGAGGGGGGCATGTCCATACACGATGACCGGCCGGATTACCGCGTCCAACTCGAGCGCGGCGGGCAGCTCCGCCCACTGAGCACAATCAGTGCATCAGACGCTGCTGCTGGCGGCGACGTAGACAGGGACAGCAATTGTCAACACTATCGAGCGGCGAGCCACCTGTGACCACCACCTATCAGCGGAAGCTGCGTCCGTCAATCCGGGGGTTACGGGTGTGTGCGATGTTGGCGCGCGTTGTCGCCTCCGTAATCTTGCTGACGACGACCGTTGCCTCGATCGCCGACACCCCGCTGGAGCCGAACGAGTACGTCGTGTTTCATCATCACGATGCCCTCGGAAACACGGTTGTCACCACCGGAGCCAACGGCGAAGTGCTCTGGTTCGAACAGACCGAGCCCTACGGGAAGACGCTGGGGAGACGAAATGTACGGGGCGGCGGGCTAGCCGTCGACCCGTTTCATGAAGAAGAAGGGCGCTCGCGACCAGGCTACACAGGCCACGTCCGCGACGGCGCCTCCGGCCTGACCTACATGCAGGCACGGCACTACTCGCCTGATCTCGGCCGATTTCTGTCAAACGACCCGATCGGCGTTGATCTCGGCAATCCGCAGTCTTTCAATCGCTATGCCTACGCGAATAACAATCCGTATCGGTATGTTGATCCGGATGGGCGATGGGCAATCTTCGCTGTGCCGACTACCTACACGTCGATAAAGGGCCTACTGATTAGCGCTGGCATAGTCGGCACCGCCGCCGTTATTTCCAACGAGGTAGTACAGCCTCAGATTGATCGCATGCACAGCGAATCAGATGACGGCGATTCAGGTGATACAGATTCGACAGGTCTTCCCGATGACCCTGACGACTTGCTCGATCGAGGGTATGAAGAAACAAGTCATTCAGATGCTGCTGCTAACGGTCATCGCACGTTTGTGAACCCGGAAACGGGTGATGAAGTTCGACATGACCGAGGCGAGCCGGGAAAATCTGGCCATCGAGGTCAAGACCATTACCACCGACCAAATCCTGACCTGATTACGCAGATCGTTCAGCGAGTGGAAAGTACTGTATGATATGACAGTACATACACAGCTCGGCAGGCGATCCCATGGCGCGCAACTCCATTCAGTTCCAAAAGAGCCTCAGCGAGCCCGCTTTCCAGGCGGCCTATGGTACTGAGGT
>ENA-ORXM01000104-ORXM01000104.1-marine-metagenome-genome-assembly--contig:-NODE-104-length-154988-cov-17.244127_pt1 | contig 154988 bp, 142 predicted proteins | sample MGYA00237867_ERZ511480 | MGnify/ENA primary metagenome ERZ511480 (study PRJEB26309, sample SAMN06266103) | marine metagenome | isolation source: Algal blade | place: United Kingdom:Sidmouth, United...
TCCATACCTTTGTCTTTTTTCGGATCAATCCCCGCCAAGAGCATTTCCGCATTGATATCACAAATCACGGCTCTGGCAGGCGCGCCGCCGCGACGCGCGCGGGTCTCATCTGCTTTTTTTATAAATCGCCGCGCAAGGTCCCCTGTACCGCCCGCCACATCAATCAGAAGCTCTCCCGCTTGCGGGTTAAGCTTTGTCATGGTCAGGTTTTTCCACACACGGTGGATTCCCATCGACATAGCATCATTCATCAAGTCATAATTTGACGCGACTGAATCGAACACGCCGCGCACGCGCGTCGCTTTTTCGTGAACGGGAACCTCTTCAAAACCAAAATCTATGGTTTGCGCGTCTGTTTGTTTCTGTGCCATAGCCTGTCTTTGTCATATTTTTTTCAAAAAGACTATAGGACACAATGTGCCAGAGCTTCCAGAAGTTGAAACCGTCAAGCGCGGCCTCTCCCCCGTTATGGAAGGGTTTGTCTTTGATGGCGTAACGCTCAACCGTCCAAACCTGCGGTTTCCCTTTGACCCTCAATTTAAAGAACGTGTTCAAGGTCAAACCTTGGTCAAGTTGTCCCGCCGCGCTAAATTTTTGCAAGCAGAGTTAAGTTCTGGCGAAAGGCTGTTTATGCACTTGGGCATGTCAGGGCGGTTTACGATAGAAGACCAAAAGCTTGGCAATTTTGTTCACGCACCGCAAACGAATCCCAAACATGATCACGTCGTCTTTCAGATGAGCAGCGGTCACACCATTACCTTTAACGACCCAAGGCGCTTTGGGTTTATGGAAATTGTGGCCAAAGACGCGCCCTACCGCCTAGATGACCTTGGCCCAGAACCCCTCAGCAATGCGTTCAACGCGCCTGCCCTTCGGGCCGCCTTAGCAGGGAAGAAAAGCAAAATTAAAGCGGCCTTACTTGATCAACGCGTTATTGCAGGTCTTGGCAATATATATGTCTGCGAGGCTTTGTTTCGAGCGGGCATAACCCCAACACGCCTTGCGGGAAAATTGCGGGTGAAAGAAACAGAAGTTTTAACCGCCCATATTAAAGACGTTATTTCTGAGGCCATAGAGGCGGGCGGGTCATCCTTACGCGACTTTGCAGACACAGAAGGCGCTTTGGGATATTTTCAACACACATTCGCCGTTTATGGCCGCGAAGGCGAGGCCTGCTCTGTCTGCGAAGCGCCGATTGCACGTATTGCGCAGTCAGGGCGTTCCAGTTTTTATTGCGCCACATGCCAATCTTGAGAGCCTATTTCTACACAGACTTATAAATAGGATATTTTCGCAACGCTTGTCAGCCTGCTCTAGGCGGTGTAAAGCCCCGCGATAACAAAATGGAGGTTTTATGGCTTTTAAAATGATTGAGCTGTCAAAAGACGGACATATTGCGACGATTACGCTCGACCGCCCTAAAGCGCTTAACGCGCTGTGCACGGAGATGATGGAAGAGGTCGCTGAGGCGCTCGGAAAACTTGAAAAAGACGATCACATTGGATGCGTGATCCTAACAGGATCAGAAAAAGCGTTCGCGGCAGGCGCGGACATTAAAGAAATGCAGGACAATGAATATTTAGATATTTATCAGTCCGATGTTTTCGAAAAGAACCACGAAGCCATTGCGCGGTTCCGTAAGCCCATTATCGCGGCTGTTTCAGGCTATGCTCTGGGCGGTGGATGCGAGATTGCCATGATGTGCGATTTCATTATTGCCTCAGATACTGCGAAATTTGGCCAGCCCGAAATCAATCTCGGCGTCATGCCGGGCATTGGCGGCACACAACGCCTGACCCAAGCGATTGGCAAAGCCAAGGCGATGGATATGTGCCTAACAGGTCGCATGATGGATGCCGAAGAAGCCGAACGCTCAGGTCTTGTCGCCCGTGTTGTGACGTCAGACGAACTTATGGACGTTGCCATAGACGCTGCGCGTAAAATCGCGCAACAGAGCCTTCCGATCGCAATGATGACGAAAGAGGCGATAAATGCGAGTTTTGAAATGACTTTGACCCAAGGCATTCGTTTTGAGCGTCGTATGTTCCAAAGCATGTTCACGACGAAAGACCAAAAAGAGGGCATGACCGCCTTTGTTGAAAAACGGAAACCCCATTTTAAAAATAAATAATCATGGGATTGGTCGCCCGTTAAACCAAATAAGCACTGGCGACCAAAACTCTGTTGACGCAAAGGCTTTGCCCCGTTATAGGCACGCTTTACGAGTTACAACCTGATCGCCAATAAGTGCTCGCATATGCGACGTCATTGGCAAGTGTTCAGGAATTTTAGAGGAAAATATGGCTAATACATCATCCGCCAAAAAAGCCGTTCGCAAAATGGCACGTAAGACTGACGTCAATAAAGCCCGTCGGTCACTTGTTCGGGGTAAAATCCGTAAAGTTGAAGATGCTGTTGCATCTGGCGACAAAGACGCAGCGAAAGCCGCATTCAAAGTTGTCGAACCTGCTATGATGCGCGCTGTCTCAAAAGGCGTCTATCACAAGAATACAGCGTCACGTAAAGTCTCACGCCTTAACCGCCGTGTTAAAGCGATGGGCTAAAGCCACCTGGCTTTGACGCAAACAGAGTTTTCAAAAACTCTTTGAACAAACCGAGGCCTTGTCCTCGGTTTTTTTGTGCCCAAATTTTATAAAAACTGCGGTATATATAGGATTTTTACTTGATATATCATCTTTGAAATTAAAAATTATTGGGTCATTGGTTTTTCAATAAAGAAATTTTATTTTTTTTAATCGCTAATTGCTTGCGAAAATTACGTTTTTTTGAGTCAACAGAAAAGAGTCTCGACTTTGCAGTTTTTCACCGTTGACGTGTTTTAATTTTCACGGTTTAAGAGGGTGACAGATACGAGATTTAGAGCCTGATGCAATTTCAGATTTAAGCTTGTGTATGAGGGGAAAGCCATATTACAGGGCCTCTGTAATTATGGACATCACCAAATTATTGATAAATTTCAATGACTTAGCATTTAAGTCATACGCTGAAACTTGGAGTGATGACGTTGAGTATGGGCTGGGACAATGATGATAATAAGGGTGCATCAGCCCCTGACCTCTATACAGGGGAGCCGCCATTAAAGAGCGCGCACAATACATGGGCGAAAGTTCAAAGCGACCTCTCTTACGCCTTAGGCGCGAATGTTCACAGATCTTGGACGGGTCGCCTTCGTGTCTGTGATGCTTGCCCGGGTACCGTGACTTTAACAGCGCCTAGCAAATTCGTCGCCTCTAAGATTGAAACAAATTACGCTGATACGGTGACACGTCTTTGGAAGAAGCACGACGTCGTAGCCCCGCCGCGCAAAGTTATTATTTGCGCGTCTATGAACACGACATCCGGTGCAACAAGCGGCGTGCAATCAGCCGCCGTTATCCGCCCGACAAAGCGGAGCTATAGCGCGCGACAAACACCAGCAACACATACGCGGCGCGGGACACAGGCCACCATACCGACAACGCCTACGGCTCAAAATCAAACAAGCCTGCCACAGCATGCACCGGCCAGCCAAGTTGAGCCGCTTTTAAAAGCTGCAGAACCGGCCCGCAGACGATTTACATTTGATAATTTCGTCGTCGGGCCGTCAAATGAATTGGCGCATGCCGTAGCACGCCAAATTGCAGGCGAAGCGACACCATCTTATAATCCGATTGTCATTCACGGACAAAACGGAATGGGGAAGACCCATTTGCTTTATGCCGTAAAGCAAGCGATTGAAGAAAACTTTGTTGGGAAACGTGTTCACTTCCTCTCATCAGAAGAATTTGTAAATAATTTTGTACGCTCTGTTCGCAATAGCGGCCGCGACGCGATTGAAACCTTTAAAACCTCATTACGTGATGTAGATCTTTTAATCATAGATGACGCGCATTTCATTGCCGACAAACCGAGCTCCCAAGAAGAGCTTTTGCACACGCTGGTTTCACTTGTGGACGCAGGACGCCAAATTTTGCTCGCCTCTGATCGCCATCCAGACCAAATTGGAAAAGCCTCAGAACGATTGAAATCTTATCTCTCGAGCGGTCTCGTGTGTAAAATCGGCTCTGCGGATTATGAATTGCGCTTGCGTATATTAGACCGCCTCATTGACCGACGCACGACCAATGGTCAGCCTAGCTTGGCGATCCCAAAGAATGCGCGTGACCTATTGGCCGCAAAAATCAACGCGACGCCGCGTGACCTTGAAGGGGCGTTTAATCAAGTCGTCGCTCAGGCAGAGTTTTTGGGAACGCCCATCACGCTAGAATCTGTTCAAGATACCTTATCTGATAGTCGTTACACGATGGGGCAACGCCTCACAGTTGATAAAATCCAACGTGTCACAGCCGATGCTTTTTCAATTACGCTTGATGATATGACCTCAAAACGTCGCTTGCGGAGTATTGCTCGCCCGCGACAAGTGGCCATGTATTTATGTAAGAAGCTGACCAAGCGATCACTGCCTGATATTGGGCGGCGTTTTGGCGGACGTGATCACACCACCGTTATGCATGCGGTCAAACGAATTGAGAGCCTTCGCGCCGAAGATCCTGTTTTTAATGCCCGTATCGACGCTGTCGAAGCGACCTTGAAATCCTAAACGACAATTTTAATTCTCAAGCCGAAATCATAAATTTGGCTTGAATAAGCTTTGGGCAAGAATAGCAGTTGGAATTTGCGTTGATTTGAGTATGTTATGTCCGCTTGCTCGGAAATATGTTGCAACATATATAGCGCGTGGGCGGCATACCAAATATATAAAAGTCCCCGATTAAACGGGCAGAGCGACAGCCAGGGTAACAGGCCATGAAAATTTCAATAGAACGCAGTGATTTACTCAAAGCACTTAGCCATGTTCAGAGCGTCGTCGAGCGCAGGAATACAATTCCAATACTGTCAAATGTGTTAATGACGGCGCATGACAATGCGATCACATTTGTTGCGACAGATCTGGATATTGAAATTTCAGAGGACTGCCCTGTAAATGTCGACGCTCCAGGCGATATTACGGCCCCTGCGCATACGCTGTACGACATTGTCCGAAAGCTACCTGACGGCGCTCAAATCTCTATCCAAGTGGGTGCAGATGGCCGTTTAGAAATCAATGCAGGACGCTCACACTTTACCCTACCGCTTTTACCTCCGGGTGATTTCCCAAAAATGACGGCAGATGGGTTTACGCATAATTTTACGCTGAAAGCCCCAGAGCTTCGCCGCCTAATCGATAAGACGAAGTTTGCGATTAGTACGGAAGAGACACGCTATTACTTGAACGGAATTTATTTACACGCGCATGACGGTGTTCTGCGCACTGTAGCAACAGATGGTCACCGTTTGGCTCTGGCTGAAATGAATATTCCCGAAGGCGCATCTGGCTTGCCGGGTATTATCATACCACGCAAAACAATTGCCGAAGTACGTCGCCTTATTGATAACGGCGAAGCGAATATTGGTATCTCTGTCTCAGATGCAAAAATTCGGTTTACCTATGGCTCAGCCATTATGACGTCAAAGCTTATTGACGGGACATTCCCAGATTATGACCGCGTCATTCCAAAAAATAATACCAAAGAACTTGTTATCGACAATAAAGTGTTTTCTGACGCTGTGGACCGCGTGGCGACGATTTCAGCCGAGAAATCGCGCTCTGTTAAACTCAGCCTGACAAAAGACACGCTGGCACTGACGGTGAATAATCCAGAACACGGCAATGCCAATGAGGATTTAATGGTCGATTACGGCGCGGACGATCTGGAAATCGGATTTAACGCCAAATACCTCCTCGACGTAGCGGGCCAGATCGAAGGCCGCGACGCAACGTTTTATCTAGACGGCCCTGCCTCGCCTGCTCTTGTTAAAGACTCCGAAGACCCTTCGAGCCTTTACGTCCTTATGCCTTTGCGCGTTTAAGCTCGCGCGAGGGCGCGGCGCGTGCGGTACATTAAAAGCCTGCGCCTTACAGATTTTCGGTCTTACACCCATTTGGATTTAGAACTCGACGCACGTCCTGTTGTGCTATTTGGTGCAAACGGGGCGGGTAAGACGAATTTACTCGAAGCCATTTCCTTTCTCTCGCCGGGTCGCGGACTGCGTCGGGCAAAGCTCGAAGATATTGTCAGACGGGATAGTGTCAGGGGCGATTTTGGCACGCCGCAAGCGGCGTGGGGCGTTACGGCGCGATTGGAACCCATACGTGCCGACCTTCTTGAAATTGAGCCTGTGAAAATTGGAGTCGGGCAAGTGCCCGGTTTTGCGAAACGTCGTCTGATGCGAGTGAATGATGAAAACGCCAAAGGCGCCGAGGTCGCACAATTGATGAACCTTGTCTGGCTCACGCCTGCACAAGACCGTCTGTTTACAGGCCCTGCCGCTGATCGTCGAAAGTTCCTCGACCGCTTCACGCTCGCGCATGACCCTCAACATGGCAGTCATAGCCTTAGATATGAGAAAGCTCGCTCCGAGCGTAATCGGCTCTTATCTGACGGCGTTGCAGATCCTGCGTGGTACCGCGCGCTTGAGCTAGACTTAGCCCATTTCGGAGCTCGTATTGCCTCGGCCCGCGCGACCACCTTATGTGTGCTTAGCACTGAAATTGATAAGCGCCCCGAGGGCGCCTTCCCGAAAGCGTCACTCGCACTTGTGGGCAGATACGAGGCACTGGCTCTGGACGGAATGTCGCTGGATGCGCTTAATCAGCTTATTAAAACGGATCTTGAAGACGGGCGGCCGCTTGATATGCGTGCTGGCCGAACCTTGCAGGGCGTGCATAAGACCGATTTAGAGGTGACATATGTCCCTAAAAACATGCCCGCCTCGGAATGCTCTACAGGTGAACAGAAGGCCTTATTGATAGGTTTAACCTTGGCGCATTGCCACGCGTTCAATGCTCAGGCTCCGTTCTTACTGCTCGACGAAGTTGCCGCCCATCTTGACCAAGGACGACGCGTCGCTTTGATGGAAGAATGTTTGGATTTAAAAACGCAAGTTTTCATGACGGGGACGGATGCAAATCTTTTCGAAGGATTTAAAGACCGCGCGCAATATTTCAAAATCCAAGACAGCGATGTTGTCCCTATCGCTTGGGAAAACCTGATTCCTTGATTTAATGCACTTAATTTGTGTTTTAGACACAAAAAAGCCTCGCGACGCAATGCGTTCGCGAGGCTCTATGCGTTAGTACAGGGCGATTGCCTAACACAGAAATCTACTCCACATCCCACGTAGACTTCTAAGGCATATCTATGTCTTTAAGCCTGAACCTAGTTTGAATAAGGTGTTGCAGCTTGCGTCCCGCTGGATCTGCACAACTTAACACTCTCTCCCCCGAAAAAGTGATGTCCAAAACATTCAAAACAAGCCCTGTTCAAACGCTTACTTGTTATAGACGCTCTCTTTATTGAAATGCTTCGCCAAGAGATAATAAACAACGGCGCGGTACTTTGCGCGTGTTGAACGACCATATTGATCCATAACCGCAGCAATAGCTTCGTCCAGTTTTTCATTGTCTGGAAGGCCAAGCTTTTTGATCAAGAAGTTATTCTTCACTGTTGCCAGCTCGCTTGCATCTGAACCGGATACGGTAGAGGCGTCGCGATTATAAATAGACGGACCACACCCGATCGTGACTTTCCTTAGAAAATCCATATCTGCGGTAACCCCACACTTTTCTTTTAAATCGACTGCATATTTTTCGATTAGTTCGTCACGTTTACTCATATTGCCCTCCAGTGAAGAATACGGAACTGCACCTTGCTGCCCCTCGTTAATAAACAAGATAAATATATCTGAATAGGCGTTGAATGCCAGTACAAGTTACAGTTGAAAAAGGCATAAAAAACATAAGGTTAGATTATGTTAAAAATAATTTTTGTTATAAGTCTTTTAATAAACTTGGCAGGATACCGCCCTCGCCTGCTGCCTCTTTGACAAAGGCCTGCCTCAGAGGGTCTATTCCTTGTATCAATGTCATGCCGATGCGCCGCGCATGCACGAGTGGCCCGAGCGTGTTTGAAAATAGGCGGTTCAATATATCTGTTGCGCCCGCAAGCGTTCGATTATCAAAATTTCGCCACACTTCATAGGCCGAGAGTTCAGCGCCGCCAATATCCAACCCGCGTGATTTTGCGTCTGAAATTACATCTGTCAGCGCCGCAGCGTCGCGCAATCCCATATTCAGCCCCTGCCCCGCTATTGGATGAATTGTATGCGCAGCGTCCCCCACAAGCGCTAAACGACGCTCTGTATACGCGTCTGCCATTTGTAGAGAAAGCGGATAGACCAAAGGCCTAGATTTAAAGGCAATCTGGCCCAAGAGACCCTGAGTCCGCCGGGTAATTTCTTCTATTAAAGCCTCTTGAGGCAGCTCCAAAACTGCAGAGAGCGTCTCTGGCTTATCCGACCAGACAAGTGAGCTTCGATTTCCTGTCAGCGGCAGGAGGGCGAACGGGCCTGTTGGGTAGAAAATTTGAAAGGCTGTCGACTGGTGGGGTCGCGTATGGGCGAGCGTAACCGTCAGCGCACTTTGTTTATACGTCTTCACGGTCGTGCCAATACGCGCCATGCGGCGCAAAGGGGAGTTTCGACCATCTGCGGCAATCAGAACATCCGCCGTCAGTTTTTTCCCCGACCCTAAAACCACCTCGACATGGGATTCAGACCGTTCAACCTGTTTGGTCACAATAGGCGCGTGAAACTCGATCGACGGAGTTTCTAATACACGGTCATAAAGTGCCAGACGCAAACGTTTATTCTCGATCATATATCCGCTCGGCCCATCAACGGGGTCGCGGTCAAAACTAAGGGTCAGCGGCGATATGTTCCCGACTTGCCCATCTGCAATCCCGATATGCGTCATGGCTTGTGTATGGCCTTTAAGGCGGCGCGCAACACCGAGCCGTTGAAACATATTCCACGCACTCGCAGAGACAGCAGACGCGCGCGGGTCATAAGCAGGCGCAAGGGCGTCGATAGGGTCCATTTTATCAAGCAAGGCGACACGGCATTTACGATGTGCAAGCGCCAAGGCCGTGGTCATGCCCACAAGGCCCGCCCCTATGATAATCGCGTCATATTTAGAGGACGAGGTTTCAGTCATTACGCAACAGCCGGTGTTTTAGATTTGAACTTACAAATTTCAGAAATAACACAATTGAAACATTTTGGCGTCCGCGCCACGCAGGTATACCGACCGTGCAAGATTAACCAATGATGGGCGTGCAAGGCATATTCATCAGGGGTGACCCGCAAAAGATTTTGTTCGACCTCTAAGACATCTTTCCCCGGCGCCATACCTGTCCTGTTGGATACGCGAAATATATGTGTATCCACGGCCATAGTGGGCTGATTAAACGCTTCGTTCAAAACGACATTCGCTGTCTTTCGTCCCACACCCGGAAGGGAAATCAGGTCTTCGCGATTGTCAGGCACAACCGACCCAAAGACATCAATCAGCCTTTGGCTAAGCAAGATAACGTTCTTGGCTTTGGTTCGAAAAAGCCCGATGGTTTTAACGTAATCCCTGACGCGGTCTTCGCCGAGTGCAACCATTTTCTCAGGTGTATCCGCCGCCTCGAACAAAGCCTTCGTCGCCTTATTCACGCCGACATCTGTTGCTTGGGCTGAGAGCGCAACAGCCACCACAAGTGTGTATGGATTGCTGTAATGCAGCTCTGTGCGCGGCGCAGGATCCAAGGCATGAAGATGGCGATAAATCTCTGCGATTTGCGCGCGGGTGAGTTTAGGGCGCGGCAAAGGCTTCTTACGCGCCTTCTTTTTAGTGGGCGTCTTTTTAAGAGACCTTACAGGGGTCTTATTTTCAGACTTGGCCGTCACATTACGACTTTTGTGAAATCCGCGTCAAAACTTGCGCAATCATTTTATCTGCAAATGAAGCGGACGGCTCTGCCGTTAAATGCCCCCCTGCATCAAACGCCTTTGACGCATTGCCCGTCCCGACTTGCGTGGGCACAACTTCAGCACCCAGCCGCATTAAAATATAATTCAATTGGCGCATACACATAATGCCGCTCATCGGTCCGGGAGAGCAGGACGCAATCCCGAAAACTGGATGTGTGAATTGCGTCTTATCAACTGTGCTGGTCCAATCAATGGCGTTTTTCAAAAGGGGCGGCAGGCTACCATTATATTCAGGCGTCGTCATAACAATGCCGTCACAGGCCGTCATATCTGCAATCAAAGTTTTAACCGCTGCAGGTGTTTCTAAGTCGCCGTGAAAAAGCGGCAAATCATAGGATCCCAAATCAAGTTCAACACAGCTTGCGCCTGCTTTTTCAACACGCGCCATTAGAGCCTGCTGCAAAGTTTGATTGATTGACCCTGTACGCAGAGAGCCACATATAAATCCAATTTGTGGAGACGACATAGATATTCCTTAAAAGAGTCGCGCCCCTTATTTAAAGGGAACGTGTTCACGGAATTTATAGGCGTTATGAAACAGCATTCAAGGCTATGTTTTGCGGCATTTGGACTGACGTCTATAAAACCTACGCGGCGTTTAGGATTTACATTTTGGACAGGCTGTACGAATTTTATCGATAGAGGCTTGCGCAGAGCTAAACCGTTGCCGATATAGGTTTTATGCAAAACTTTGAAGGTATATCATTTCTTTGGGCCTTGGTGCTTCTGGCCCTGATCGCTCTGATTTACGGCGTGCGGGCCATTATTGGGTATCGGAATGTCGCGCGCGACGCCGAGGCCGATTATAATTTCAAACTTGGCGAAAACATGATCGACCCGCGCTTAACCCAAGCGGGATATATTCGGGCTTATAAACGCTTTCACAATCCAAGAGGTTTGCTTTTCATGGCCAGCGGTCTTAGCGCGATATTAATCCTAACCGCGCCTGCGCTTTTGGGTATCCAAATTTTATTAAATCAACTTTGGATTTTCACAGATCGGTCACGCGTATTCGAGCCGGGATATTTGGTCTGGCAGTTTATTATATTTTTCTCACTCATCGCAATATGGGCCGGCATTGCCTATTTCACGGCACGGCAATTTCATAGAAATTCACCCGTAACTCTGCGAGACGAAATGTTAAAGGAGATGGACACGTAATGGAATTTTTACACACAATGGTACGGGTCACAGACCTCGACGCGTCACTGGATTTTTATTGTAACGGTTTGGGCCTCAAAGAAGTCAGGCGCATTGAGAATGAAAAGGGGCGTTTCACGCTCGTATTCTTAACCAGTGCAGCGGATTGGGAACGATCAGGTCTTGGGGATAATGTTTATCCCTTGCCGAGCGGACTTCCGATGATCGAGTTGACATATAATTGGCCAAATGAAGACGGAACTGCAGAAGCCTATGGCGAAGGTCGGAACTTCGGCCATCTCGCTTACCGCGTCGAAAACATTTACGAAACCTGTCAGACTCTATCGGATAAAGGCATCACACTTAACCGCCCGCCCAGAGATGGCTATATGGCATTTGTCCGCAGCCCCGATAATATATCGATTGAGTTTATTCAAAAAGGCGAACGCCTTGCGCCAAAAGAACCTTGGGCCAGTATGGAAAATATTGGTAAGTGGTAGCGCTTTAAATGATCTGAATACAAAAAAGCCCGACACGATGTCGGGCTTTTTATTTACCTAGTTTTTCTTTTATTCGAGCTCTACCAAATCTTGACGCGTTTTTCAGGCGGCAAATAAAGGGCGTCGCCCGGCTGTACATTAAACGCCTTATACCACGGGTCGAAATTTCTTACGATGCCATTAGCACGGAACTCACCCGGACTATGCGGGTCAGTTTTAATGCGGTCACGCAAAGCTTCTTCGCGGAATTTACGTTGCCAAATTTGACCATAGGACAAGAAGAACCTTTGATCGCCTGTCAGACCATCAATCACAGGCGCTTCTTTTCCGTTAAGCGAGTTTTTATACGCCGCATATGCCATTGTCAGACCTGTAAGGTCGCCAATGTTTTCACCCAAAGTAAACGCACCATTTACATTCAGACCCGGCAGGGCTTCGAATGAATTAAATTGCTCGACCAATTTGTCAGAGCGCTCTTTGAAAGCTTTGCCGTCTTCTTCTGTCCACCAATCGCGTTGCTGGCCGTTACCGTCCGTCTTGCGTCCTTGGTCATCAAAACCGTGGCCCATTTCGTGACCAATCACAGCGCCAATGCCGCCGTAATTTACTGCCGCGTCGGCCGCAGGGTCAAAGAACGGCGCTTGCAAAATCGCGGCTGGGAAAACAATCTCGTTAAGCGAAGGTCTGTAATAAGCATTTACAGTTTGCGGGTTCATACCCCATTCTTCGCGGTCAATCGGGCCGCCCAGTTTCTTGATTTCATCTGACCATTGCCATTTACGCGCAGATTTAATCGTACCAATCAAATCTGACCCGTCAACACTCAGCTCGCTATAATCCGTCCACTCTTTTGGGTAGCCAATTTTTGGATTGAACTTTCTAAGTTTGTCTTGAGCCTCTGCCTTGGTTGCAGAATTCATCCACTCCAAATTATCGATTCCGTCCTTAAAGGCCGCGCGTAAGTTTTCAACAAGCGCGTCCATTTGCTTTTTAGACTCTTCTGGGAAATATTTTTTTACATAAACCTTGCCCACAACTTCGCCCATTGTGCCGTCGACGGCACTTACGGCGCGCTTCCAACGCTCACGCTGAACTTCTGTTCCGCGTAGGGATTTTCCGTAAAACTCAAAACTCGCATCATCAATGCGCTTGGGTAAATATGACGACATGCTGCTCATATAATGCGCAGCCATATAAGCTTTCAAAGTTTCAACAGAGGTCTGACCGAATATTTTTGCCATGCCTTGAATGGCGTCGTTTTCACGAACAATAAATGTATTCTGATCGCCTAGACCAGACGCGTCAAAAATAGTCGTCCAAGGCATGCCGGGCGCATAGGCCTGCAGCTCTTCTAAACTCATCTTGTTATATGTCAGGCTGCGATCACGGCGCTTTGTTGGTGTCCAATGGGCTTTGGCTAAGTCTGTTTCAAACGCCATTACGGCTTTTGCCTGTTCAGCGGGATTTGCAATAGAGGCTTCTGACAACATTGTTGTCAAAAACGCCACATAGCCCGCGCGGAGTTCATCTGACTTTTCGCCTTCGTCTAAATAATAGCTACGGTTTGGCATGCCGAGGCCCGATTGAGCGAGATAGAAAATGTAGTTTTCTATGTCTTTTACATCGACATCAACATAACCGCCAATTGGAGAGCGAAGGCCCATAGCAGGGTCGCTCATCATACGGGCAGCTTGATCCCGCGTGGACACGGATTTAATCATCGCCAGGTCTTCTTGAACCGGCGTTAAACCCTTGGATTCGATTGTATCGACATCCATAAATGCCTGATAGAAATCGCCAATTTTTTGTTCTTCACTGCCTCTTTTAGCATCCATCTTAGCGGCATTTTCAATAATGCCTTTTACGCGTTTCTGAGAGAGATCGCCCAAAATATTAAATGAACCATAATTGGATTTATCTTCAGGAATTTCCGTCGTGTCTAACCATTTGCCATTCACATAACGAAAGAAATTATCGCCCGGCTTAACGGACTTATCCATGTTTTCAGTCGCAATACCAAAACTGCCTAAGACAGCTTTTGGGGCTTGCGCCGCAATCTCACTTGGCGCGGAGGCCGACGGTGTTTGGGGTGTAACACTTGCCTCTTTACATGCGGTCAGTGCCAAGACCATCAATGACGGCACAATAAGATGTTTAAGGTTCATTTCCGACTCTCCATTAGAAATTATATTTATACCCGCGCCATTGGCGCGGGGTCTTCATTATTTAAATACTGCGATTATAGACGTGAATTTACTCCGCCGCACTCGGGACAGCTTTGCCTGCGTCACCTTTAAGAGTGTCTGTCGCGACATCAAAATCTTCAAGGGCCATTGCCATTTCTGGATCATATGTTGATCCAAGTTTGGGCTGAACTTCGCCTGTCCATAATCTTCTAAAGAAGCGCGTAATATCGACACCAATACCGTACATGGCAGGGACCAACATAAGCGTTAGGAAGAAGTCAAACAAAACACCAAAAGCCAGCGCTACGACCATCGGCTTGAGGAACTCAGCTTGCGGCGAAGTTTCAAACAAGATTGGCGTGATACCGATAAAGGTCGTAACCGATGTCAATAGAATCGGACGGAACCGTGCGACACAGGCATCCAACATGGCTTGGTAAGCGCCGACGCCTTTACTCCGCAATCGGTTGACATAATCGATCAAGACAAGGTTATCATTCACGGCAACGCCTGAGGCGGCAAAGAACCCAAAGAGCGACATAATCCCAAAGGGGACCCCTGTCACAATATTCCCAAAGATCATCCCGACAAGTGCGAACGGTATGGCGATCATAATCAACAGAGGTTGCGCGTAAGATTTGAAGGCAATGGCCAATAAGCCGTACATCATCACCAAAATGGCAATCAAAGACACGCGTAGCTCTCGGGCGAAATTGACTTCAATTTCGTCGTCTCCCACCGTGATACGACTGACATTTGGATGTCGCAATTGCCATTCAGGTAGGAAGTTTTCAGTCATGTCGCGCTTAACTTCCGCGATTTGTTCTGCGTCACCGCGAATCCGAGCACCCGTATAACTTAATTGTTTACGGTCACGTCTCTGAATGCGTCCAACTCCTTCAGCAAAGGTCACATCGGCAACAGAGTAGAGCGGCACTTCAACACCCGCGCTTGTGCGAATGCGAAGGTTTTGCAGGCTATCAATAGATTCGCGCGCCTCTTCTGGATATCTTACCATCACGCGAACATCTTCGCCGTTACGCGGCAGACGCTGAACTTCACGTCCAAAGAAAGCTTCGCGCACTTGGCGCGTTACATCTGTGAGCGTGATACCCAAGGTTTCCGCGCCGGGCTTTAACGTGAACTGAATCTCGCTGGCAGACGATTCCAAACCGTCCCACGTTCGTAGAACGGCGCTATATTCTTCCATTCCAGCTTTCAAATCCATAATCGCATTTCGAAGCGCTTCGGGGTCAGAAGAGGCAACACCGTAATACAGGCCGCGACCATTTCCGCTTCCGCCTTCAGTGGTTCCGTAGGATACACGGAAGGCATCTGGGATCGGCCCAACATATTCTTCGAGCTTGTCCGCAATCGCTTTCGTGGAAACATTCTTACGATATTTTGGTTCCGTCAGGGACAAGAACCCGTCAACAGATCTGTTATTCGTAATCGTACCAGGCTTTGAGATCGGTATATCTTTTAGCCCAAAATCAGCCAACGCATTATCGTTCAATTCTTGAACGCCAAGGTCTAGCTGACGCCGCACTTGTTCACGACGCTCAAATGATGTGCCTTCTGGAAAACGTGCCGAGAATTGAATCGTATCCCCTTCGACTTCGGGAATGAAAGAGCTCGGAGCCACGCCTTTTGCCAGTAGAGTCAAAGCCATAATAAAGAGACCCACAAAGACAGACAGGGTAATATAGCGGAATTTAATGAGGCGCGCGATGAACGGGCGGAACCTCTTTTTTGCAAATCCGACTAAGCTATCCGCGAGACGCGTTTGGAACCGCATAAACCGTCCCTGACTTTCGGGATGTATGGGTTTCAAATGACGTAAATGCGCAGGGAGGATAAAGAAGGCTTCGATCAAAGAGAAGATCAGAACCGCAATCACCACAAGACTAATCTGTGCCGTCATCGCCCGAATAGGACCCGTCATTAGCATAAACGGAACGAACATCATAATGGTCGTAATCACCGCAAAATAGACAGGCTTCACAACCATATTCGCGCCGGCAATCGCGCCGCGATCACCGTAAATTCCGTTCTCAACATGTAAGTGGACGGACTCGCCCACAACAATTGCATCATCCACCACAATCCCAATCACAAGCAGGAAGGCAAAGAGGGAGATCATATTCAGTGTGATGCCGATATAGGGAGCAATCGCAACCGCGCCGCAGAAAGCCGCAGCAATACCGACGGTGACCCAAATCGCCACCGCAGGGCGCAAGAACAACATCAAGATAATTAAAACTAAAATCATACCTGACAAGGCATTCGACCCAATCAAGTTCATGCGACTGTCAAACATCGTTGAACCGTCAAACCAAATACTAAACTTCAAACCCGGAGGTAGGCGATCTGCGATGTCTTTTTCAAATGCACGAATAGATTTCCCAATTTGCGAAATATCCATCGTATCGGGCGAAGACACCTGAAAAACAGCAGTGGTTTCACCTTTAAACGTCGCAGCGAATTTATCATCATCAAATCCGTCAATGACATTAGCGATATCACGGACACGTACCGTCGCACCGCTTGCCGTTTGGCGAATTATAATTTCTTCAAATTCCGCCTGACTATTGGCAAGAGACCGTGCGCGAAGCTGTAAGTTCCCGCCAGTTGTTTCAACCGTACCCGCAGATAAGTTTACAGACGCTCCTGAAATCGCGCGCGCCACTTCGGTAAAGGTCAGGTTAAACCGTCGAAGCGATTCCTCTGAGACTTCGATTGTGACTTGCTCTGGAATTTTTGAGATTTGCTCTGTGAGCTGTAGGCCTTCAATCTTAGATAATTCAAGGCGCAGATCTGTCGCATAGCGCTGCAAGGTCAGGCGATCAATATCGCCGTAAAGTGCCAAATATAAAATGTCTGGACGTGCATCCCACCGAACGACTTGGGGACGGAACGCATCTGGCGGAAGGTTTTGAACGGAATCGACGCGGGCTTTCACCTCATCGAGTAATTTTTCATAATCAATACGTAATTTCGTTCGAATATTGACCGTGCCACTGCCTTCACGGGCTGTCGATTCAATATAGTCAATCCCGTCAAGACCATCTACGACTTCTTCAATCCGAACAACAAGCTGCTCCTCAACGTCGCGCGGAGACGCGCCAGGCCAGCTTACGGAAACACTCATACCGTTAATCGTCGTTTGAGGAATAAACTCCCGCTCAAGCGAGAAAAAACCAGCCACGCCTGCACAAAACATAACCGCCATTATAAGATTGGCAGCAATTGGGTTTTTCACAAACCACGCGATCAATTTTTTCATATCAAGTCTTTCGTAGGATGAAAGGTCCTATTTTTTATCAACTGTAGAAGCGCCGCCTTTAGACGATGTCGAATTAGCATCATCTTTAGTGTCTTCGCTTTTCTTTTGGTCACTTTTTTTCAGGGGCTTTTTTTCTTTTGGCTCGGCTTCGGCCTCTTTGTCTTTTTTACCAAATAAGGATTTCTTCTTTTTCTTTTTATCATCCCCTTCAGCCGACTTCTCTGCCGCCTCCATTTTCTTCATCCACTCAGGCTTTGGCGGATCCACAAGAACTGTCTTGGGGGAGTTAATATCCAAAACCTTCAAGGTCATATCTACGCGTGAACGCTCCATAGGGGATAGCAAAACAAGCTCTCGGGCCGCGACACCTGAAATAATGACCGCGCGCGAGCTGTCCGTGTCGAGGACTTTGACTTTGCGAATTTCCGCCTTGCCTTTATCGTCCACGATATACACTTCATTATCAGGCCTTAACCCGTCCCTTGGCATGACGATCATGTTTTCATACGTCTTGCCTTTAATCTTTGCATTCACAAACAGCCCCGGCGCGACGGGTACATTGTCTTCAGACGCGCCGGCACCATAAGGGTCAAACACTTCAGCAAAGGCAAAAAGCGCCCGTGTTTGTGTGTCATAGGCACTGTCTGTCCGCATGATTTTACCGTTCCAAATGCGCATTTTACCTGCAACTACGGCGCTTAACTCAACATCAGGCGCTTCGTCTTGCGAACTTGCAAAAAAGGCAATTGGCAAATCAAGTTTCGATAGATCCGAATCGGATAAAGGCAGACGGACTTCGAAGATATCGGTTGAAAAAATTCGGCCAAGCCTCGAGCCAGGGGAGACGAATTGGCCGATATCAGATTGCGTGCTACGTACGCGTCCCGCGAAAGGCGCGCGCACAGCTGTACGTGTCAATCGAAGCCTTGCATTTTCAAGGTCAGCTTGCGCCGCGAGCAATCCAGCTTCGGCTTGTTGGCGTTGAGGTTCACGCAGTGCAAGGGGCGACGCACCGCCGCCGCGACCCAGTTCTTCGTAATCTTGCTTTGCAATCTGACCTTCGGCAACTTCGCGCACAAGGAGCTGTTCCGCCTGCGATACGCCGGCTAAAGCTCGGATTTCTGCGACCTTATAATCTGAATCATCAATACGAAACAGAACTTCCCCTTTTTTAAATATGCCGCCTTCGACAAAATTTGGAGAGACGTAAACAATTTTCCCGCCCACTTCTGGGACCAGATCAATTTCCGTTCGAGGACGCGCTTCGCCTTGCGTGACCACAGTGAGCTGAACATCTTCAACACGCGCATAATCCGCCATCACGGCGAATGTATTAAACTTCCGCTTTTTCTCTTTGGGTTTTTCATTCGCCTTCACAATGATTGAGGTCGCCAAAATAAAACCGATTATAATGGCAATCGGTATAAAGATGACCAATATCTTGCGCAGCACTCCGCCGGATTTACCCGTAGACATATCGCCTGAACTGGAAGTGTTCATAATGAGAGAGTCCCTATGAGGTTAGCCTAAATAACAAACGCGCATATTTGACGCCCGTATTTGGTAACGTAAAGTTTTTAGGCCAAAATTGCCTAAAGGTTAAAACCTTAAAGCGTGTAAGGTTGTCATTCTGTATCAGTTGACCGTGTTTAACGGATATTCTGGAATTGTTCCACTATATTATTAACCGAGCCGATATCACCACCGCCAAGCGCGAGATAAAGGCGAACACGATTATCAAGTCGTTCTGAACGTGCGGAAATCAATTGGCTTTCAGCAGAAATACGGCGCGATTGCGCGTCTAAAAGCTGGAGTATCGTGGCCAATCCTTCTGTATATCGCAACTCTAAGCGCTCTTCGGCTTTAAGCGCCTCTTCAAGTGCAACTTGCAAAGCATTCACACGCACATTCAAGAATGTCTCGGCGTTCAAAGCATTTTCAACCTCGCTATAGGCCAATAAAACATCGCCCGCATAGCCTTCTAGCAATTGCCGCAAGAGCGCATCTTGCTGTTCGACATTGGCTCTCAAACGTCCGCCTTGGAAAATCGGGGCTGTTAATCCCGCGCCAATATTGGCAATCAGGCTATCAATATCAAAAAAATCACCCAGAGATGTGGACGAGTCGTTTAGTCCGCCGTCAAGCGTCAGGCGCGGGAGCAGGTTTTTACGCGCGACATCAACATTTAAACCCGCAGCGGCCAATCTGAAATCAGCCGCAATCAAATCGGGGCGACTTTGCAAAATTTCGCTTGGGATCCCTGCATCCGGCAGGGTTGGTAATTCGGGTAAATCATTTGCAGATTGAAGCGCATTTTGCGGATAACGTCGCAGCAAGACCTCTAGGGCACGCGTGCTTTGCGCTAATCTTTGACGGCGCGAAGCCTGCAAGGCTTGTGCATTCGCTACTGAGGAGCGCGCGAGGCGAACATCACTTGATCCCGTAATACCGCCTTCGAAACGGCGCTGCGTCAAACGTAGCGCACGTTCTTGCGTTTCAACATCTCGTACGGATAATTCTGTTAAGAGACGACTTTCCAAAACATCAAACCAATTTTGAACGACGCGGCCCGCAATTGACAGTCGAATACTTGCCAAATCCGCCCCGCTCGCCAAAGCACTATATTCAGAACTTCCGATTTGATCTTTGATGCGACCAAATAAATCTGCTTCCCAACTGGCATTTAGGCCGCCTGTCACCGATGTGCGGTCCGTCGCAAATTGATTGGCATTTTCAGTTCGACGCACACCTAAGGAGCTATTGAGGCTTGGTAATCTGTCGGCATCAGAAATTTTCATTCTGGCAAGCGCAGCTTCGAATGCCGCTTGTTGCGCACCGATCCCTGTATTCACAGATAAAGCCTCTGCGACCAATGCGCTGAGCGTCGGGTCTAGGAAGTCCGCGACCCAATCTGTGGTCGGAAGCGCGTTGATAACAGGCTCGGCCCATTTATTATCTGGTGCGGTTTCAACATTTTTGACAATCTGCGTAGCTTGCGGATTAAGATCTGATTTGATCCCCTCCAAAGTTGCACAGCCAGAGAGCGCCAAAAGACTTACACCGATGAAAAAACGAACACGTCGTCCTGAATACATTTAGATATTCCCTTTTTTCTGCTGATACCGCATCAACTTAGCGATAGTCAATTATTATTTATCGAAAAACAATAATTCACCTGTCAAGCAGAGACTCTTATCAGACGTATACGCGCTTACTATCTGTCTGCCACATAAATTTTCAAACATTTACAAATTGTCACACACCTCATGTTTTGTGATATAAAGGCTCGCGGGCTTACACATATCGCGTATATTCGCTTGAAACAGAGGCAAACTTGCGCTTTAGCAAGGTATGACCTCGATGACGACGCAGGAAACACTCAAGTCAAGCACACGTCGAAAGACGACAAAGAAGAAAACTGTGCGACGGCTCGCCTTAGTTCCGCAAGATTTTATCGCAATCACGACCCTCGGCATTTTCAGCATACTTACGCTCAGCGCGCTCACGGGCCTATCGATTGGCCTGCCTTTACTCACAAGCGCGATTTTTGCAGGCCTATGCACCGCATATGTGCGTTTTGCCCGCCCCGTAAATGTAAAGCCCTTTACACAAAAGTCTAAAGTCTCCCCAAAACGGGCGGCAATCATGGGCGAGGCCAGATTGGCTGACGGGTTTGCTGAAGCCGTGATTATTATAGGCCAAGGGCAAAGAATAGAACATGCCAATCCTGTCGCAGTACAGCTTTTGGGGATTACGGAACCCTTTATGTCTGTGACGAAACTGGTCCGAAACCCTGACGTGATTGACATGATAAACCGTATTTTAGACGGGCATAATTGTGAACCCGTCACCTTTCATACAGAAACCCCGATCGATAGATATTTCAGGACTTTAGCCTCCCCGATTTCATCAACATTTGGTGATAGTTCTAAACGGCGCGCCCTTGTTGTCTTTTATGATGTGACCGACATCATCCGCTCTAACGATTTACGCTCTGACTTCTTGGCCAATGCCTCGCACGAATTAAAAACCCCCATCGCATCATTGCTTGGATATATTGAAACCATGCAGGGTCACGCCAAAGATGACGAAGCGGCGCGGACACGATTTTTAAAAATCATGCAACAACAAGCCGAGCGCATGCAAAGGCTGATTGATGACCTGCTCTCTCTGCGCCGTATTGAACAGGCTGAACATATTGCCCCAACGGATAAAGCCGATCTGGGTATTGCCACAGAGGCGGCGATCCAAGCCCTTATCCCGCTCACAGATCGTCGACATGTAAATATCAAATTAGACGGCCTGATATCAAATTCGATTGTTATCGGCGTTCATGACCAACTTGTTCAATTGGTCTTAAACCTCGTGGCCAATGCCCTGCATATTAGTGGCGCCAATTCGCACATTGATATTAAACTGGACTTTATTGAGGACTGGCAGGCCGGCAAAGAATTTGAAGGCAAGCGTTTAGACGAGACGGCCATAAAGCGCAGTATCACCAGTCCAACCGAGTCAAATATTCCAGTATATCGTCTACGCATCAGAGATTACGGGTGCGGATTTGACCGGGAACATATTCCGCGGATTGGTGAACGGTTTTATCGTGTCGCTGGCGACCGCGAAAACAAAGAGCGCGGCACAGGCCTTGGCCTTGCAATTGTAAAACACATTATCTTGGGCCATCGCGGAGGGCTTTACGTTGAAAGCGCCAAAGGTATAGGGACAGAGTTCACAGTGCTTCTACCCGCGATTTCGCCTGACACGCTCCCCCCTGTTAAACCCGGTATCAATATTTAATTCTTTGCCTGCGTATGCGACCGTCGAAAACTGTCACAAAACTATATTTTGATTGTCAGCGGGACTTATCATATGACTAGGTATTATATGACGCATAAAGAACACCATTTCACTAAGGTCGAACATGTACACTATGGCTGAACACATTGTTACAGGATTTGACGAAGAACTTAACCGCCTGACCGCGCGCATTGCCCGTATGGGGGGCTTGGTTGAAGTCATGGTCGCAGACGCGATCAAAGCTGTTAAAATGCGGGACTCTGTTTTGGCGCAATCTGTTATTGAACGCGACCAAGAGGTCAACGCCCTGCAAGTTCTGATCGACGAAGATGCCATGCGCATTTTTGCCCTGCGCAATCCTATGGCCACAGATTTACGTCGCGTAATTGGCGCGATTAAAGTCGCGACCGATTTGGAGCGTGTCGGCGACCTCGCCGAAGGTATTGCGAGACGGGCCTTGACGATTAATGACGGCGAAGCTTTGGCGCTTGCCAAAGGCGTCCACCGCATGGGCAAGCTCGTCAAAGCACAATTGAAAATGGCGCTTGATGCGCTCCTCGCTGATGACACAATAAAAGCCAAACACGTTTGGATCGGAGATAATGATGTCGACGAAATGTACGATTCTCTTTTTCGCGAGCTTTTGACCTATATGATGGAAGACCCGCGCACAATTTCGTCGAGCACGAGTCTCCTCTTTGCCGCTAAGAATTTAGAACGTATTGGCGACCATGCCACGAATATTGCTGAGACGGTATATTTTATAAGCGAAGGGTCTGTCCTGACACTTGATGCTGCCTATGATACCTCTGATGATTGATCTATAAGATGTATGACACTTTAAGACATGTAAAAGAGCGCCTATGAAACCGTTTCTTCTTATCGTTGAAGACGAGGACTCGATTGCCACGCTTCTGGAATATAACTTTCAGAAAGAAGGGTATGATGTCGCTATCGCAACGGACGGCGAAGAAGCCCTTTTAATGGCCAGTGAACGGACACCTGATTTGATCCTCTTGGATTGGATGTTGCCAAAGCTCTCGGGCATTGAAGTCTGTCGCCGCCTAAGACGTCGCGAAGAAACCCGCAACACGCCTGTTATTATACTGACTGCGCGTGGGGATGAAACAGACCGCATTAACGGGTTAGATTACGGCGCGGATGATTACGTCGTCAAACCCTTTTCAACGCCAGAGCTTTTGGCCCGCGTGCGCGCGCTTCTGCGCCGCGCTCAACCTAGCCTGCTCGAAGACACACTCAGAGCTGGAAATATCGAAATTGATACCAAAGCGTTTCGCGTCAAACGTATGGACCAAGATATTCATCTGGGCCCAACAGAGTTTCGCCTACTTGACCATTTCATGCGCCATCCCGGTCGCGTGTTCTCGCGCGAACAATTGCTAGACGCGATTTGGGGTCGCGATGTTTATGTCGAAGCCCGAACAGTCGATGTTCATATTGGACGCCTCAGAAAGGCTTTGAAAAAAGTCGGCGGTGATGATCCGATCCGAACCGTACGCTCTGCGGGTTACGCGTTTGAAGTAGCGCCTTAGACAGAAAGCCGCGGAAGCTTGAGGTCTGTAAGGCCGTTTCAATATAAAGTCTTCCCAAGACTAAACCAGATGCTAGGCTCTGCTCTCTTGTTGAGGAGCGCGTCTTGAAACCTAATAATTTACCCCATAACAAAACCAGACTTTGGCTTTGCGCGAGCGCGGCGGTTCTTTTACTCGCCTGTCAAAACGAGACGCACTTAAATTCGACATCGTCACAGCTCGCGCTTTATGTGAATGCCAACATCATAACGCTGGATCCAAAAACGCCTCAATCAGACGCCATGCTTATTGACGGCGACACCATCATAGCTTTAGGGGCGTCAAAAGCCTTAGAAGATAAATATGCCCCTCACGACATCATTGATCTGAAAGGTCGCACGGTATTGCCCGGTATTATCGATAGTCATGTCCATGTTCGTGAACTGGGCATGGACCGCATTAAAGCAGATCTTGTCGGCGTTAAGACCGTAGAAGACATCGTATCTCGCCTGAAATCCCATTACCCAAATCCCGTCGCGGGAGACTGGTTAATCGGGCAAGGTTGGGATGAGGGCTATTTCGGGTCTGTCGGTTATCCAGACCGCAAAGCACTCGATATCGCCTTTCCAAATAACCCTCTCCACCTTGAGAGCCTTCACGGGTTTGCGGGATTTTATAATGGCAAAGCGCTAGAAATCGCCGCGATTGATAAAGATACGCCTGACCCTGAAGGCGGCAATATTTTGCGTCGCCCTGACGGCGTGGCCACGGGTGTTATGTTGACCCTTGGTCAAAACCTGATCAATCAACATATTCCAGAAGCCTCGCAAGCCTTACTGGAAAACGCCGTCCTTGCAGGGCTGAAACAAATGGCCAAAGCGGGCGTGACGTCCATTCACGAAGCCGGTATGCGCCCCAAAGACATAGACGCCTTCCAAGCCCTCGCCGCACGTGATCAACTTCCGATTCGGATTTACGGCATGCTCGACGGCAATAATGAAGCGCTGATGGCGCAGTGGTTTGAAAGCGGTATTTGGGATGACCCGAATGACCGTCTCGACATTCGCAGTATTAAAGTCTTTTATGATGGTTCGCTCGGCTCTCGTACGGCCATGATGCAAGCGCCCTATTCCGACGAACCTGAGAGCGCCCGTCCGACGGAACGCATTTCTCCAGAACGGATGGCGTCTTTGGCAGACCGCGCCTTGGGCACAGGATTTCAAATGGCGGTTCACGCGATTGGAGATGCAGGCAATGATAAAACCCTTACGGTTTACGAGCAGGCAAATGCGAAGACGCCCAAGACAGATCATCGTTTTCGAATTGAACACGCCCAAGTCGTCCTGCCAGATTATTACCAACGCGCGGCAGATTTAGGGGTCATTTCGTCCGTTGAGTCCTCTCATGCCATGGGGGACAGTGCATGGGCCGAAGACCGCGTCGGACCCGAGCGCATTAAACATGCTTATGCTTGGCAAAACATACTCGGTGCAGGCGGCAGACTTATGCTAAATTCCGATTTACCGGGAGAGCCGTGGACGCCGATGGAAACGCTTTATTTTGCAGTCACGCGGCAAAAACTCGACGGCACACCCAAGGGTGGTTGGTATAAAGAGCAAGCTTTATCCGTGGATCAAGCCCTCCGCGCCATGACGATTGAGAATGCTTACGGCGCGTTTCAAGACGAAAAACTCGGCACACTCTCCGTCGGGAAGTGGGCAGACTTTATTGTATTGGATAAAGACCCTTACAAAATAAAACCGAGCGCGTTGAAAGATATTCAAGTCGAGCAGGTCTTTGTCGCAGGGAAGAAAGTAAACTAAAAAAATACGGGCGATAAACGCCCGCATTTTGTTTAATCACAGCAATATTTACGTTTACGCCTCTACTTACGCTTATGTCTGGCAAGTTTCGAGCCTGGAGACTTTGTTCCTTTAAGCGGACGTGATTTGGCTTTCGCGCGGCCCCCTGTGGGCTTTGGCGCGGCACTAGATTTTTGACCGCCACTTTTTTCAAACGCTTTAGCTTTTGCCCGCGCGACTTTCTTTTTGTGCGGCTTTTTGCCTGTACGCGTATCTGTCGCCATGCCTTCGCCTCTGGCGCGCGCAGCGGCTTTGGCCTTAGCTTTACTGCTAAAAACTTCTGGTTCTGAATCCATATCGTAAGGTTTAGCCCATTTCACATCTTTTGGTTCAGACTTAGCCTCTGGCATATGCACTTGTGCAGCATCAGTCATGTCTTCACTTCGGGGTTTGCGTTTAAATTCAGCGACAGGCTTTTGCGCCGTCTCGCCGTCTACATTCGTTTCCAAATAATCTTTTACGCGCTCTCTTTTTTGAGCTTTCTTCTGATAGCTCGGCACGTCTGCTATATCCTCATTGGACGTGTAGCCCTTTTGCTTTTCTAGCCTGTCTTTAGACCGAGGTTTCTTTGCGGGTCTGTCAGAATACTCTGACTTTTCGCGTTTCGCTTTGGGCGCTGAAGACCGTGCATTTTCATGAGGGTCATTATTGAAATCAGGTTTTCCGTCAACCCGTGTCGCGGTGATCGCCTTTTCAATCTTGCCCTCTGGGCCGATCGTATCTTGAAATTTAGAGACACCCGACTTGGCAACTTCAACAAAAGTGCGGCCTTCTGTGATTTTAATCGAGCCGATCTCGCCTTTATTCAAACCGCCTGATTTACAGAGCATGGGCAAAATCCAACGCGGCTCAGCTTTTTGTTTACGGCCCAAATTAAGCGAGAACCAGACACTGTCTTCAAAGTCTTGACGCGGCGCACGTTCAGAACGCCCCGAACGCTCGCCGCGTTCCTTGCGGTCACGACCTTTGCGGCCTTTGCGGCCTTTGCGGTCACTATCATCAGACGGGTCATAGGACGAGACATGGCTTAGCTCTTCGGGCGGCGCGTAAGTTTCGCGGTATTGACGCAAATAAGCGGCCGCAATTTCTTCCAGAGTATAAGTCTCTGTCATACGGGCGACGATTTCGCGTTCGCCGTCTGTCACAGGCTTATCTAAAACAAGCCCTGCAAGCATACGCTCATCATCTTTGGCCAAAACATCTTCGGCAGACGGCGGGGACGCCCACTCTGCTTTGACCTTTGCCGCATTTAAAATACGTTCTGTTTTACGGCGCGAAGACGGCGGCACGATCAAAACACTGACACCTTTACGACCCGCACGACCCGTTCGACCTGAACGGTGCAAAAGGGCTTCGGGATTTTTGGGGACGTCGGCATGGATTACAAGTTCAAGATCTGGCAAATCGAGGCCCCTTGCCGCAACATCAGTCGCGATACAGACTTTGGCCCGACCATCGCGCATCATTTGCAAAGCGCGCGTTCTGTCTTTTTGCGACAATTCGCCTGACAAGGCGACCACGGAAAATCCGCGATTATTAAATCGGCTCGTCATACGATTCACAGATATACGCGTATCCCCAAAGACAATTGCGTTTTTAGCATCATAATAACGAAGCACATTAATGATCGCGTTTTCTTTATCTGAATTGGACACAGACAAAGCCCGGTATTCAATATCATTATGTTGCTTGGCTTCTGCCGCCGTATTCAGGCGAACCGCGTCGCGTTGATATTTCCGCGTCATGCCTAAAATAGTTTTTGGAACAGTCGCTGAGAACATCAATGTCCGACGCTCTTCTGGCGCGGAACCCAGGATAAGTTCTAGCTCTTCGCGGAAGCCCATTTTTAGCATTTCGTCGGCCTCGTCTAGGACGATGGCTTGCAACTGGCTCATATCAAGGGAGCCACGTTTAATGTGGTCACATAAACGCCCCGGCGTGCCGACAACTATATGTGCGCCTCGGGACAGGGCGCGGCGCTCATCGCGCATATCCATTCCGCCCACACACGTTGCGTGTTTGGCATTCGCCTTGGCATAGAGCCAATCCAGTTCGCGACTAACTTGCAAGGCAAGTTCGCGTGTCGGGGCAATCACAACAGCCAGCGGGCTGTCGGATTGACCGAACGCATCCGCATCGCCAAGGAGGGTCGGCGCCATCGCCAGACCAAAGGCCACTGTTTTACCAGAACCTGTCTGGGCAGACACTAAAAGGTCACGCGTTTCAAGTTTCACGTCCAAAACTGTGTCTTGGACAGGGGTTAATTTATCATAGCCGCGTGCGGCCAAAGCTTTGGCAAGCGCTGGATGCGCAGATTCAATCGACATCGTTTAGTCTTTCGGGGTTGTCTAACGGCACAATCCGTTCTTGTCAGGCCATCAGCCCGATCTTTAACCCATAGGTTAGATTTGGCGTGTCCCTAATCCTTAAACACGGCCTTGCATAGGAAAAACTGTAATTGCCGTGTTTTAGCCGCCCTGTCTCTCGCCTAAAGCGTGCCGCCAAAGAAATCTCGCTTACCAAGCGGAACGCCGTTATGGCGCAAGATATTATAGGCTGTCGTCACGTGGAAAAACACATTGGGCAAAACAAAGCCTGACGCATATTCAATGCCGACAAAATCCATCTTCTTGCCGCCCATTGGGACAGAAAAGGCGCGACCTTCTTTGCCGTCAATATCTTCGCGCTTAAACGTCGCAAGCTCTGCGCGGGCCTTCGCAATCAAAGCATAGAGATCAGAGAAGCTCTCTTCTGTATCCTCGTAAACAGGCGGCGTTGATCCCACTAATCGGTGCGGACAATTTTTTGACATAGAACACGCAATTTGAACTTGGCGAATAAGATTGGCCATATCAGGCGCAAGACGGGCATTTAAAAAGATTGAAGGCTCAATCTTGCGCTCAAGTGCGTTCGCTTCGCCGAGCTTTAGGATATGTTCAAGGTTTGAGAGCTGACGATCCAAATTAGCAACGGACGCGCTATAGAGCGAGAGGGTAGGCTGCGATGTTTCGGTCATATTATGTCCTTAAAGATACGAGGTCTGAGAGGGCCTTAGAGCCCCAAAACGTCTTTCATTGAATACACGCCTTTAGGCTTATCATGCGCCCAGATGGCGGCCGTGACTGCGCCGCTGGCAAAGACAGAGCGATCAAACGCATCATGAGAGAGGGTTATCATCTCAAGCTCACTGGCAATGCGAACTTCGTGCGCGCCAATAACGCCGCCGCCGCGCAAGGCTGCAAATCCAATATCGCCGTCTAATCTTGGCGCGCTTGTGCCTTCTCTTGATAAAATCTGTTTGTCTTTCAAAGCCACGCCGCGTCCTTGGGCCGCCGCTTCGCCGAGCATAAGCGCTGTTCCGCTCGGCGCATCGACCTTATGTTTATGATGCATTTCTAAGACTTCAATGTCCCACCCTGTACGCAAAGCTTTTGTCGCTTGCGCGACTAAGATTTCAAGCAAGTTCACACCGAGCGAGAAATTTCCAGACTTGAGCAATGTAATTTCATTGCCCGCCGCAAGCAGGGCTTTTTCTTCTGTCTCTGTATATCCCGTCGTGCCTGTAATCAAGGTGTGACAGCGCGTGCCGTGCATAGAGAGTGCCGCGTCAATCGCCGCTTTGGGCGAAGAGAAGTCAATCAAAACATCACAAAAAGCGAGGCCAGATTGGATATCCGAGGTTAAATTCACGCCCACATCCCGCAGGCCTGCAATGGCGCCAGCGTCTTGGCCAAGCTTTGGTGAATTCGGCGCGGTTAACGCCACGCTGAGGCGGGCGCGGGGTTCCGCGTCCAGCGCGCGTAAAACAGAGCCGCCCATGCGGCCATCTGCCCCCAAAATTCCAATCTCGATAGATTTTGTCATAAGGCCTCTTAGCGGGGAAAAGTGGCGCTGTCCACGTTTCCAAAGATGCAATATTATCGCCGCTCTTTACCCAAAGTTTACGCCCTTCCTTTAGGTTTCCTTAAGAGATTTAACCGCCAGACGTGAACACAACACCGTCCGCGCGAGACCTAAAGAGTGATTATGCCTCCGACTGCGACTCAACAACACGGCCAATATAATACGCAAATGTCACATGATATGATGGATGAATTGGGCCTATCGGGCCTCAGCGCTTTTAAACGCGCGGTCATCGCCCTCATCACATGCGCGATTGGGGTGTTTATTTTGCTGTGCATGCTCACCTATAGCCCTTTTGATTCCACGGCAGACACGGCGGGCATTGGCGAGCTTACAAATATCTTTCGTCGTCCCGGTGCCAGTTTTGCCAATATCATGATGCAAGTGATTGGATGGGGCGGCTATCTTTTGGGGGGATTGCTTCTCTTTGCAGGGCTGAAGGCTATACTGCGTCCAACACGCGCCCGCACACCTGCTGAAAAATGGGGTCGGGGCGCTTTGTTTTTTGGTACACTGATTTTCGGTACAGCCACATTGTCAGCCTTCCCAATTCCGCAGCTCTGGCCCATGGCGACAGGCCTTGGCGGTTGGATCGGTGACGGCATTTATCTGAATTTAAAAGGCGCGCTCGATTATTTCAATATGCCCATCTCTGGCTTGATCGTTGCCTTTGTCACCTTCTTGATTGGCAGTTTCTGCCTCGCGCGTTTCGTTGGTGTCGTCGGCAGAGACCTCTTGGACATATGGGACGCTCTGGGTCTTGTCTGGGCCACAATTCGGGTTTGGTTTGACCAATTCGCATTCTTCCTACGCGATAAAGTCTTTTCCAAATTTAGCGAAGCTTATGAGGCTGACCTGCACAGTCATGACAGCTTTAACGGTCTGGCACCTATTGCCACGAAGCCCAAAAAGCAAAAAGCTGAAAAGGTCAAAAAAGATCCAAAGGTACGCGTCGCAAAGATTAAAGCCCAAGCGGCAAAGATCACGTCTACGCCGATTGTGGCACGACCCAAAGTCACACCGCAAGCGACCCCACAAGCAACGGCTAAACCTAAAGTAAAAATAAAAGCTAAAAAATCTAAAGCCCCGCAATTTGATTTCTCTGATGCCACAGGCTTTGTTCTGCCAGGTCTTGACCTGTTAAAGGTTCCGCCGCCCCGTAAAACCGATACAGATGAAGGCGCTTTAATACGCTCATCTGAGAACTTGCACCGCGTTATGGCAGAATACGGTATTGAAGGCGAAATGGGGGATGTCAGCCCCGGCCCCGTTGTAACCTTATTTGAATTTGAGCCTGCACCCGGTGTAAAATCCAAGCGCATTATTGGCCTCGCCAATGATATTGCGCGAAATATGAGCGCTCAATCCGCGCGAATTGCCGTCGTGCCGGGACGGAACGCAATGGGCGTTGAGCTGCCCAATCGCCGTCGCGAAACCGTTTGGCTCAGGGATATGCTGGCCTCCGCAGAATACGCGTCGTCAGATGCAAACCTACCTTTGATTATGGGCGAAGATATTGGCGGCACACCGTTTATCGCCGACCTTGCGAAAATGCCTCATTTACTTGTGGCGGGTACAACAGGCTCTGGTAAATCTGTGGCAGTCAACGCCATGATCCTCTCGCTTATGTATAAGCTGACACCCGAACAGTGTAAGTTTATAATGATTGACCCGAAAATGCTCGAGCTTTCGATTTATGATAATGCGCCGCATCTTTTGGCCCCTGTCGTGACAGACCCCAAAAAAGCGGTTGTCGCCCTTAAATGGACGGTCCGCGAGATGGAAGACCGCTACCGTAAAATGTCCAAAATGGGCGTACGGAATATGGCGGGCTATAATGAGAAAGTCGCAGAGGCCGTCGAGAGCGGCGAGCCTATGACCCGTACGGTTATGACGGGCTATGACAAAGAAACCGGCGACGCGATCTTTGAGACTGAGGCGCTTAACTTTGAACCTATGCCGTATATCGTCGTTATCATTGACGAGATGGCAGACCTTATGATGGTGGCCCGTAAAGAAATTGAAGGCTCTGTCCAACGCCTCGCGCAAATGGCACGAGCGGCGGGTATTCATATGATTATGGCCACACAACGCCCGTCAACAGACGTCATTACAGGGACGATCAAAGCCAACTTCCCAACGCGGGTATCCTTCCGTGTCGGCTCATCTATTGATAGTCGCACCATTATTAATGAGAACGGCGCGGAACAACTTCTTGGGAATGGCGACATGCTCTTTATGGGCACAGGTCGCCCAAGACGTTTACACGGGCCATTTGTATCTGATGGCGAAGTCGAAAAGATTGCGGCCTTTGTCAAAGCCCAAGGCGCGCCAAGTTATTTGGAAGACATTACAACAGATCGCGAAGAAAACGACATGCCCGGTATGGACGGAAGCGATGGCGACGGCGGCGAGAGTTCGCTCTTTGATCAGGCCGTTGCGATTGTCGCCCGTGACCGCAAAGCCTCAACCAGCTATATCCAACGTAAACTCTCTATCGGATATAACCGCGCGGCAAACTTGATTGAGCGCATGGAAGATGAAGGTATGATCGGCCCAAGCGGTGCGGGCGGAAAACGTGAAATCTTCTTGCCTGAAAAAGAAGGCTATTAAGGTCGCGGCAGATTTCAAAGCCTAAAGGGTTTTCATCTCTTATAGACCCTGCGTCTATTTCGCCCGAAATTAGCTCTAAAAACAAGGTCTATAGTCTTTATTATAAGGGCGGTATTTGCGCCGTAATGCTTTGCAAATTGCAATGTTAGATTTTAATTTTATATTAACTCTATTTTCAGACTTATTGAAGAATCAATCAAATTCCTTGAAAATTCAATGGCCATTAACTTTTGTTAGCTACTAAGAACATGTGAGGTCAAACAGAGATAAACACTCTTCATGACCAAGTTAAATGGGATTAAGAATATGACATATTTAAAACTCGCAACCGTTACTTTAGCCTTCCTTAGCCTGTCTACGGCAGCTCAGGCTGGCAACTTCAATACGGCGAATGTTCAGTCTCAAGTCCCGACAACTTCAAGCACACCCCTTAAAAAGGCGAAGACAATACGTGTCGTCAGAAAAGCCATTAAGCTTCCTGCTGCACGCAATGTCGCGACGCATACGACCCGGTCTGTTCTGTTTTACAACCCATCAGAAACACGTACCAAAGTCATTCACTCAAAGACTGCGTCTGCAAAAACGCCGAACTTGTTCAGAAACTAAGTCTGAAAAGACTTTTGTTCTTCCCGAACACTACGGATAGAACATTTCGACGAACCCCAAGTTATAAGAAAGGAACTTACCTACCCTTTGTGCAAAAACCTATCACCTAGTTTTTGCACACATAACTGGTCAATTCATGCAGGACGCAGTCGACCAAACTCCCGAACTCTCTCAAAGATTTTAGACAGATATTTGAAAGATTGAAAAACCCCTCTTGGTTGCACCTCTAGAGGGGTTTTTTTATGGGAGATGCACACTGTTAAAAACAGTCTGTGTAAACTCAGTTATAAAAACCCAACTCAGACCCTCACCGATAATTTTATTAAGAGACATTCTAATTCAGACCTTATAGGTTGCGTGAACGTCTATCATTTATCGGAGTGCTTCATGTCCTTACCTGCCACCTATCACCAAATGTTTTCAACCGTTACAGAAGACGGAACCTTGCGTATGGAGCTGAAAGAACAGCCTATGCCCACACCAAAGTCTGATCAGGTGATTGTCCGTATTGAAGCCACCCCGATTAACCCATCCGATCACGGCGTTATGTTTGGCTGGGCCAGCATGAACGAAGCGACATCGGAGGGTAGTGGTGCCCGCACTGTTATGACCGCACCCGTTTCAAAAGCGGGCATGGGCGTTATGAAAGCTCGTATTGGCCAAGCGCTGCCAGTGGGCAATGAAGGCGCAGGCACGGTCGTCAGCGCAGGTTCGGATGATTACGCGCAATCGCTTATTGGTAAGGTCGTGGCCGTCATGGGCGGCGGCATGTACGGACAATACCGCGCCCTGCCCGCTATGATGTGTATGCCGCTACTGCCGGGACACACCGCCAAAGACGGCGCGTCGAGTTTCGTAAACCCGCTCACGGCTCTGTGTTTTTTAGAAACCATGCGCCTTGAAGGTCATAGCGCAATTATTCACACAGCCGCCGCCTCAAACCTCGGGCAAATGCTAAACCGCATCTGCCAAGCGGACGGTGTTGACCTCGTCAATATTGTACGTCGCAAAGAACAAGCTGACCTTTTGAAAGAAATGGGCGCAAAATATATCTGTGATAGCTCAAGCGACACATTTGCCAGTGACCTTACGGACGCTATCCACGCAACAGGCGCAACACTCGCCTTTGACGCCACAGGCGGCGGCGACCTTGCGTCTAAAATTCTCAGCGCAATGGAAGCCGCAGCCGCGCGTACACCTGGCGCATATAGTATTTACGGATCGATCCACCACAAACAAGTCTATCTCTACGGCGGACTAGATACATCGCAAACAGTGCTCTCGCGGGGTTACGGCATGGCATGGGGCGTTGGTGGATGGTTACTGCCAAACTTCCTCGCCAAAGCCGGACCAGAGGTCGGCACACGCCTTCGGACACGCGTCGCGAAAGAGTTGAAAACAACCTTTGCCAGCCATTACACGGACGAAATTTCTTTGGCAGAAGCCTTAGACGCTAAGACTGTGGCAAAATATAATTCTAAGTCCACGGGACAAAAGTTCTTAATCTGTCCGCAAAAAGACTAGGGTCAATATAAAGAGCCATTCTCTGCATATAATGTCTCTTTAACCTCTCATGACAAAATATAGTTTCATGGACGACTATAGCGAGGGCTGTCACCCTCGGATTTTAAGCGCGCTTACGAACACCAATTTGGAACAGCAAGCCGCTTATGGTCATGACGCCTATTGCGTCGCGGCCAAAGCCCTCATCCATGACCATTTAGACAATAAAGACGCGTCAATATTTTTTGTCGCAGGCGGAACATTGGCAAACCTTATTTTGATCGCAAGCCTTTTGCGATCACATGAGGCTGTCATTGCCCCGACGAGCGGACATATTGTGCAACGCGAAACAGGCGCGATAGAAGCGACAGGCCACAAAATCATATCCGTGAAGACAGATGACGGGAAAATGACGCCCCGCCATATTACGCAAACCTTGGATGAAAATGCACACGCGCCGCATATGGCAAAGCCCCGCCTTGTCTATATCTCGAATGCGACAGAGACAGGGCGTATTTATACAAAATCAGACCTGACGGCGCTTGCGAAAACCTGCCATACACACGGCCTTTTATTGATGCTCGACGGCGCCCGCCTAAGCGCGGCATTAACGGCAAAAGAAAATGACGTGACCCTAAAAGATCTCGGCGCGCTTACGGATGCGTTCTGGTTAGGCGGGACGAAATCAGGTGCCCTCATTGGAGAGGCCATAATTATTAACCGCCCCGAACTAGCTGTTGATTTTGAATTTCACATCAAACAACGCGGCGCATTACTGGCTAAAGGGCGGCTTTTAGGCCTGCAATTTAAAACGCTTTTTGAAACCGACCTTTATTTCGAAGCGGGGCTTTTTGCTAATGAACTGGCTCAGAAAATTTCAAATGGCGTTTTGGATAAGGGCTACAGACTTTTGAACGTGACCGAAACGAACCAAGTCTTCCCCGTCCTGCCCAATCAACTGATTGAGACTTTGCAAAAGCGGTTTGGCTTTTATGTTTGGGAAAAGGTCGATGCGGATCACAGCGCGCTCCGCCTCGTAACGTCATGGGCGACAGACCCTGTTCAAGTCGCCGCGTTCATCGACGCGCTCTAATTTTAAAGTTATTTGGGAACCTTAAATAACAGAATTTATCCCCTAGCGATTGTTTAATGGGTATAATTTACCGCCTTGACGCCCAACGGGTATAACCATAAAAAGAAAAGGCAAATCACCTTGAGGGCTGAGTGGTTAACAGAATACTACTGTAAATTTAAAAAATCAGTCATGTGTTTGTTATATTACAATCCCTATATACGGAACAAATATGGCGTGAAAGCGTTGATATGGTATAGAAAAGGAGGTCATTTACGTGACTAAACAACATAGAATTTTATTAAAAACCATTCATCTTGCATCAGAAGGTTGCAATGGATAAAGTTACATCATGGGCAATGAAATAACGATTTGGAACTGGCTCTTTGGACAACAAGGAGCCATTATTTTTTCTGCAATTGCAGCTTCTACATTTGCTTGGCGTCAAATCAAAAATGCGAATCTAAAACATCAACTAGAGCGAGATGAGAACCGGCGTCGAGATCGCATCAAAGCCACGCTTGATTATATAACTAGTAGAGAGTGGGACGAAGATTTTATTAAAACGCGCCAAGAATTTTCTAAACTACGAAATGCTGAAGAGGGCCTAGAAAAATTTGGTAAAAAAGGGATGGGTGGATTTGATGAACAAGATGTCATTCGCCGCGCCCTCAATGATTACGAAATTGTCGCCATTGGGATTAAGCAGGGCATACTTGACGAAGGGTTTTATCGGCTTTGGTGCAAAAGTGCAGTTTTGACGGATTACAAAGCATCACAGGGTTATATTAATGCCCTTAATAAAGCAGAAACAGAAAAGACCAGCCGTAAAACAAACTACTTCTGCGAATTTTGTGAACTTGGAAGTAAATGGGAACAAGAAAACTAAGAAACACTCTACAATAATCAATCCTGCTGAATGAATGTGCTTAAACGCTAAGAAATAAATATACATCCAAAATGGTACGGGTGAGAAGACTCGAACTTCCACATCGTGAGATACCAGAACCTAAATCTGGCGCGTCTACCAATTCCGCCACACCCGCACTAAAATTTCTGCACATAATAGGTATGAAGTGCAGTCGCCGCGATTTGCCCTTAAAATACGCCCACGTCAAGCGAGAATTCACGCCGCTGGCTATGAATTATTCAACACCCCCCTTTCGTGCTAAACTCTGGACAGGAATTCAAACAACCTTGGCTATTTTCCCAATACCACGCGAAAGCCATAAAACATAAATGACTTTAGCTTTTCTTTGCGGTCATTGGGGCTTTAAATAACGCCCACCCCGCCGCCAGCAGGCCTGAGAGGATGTTCGCCCCTGCTATCCCAAAGAAGGCCCCGCGCAGACCATCCAAAGTGACACCGATATAGATCAACGAGATATATAAAACCAAAGACCTGATCCCTGTAAAGGTGAGTCCGTAAAGCGGGCGACCCAGCGCATTAAAGCCTGCCGCTGTAACAAACACGAAACCATAGGCGAAAACTGTTATAGGCACGATATAGAAATAAGGTTTGGCCGCTGCAATAACCATCGCGTCTTTGGTAAAGACCCCTACGACTTGCTCCGCAAATACGAAAAGGAGGATCGCCATAAATGTGCTCCAAATCACGCAAATCGTATAACATATTTTAAACGTAAGGCGCACACGTTCTGTTAGGCCTGCGCCGCCATTTTGCCCTGTTATCGCGCCGATACACGCAGAGAGCGCGTATAAAAGCCCAACGGAAATCATTTCTGCGCGACTGACCACGGTGAAGGCTGCGACATCTGTCACGGTCAAGCTTCTGGCAATAATCGCAACTGCCACAGCGGCAGAGAAAGGTACGATAATATTGGTGAACGCAGCGGGTATGCCCACAGCGCCGATTATTTTCCAAGCCCGTTTTAGGGACTGGAATGTCATGGACAAGAACGACACAGCCTTGCGGTGGAACACGACGATGTAGAGCCCAAACAGCGATGCAAATACATTCCCTGTGACGGTCGCAATCGCGGCCCCTTGGACTTCGAGCCTCGGGAAAGGCCCCCAACCATAGATCAGGAACGGATCTAGAATAATATTTATGACCGCGCCTGAAATCATAATGATACTGGGCAGCGCGGCTTCGCCTGAGGCGCGCAAAATATTATTGCTCGTCATCGCCACAGATACGATCACAAGGCCCGGAAGCGAGATCAAGAGGTAATCTGTTGCCATGTCCTTAATCAGACCGTCTGCGCCCATAACGTTTAAAACCAAAGGCAGAACAGTGAGTATAAGGGCCACGAGACCCGTCATCACACAAAGCGCCATGATAATGGCCGCCGCCGCGTGTCGCCGCGCCCTGTCAAAATCGCCTTGTCCAATCGCGCGCGAAATCGCAGACAGCGTCCCCGCCCCCAATCCGATATTGGCGCTATTGCCTAAAAAAGTCAGAGGATACGCAAACCCAACCGCCGCGAGGGCCAATACACCTAAATTGGGCTGCGTGTCGCTTGTGAGCCGTCCCAGATATATCGTGTCAATAATACCCGCAGATAAGAGCGCAATCACAGCAATTGAGAACGGCCCCAACATACGCAAAATATGTCGCGAGATTTTGCCTTGGGTTAAATCTATGCGTGTAGATTTCTTCTTGGGATTTTCTTCAGACATGACTGGCTTAGACGGCTCAGAAAATTTTGTCATAAATCGGGTTCAATCAAAAGGGCGGAATGAGTGTTTTTAGAAACGCATTTAACTTGCCAATTACATGCCTACCCGTATATCTCAAGCCTTCCTTTAACTCGGAACCTATGAGATGCTTCATGATAAATGACAAAGACTGGTTACAAGCCATTTTGGATAGCCTTAAAACATCAGACCTAAAGGTCGATGGAATCGCGCTTCCGTCCTTTCCTGATGCAGACGTTAGCGATCTGACGATTACTAATGGCAGATCTGAAGCCATGCTAAAAGGGGCGTTCGCGCTCTATTCCCATGTCAAACGCGCCAGTGCAACGCATGGTCGACCTTTAGAGGCCAATTCCCAAGTCTTGGACTTTGGCTGTGGCTGGGGACGAATTGCGCGGTTTTTCTTGCGCGAAATTCCACTTGAAAATTTATACGGTGTTGATGTCGTTCCTAAACTTATCGAAGTGTGCCGAGACACGTTTAACTCTGAAAACTTCACAGCGATTTCGCAGACAGGAACACTTCCCTTTTCTGACGCAACATTTGATATCGCTTTTGCAAACTCTGTTTTCAGCCATTTGGACGAAGCGCTTAATCTAAGCTGGATGCGTGAAATCCACCGTGTCCTACAGCCCGGCGGGCTGGCTATGCTGACGATTATTGATCCGAAAAAATTCGTCATCATGGCAGACGGTGCCAAAGATTGGATGGACAAGATTGGCGTCGACGTTAAGCAAACGCAAAAAGATATAGAGGCGGCAGGTTTTTATTGGCACACTACACAGCGCAAAGGTGAGCTTACGGGCTATGGCCTTGCCGTCATAACGCCAGACTGGATTGCTAAAAATTGGGGCGAAGAGTTTGAAGTCCTAGAAACGATTGAGGACTATCATCAAATGATACTTGTCCTCAAAAAACGCTAGTCTCAAACCCTCTGGTTTAGCCCCAATCTAATTTTACATTCACCCATTTTACATTCTGTGTGACGGTGCAAAGGCGGCCAGAGTGGCCATTTGTGTGATCTCTGACGCGGTAGCGCCGAGAGGACAGATTTGCACGGGATGCTCTAGCCCTGTTAGGAACGGCCCTAGCACAGTGGCCGCGCCCACAGATTTCAATAATTTGGTTGAAATCGACGCGGAATGAATGGCTGGCATAACGAGCACATTCGCAGCCCCTGTCAAACGCGAGAATGGGTAGGTCAGAGTGTGCAAAGGATCAAGCGCCACATCGGCCGCGATATCGCCTTCATATTCGAAATCAGTTTCGCGTCCGTCTAAAATCTCAACGGCTTTGCGGACTTTTTCCATACGTTCCCCAACAGGATTCCCAAATGTAGAATAAGATAAGAACGCAACGCGCGGCTCGAACCCAAATTGCCGTGCAAAACTTGCGGTCGTGACCGCAATATCTGCGAGGTCTTCAGCTGTTGGCAATTCCGTAATATTGGTATCGGCTATGAAAAGCGTGCGTTGCTTATTGACCACAACAGACACGCCCATTGTGCGCTCTTCTTTGCGGTGATTAAGAACCATGCGCACGTCGCGAAGGGCAATATCATATCCTCGCGTCACACCTGTTACCATACCATCGGCCAAGCCGTGGCTGAGCATAAGGGCCGAGAATATATTTCGGTCATTATTTACAAGGCGCTGCGCATCCCGTCGCAAGAAGCCTTTGCGTTGCAAACGGTTATAGAGATATTCCGTAAATTCCGCATTCCGGTCAAACAAGCGCGCATTTAAAATCACAAAGCTATCGGGGCTTTCAATCCCCAAAAGCTTCATATTATCTAAAATAGGTTTGTCGCGACCAATCAAAATCGCACGCCCCAGACCGCGTTGTTGATAGGCTTGTGCCGCGCGAATAACTGCAGGCTCTTCGCCTTCGGCAAACACGATCGTCTTTGGGTTTTGAACCACAGATTCGCTAATGCCTTGCAAGATTGCCGCTGTCGGGTCTTGGCGTCGCGCAAGCGATTGCTTGTACTCGTCCATATCCGAAATCGGTTTTCGTGCGACACCTGTATCCATCGCCGCTTGAGCGACATAAGGCGGGATTTCAGAAATCAAACGCGGGTCGAACGGGGCAGGAATAATATATTCAGGGCCGTATTTTGGACGCTTGCCGTGATAGGCGGCGGCGACCTCTTCGGGCACGTCCTCGCGCGCGAGATCGGCCAGGGCTTGCGCACAAGCCAATTTCATTTCTTCGTTTACATTGCGGGCACGCACATCCAGCGCGCCTCGGAAAATATACGGAAAGCCCAAAACATTATTGACCTGATTTGGGTAATCAGATCGGCCCGTGGCGATAATCGCGTCACTACGAACTTCTTTAATTTCTTCGGGCGTAATTTCTGGATCGGGATTTGCCATTGCAAAAATAATTGGATTTTTGGCCATGGATTTAATCATGTCTTGATTGACAATACCTGCAACAGACAAGCCTAGGAATACATCCGCGCCGACCATCGCTTCTTCTAGCGTGCGGAGTTTCGTATCCACTGCGTGCGGAGCTTTCCACTGATCCATATATTCTTTGCGGCCTTGGTAAACCACGCCTTTGGAATCCAAGACAATCGCGTTTTCGTTTTTAACGCCGAGACTTTTAATTAGGCCCAAAACCGACAGTCCCGCCGCACCCGCGCCGGACAATACGACTTTCATATCTTCAAATTTTCGGCCTGTTAAATGTGCCGCATTGATAAGGCCCGCAGTTGCGATAATCGCTGTGCCGTGTTGGTCATCGTGAAAGACAGGAATGTCGAGTTTTTCGCGCAGCTCTTGCTCGATGATAAAACATTCAGGCGAGCCAATATCTTCGAGGTTAATGCCGCCAAATGTATTGCCGAAACGTTGCACACATTGGATGAATTTTTCGGCGTCTTCTTCTTCGACTTCAATATCAAAACTATCAATATCGGCGAAGCGTTTAAAGAGAACAGATTTCCCTTCCATAACTGGTTTTGACGCCGCCGCGCCCAAATTCCCAAGACCTAAAATCGCGGTTCCGTTTGAAATAACCGCGACCATATTTCCCTTAGACGTGTAGTCATAAGCCAAGTCTGGATCTTTGGCGATCGCCTCAACGGGCACTGCAACGCCAGGCGAATAGGCTAAAGATAAATCTCTTTGCGTAGCCATAGGTTTTGTTGGGAGTAGCGCCAATTTTCCGGGTGTGGGAAAGGCATGAAAATCAAGGGCTTGTTGGTCCGTGATATAGGTCTTTTTTGGGGGTCGAACTTCTAACTTGCTCACAATGTCTCACTTCCGAATTGCGGTTATAAAATGTCGTTATATGTGTCTAACGGCTTCCCAAGGGGTTTCATACCCTAAACATTGCGACAAACCCTGCCCCTGTCAAAAAAATCGATTAAATTTTAGTCACGGCTTGCGGCGAGCGCACAAATTTGTCACAAATTACCCATATGAGACTGTAGGGGCGTCGCTTACAACACGTGCCATCTCGACTCATCGCTGAGAGCGTTTAATTCAATAACGTGAAATTTTCACTTTGGAGCCGGACATGAAAAAAATCGAAGCCATTATCAAACCCTTTAAACTCGACGAAGTTAAAGAGGCCCTTCAAGCTGTCGGCCTTCAAGGCATGACCGTTGTTGAAGCCAAGGGCTTTGGTCGGCAAAAAGGCCATACGGAACTCTACCGCGGCGCAGAATATGTTGTCGATTTCCTGCCTAAGCTAAAGCTTGAGCTCGTCGTCTCTGACGACCAAGTCGAACCTGCGCTCGAAGCTATCCAGACCGCGGCCAAAACAGGAAAAATCGGCGACGGAAAAATCTTTGTGTCTGACATATCTCAAGCCATTCGTATTCGAACAGGCGAAACTGACGACGCGGCACTTTAATTCGCTTGTTAATCCCCTTGCGGTTTTCCGCCGCGCCTCTTAATTTCAAAGAAGTTTATCACCCAGAAAAAGGATTCTGAACTATGTCCGCAGAGAAAGTTCTTAAACGTATCAAAGACGAAGATATCGGCTTTGTCGACCTTCGGTTCACCGACACTAAAGGTAAAATGCAACACGTTACATTTGACGCGAGCATGGTCGATGAAGACCTCTTTGAAGATGGTACAATGTTTGATGGATCGTCCATTGAAGGCTGGAAAGCCATTAACGAATCCGACATGGTTCTTAAGCCAGACCCATCAACCGCCAAAATGGACCCGTTCTATCAAGTCGATACAATGACTTTGTTCTGTGACATCCTAGAGCCTGACACAGGCGAAACATATAATCGTGATCCACGGACAACGGCCAAAGCGGCTGAAAACTATATGCGCTCAGCTAAAGTCGGCGACGAAGTTTATTTCGGCCCAGAAGCTGAATTTTTCGTCTTTGATGATGTGCGCTGGAATACGGACCAACAGAATACAGGTTATTCGTTTGATTCCGCTGAAGGCCCTTATAATACGGGTACTAAGTACAGCTCTGGCAATATGGGACATCGTCCCGGCCCTAAAGGCGGTTACTTCCCCGTCCCGCCCGTCGATAGCGAACAGGATATGCGGACAGAAATGCTCATGATTATGGGTGAGCAAGGCTTGAAACCTGAAAAGCATCACCACGAAGTTGCACCGTCGCAGCACGAACTCGGCATGAAGTTTGATACGCTTGTCACAATGGCTGACAATATGCAGCTTTATAAATATATCGTGCACAATGTCGCCCACGCTTACGGTAAAACGGCGACGTTTATGCCAAAGCCTGTTTGGAATGATAACGGCACTGGCATGCACGTTCATATGTCAATCTGGAAAGACGGCAAGCCGACTTTTGCGGGTAACGAATATGCAGGTCTGTCAAAGAACTGTCTTTATTACATTGGCGGTATCATCAAACACGCCAAAGCGTTGAACGCGATCACAAACCCAACGACAAACAGCTATAAGCGCCTTGTCCCAGGTTACGAAGCCCCTGTTATGCTCGCATATTCTGCGCGTAACCGTTCGGCCTCTGTGCGTATTCCGTGGACAGCCTCACCAAATGGCAAGCGCCTCGAGGTCCGTTTCCCAGATCCAGCGGCGAACCCGTATCTGTGTTACTCAGCCCTTCTTATGGCTGGCCTTGACGGTATCAAAAACAAAATTGATCCCGGCGAAGCGATGGACAAAGATTTGTATGACTTGCCTGCTGCAGAAGCCGCGCAAATCCCTCAAGTCTGTGGTTCACTCCGCGAAGCGCTCGAGTCCCTCGACGCCGACCGTTCGTTCCTCACAGCAGGTAATGTGTTTGATGATGACCAAATCGATGCTTATATCGAGATGAAAATGCAAGAGGTTCACCGCTTGGCTATGCATCCGCATCCCGTCGAATTCGACATGTATTATAAGTGCTAGTCCGCATAATTTTTACAAAGTAACAAATGTGCAAAAGCTATTTGCGCTTTAATTAAGTAATAAAGGCAAAAATACTTGAGGTACACATTAAAGAAAAAGCCGCTCTTTGGGGCGGCTTTTTTGTGAGAATGTGTCGCGGAATTCATTTAAACTACGAGAATAAGAGCCGTCAGTGTTCGGAGTTACTCACTCCCCAAAAAAGAGGTTGAATGGCATCGTGGACAATTTGCGTTAATTAGGTTCCTCACTGTCTTAAAAAATGAGCAAGAAAGACCTTATTCCTGAAACAAAATTAGAGTATTTTATGACGATGACCCCTGCTTTTAGACTTAAACTCATGTTTGAATGGGGCGGGGGCAGCCTTTGGGTTGATAATAATCACACGCGTGAACGGTTTGGGGTTGGCCCCATTGAGCACAAATTACCACTTTCAGACATTGTGTTGAAAACCCTAGAAGACATGCAGGTCTGGCATGACAGTGCCTTGAATTGGGACGACCCAACGGGTGCAAGCCCGTGGACAGCCGAACAATTTGAAACGTTCAACAGAGCTGTCGCTGTTATCAAAACAAAAATTGAACAAGAATTAGGCCCAAAATTTGAAGTGATCTATCAACAATTAGGCAAAGCCTCTAACAGCTCCGCCTGAAGACAGAGCCGTCCGCTAATAAATTACCCCGCCATCCCAACACACCGCACTGACTTAAACGCATCCGATCCCCTTGGGAAAATCAGAGGCTGTTCTGATACACGCAACGGGTCGCGCATGTGAAAACCCTTATCTGATTTTCCAACGATCATAGACCAATGGTCTCGGCCATTGGGCAGAATAAACCGCGCGAGGGGGTAAAACCCGTCGGCCATACAGCCTTCGATAATTTCATCTGAGACCGTGTCGTAAAACTTATACGTCGCTTTATTATTGGTGACTTTTTCAATGCCGCTCCAGACCATCCAACCACGTTTATTAAATCCGCCTGCCTTTGTCATACGGGCGTTGAAGTCGGCGGGGTCAGTTTGAAAACCCAAATTTGTTAAAGCCATAGCCGTTGCAGTCACCAAGCACCCATAGCCTGCCATTGAATCAGAAGTGTTTCCCAAAGTGTCTTTGGCCCAGCGCTTATCTTTTTGATTGTATATTGCGCGGTCAGGCAGAGCGTAATCCCAATCACTCGGAACGGGGCTATATGTGCGGGAGGGCACACGCGCACTTAGGCTTGGGCTTGGGCTTGGGCTTGGGCTTGGGTTTGGAGTCGCGATTGCGCTTTGCGGCATAGACCCAAATGTTTGCGGCGTTTGTATCGGTTGGGGCGCAGAGCTACAGCCTGTCAAAAGGACAGCTAGCCCACAGAAATAAAGTGCTCGGTTCATAGGAAACTCTTACTCGACAATCCCTAAGAGGCCGTTATCTTTATATTGGGGTTCGAAAGAGAGTGTATGCAAAAGGATGGACATAAAGAGTGGGTCGAGCGGACGCTCTCTCTTGGAAATACGAAACGCTTTACGGGCGTGGACGGCACGCATTATGCGCTGCGCGTTTTAGGGCGCGGACTTCACCTTGGCTTTTCAGTGAATGCAACTGTCTATGTTTTTAATTATGAGTGGGTCGACCAGTCTATATATCCGTTTAATGTCCGCGCATGGAACGCGGCAGGCGACATAAACCTGTCGCAAGACGCGGCCTTGGAAATCGCCATTATAACCAAGACGATTTGGTCAAACATTTACGGCGAAGATAGTTTAACCCTGCGGACAGTTGATAAGCCCTTAGGGTAAAACTAAAAAAGCCCCGGAGGGCTTTTAAATGATTAAACTGAGCCGTTGTCTAAAATATCTGGCTTGCGGTAATACCATTTCAAACCATTCACAGTCGACATCGAATCCGATTGTGTATTGAGCATGGTCCGCATGCGATCAAGCGCCAGCGTATCAATTGTAATAATCAATCCCGTAACATAGGTCGCGTAATCCGCCGACACGCCTTGGCTTGTCAGAATATCTTGCAACAACACAACAGAGGCTGACGGGACACCCGCCGCAGAGGTTGCGTATATAATGGACTGGAACGCCACTACGGCCATATCACCAGAGGCAATTTCAATGCCGTAAGCTTTCATCGCGTAGAGCGACAAGATCAAAAGGCCCATGACAGTTCCGACCATATTGATCGTCGCGCCAATGGTAAAGAAAGGCGTGCTTTCGTCGCCATCCGCGCCCATTTGATCACAGGCGGTTTTCGTCGCGGTTAATGTGGCAATGGAACTGGATGTTGAAATCGCGACAAGCGCTTGCGGCAATATGGCCCGCAAAATGAACTTCACGCCGCGACCTTGAATCATGGACGTGACCATCACCATAATCACCCACACAATTGAGAATGTAATCACGTAAACAATTAGGAGTTTTGACAGGTCTGTGAGGGTCTCCACGCCGCCCGGACGATTAAGCGCTAATGTCACGGATCCAAATACAGCAAGGGGAATTGTATATTGTAAAAACTTACGGAAGCCCTTGATAAACAGATCGCTGATCGCGTCGGCTTGCTGACCCAGATCAAGACGCTTTAACGCGCCGCCAAATATCACCCCTGCATAAATTGAAATCATCAAAGCCGATGTCAGAACGCCGTAAATTTTTAGTGCAAAAGGAATATTTTTGACCTCTGCGCCCGTATTTGAAACCGTGGACGGGTCAGGCAAAATCGAAAACCCTGAAAAAACGAGGAAGCCGCCAATGGCCACAACCGCCCCGATAAGAGAGAAGCCAAGAAAGAACGCTAAGACCCGAATAAATTTCGCGCCAAGTCCGCCTCGCGAAATCGCCAAGGACGATCCAATCGACATGATAATCAAGGCGTACATAAGCGGTTTTAGCGGCACGAATAGGCTGTCTTTGGCAAGGCCCGCAATGGATTTCGCTATAAAGGCATCTCCCATTTGAATGGGGTCAGCTAAGAAAGACGCGCCCAAAGCCCATCCGACAAATGCTAAAACGGCGGCAATCGCCACCAATATCAAAAGCGGTATTTCGTGAATTTTAGACATAGTCTCTTTCCTAGGCCTGAATATAAGACAGGTGTAATAAGATTAGAATTTAAACATATAAGGCGCGACCTAAGTCGCGCCTTATAAAAGTTTACTGTCCGTCCTTAAGTTTTTGCATCAGGTAAGTATGCTGCAAGGCCAAACGCTTGGCAGTTTCTTTGAGGTTGGCTGCGGCTGAATGGCCGCCGTCAATATTTTCGTAATACAGAAAATCATGGCCTTGATCTTCCATACGCTTGGCAACTTTACGCGCATGCGCTGGATGCACACGATCATCTTTGGTCGAGGTCACGAAAAACACTTCGGGATAATCGGCCTCTGGATTTACATTATGATAAGGCGAAATTGACCGCAGGAACTTGCCTTCCACTGCGTCTTCTGGATTTCCGTATTCACCCATCCAAGAGGCCCCTGCGAGCAGTTTATGGAACCGCATCATATCAAGCAGCGGCACCGCGCAGACAACCGCATTAAACAGGTCTGGACGTTGTGTGAACATAACACCCATAAGCAAGCCGCCATTTGAGCCGCCTTCAATACCTAGGTTTTTGGGAGAGGTAATTTTCTTTGCGATCAAGTCTTCTGCCACAGAGATAAAGTCATCATAAATACGCTGACGTTCAGTTTTCAATCCTGCCTGATGCCAGTTCGGCCCGTATTCGCCGCCGCCGCGAATATTAGCAAGGACATAGACGCCGCCGCGCTCAATCCAAAGCTTACCGCGTGTCGCGCTATAGCTTGGGTTAAGCGAAATTTCGAACCCGCCATAACCGTAAAGCAAGGTCGGGTTTGTACCGTCCATGGGGACGTCTTTGCTACGCACGACAAAATAAGGGACTTTCGTACCGTCAGTTGAAGTTGAGAAAAACTGCTCGGATACCATGGTCGAGGCGTCAAACCAATCTGGCAGAGACTTCGCTTTTGCCTTCTTCATTGTGCCTGTATCAAACGTCCAAAGCGTGTCTGGGGTTAGGAAGCTTTCGGTTGAAATAAACGCCACGTCTTCTTTGTCATTTGTATTGCCGATCGACACAGAGCCATTGGCGGGGAAGTCTAGTTTTTCAGACGTCCATTTTGATCCGTCCCAATCAAATGCATAGGCACTGCCGGACACGTCTTCGTAAATACTCATAAGAACTTTGGATTTGGTCGATCCAAATCCACCAATAGAGGATTTCGCGTTCGGCGCATAAACGGGGTGAACATCTTTGATTTTGCCGTCTTCCATGAAATCATCAATTGCAAAACTCACAAGGTCGCCTGATTTATGGCCACGCCAGTCTTCGGCAAGAGACAGTAAGACCTGTCCTTTAAACTCACCAGAGAGAGACGACTTCATCGGAATTGGAAACATCACAGCTTGGCCGAGCGAGCCATCATCATTGCGCGGGAACCAATAGGTTTCAGAGTCGTAAAATGTCACAGACCGTGACACGACGATTTCGCGGCGACCGTCTGATAATTCCCATGCGCCGGGCCAATAGCCGACATCGGTTTTAACACCCCGACCAATTTCAACAGCCTCAGATAACGGCGTTCCGCGTTTCCAAAGTTTAGCCACCATAGGATAACCCGAATCCGTCATCGTGCCGTCGCCGAAATCAACGCCGATCAACCAATGATCTTTATCGAGCCAATCGGCCGTACCTTTAGATTCTTCCGTTATAAATCCGCCTTCGACGAACTTCCCTGTGTCTGCGTTAAATTCACGACGGATAACCGCGTCTTTACCGCCGTCTGAGAGATTGACGATACAATGTTTGTAATCGGGCGCGAGGCAGTTATTGCCTTTATAGACCCAGTTTTTATCCTCGGACTTCGCCAGCGCGTCAAAATCTAAAACAGTATTCCATTTCGGGTTCGCGCCGAGATAGCTCTCGAGCGTCGAAGATCGCCACACACCGCGCACATGGTCTGCGTCTTGCCAGAAATTATGAACTTTCCCACCGCGGTAAGACACATATGGGATTTTATCTTTAGAGTTTAAGATCTCTAAGGCTTCGGCTTGCATGTCCGCAAAACGGGGATCGGCTTCGAGACGTTCCAGCGTGCGCGTGTTCCAGCCTTTGACTTCGGACAGCGCTTTATCGCCAAGAACTTCTTCGAGGTAGAGGTGGTCATCATCTGTTTGGCCAGGTGTGTCATATGTTATCATAGTGTGTTTCATGTCTTTTAGAGTTTTGGTTGCGCGGGACGCCGCCTCGCTTGCACCTGAAGCGCTCGCGTCCACGGCATCAGAGACGGTCTTGGCCTCGCACGCGATTAAAGTGAGGGCAGAGCCAATCATCAAAGTAAGTTTTAGCGGAAGTTTTAATATACGGTTGGACATATTGAGACGCCTTTCTTTTGTGAGATCTTTTCCCATTGCACTACAGCTGAAAAATTTCCCATTTTTTATTTTGGCGCATCAAACCCGACTTCTCCCTGATATGCAAGTCAGGAAATAATCGTATGTAATCTATCTCTTTGAGAACAGGCCTATCGCGACTATAGAGAGTCATGGATTTTTTAATTATGAACGGTGCCGGCAATCGCTTTGCGATATTTGACGCGCGACATGTGCCTGATTTCCGCCTGACTGAAACTCAGATCAAAGCCATAGCGGAGCCTGGGTCAAAGGCCATGGGCGAAAAAGGCGCCGATCAAGTCATTATTGCCCGCACCCCAAAATCCCCTGGAGCAGACATGTTCATGGAGATCTGGAATCAAAAAGGATTTGAAGTCAGCGCGTGCGGAAATGCGACGCGGTGCCTCGCTTGGCTTTATATGGAAGAACAAAATGCTACATCTATGGTGCTAGAGACCAATTCGGGACTCTTGCTCTGCGCGCGGGCGGGCGATCACCAAATCTCTGTGGATATGGGGCCGCCAAAATTAGAATGGGACGAAATCCCGCTCAAAGAAGTCATGCACACCCACCATATAGACGTGAAGCTTGGCCCGATTGACGATCCAATTTTACACAATCCCGGCGCGGTCAATATGGGAAACCCCCATTGCGTTTTCTTTGTCAAAGACTTTGAACGCGCCAAGCCTGATAAAGTCGGCTCGATGATTGAATTTCACCCCCTCTTCCCGGAACAGGTGAATGTCGGGTTTGCCCGCGTGGACGCCCCGAATAAAATACGTCTGAAAGTGTGGGAGCGCGGCGTTGGTATGACTTTGGCTTGCGGCACTGGCGCCTGCGCGGCCGTCGTCGCGGCGGTTCGTCAAAAACGCACTGAGCGTAGTGTCGAAGTCGAAGTCGACGGCGGAACATTATTTATCGAATGGCGCGAAGATGATGGTCACGTTATTATGACGGGCCCAGTAGAGATGGAAGGCCAAGGCGAATTTGTCGGTTAAAATTTAGTCGCAGAAAAAAGACTGCGTTTAAGACGCGCGTTTATCTGCCACGACAATATCTTGATAATCTCGACCGCTCTCAGGTCTCGCCCATTTTCCTCGGTAAATATGATCGATCCTCAGACCTTTTTGCGAATATGTTTTCGCAATGAACGCGTCTTCGAAAGCAATAGCAGCTTCTGGAATATCAGGGACAGTTGTCAGGCTTACCGTGTCAATCCTATGGTGAAAGTCTAAGTCAGATAGGTGGTTTTTGACCGCGCCTTTTGCGGTGTCGTCGAGCAGGAACCATGTAATGACGGTTCGGCCATTTGGCTTCATGACCCGAGAAATCTCTGCAAGATAATTGTCAATATCATCTGCAAACATATGTGTGAAGACAGACGTTAAATAAGCGAAATCAAAGCTCGCATCGGGATAGGGAAAACGGAAATCTTTGGCTAAGGTTTTGCCGCCTTTATTATAGCGTTTATTGTAGATATCAGCATGTGAAAACGCGAAGTTCGGAAACGCGCTGTAATGTGTCTCGCACCATTCGACGCCGCGTCTGACAATATCAAATCCTTTATACGACCCGTCGTCTGAAAGGTATTCTGTTAAAGGACGCGCCATACGGCCTTGGCCAGATCCAACATCCAGCACAGCCATATCTGGCGTTAATCCAAACTCTTGTAGCGTTGCAAGGAAATGATCACCGACCGCTTTAAAATCCCCGTCACCTATGAAAACATGACGTTGTGGCGGCACAAGGTCCGAGCGCGGCCCAGAGGTCATATCCGCAATTGCAGCCTTTCCCCATTGCCCCCAAAGAGACACTTTGCGAAGACCCTCACGAAGGGGTTTTGGGATAAAAGATTTTATTTTACGATTCACGCACGCCCCATAGCAGTGACGCAAAAGATTGACTAGTCTTGATTTAATCCCCACATAGCACCGCATGAACCAGACACCTGATAACGGGCTTAAAAACACGGTTGATGTCGTCACACTTGGCTGCCGTTTAAACGCTTACGAATCCGACATTATGAAAGGTCATGCCCGTGATGCAGGCCTTGAGAACACGATTATTATCAATAGCTGCGCCGTCACCAATGAAGCGGTTAAAAGCTCTCGCCACGCCGTACGCAAAGCCAAACGCGATAACCCTGACGCCAAAATTATCGTCACAGGATGCGCCGCGCAAATCGACCCAAAGGCTTTTTCCGACATGTCCGAAGTCGACCTCGTCTTGGGCAATCAAGAAAAAATGCTTGCCTCGAGCTTTGATCCAGAGACTTTGTTTGGAACAGAACGTGTCAAAGTTAACGACATCATGTCCGTGCGCGAAACTGCGCCGCAACTGATTTCAGGTCCAAACCGTGTTTTGGAAAAATCACAATCCCGAACGCGCGCTTTCCTACAAGTGCAAAACGGATGCGACCACCGCTGTACATTTTGTATTATTCCCTATGGCCGAGGCCAAGCGCGATCAGTTCCTGCAGGCGAAGTTGTAGCCCATGTCAAAGCGTTCATTGCGCAAGGCTTTGGCGAGGTGGTTCTGACAGGTGTTGATTTGTCCTCATGGGGCGGCGACCTGCCGGGAACGCCGAAGCTTGGCGACCTTGTCCGCCGTGTCCTAAAGCTCGTACCCAACTTGCCGCGACTTCGTCTGTCGTCCGTTGACCCTGCCGAAATCGACGAGGCTCTGTTTGAGGCTTTGACCACAGACCCGCGCATGACCCCATATGTGCACCTTTCATTGCAAGCGGGGGACACCATGATTTTGAAGCGTATGAAACGCCGCCATTCGCGCGAGGACGCGATTGATCTGTGCGCCCGACTAAAATCGGCGCGCCCCGAAATCACATTTGGTGCGGATATCATTGCGGGTTTCCCAACAGAAACGGATGACATGTTTGAAAACTCGAAATCCATTATATCTGAAATCGGCATTCCGTGGCTTCACGTCTTTCCGTATTCCGCGCGCGAAGGCACGCCTGCCGCAAAAATGCCCGATGTGAACGGCAAGATTATAAAAGCGCGCGCAAAAATCCTCCGCGAGGCGGGCGCAGCTGTTAAATCCGCACATTTAAAATCGCGTATAGGGCAGACAGATATTGCCTTGTTTGAAGATACGGGCCTTGGGCGTTTGCCTGATTTTACTTTGGTAAAAGTGGCTCATCCCCCCAAAGGCGGAACCTTTACTAAGATTAGAATTACCGGTGCAGACGCTGACACGGCGCTTGCAGAACGCCTTAAAGACTGAAATGACGTAGAGTATGGCTGAAGAGAAAAAGAAAAAAGGCTTTCTGGGCCGTCTTGGATTTAAATCTAAAGATGACAAGCTTGCAGAAGAAGCCGCTGAACGCGCAAACGCGCAGAAACGTGTCGACGAACAAATGGCCGCGCGTATGGCGGCGATTAATGCGGCCGCGTTAAAATCTGCCCGTGAACAAGACACACTTAAAGCGGGCGCGACGATTGACGAGTCTGAAAAAGCGCGGCTTGAAGCAGAAGAAAAGGCCCGCGCCGAAGCCCAAGCCCTAAAAGACGTCGAAGCCTCAAAACGCCTCTTGGCAGAAAAACGGGCCAAAGAACTCGCTGCTCAACGCCTTGCAGAGGAAGACGCTGCATTTGAAAAGGCAGAAACTGAGCGCAAGGCCCGCGAAGCTAAAGAAGAATCTGAGCGTCTGACTGTCCTTGAGAAAGAACGCAAAGCGCTCGAAGCCAAACGTATAGCAGACGAAAAAGCGGCGCTCGCAAAAGCTAAGAAAGAACAAGGCAAACAAGAAGCCAAAGCCCTCCAAGAAAAACTCGCGCTTGAAGCCAAAGCCCGCGAAGACGTACTCGCAAAGCAAGCCGCAAAAGAAGCCGAAGAGAAAGCCCGCAAATCGGCAGAAGACGCAGCGCGTCGCGAAGCCGAACTCCAAGCCCGTAAGGACAAGGCCGCAAAAGAGGCCGAAATTGAAGCGGCGAAACTTGAAAAAGAGCGCCAAGCCCGCGCCATTGAGGATCAACGCCTCGCCGATGATTTAGCAGAACGTCGTCGTCTTGAGGCCGAAGAACGCGCCGCCAATGCTGAAGGCGGTTTCCTTGACCGTATTTCAACGGGGCTTTCTAAATCTACCTCACGCATGTCGGACGGCGTTACGACCCTCTTTAACAAACGCAAGCTTGACGACGACGCGGTTGAAGATTTGCAAGACCTGCTGATTACATCTGACCTTGGCGTCGGCCCAGCGATGATGGTCACAGACCGCCTTTCGAAAGATAAATTTGATAAAGAAGTCTCGGACATGGACGTCAAAATTGCGCTCGCCGACGTGATTTCAGATATCCTAACGCCGCTCGAAAAACCGATTGTCCTGTCCGACACGAAACCTCAAATCCTGCTCTTTGTTGGCGTGAACGGCTCGGGGAAAACGACGACACTCGGCAAAATGGCGAAGCGTTATTCCGACCAAGGCAAGAAAGTCTTACTGGCCGCAGGCGATACATTCCGCGCCGCCGCCGTGGAGCAGCTGAAAGTCTGGGGCGAACGCTCAGGGGCGCCTGTTGTTTCAGGCAAACTTGGCGCGGACGCGGCAGGCCTTATTTATGACGCTGTGCAAGAAGCCAAAGACGGCGATTATGATATCCTAATGATCGACACGGCGGGACGTCTGCAAAACCGCACAGAATTGATGGACGAACTCTCTAAGGTCGTTCGCGTTATTAAAAAGCACGACGAAACGGCCCCGCATCATTCTATTCTTGTACTCGACGCCACTGTCGGTCAAAACGCCCTGTCACAGACCGAAGCCTTTGCGAAAACGGCAGGCGTAACAGGTCTGATTATGACAAAACTTGACGGCACAGCAAAAGGCGGCGTTTTGGTCGCGCTCTCTGATAAGTTCAAACTGCCGATTCACGCGATTGGGATTGGGGAGAAGATCGAAGACCTAGAGAATTTCTCCGCGCCTGTCTTTGCGGCGGCGCTGTCAGGTGTGGCGGACGCGCTAAAAGACATGCCAGACAGTCCTGCCTCGTAATTATTTGGCATGAGTGTTTTTCAAAGCCTTGCGCTCGAACGCCTTGCACCTGAAACACTTGCCTTAGTTTTAATCCTTATCTCAGCCCTAAGCCACGCCCTTGTCGGCGCGGTGATGAAACGCTCAGACGATAAACTTATCTTGCGCGGCGTACTGGGCGTCACAGCGGCAATTCTCGCCCTACCCTTTGCGCTCTATTTGCCGTTTCCACCACTAAATGTTTGGCTCGTTTTACTCGGCGGCGTCGGGATTCATTTTGTCTATCACCTGACCCAAGCTGCCGCCTTTACCAAGGGCGATATGTCTGTCGTCTATCCGATTATGCGCGGCTTTGCGCCTGCTTTGACCGCGCTCTTTGCGTTCTTATTTTTAAAAGAAAGCCTTTCCCCCATTGAAACTTTGGGGCTCTTTATTGTTGTGCTGTCTTTGCTGGGTTTTGCATGGCCCGAAAAAATCAAAGTCGAAGGCTGGAGGGGCGCGATAGCCTTCGCCCTCGCCTCAGGACTTTTGACAGCGATTTATACTGTGGTCGACACTTACGGCGTCAGGCTTGCCCCGCATAAATTTAGCTTTATCGCATGGTTCTTTGTCATTGAAGGCATTGGCATTGGCCTGATCGTCAGCGTCATGAAACGCGGGGGCTTGCGGGCTAAGATTACACGCGATTTAAAAGGCGGCATTATAGCAGGCATTTTTGGCGTCATGACCTATACCACCGCACTCTGGGCGTTCTCGCTTGCACCAATTGCGGGCCTTGCCGCCTTGCGCGAAACCAGTGTAATTTTCGGCGCCCTTCTGGCCACGTTCTGGCTCGGCGAGCGGTTCGGCCTAAAGCGTATCCTCTTAGCTAGTCTACTTGCGTTTGGATTATTCCTGATGCACGCAAAAGGATAGATTTAAAACTCAACGCTCCAATTTTCACAAAAGTCAGCGACGCTTTTAAAAGAGAGGACCGCGGGCCAGTAAGGATCTGTTTCTTTGCGCCATGTCAGATGCACAACATACGCGCCATCGGGCGCGTCAAGACTGGCAAAGAGAAAATCATCCCGTCGCCACCGTCTGGCAAGCGCGGTGAGGTTTTTACCAAAGAGCTCATGCGTGTCGCATATCTCAAAAACAAGTTCATCCGTGAACTTTTTGACCTCTTCTTCCGTGAGCATTATCCAGTTTTCGGGTAGTTTATCCGTCAGCAATTCTTTATCCAAAACAGTCTTTCCCAAAATAGCGCACACCTTCAAAATGTTGAAACAACTCAAAGCTGTCAAGCGCCGTAAAGCAAGGCTAGCGCTTAGAACGCGTTACGAGTCCTCTTCGCTAATCCTTCTGGCTTACCCCTTGCGCTTTGACCTCTATTCGGGCAGAGGATTTGCCATGTCAAAGACTCCTAAAAATACAGAAGACGCCATTGAAACGTTAGCCGAAGCGGCGACGCCTAAAACCGGCGCACAAAGCGGTTCGCATTCCAATTTCATGGTCGATTTCGGGCCTGTCCTCGTTTTTGTTATCTTGTATAATTATCTGCGTCGGTCTGATCCTGACGGGGCGATTTACACGGCTGCGATTGTCTTTTCTGTGGTCGCCGTTCTGGCGCTCGCCTATTCGCGCATTCGACTGGGTAAGTTTTCAACCATGTTAATGGTGACCACCGCGATTATTGTTCTGACAGTCGCCTTGTCCGTCTTATTTGACAACCCGATCTTCTTTTACATGAAACCCACTGTTGTGAACGCCATTTTCGGCGTCCTGACAATTGGCGGGGTTCTTATTGGTAAGAATGTTTTGAAGATGATGATGGGCAGTGCGTTTGAAATGCCGATCAAGGCTTGGAACACGCTCGCCATTCGTTGGGGCCTGTTTTTCTTTGTTCTCGCAATTATCAATGAAGTTGTTTGGCGAAATTTTGATGAAGCCTTTTGGGCGAACTTCAAATTGTTCGGGTTTTTCCCGATTACAATTTTGTTCACGCTGAGCCAAATGCCGTTTATTTTGAAAAACGGTAAGATAAAAGTCGAGAGCTAAGCTTAGAGTTTCAAAGCAGGCAATATTTCAGACCGAAACACGTCCGGTGTTACAGGGCCACGAACACGGGCGCGAATAACCCCGTCAGGGCCAATAACAAATGTTTCAGGCACGCCTGTATTACCAAAATCAAGCATAACCACGCCGTCGGGGTCAAGGTGAAGGGTTGAGAATGGGTCGCCGCGTTTTTGAAGAAACGCTCTTATTTTTTCAGGGTCGTCATTATATGCCACACCAATAATTTCAACGCCGCTCTCTGCGAGGTCCATTAAAACAGGATGTTCGTAAATACACGGCGCACACCAAGTCGCCCAAAAATTTATCAATTTCACGGGCGATGTCAGCGCGCGGTCTGTTTCTCGGGTTAACGTTTCCACCAATATTTGGGGAACCTGAGTGCCCACCATTGGGTCGGCCTCTTTCGTGCTGGGTCGGAGATTTACCGCGAAAACGCTCATTAGGGCAATAAAAGCCAAGAGTGTGACACCCATGAGTATTTTTCGCATGTAAATTGCCCTATTTTAAAAGTGTGACCCTGTTTAAGAATTGAACCTGTGCTTGGCAATGGTATAAGCGCCCAAACGCACTCCCGCGTCATTTGAATCTGTTAAACGTTCTTTAGACGTTCAAGCTTACTTCAAGGGCGGATTATTAAAGGACACTTGATTATGGCTTCACTCGATAGTTTTAAATGCGAACGCGAAATGACCGTTCGTGGCGGTACATATACTTATTATGATTTAAAAGAAGCCGAGAAGAATGGTCTTTCGGGTATCAGCAAGCTTCCGCGCTCTTTGAAGGTCCTCCTAGAAAACCTTCTACGTCACGAAGACGGTACGACGGTTAAAAAAGAAGACATTGTCGCGATTTGTGACTGGCTAAAGACAAAAACATCTACACACGAAATCGCCTACCGTCCCGCGCGTGTTTTGATGCAAGACTTTACAGGCGTGCCTGCGGTTGTTGATTTGGCCGCTATGCGCGACGCCATGTCTGCGCTGGGTGGTAAACCCGATACGATTAACCCACTTAATCCCGTACATTTGGTCATCGACCATTCTGTTATGGTGGATTACTTCGGGACGCCGCAAGCGTTTGAGAAGAACGTAAAGCGCGAATATGAGCGCAATGGCGAACGTTATGATTTCCTAAAGTGGGGCCAAAGCGCCTTTGACAACTTCTCTGTTGTGCCTCCGGGCACAGGCATTTGTCACCAAGTAAACCTCGAAAACCTTGCACAGACGGTTTGGACGAAAACGGTAAAGGGCAAAACATATGCTTTCCCTGATACGCTTGTCGGAACAGATTCGCACACAACCATGATTAACGGCCTGTCCGTTCTGGGTTGGGGTGTTGGCGGTATCGAAGCCGAAGCCGCAATGCTCGGTCAGCCGATTTCAATGCTTATTCCAGAAGTTGTCGGATTTGAACTGACAGGTAAACTTCCTGAAGGCGCGACGGCAACAGACCTCGTGCTTCGTGTTGTGCAAATGCTCCGTGAAAAAGGCGTTGTCGGTAAGTTCGTTGAATTTTACGGTGAAGGCCTCAACTACCTGTCGCTTGAAGACCAAGCGACGCTCGCAAATATGGCGCCAGAATACGGCGCGACGTGCGGCTTCTTCCCAATTGACCAAGACACATTGCGCTACCTCGAAGCCACTGGCCGCGACAAACAACGTATTGAACTTGTCGAAGCCTATGCAAAAGCGCAAGGCCTGTGGCGTGATGACAGCATTCCTGTCTTCACCTCAACAATTTCCCTCGATATGGTTGACGTAAAGCCGTCCATTTCTGGCCCGAAACGTCCACAAGACCGTTTTGACCTGAAAGGCGCGAACAAGACATTTGCTAAAATTCTAGGCAAAGACTTTGGCAAGACACCAGAGGCAGGGTCTGCTGTGCCGGTTGAAGGCAAAGATTACTCTGTCGATCACGGCGATGTCTTTATCGCAGCGATCACATCTTGTACGAACACATCAAACCCGTCCGTTATGATGGCGGCGGGACTTGTGGCTCAAAAAGCAAACGCACTTGGCCTAACCGTAAAGCCTTGGGTGAAAACCTCCCTCGCGCCCGGTTCACAAGTTGTGGGTGAATATCTTGAAAAGTCAAAACTACAGCATGAGCTAAACCAACTTGGTTTTGATGTTGTGGGTTATGGGTGTACGACATGTATCGGGAACTCTGGCCCGCTCGCGCCTGAACTGGCAAAAGCGATCGCAGAAGGCGACCTCGTCTCTTGTTCCGTGCTCTCAGGTAACCGTAACTTTGAAGGTCGGATTGGCCCAGATATCAAAGCGAACTTCCTCGCCTCGCCGCCACTTGTTGTAGCTTATGCGCTTGCGGGTTCACTTCACCATGATTTTGACGCAGATCCACTTGGCGTGACAGAAGACGGTAAAGAAATTTACCTGAAAGACATCTGGCCAACATCTAAAGAAATTGCAGATGTGGTTCGCAAAATCATCACGCGTAAAATGTTCACGGAACGCTACGCAGATGTCTTTAAAGGCGACAAGCAATGGCAGGACATCAAAGTCACCGGTGGCAAGACTTATAATTGGAGCGATGGTTCGACTTATGTCCGTAACCCGCCCTATTTCGATGGTATGACAACAACGCCTGAGCCCGTCGAAGACGTGAAGGACGCGAATATCTTAGCCCTTCTTGGCGACTCGATCACAACAGACCATATTTCGCCTGCCGGTTCGATTAAGCATGACGGCCCAGCAGGGGTTTACCTCTCTGATCGGCAAGTTCCGAAAAATGAATTTAACTCATTCGGCTCGCGTCGTGGCAACCATGAAGTTATGATGCGCGGCACATTTGCCAATATCCGTATTAAGAACCAAATGGCTCCGGGAACCGAGGGCGGCGTCACGCGCTATGTCCCAACCGGTGAAATCATGTCGATCTTTGACGCGGCAGAGAAATATAAAGCGGCAAATAAGGACCTCGTTGTCTTTGCCGGCTCGCTTTATGGTAATGGCTCGTCCCGCGATTGGGCAGCGAAGGGTACAATTCTACTCGGCGTTAAAGCAGTTATTTCTAAAAGCTTTGAGCGTATTCATCGTTCCAACTTGATTGGCATGGGCGTCCTGCCTCTTGAATTCCAAGACGGTCAAAGCTGGGAAAATCTCGGTATGACAGGTGATGAAACGGTCTCGATTTCAGGCATCGAAGGTCTTAAGCCGCGCGGCACAATGGATGTGAACATCACATTCGCAAATGGCGAGACAAAAACCATTACAACAAATGTCCGTATCGATACAGATAATGAGCATGAGTATTACAAAAACGGCGGCATCTTGCACTACGTTCTGCGCAACCTTGCCCGCGAAGCGCTCGCGGCTTAAACCCCGTATCGCTGAATATTAAAGTCTAGCCTCGCTAATGTTTTAGCGGGGCTTTTTTATGAGAGTATTTTATGAGCCCAAAATCCAAAGTCTCTTGTGAAGAGGTCGATACCTTTCTATCAGAAACGTTCGGGAATGAAGGCCGTAATTTACCCCGTACACATATGGTTGATTTTGGCTATGCTGAAATCCAATTGAAAGTGGCGCCCCTCGACATGCGACCCGGCGGGTTCATTTCAGGTCCGACACAAATGGCGATTTCCGACCACGCAGCCTATGTTGCCGTCTTCACGCAAGTTGGGATTTTACCCATGGCGCTGACATCTAACCTTTCAATCAATTTTCTGCGCCCGTGTATTGGCGAGCGTTTGATTGCCAAAGCCAGAGTCTTGAAATCTGGCCGCGCGCTTTATGTTATTTCCGTAGATATTTATGGTAGCGGTTCCGAGAAGTTAAGCGCTCAGGCTTCAGTCTCTTATGTCCTGCCGCGCGACATGTAATTTTAGTCAAAAAAATAGCGACGCAAAGCGCCGCTATCTGAAATTCATTTGTGTTTGGCTTAACCGCGCAATTGGCCATTTTGGTAATAAGACTTACCTGTCCGCTCATCAATATAGTAATAACGACGCGTGGACTCGTCAAACATCAGTTCCTGACCACTCGCATTGACGCGCATCCGCGTCGACTCGCCCATCGCTTTGTCCTTTTGCGTTCCAGAATATGCACCGCCAGCGCCGCCAACAACTGCGCCAATTTTGGCGCCTGTGCTCGCATCACCTGATCCCGTATTATTGCCGATGACTGCGCCTGCAATCGCGCCGCCCAAGGCACCAATTGTCGCGTTACGTTCAACATTACCTGTTGTTGTGCATGCGCTGAGAGCCGCAAATGCGACAGTAGCGGTAATTAGAGAAAATGTTTTCATTTTAGTTTCCATTCTTTACGTGAAGAAAAACTCTTCTACCTCCTACATACGTTACAGACAGAGACTTAGTTCCCGCCTGTCAAAGAATTAACCTGACCGTTAGAATAGCGTGACTTTATTGCGGGAAATACAGCTTCAGTCTTTTTGAAAACGGCGGCCATCTAGTGGGCCAAGCTGACCACTTCGCCCTTTACCCTCTATGACCCAAGTGATGAAATGCTCGCAATTATTAAAGAGGACATTATAGCGCTGTCCCTTTTTACTGCGTGCCCGCGCTACAATTTCTAACGGATCGAGCGGGCGTTTATACGGGATAACTCTAACCGCTCTGCCCTCTGTAAACGTATCAAAATCCGTTTCTGCAACCCGTCCAAAACGGCGAGAGGCGTGAATAACGGTTCCGTATCCCGTGGTCAGACCAACATGTCGAACAACCCCGTACACCCTGACTTCTAATAATGTCGCAGGAGCGTGCACGATACTCGCGGTTTCAAAAGGGTATTTCGTCATAACGCTGTAAGGTAACAAGACTGCGTTAGATAACAATCTTTTTTAGCGCCGCGTGATTTACGGACAATTTTCAAGATTGCTTATTTAAGGTCAATTTGCAAATGCGGGCTTCCGTCAGCGTTCTTTTGCACCGTCTTACCCGACAGACCAATCGTACGCGTGACATGATAACGTTGGCCCGTAACGCTATCCGCTTCGGAAACTTCTATTGGCTCTTTGAACTGCAGGGTGATGCTAAATGCATCATCATTTCCAAGAGACTGTAATCCAAGTACCTTTGCATCAAACCTATGCCCCATATAAATCCCAGTCACAGTCGATCCGACATTTACATTCATGGGAGACTTACTGGCTTTCAGAACAGCATTAAATGTATTCCAGTCTGGATAGCTCCATAGCTTTGAAATCCATTCCAAAGACTGGCTGTGTGACAAAGCAATATTTTGTTCTGCCATAAGCTGGCGCAAACGTTTTGCCTGTAGTTTTATAGCTTTACGCCCAGGCAGTCTCTCAGAAGACGGCATTTTTCTCTCTTAGCGGATCAGCCAGTAATCAGAAACGGGGCTCGCATTACCATCGTGCGTACTGCGCCACTTTGATGGATCCTATATTTCATAACTTCACCAAAGCCATTGGCTTGCGAGCGGCGGGTGTCAGAGACCCTTAACAACTGTTACGAGAATTTAATTAGGCTGTCAACGCAAGCTATTTAAGAAAAATTCTGCTTAACGCGGCGGCATTCTTGCGCCCGCATCTGTCCGAATATATTCTGCGTTAATATAGCTATGCTCGCACATGAATTTTACAACATCGCCGTATTCGGAAGCTTGCCCGAAACGGTTCGGGAACTGAACATGGGCGCGAAGGTTTTCTTTGACCTCAGGCTTCATTTGCTCGTAAATCGGTGTCTCGTAAAACCCCGGTAAAATCGTATTTACACGAATACCTTCACGCGCCAAATCCCGCGCCATCGGGAGCGCCATCGACAAAATCCCGCCTTTTGAACTGGCATACGCCACTTGACCAATTTGACCATCTTGGGCGGCAACGGACGCCGTATTGATAATCACGCCGCGTTCGCCGTCTGGCTCTGTCGGCTCTAGGCTCATCATGCCTGCCGCGGATTTAGACGCGCAAATAAAGGACCCGATCAAGTTAATATTGATAATTCGGGCATAAGCTTCGATATCATGTGGGACAATGGCGCCCGTATCGCGCTTACGCGATACCGTTTTAATACCGCCGCCAATACCTGCGCAATTGACCATAATCCGCTCTTGGCCGTGTGCAGCACGTATAGCCTTAAAACCATTCTCTACACTCTCAGCGTCCGACACATTTACTTTGGCAAATATGCCGCCAATCTCTTTGGCGACGCTTTCGCCGCGCTCCGTATTCATATCGAAAATTCCGACCTTTACGCCATGTTCTGCAAGCATACGTGCGGATGCTTCGCCAAGACCTGAGGCTCCGCCGGTTACAATCGCTGCGAGATCTGAGTTCAGTTTCATGCGGGTATCCTAGTCCTGATAATAAATATCTTGATATAATGACAGATTTAGTATTTGCGCAACATACCGACTTTTTAGCGCTTCTCAAGGATTTTGCGGCGAGCATCTTATAAATAACTTTATGTAAGTGAACGCTCACTTTTTTCTTGACCTTTGAAAAACGTAGCTTATTTAAAAGTAAGTGAGCGCTCACATATAGCGCTTAAAGTAATATTTACGTCAGGATAGTCATGTCGACAGGATCAACTTCAAAACAGGCGCCCACCACCTTGCCCAGCAAGGTACGGATAGAGCGCGCGGCGATTTCACTGTTTTCAAAACACGGTATAGACGGAGTCTCGACAAAGGAAATCGCAAAAATCGCAGATCTGTCAGAAGGCTCAATTTATCGGCATTTCAAAAGTAAGGACGCGCTGGCGAAAGCACTTATGCAGTCTATACATATGGAATTGACCCAGATGATAAGAGAGGCTGCAGAGCTGCCGCTCTTGCAAGACCAGATTGCCTATATTGTAAAACGCTATTGCGAGATCGCAGACACGGATTGGGATTTATTCCGCTACCATATTCTGCATCTTTATCACTTTCCAAATTTATCTGACACTCAAGGGGACAACCCTCAAACGGCGGCGTCCGACCTATTGCGTGCGGCCATGGCCCGTGGCGACATCCCAAAACGCGACGCCTCAATTCTTGCGAGCATGGCGCTCGGCGTCGTCTTGCAAACCGCTCATAGCAAAGTTTTAGGCTTTATAGAGACGCCGCTCTCCATTCACGCCCCGCTCTTTACGCGTACAGTTATGACCATTATCCAACAAAATTCGGAGGGCTAAATGCGATCCTTTCTTTTTAACATGTTCTTTTATATAGGCACATTCGTCTACGCGGTTGTATGTGTCTTGCTCTCACTTTTGCCGGGACGTCGTCCGATGATGGCCGCTCTGCGGCGTTATACCAAAGTCATGCGCTGGGGCATGCGTGTTATTGCGAGGATTGATGTCACCGTATCAGGTCACGAAAACATTCCCAAAGACGGCCCCGTCATTATCGCGGCCAAACACCAAAGCTACGGCGACGGAATTATAACATTTTCAGAGTTTTTTGATTTGTCCTTTGTGGCGGGAAATGACCTTGAAAAATTTATGTTCCTCAAACGTATTCTGGCCAAAGCCAATGCTGTCATGATTGACAGTTGCGGCGGCGAAGGCGCCCGCGAGACAATGGCCAAAAAAGCGGCTCTCATACGTGCGCAAGGCCGACGTATTTTGATCTATCCCGAGGGGCATCTCTCGCAAATTGGGACACATCATAAATACCGCAGAGGTGTCTATCATCTATACAAAGATTTTAACTGTCCCGTTATACCTGTCGCGACAAATCTGGGTCAACGCTGGAATCAGACCGATTGGAACAAATTTCCAGGCAAAGCCGTGCAAGAGTTCCTCCCCGCAATCCCTGCAGGGCTTGAAAAAGAAGAGTTTATGGAGCGGTTGCAAAATGCGATAGAGACGCGCAGTCTGGAACTCTTAGATATGGATAATCTCGGCGCACTTGACCCTGATGATATTGGTAAATTATCAGAAAACGAGTCCGCACGTACAAAACGATTAAAAAGACAAAAGACTGCGCCAGATGCGTCGCAAGACCCTCTTAAGACACGGTAACATCAGAGAAGAACAGTAGAGAAGGCTGAATCATGAAGACACAAACAGGACAGCCCAATCAGAAAACAGGCGGCATCTGGTTTTTATTCCAAAAACGGTTTGGTCCTTTATTTGTTCTTTTGCAGACGGGGACATTTAATGACAACGCCTTAAAAAATGCGCTTATCGCATTAATCACATTTGGCGGCGTCGTGTTTTTAGCCGACCTCCCCTCTGCTGTGCGTGTGCCTGTTGCCGCCTTTATTTTCACGGGCCCCTTCCTTCTTGTCTGCGCTGTTGCAGGACAGATTGCCGATAAGATTGATCGCGGCGTCATCCTACGGTGGATTAAGCGCGTTGAAATCGGCATTATGATTTTGGCGGCTATTGGGTTTTGGTTTGTAAACATTCATATACTGGCCCTCGCCTTGGGCTGTATGGGCGCACAATCTGCCTTTTTCTCGCCTACTAAAAACGCCGTCTTGCCGCAATGGTTGACTGATAATGAGCTTATTCGCGGCAATGCCATACTTAACGGGTTTGTCTTTGTTTTTGTTCTCGTCGGACAAGTCATCGGTACGCTTATTGTCCTGAAAGCGGGCGGTCCGAAAATTATCGCGGGTCTCTTATTCGCGCTGGCGATTATTGGATATATTGCCTCAGAGTTTTGCCCGCCTGCCCCCGCGCCAAAACCAGACCTAAAGATTGACTTTAACCCGCTCACCGCGACTTGGAATGTCCTAAAAGACGCGTTTGATGCCCCTGCCGTTTTGCGGCCCATGCTCGGCATTGCGTGGTTTTACGGACTCTCAACCGTGTTTGTAACAACCTTCCCCGATTATATCGCCAGCGCCATGCGTTTTGATGCCAATGTTTTAATCATCGTTTTGGTGATTTCGACCTTGTCTATCTTAGTTGGATCTTTGATCGTCATGATGATTGGGCATTTAAAAATTTGGGGCCCAGAGGCGATAGGCTTATCAGCTTTGGGGGTTACAGGCGTCACACTTTTCATCACAAGTTTGATTGTCTTGCCAAGCCCAACGCATACGGGCGAAACCCTCGGCACGCTTAAGGAATTTCTTGCGAATGCGCAGACCCCCCTATTCTTTGCCACGTTAATCGGCGCATCCGTGTGTAACGGGCTGTTTGTTGTGCCCCTACAAGCCATGGCACAAAGACGGGCGGAACCCGCAAGGCGCGCCAGATTAATGAGCGCAGGCGCGGTTTTGCTGAATCTATTTGTCAACGTCGTAACATTTGCCTTGATCGGCATTGCGGCCTTTAACTTCCCCGCCAAAGCGCCCTTTATGGTTATCGTTGTTTTAAGTTCCGTCGTCGCGGCCTATGCCATTTACCGCACCTTTAATCCCACTCAACATACGAATTACATGGAGAGCTGATATGCGAGGTTATTTTGGTATTGGGGTACAAGGCATCTCAAAGGCCTATAATTTAGGCGCCGTCTTGCGCACTGCACACGCCTTTGGCGCGAGCTTTGCGTTTACCGTCGATGCGTTTCACCGCAAAGAACAGGTCAACCGCACAGACACATCACGGTCTGATACGCATCTTCCCTTTTATGAATGGGACACGGTGGGCGAACTCGTCCTTCCTAAAAACTGCGCACTTGTCGGCGTGGAGTTAACAGAAGACAGTATCGACTTGCCAAGCTTTCGACATCCTAGAAATTGCGCATATATTTTGGGGCCAGAAATGGGCTCGCTCTCAGACGATGTTGTCGAGCGCTGCGAACACGTCGTGAAAATTCCGACTAAGTTTTGTATCAATGTCAGCCTCGCTGCGGCGCTCACACTTTATGACCGTACGCTTTCGCTCGGCGGGTATCCTGAACGGCCTGTCAGACCCGGCGGGCCTGATATGAAAGGCTGGGCGCCCAAAACGGGACGGTATAATTGCGAAATATCTGATTAACCCCGTTTTGGCTTTTACCGCGCAACTGTAATGATTGTGAAGAATTAACGCCACATTGCGCAAATAATAGTCTATAAGCCGAAAGCACTTATTCTCTCTACACTTTTTATGAAAAGGACTTTGGTGTGAAAAATCTTGTCGCGCTTGCAACATTGACACTCCTGACCGCCTTGCCAAATACCGCATTGGCCGCAGATCCGAAACTCGAAGGTAAGTTCTCCGAATGGGCGACCTATTCGCGTGTCGAAGGCAATGATAAGATTTGTTATGCCTTGGCAAAGCCCAAGAGAAAATCGCCCGCCTCTGTGAATCACGGCGATATATATTTCATGGTCGCCAATTGGAAATCCGGCGCGGCCTCAGAGCAGCCCAGTTTTCTTGCAGGCTATCCGCTTAAAAACACTAGCGCCCCTGTCGTGAAAATCGGAAGCGGCAAATACTCTATGTATGTCAGTCAAAACGAAGCTTTTATTGAAAGCAACCGCGATGAAGACCGCCTTGTGCGCGCAATGAGAAGCGGGTCGCTCATGCGTCTCTCCGCCACATCCTCACGCGGAACGGCTGTATCTTATGAATTTTCGCTGTCCGGCATTACCGCTGCGCTCAAAAAAGCAAAAGCTGTCTGCGGCTAATTTCGTTTTTTACATATAAAGCGCGCATATTTGCCTGCTTTCCTTTTTAATCCCAGACGTGCTAAAGCCCCGCCATGGCGACAACACTTATATCCAATCCTGCGACAGCCCATCCTACGGACGGTAAAATCCGTCTTGTCGGATTAGGCCGCAAAGAGATTGCAGCGCACCTGCTTGATTTTGGGATTGAGCCTAAAAAAGTCCGTATGCGGACAAAGCAAATTTTTCATTGGATTTATAATTACGGCGTCACGGAATGGGACCAGATGACAAATGTGTCAAAAGACCTCCGCGCCAAAATGGCAGAGGCCTTTTCGCTCGCACGTCCTGAAATGGTGGAACGCCAAATCAGCAAAGACGGCACACGCAAATACCTCATTCGTATGGCCCCCGGCATAGAAGTCGAAAGTGTATTTATTCCAGATGTTTCAAAAACAGGTGCGCTCTGTGTCTCGTCCCAAGTGGGATGCACATTAACGTGTAAGTTTTGCCATACAGGGACGCAACGCCTTGTGCGAAATCTGACCCCACGCGAAATTGTTCTGCAAGTCATTATGGCCCGCGATGATTTGGGCGAATGGCCGACGACGCAAGAAAATCGACGCCTGACAAACATCGTGTTTATGGGCATGGGCGAGCCCCTTTATAATACTGAAAATGTCGGCGACAGCTTAGACACAATTTGCGATCCCGAAGGCCTTGGTATTGGGCGCAGACGGATTACGGTTTCGACCTCTGGCGTTGTGCCCGACATTGTTCCAATGGGCGAACGCACGAAAGCCATGCTGGCTATCTCATTACACGCCGCCAATGATGAACTCCGCGAACAGATCATGCCGATCAACCGCAAATATCCGCTTAAAGATTTAATGCAGGCGTGTCGCGATTATCCGGGTCTTTCAAATTCGCGTCGGATTACGTTCGAATATGTCATGCTTAAGGGTGTGAATGACAGTTTAAAACACGCGAAGGAACTCGTGCGTTTACTTGAAGGTATGCCTGCCAAAGTTAATTTAATCCCGTTTAATCCGTGGCCCGGAAGCGAATATGAGTGCTCAGATTGGGACACAATTGAAACCTTTGCGGACTACGTTAATCGCGCGGGTTACGCCTCGCCGATTCGAACCCCGCGTGGACGTGATATTCTCGCCGCCTGTGGGCAACTTAAATCCGAATCTGAGAAAATGCGGGCGAGTGATAAACGCAAATTTAGCTCTGAATCGGGCCCCGAACCGAGCCCTGCGACAGCCCTACAAAAATAGCGCGTTTTCCTAATCTTTTATGATTTAATTCCCTCTACACTTATTCTATACGGGCTAGTGTAAATCATTCAGGGCTTTGTCTTGATATGATCGCGGCGAAACTAAAATAGGATAGAATATGGAACAGGCCCTCAATAGCCTTGCCAGCGGATTTCCGTGGCTGATTTTTTACCTCACGGTAGTCGCCGTTATTTATATTTCAGGCATCTTTATTTACGTGATGCTGACCCCGCACAAAGAGTTTTCCCTTATTAGTGACGGCAATATGGCCGCCGCTATTTCGTTCTCAGCCCTTGTTATTGGTTTGGCCCTGCCGCTCGCGGCCTGTCTTGTGAATAAATTCGGACTTGTCGATGTTGCGATTTGGGGCGTTGTTAGCCTGTTTTTACAGCTTTTCCTCTTTCGGGTCACAGACAGTATTTTTCCAAATATGCCCCAACGCATCACAAATAACGAAGTGCCCGCGGCAACGGTTTTGGCAAGCTTTAAGATCGCAGGCTCTATATTACTGGCCGTCGCTATAGTCGGATAGGCGCAGATCCGTGAAGAAAATACCTGACGGTCTGATCTACCTCATTATTGTGTTGGCCCTGTTTGGTCATGCAAAGTTTAAAGCCTACCGCATAGACGCGCCGCTCCCGCCGCCTGAGCTTGGCCCAATTCTGCCAGAAGAGAGCCCAAATGACAGCCTTGTGCGCGTGAATGTTCACAAGGCCGTTTCCAGCTTGGGTACAGCATTTTCAGTCGATGAAAATGGTAATTGGCTTACGGCGCGCCATGTTGTCGACGGGTGCACGAATATCGGCCTGAACCTTGGCGGATCACAAGTTTTACGCGTTGAAAGCGAAGTCTCGTCTGTTGCAGATATTGCGCTTCTTTCTGCAGATTGGTCCCGTAAGCCTTTAGTTGGCGATCTAAAAGATGCGCGCCAGATTGGGGAATATGGTTATTTCTTTGGCTATCCACAAGGTCGCCCCGGAGAAGTCGTCGGAGCGCTTTTAGGTCGAAACCGCCTTATGGTACGGGGACGATATTCCAGCGACGAATCTATTTTAGCGTGGACAGAAATTGGACGCACGCGCGGACTGAAGGGCTCTTTGGGCGGTCTTTCGGGCGGACCCGGCTTGGATAAAGACGGCGAAGTCATCGGTATTGTCACAGCCGAAAGCCCAAGACGTGGCCGCGTTTACACAGTCGCGCCGCGAAACCTTAAGGGACTCATTGATGAAAACCCCGGTAATATGGCAAAACCGATTGCGTTAAATACTTACGGCCTTCACGCGGATTCATTCCGTCGAGAGCGACGCATTGCGCAAGTCGTCTGCGTCGTCGACTAGGCTCTGTATGAAAGGCATTATCAGAGTTTCGATTTTTATACTCTTGCTGGTCGGGGTTTTGATCTTTGTGAATACGAAAGTCCCCGCACAACACGTGCCGTGGCGCACCTTAAATCCCGAGGCCCCTTTGGGGTTTGCCACAAAAACTCAACTCCTACGCCTAGCGCTTGGCCCGTCTGACACATGTATGACAATGGCGCGCACCACAGATCGTTTGCATTCAGTGCCCGCAGAGCCTCGAAATTCACATTCTGTGTGCGGCTGGGACGTGGCGCGTTTTGTGGACGGAACAGATACGCTTACGCTCAGCCCCGGCGAAGTCAGTATGCAATGCCCACTCAGTATTGGGAGTTATATCTGGCTTGGGGAAATTGAACGCCTCGCCTTAGAGCACTTTGAAAGCCCACTCGTGAAAATCCATCATATGGGCACTTATTCATGTCGACGTCAGGTTGGAAATGGGTCTGGACGCTGGAGCGAACATGCTTTTTCTAATGCATGGGATATTGCGGGATTTGAACTTGCGGACGGACAATTGATAACCCTGCGCAATGATTGGAAAAAGGGCACAAAGGCAGAGAAAAAATTCCTTCGGGATGTGCGTGATAGCGCGTGCAAAATCTTCAGAGTTGTCCTATCGCCTGATTATAACGCAGCGCATTACGACCACTTTCATGTGGATATGGGTGTAAGCGGAACCTGTCGCTAAGCTTGGTTGATAGAAAATCAGGTGGACTGCACTCTTTTAGAATAGCCCCATATCTTAAGCGGTTTTTCACCAAATTCAGATAGACATTCACGAGAATATATACGGATCTGTTGCCTGAACAAAATTCATTGCGCGACAGTCACAAGTGTTAATTTTACAAAGTGAAACTATTTATGCGTGAATATGTTGTCAAAGCGCCTCATGAATTGACGAAATCCGAACGCGCGGCGTGGATATCGCTGCGGGCGGAAAACCCTGCACTTTACAGCCCGTATTTCCACCCTGCATATACCGAAAAGCTCGCGCGCTTACGTCCCGATGTTTATGTGCTTGTCGCCACGGATAACACGACGCCCTTTGCGTTTCTTCCGTTCCAAAGCTTAAATGCCAAAGGGTTTGGACGTCCCGTCGGGGCGCCTTTAACAGATTATCACGGTTTTATTTGCAAAGCCGATGCAGATTTTGATCCTGCTGACCTCTTGCGCGAAACAGGTCTGGGGGTCTTCCATTTCAGCACGCTGATTGATACAAATTCTAAAATGTCCGCTTACATGCTTGAAACAACAGAGTGTACGATGATGGATATTAAAGACGGCGCAGATGTCTGGAGAGAGACTCGCGACGGAAGTTACCGCCGCCATTTGAAAAGCCACAGACGACGCGTGCGCAAATCCGAGGAAGAAATTGGCGCACGTCGTTTTGAATTTAGCAGCTCCGACCCAGAAGTGTTTGAAACACTTATACGTTGGAAGCGAGAGAAATTTGAAGAGACGGGCAAGTATGACGTTCTATCTGTCGATTGGACATTAGGGTTTTTAAAACAGCTTTGGGAAGACCAAGACAGCGAACTGCGTACAGAAATGCACGCGCTCTATTTTGGGGACAGATTAGCGGCAATTGACCTTGGCCTAACGGACGGCGTGACATTCCATAGTTGGATTGTGGCCTATGAAAATGAGTTCAGCACATTCGCGCCAGGCATACAGCTTTTGGAGGGTTTAATTGACGAGGCCCAAAATCTTGGAATTAAGCGCATCGACCTTGGTTCAGGCACAGACGGCTATAAACGACAATATGCAACAGAATCCGTGCATGTTGGATCCGGATTCGTCGCCGTTAAAGGCCCTGCGGCCGCATTGTCTAAATTTTACGCAGCCGCCGAAAACTTAGGTAAGAATTTAAGTGAGGACGCGCCGATCGCCTCCCTTGGTAAAATTCCAGGGAAACTCCGCAGGCGTTACAGCCAAATCGCAGCGTGCGAGGATAGTTTTTCAGGCCGTGCCAAGGCTATGTTTTCAGCCGTAAAAACACATTCTAAATCTGATATGCCTAAATCCGAAACAGGCTAAATAAACGACCGCTAAATCCTATTGAGATTTGGGCAAAAGATCTTTGCGTAAGGCCTCATTTATTTCGCCGCGCACAATCGCAGTTTCAACACTGTTTGGATCCGCGCGTAATGCCGCTTCGATATCTGATTTTGCAAGCCGTAATTTTCCAAGATGACGCCGTGCATCCGCGCGGTAGCGCAAAGCCCCCGCATGGGTCGGTTCAATCCGAAGTGCATTTGTCAAATCGATCTCGGCATCATTATACCGTTCCAGCAAAGCATATGCCCGCGCCCGCGCAATTCGAAGATCAATACTTTGCATTTGGATTTTCAAACCTGCAGTTGTCGAATCATAAGCTTTCTGTGTGTTCCGAGCAAAGAGCCAAAAATTTGCCGCTTCAAGATAATATCCCGCCCGCATAGCAGGACTGCCGCCGTCTGGCGCTTTGGCTAGGGTGTCCAAACGAAAGGCTGCTTCTTCTTTTTGGCCCAAAGCAAACAATGCCATAGCTTCGCAATGTTTTGCCCGTCGACCGCCCCCGTCATCACGCCATGCCATCGCCTCTTCGAAAGCTTGGTCGGCGTCGACCGCAATTTGCTCAAGACAGGTTTTGTGTTTAGTATCAAAACGTGCCGTTAAATCTTCTGCACTTGCCCCTTGGGCAAGAAATGGGATTACAAAAGCGGGTAAGATCAATAGGGTATATTTAAGTTTCATACCGCCTTTTACGAGGGGCACGTAGAACTCGCAATGGAGAGAACTGTTAAAAGTCAGACAGATATAACCGCGCCGCAGACCTCGCGCACATCGCAAACGCAACCGCTCTTTCTGATTTTGGGGGCGGGTTATACTGTGAAAGCGCTTATTCCGTCATTGATTAAACTAAACTTTCGTGTCGTTGCAACAACACGGTCAGACGCTAAATTCAAAGCGATTACAGATATGGGCGTAGACGCCTGCCTGTATGAAACCGAGAACCTAAAGCCGCTCTTGGATTTATTGATGTCGGCGACGCATATTTTATCCTCTGTCCCGCCGACTGATGCGGGCGACCCATTTATAAATTCTGCAAAAAAATTATACCCCAACGCGTCCATGTCAAAACTTGCGCCAAATGTAAAATGGGCGGGATATCTTTCGGCGACAAGCGTTTACGGCAATAGAGACGGACAATGGGCGTATGAAAATGAGTTTTTATACCCCGTAACCTCGCGCGGAAAAAACAGGGCCATTGCTGAAATGGATTGGCTCGAATCAGATCTGCCCGTTCATATATTTCGACTTGCTGGGATTTACGGGCCGGGGCGAAATCCTTTTAACAAATTAAAATCAGGTACGGCACGCGCAGTCATTAAAGACGGTCATATCGTTAACCGCATACATGTCGACGATATCACCCGCGCCCTTCTTACAAGCTTGAAACATCCAAACCCTATCAGTCTTTATAACCTCGCAGATGACTTGCCGGCCCCGCCGCAAGATGTTTTGGATTTTGCCGCAGACCTAATCGGCACGGATTTGGCAAAACGCGTCTCAATCGACGCCCCTGAAGTCTCTGAAATGGCACGGAGTTTCTACCAAGAGACAAAACGAGTTTCCAACCAATACGCGAAAGATGCGCTCGGATGGCAGCCTGAATATCCGAATTACAAAACGGGTTTGATGTCGGTTTTAAAAACTGAAATGAACGCAAGTGAATCTGAATTCGGGCCAGAAACTATAATTGTATCTGGACATATTGATGTTCCAAAAGCGGATTTGAAATCTGTAAAGCTGGCCTTGCCGACGCATATCCGTCTTTCGCACCAAGAAAAAGACTGTGTCTTCTTTCACATTCGCCAAAATATAAGTACCTCAACGCGGTTCCATGTCAGTGAAATATTTAAAAACAAAGCGGGTTATAAACGCCATCTACACAGGATGAAAAATAGCGAATGGGCGTTAATTACAAAATCATCCACACGCCATTATGAATATTTAGGCCTTTAAATTCAATTATGCTTCGGCGGGGTGTTACAGCCCCCCAGCCATAACACCCGTGTCTGTCCCAGACCTATAATCTGTGCCTGTATTTTGACCCGCAGGCGTCATATTAGACCTCTCGACATTCGAAAACCCCTTTAGCGACGGATAGCTGGCATGCGGCATATCTGTATTATTCATGTTTTGGACCGCTTGTTTTAGAGTTTCCACAGCTTGCGCTTCGGGCTGATAGCCGCGCATCCGCATACATGTTTCAAATGAGGACTTAAGTTTAAATCCGCTGATGGAGGTATCAAAAACGCCGTCACTCTTTTCTGCACAGGCCTGCCAGTCTCGCGTATCCGTTTCGCCGTTAATCTTTACAAATGCAATTTCAGCATCTGAGTTTTGACCACCAAAGCTCATATTTTTATAATCGTAAGGACCGAATGCAGAGGTCTGATTTAGACTCTGCGTTTCTTGACCATAGGTTTTCATAAAATCTCTATATGACGTCCCGTTAGAGATTTTAGACTGCAGTACCTGCGGCGCAAATCGTGACCTTGCCTCTTCTCTTATGCCTCTGTTTGACAGGGCGTTACGGGTTTTAAGAAATCCTGAATTCAAATCCGCGTCATATTTCCCTAAATTCGCAAATTTTGGATTTTTAGATTCGAATTTGTAATTGATATCGCGTTGCGCTTTCGACAGGTCTGCGGAACGGGGCGACGACATATATGTCCCCGCAGTCTCAAACATTGCGTTGGATTGATTCTGTGGTGCCTGATTGACGGCGCAGGCCGATAGAAGAATGGGACACAAACCCAAAATAAACACCTGCTTTAGGCGCAAGTGCGTGTTTGGGGTGTTGCTTGAAAGTTTTACTGGCTTCATCATTGAAATTCTATCCCTCAGAACGATCTTGCGAATGTCGCTTAGTTTCTTAACGCTGTTGGATGTCAGTGAAGCAATCTTCGTGCCAAATCGTGCCCGCTACCACCCAAGAGTTTGAGGCGCGACACGAGAGAGATTTCACATATTCACTTAATTTAAGCCTTGGATTGCCGTCATAGGACAGTCTATAAACAGGATTCATGGCCCGTAGTGGCGACGGAATACAGATAGATGTCAAAAACTAGACTGGAACGCATATCTGACGCAGCCCAAATTTATGGCGAGCGCAGTTTCGATAATTATTCACAAATCCGCTCCGTTGCCGAACAAATTCGCGATGCGCTCTGCATTGATTTAGACCCAAAACAGAAATGTGTTTTCCTCGTCCCGCCGCAAGGCCCGTTTAAGGCCGTCAATCACGGGTCTGCGGCCTATTCCGTATCGGGCAAAGGTTTCCTCCCGCTCGAGCCCATAAGTTTTGGCCTTGCAGTAAAAGTGTCAACAGACGGCGATTTTATGCGCCTTGTTTTGACCTGTCGAAAAGAAGGCGAGCGTATGTTTATCCAAGTCGAAGACGGCGATACACACACCCTTATCCTCCCTTCAGACGATAAGAGTATTAAAGTTCTGCTCGATGCGCTTTATAATTATGTGTTCGAATGGTTCACAGGCCGCGTCAACCAATATGACAATGGCTCTTACGGCTCTAATGATATAGGCTTTGATATTGTTCGCGTGAAGGCTTAATACCGACCGAACTTTATTCCAATAAACGCTTTAAAAAGCTGATTAGGACCGCATTATGGCTGCAGACGTCGCCCATCACGTTGTAAACCTCCTCCCGTTTAAAATTGCTTTGATCGGGACATTAGGTATAGGCGCCCAATGGCTTGCATGGCGTTTGCAACGTCCTGCCATTGTCCTTATGGCCATTGCTGGACTTTTATTTGGCCCGTTCATTGGCTGGCTCTTAACACTCGGCGCGCCTGCCACCGTGCAGCATGTTTTGGAAACCTTCAGGCTCGACCCCGTTAAAGATTTCGGAGACGTTTACCGCCCCATGATCGGGATTGCCGTGGCGATTATCCTGTTCGAAGGCGGTATGACGCTGCGGTTTAAAGATCTGGGCGACGCCTCGCGCGCCGTAGGCCGTATGGTGTTTATCGCCGCCCCGATTGCGTGGGCGCTCGGCGCAGCGGCCGCCCATTACATTGTCGGCGTACAATGGGACCTCGCGGTTATGATTGGCGGGCTGTTTGTTGTGACAGGCCCAACCGTTATTATGCCACTATTGCGACAAGCCCATTTGAAATCCCGTCCAGCCAATGTGTTGAAATGGGAAGGGATCGTCAACGATCCGCTCGGCGCATTGTTTGCGGTTGGCGGGTATGAATTTATCCGCTTTAGCATGACCGAAGCCTCTATGGTCTTTGTCTTTGCTAAGCTCGCTTTTGCCGCAATACTCGGAGGCCTCGTCGGGGTCGCGTCAGGTTGGGGCCTCGCATGGGCGTTCCGTCGGGGGTATATTCCTGAATACCTTAAAGCGCCTGTCGTTCTGGCGTGGGTCTTGTTGATCTATGTTCTGGCTAATACTTTGGCCGAAGAAACAGGCCTCCTCGCAGTGACAGCCCTTGGCATGACGATGGCGAATACAAAATTCGCCTCTATGGTCGAAATGCGCCGCTTTAAAGAAAACATTGCGATCATCCTTGTCTCAGGTGTCTTTGTTATCCTCACAGCCACGCTAGAACCTGCGATCCTCAAAGCCTTCTTTACCGATTGGCGCGTGATTGCGTTCGTTCTGACGATGATGATTATCGTCCGTCCTGTGGCGGTTATGCTCTCGACATTATGGTCGGGTTTGACATGGCGCGAAAGCTTACTCGTCTCCATCATCGCCCCGCGCGGTGTGGTCGCCGTGGCGGTTGCGGGTCTATTCGCCGCTGAACTCCAAGCTATTGGTCGTCCAGACGGCGAGATTTTTATTCCGCTCGCCTTTGCGCTTGTGTTCTCAACGGTTCTCTTTGCAGGCTTTTTTATTACGCCCATTGCCAAAGCGCTTGGCTTGAATGCAGGCAGCGGAAACGGCGTCTTGATCGTGGGCGCAAACCCTTGGTCACTCGGGCTTGCGAAAGCATTGAAAGAAATGGACATTGGCGTCTTAGTCGCAGATACAAATTGGCGTCGCCTACGCGGTGCGCGTCTTGAAGGTCACGCGACATTTTACGGCGAAGTCCTGTCTGAAAATGCGGATTACCGCCTCGATCACACGGCCTTTAACCATCTAATCGCAGCCACGCCAAATGATGCCTATAACGCACTTGTTTGCGTAGAATTTGCGCCAGAGCTTGGCCGTCACCGTGTCTTCCAGGTCGCAGGTCAAGAAAAAGACGATCTTGATACTGACGGGATTGCCTTTACCTCGCGCGGTCGGACCTTGTCATCCAGAGCGCGCAGCTTTGATACGCTCACACGCGATTGGTGGGGCGGCTGGCGTTTCCGCACAACGAACCTTTCCACCACATACGGTTTGAAAGACCTTTATGATGATCGCGGCGAGAATTTGGATATTATCTTGGCCAAACGTGCAGACGGGACGCTCGACTTTATTCAACCGGGGCAACAAGCCCGTGCAGAAGGCGCACAAGTGCTAAGCTTTTGCCCTGCCACAGACCGCGACGAATTCCGTGGCCAAGGGGCGCGCACAGAAGGCCTTGCTGGGCCTGCCAACCCGCTCCCGCAATAGGTTTAAGACATTTAAAACGATTGAGGCCTCAGTTTGGGGCCTCTTTTTTTTTGGAGTTTTTTTGTCAGTGGTTAATACAAAATTCACCCTCGCTTAATGCTATATACGCTAGATAAGGTCTGATTAACCTTAAAGGCCGGCCATGTCAGACCCACATGCCCCAGAACATCCGAAGGCAAGCGACAGCTCTGCGGATGAAATCCTTCGCCCTATTCATGTCAAAGAGACAGGGCGTAAAGGGCTACGCCGTGAAAAAACGTCCTCTTTAACCTCCTCCGCCAAACCCGCCTCAAAGTCACAGGCAAACTCTCAGAAGACGGACGGGATAACAAACGCCGCATTTGGAAAGCTTTCAAAACTTATAAAGCCGCTCAAAGTCATAGCGACAGCAGGCCTCCTCATAGGGGTTTGGGGCGGGGCCGCAGTCTTATGCGTGGCCTCCGTATGGTCACAAGACCTCCCCAAGGTCGATAGTCTTTGGACACCTAACCGACCCGTCAGCATTCAAATTGTTGACAGATTAGGGCGCGACCTCACGATCAGAGGCGCAGATGCAGGCGCGCCTGTGGACGTCGAACAATTGCCCGCCCATGTAAAACAAGCTGTCTTGTCGACGGAAGATAGACGATTTTACAAACATGTCGGTGTCGACCCTCTCGGTCTGATCCGGGCTTTCTTTGTAAACCTTCGTGCGGGACGCGTCGTGCAAGGCGGTTCAACCTTAACGCAACAACTGTCAAAAAATGTGTTTTTGTCCCCCGATAAAACCCTCAAGCGCAAGGGCCAGGAAATGATGCTTAGCCTTTGGCTCGAACATAAATTCACGAAAACAGAGATTTTAAACCTTTATGTTAACCGCGTATATTTCGGGAACGGAACATGGGGATTGCGGGCCGCAAGCGAAAGCTATTTTGAAAAAGACCCAAAAGACCTAACTTTAACAGAAGCCGCCCTTTTGGCTGGCGTTCTGAAAGCACCGTCGCGTTATAACCCTTTGGCGCATTCCGAGCGTGCCGCAAAACGCACAGCCCGCGTTCTCGAAGGTATGGCCCAACACGGGGTCATTACTAGGGAACAGCAATATGCGGCCTTAATCGCGCCTGTTGAAATTAAACGACGGATTTCTGAAGACTCGACAAATTATTTCGTAGATTGGATTTGGGAAACGATCGACACAGTGACGGGCGGCTTGCAGGCCGATATTGTCGTTCAAACAACGCTTGACCGCGACACACAAATTGCCGCCCACACCGCGCTGACGACATCTCTTGATCCTGAAAAGAATGCGACCCAAGGCGCAGTTTTAACACTCGACGGAACAGGCGCTGTACGCGCCATGGTTGGGGGGCGTTCTTATCCTGAAAGTCAGTTTAACCGCGCGGCTCAAGCGCTCCGTCAACCTGGATCAGCGTTTAAACCATTTGTTTATCAAACGGCCTTTGAGCATGGCTACACGCCGTGGGAGATGACCCAAGATGTTGCGATACAAATTGGCGACTGGGCCCCGCAAAATTTTACACAAAAATTCCTAGGCCCGCTGACTATTCAAGATGCATTTAAACGATCTGTGAATACGGTTGCGGTTACACTGCAAGAGCAAGTGGGACGGGATAATGTTGTACGGACAGGCGAGAGAATGGGCCTCACCGACTTGAAGCCGCTTCGCAGTTTAGCGCTTGGGGCGCAAGCAACGACGCCCCTAAAACTCACGGCGGCCTACTTACCCTTTGCCAATTGGGGGCATACTACCGCGCCATACGGCGTGTTATCGATTTCCACAGCTGACGGGCAAGTAATTTATAATCATCAAACAGAGACGCCAAACCGTGTGCTCGATTCGCTTGTGCTCGGTCATATGAACCAAGTGCTTTTTAACGCGGTTGAAAACGGTACAGGAAAACAGGCCAGAATTGCGGGCCGCGAGATCGGCGGAAAAACGGGCACAACGAATGATTTTCGTGATGCGTGGTTTATTGGGTTTGCGCCTGACCTTGTGACGTCTGTTTGGATTGGGTCAGATGATAATAGTCCGATGAACCGTGTCACAGGCGGATCAATTCCTGCACGTATATTTAAGGCGACAATGGAAACAGCCCTCATCGGGCATGACTTTGTCCCTCTGCCTGTATCAAAACGCCCAATGATTTCAGACATTCCAAAAGATCGCCGACCGCAAACTTTAGATAGCCTGCTTAAGGATATTGAGGACAGCCTCCCCTAAGAACTAGCCGCGCTTAAAAAGCGTTTAATAGTCCGCGCCGACAGCGTGCAAAAGCGGGCCATTGGTTTTAAGCCAACGTTTCGCGGCGTTCATATCTGGATAAAGATCCTCGCAGACAGACCAGAAATTTGCGGAATGATCGGCGTGAACAAGATGCGCGCATTCATGAGCAACCACATATTCCAAAACATGTTCAGGGGCCGATATCAAACGCCAAGAATAAGAAATATGGCCTTCGCCTTTGCGTGTAATACAAGAGCCCCAACGCGAGCTCGTATCCCGAATAGACACTTTGCCAATTCGCTTACCAAGCTTATCTGCGTAATGAAGGGTAACCGTTTCCAGTTCTTCGCGGGCCTCGCGTATAAGAAACCGTCGCACGCGCCCTGAAAAACTTTCCGTATCCATTGAGGGCACATGTATGACTTTGCGGTCGGGATAAATCGTAGGTCGGCCCCGCCCTTTTGGATTCAGCAATTGATAAAGCTCCCCGCGCAGTAAAATGCTTGCGCCAGGAATAAAGGGTTGGGCTTCGGGCAAAGTCTCAAGCTGGACATTGATCCAGTCCCTTTGTTCCCCCACAAATTTTCGAGCTTTCGTGATAGAACGTTGCCCCGGCACAATCACGGTCACTTCACGGTCGGAGGCTTTCACGCGAAGGGATATGCGTTTGGCGCGCTGTGAGATTTTGTAAACGATACGGGGGTCCGCCTCGTCGCGAAACTGTAGTTTTTCTTTTGCAGCGACGGGAGACCTGCTAGGAGTCTTCTGCTTTTGAAATTTTTTAAGGAATCCAGACATGTTAAATTCGCGTGTACTCTCTTTATCTTTACTCATGACGACGGCATTAACTGTGGGGGCATGCTCGGATAAAAACAAGTCTGACATACAAAGTCCTATTGATTCCGTAAAAATTGCATCTCTTTCTAAACCCGGTTCGGTTGATTTCAAAGCGCTTTTGGCGGTCCCAAAACGAAAATCAGATGACGCTACGTCCGAATCCGTTTTGAAAGACTTAGGCTTATGGGAACAGAGTGACACGCTCAGCTGGGGCGCGCGGACAGGCAAGAACGGAACTTATACTTTTGTCGATCTCAAGCAGATAGGTCAAAGTGACGATGTCACCTTAACCCTTGATAAGCTAACCCTGACGGGTCTCCATAAGGTCGACGGTGCTGGAAACTTTGACCGTATGGATTTTGACGGTTTAAGCGTCGACCAGTCTGATGGTCAAGTTTCAATAAAAAGTGCCACAATTTCTCGTCCGTCTCCCGAGCTGGCGGCTGAGATTTTATCTATTCTAGGAGATTTCTCCAAGGTTGAAGATCTAAACGACCTGAACATAAACATAGAAGATGAAGACGGTTTTTCTTTAGGCGCGGCCTATTTGGAAGATTTTAAAATCACATCTCCTGAAAACCAAATTGCGCTTGCAGAGCTAAATTACGGCGAGCATGAAAAAACAGGAAAAGTCTCATTCGAAGCCAATACACTCCGTGTAAAGGGTATGGCAGAGAACGATATCCCGCTTTCAATATCTTTAGATAAAGCCCTCATCCACGGCCTAGAGCAAAACATGTCTGGCCCTACAAGTCCCGCAAAAGGGGATTGGGCAAGTAACCTGTCTGGGGGGAGTTTTGATCAGATGTTATTTGAAAACCTCGATTTCAACTTTGATACACTTTCACTTACCTCCAAAGGCCTACAAGCGGATTCAAAGACGAAAGGGGCCATTACGCAGATGTCTCAAGTCATGAAACCCGTGACAATTAAAGTCGGCGTCGACGCGAAAACACCTCAAATTTCAGCCTTAAGTGATACGCTCACGGGTCTTGGATATGACACGCTCGTGTTCAAAGGGCAGCAATCCACCGAGGTCAATAAAGAGACAGATACGACCCGCGTCTTTGATAGCTTTTTTGAACTCGAAGACGGGTTTACGCTTAACCTTGATTACGACATGTCGGGCGTGAATAAATTACAGGCCATGATGGAATCAGGCGCGGCAGACAGCGCGTCTGCGCAACAAGATGTTTTAAACGCCCTTAAAATCAATGCTGCGGCGATGTCGCTCACAGATAATTCTATAATGGACCGCGTTTTTAAATTAGTGGCCGAAAAACAAGGCATGTCTGAAGGCGTTATTAAAATGCAAGCCAAGAGCGTCCTCATGCTCGCAAGTTTGGGGGCACGGTCAAAAGAAGACGGGAAAGTGATCTCGAGTGTCGCGGGCGCAATTGGTGACTTTATTGATGACGGCGGAACGCTTGATATCGTTATGGATCCACAAGCTCCGCTCTCAATCGGCGCGATGCAGGGACTACAAAGCGGTCAAATGCCCCTCTCAGATTTGGGACTTACGGCGTCCGTTCGCAAACCTTAAGAAGAGAGCCACGCCTAAAATAATTGACGCTCGGGCAATAGACAGGACGCAATCGCGCGCCTAAACTTATTCAAACAAATGGGGGCGGGTCCATCATGGATATTGCTGACACAGCGGGATTATTTTCACTCTTGCCGCCGATTGCTGCAATTGGGCTTGCCTTGTGGTCCAGACAAGTCTTCTTGTCCCTGCTTGCGGGTCTCTGGCTTGGCTATATGTATCTGGCGGGCGGCAACCCGCTAAACGGAACCCTCGAGACGATCAACGCGCTTGTGAACGTATTCTCGGATGCGGGAAACACACGTATTATTATTTTCACGCTCGTCGTTGGCGCGCTCATCGCTTTGATACAAACCAATGGCGGCGTGCAAGGCTTTATCAATCGCTTGCTCGCATGGTTAGAGCGCACGCAAAAAGACCAAGACGCGAAAGGCGCCAATTCACAGTCACGCAAACGTGTTGAGCTTTTGGCGCTGGCGACAGGCCTTGTCATGTTTGTCGAGAGTAATATCTCTATCCTCACCGTGGGCACGCTCTATCGCCCCGTCTTTGATAAGCTACAAATCCCGCGCGAAAAACTCGCTTACATTACTGATAGTAGTTCCGCGCCGTCGTGCATCCTCATTCCGTTTAATGCGTGGGGCGCATTTATTACGGGCCTCTTGATTGTTCAGGGAATTGAAAACCCGTTTGGCGTCGTGCTGAGCTCCATTGCATTTAATTTCTATCCCATGCTTGTAATCGCCGTTTTAGTGTTTGTTATTATGTCGGGAAAAGATATTGGCGAAATGAAGACAGCCGAAATCCGCACGCGCGAAACAGGAAAGCTCTTGCGCGAAGGCGCAACCCCCATGATTGGCGGCGAAGTCTCAGAGATCCAAGCCAAAGACGGCCTGACCCCAAAGGCCCGCAATATGGTCTTGCCTATTGTGACAATGGTCGGCCTGATGCCCGTCTTCCTTATCCTAACAGGTTGGGCTGACGGCGGCGGGAGCGCGTTTAAGGCTCTGCAATCTGGGTCTGGGTCTAAGTCCGTCTTATATGCCACAAGCTTTGCGTGTCTTGTTGCGGTTATCTTAGGCAAGGCGTCAGGCAAGCTCGGTATACGTGAAATGTTTGATATCGCACTAAAGGGTATGTCTGGCATGGTGCCGCTTGCGATCTTAATGGTCTTGGCGTTTTCTATCGGGACTTTGTGTAAAGACCTCGGCACAGGTGTGTTTGTCGCTGAAACGGCCAAAGGCTTTATCAGTCCAGCCCTTGTCCCAGCGCTTATCTTTTTAACCTCCTGCTTTGTCGCGTTTAGTACGGGTACGAGCTGGGGTACATTCGCGATTATGATCGCCATTGCTGTGCCCCTTGCCCAAGGCATGGACACAAATGTCACGCTTGCCATTGCGGCGGCCCTTGGCGGCGGCGTCTTTGGCGACCATTGTTCACCGACGTCTGACACGTCGATCATCACCAGTATGGCAACAGGGAATGACCATATTGACCATATCCGAACGCAATTACCCTACGCGCTTATTTGCGGCGGGATTACGACGTTTATCTATCTTATATTAGGATTTGCAGGTGTTTAGAGCGGCCTTCATCATATTTGCACTCGTGAGTTCTGCATCGTGTGCGGATGCAAAACCGCCTGAAACTGCGGTTGTCAAAACTCAAACGGAAGACGTCAATAGTTTCACGGGCCTATGGGTTAATCAAAGAGGGTCAGGTGTAACTTTCACCGTAACAGACGGCATGCTCTCAGGCGTTTATCAAACGGCGTTAGGCGCGCCTAATAAGTCCAAAAAATTCCCACTCACGGGTTTTGTTGAAGGCGATCAGATTACGTTCACCGTCAATTTTAAAGGCTATGGCTCCCTCACATCGTGGACGGGCCAAATGACACGCGACGCGAAGGGCGATTATATTCGCACACTTTGGAACCTCACGCGCGACGTTGATAACGATAAAGAAGATGATGACCTTTGGAAATCCATCACCTCTGGCGCAAGTGATTTTCGGCGCGTTACGCCTTAGGCAGGTCGGTTCTTCGTCATATCTTGAGCGATAAAATACCCTACGATAAAACTAAGCGGCAGGGCCAAGATGGCTTTCGTTGTAAAAATCGGGGCAGCGATGACTAAGGCTGAAAACACGCCATGAATTATGTCTATCAACACACTTGCATCCGCATCTGCAAACCGCGCTATCAATTGATTTTTAAACGCCCAGCCAAACACTGGCAGTGGGATTATAAAAAGCGCGGTCAAAAGCCCCGCCACGCCGCCGCGACGTTTGTTTTCTTGTCGGTACGTTAAAGCCGTCCAAAAGATAAAAGCCGCAATGAGTGTGCCCACCGCAATGATAAGCTCTACTTGCAACATGTCTGACCAAAAATCATCCTGCCACCGTAATTTACGGTAGGATTGCAGACCGCCAAAAATTGGGGCAGATATGGTCATCATCAAAACGAATAAAAGGCGCCGCCCCTTCGGAGTTTGCAGCATCGTAGCCATCATCTTTTTTACGGACCAGTTTTTATTGAATTTTCTCATTATGCTTACCCACATTCACAAACAGAAGTGAGGCTAATCCGCCGATCGCATAGGGTATACCAAAAGAAAATATATTGCCAAAAAATCCGAATATAATTGGGATATATGCCAAGTTAAAAAGAATTGAAAAGACTATTTCTTTTGCAGATACGTCGTTTATATGCTTCAAATCACCCCACATATACGCCGCACCCACAAAAATACCCATAATAAAATGGGCTATAAAGGTTGTGAAGAAGGACTGAGATATCATATATCGCACAGTTCTATGATCTATTACCGCCCACGTAAGGACTGCGGATAGGCAGGCGCTTAATGGAACCGTGATAAAAAGAAAAACACTGACGTCTCCTGTGTTTATCGATGTGAAATGCGCCAAAAAGAAGCTGGTCAAAAGACATAAAGCCAACGCCACACCGCCGCTAATCAAACCATAGACCCACCTCACACGCCGTGGATATCTATCGCAATAACGTGCAACAGGCGACATATTTTAATCCGTCAGACCGTCCCAAAAGGTTTTGGCTTTGTCAAAAAAGTTCTTACTTTCTGGACTGGTTTCAACGCCACTAGCTCCGGCAAATTCTTCCAATAGTTCGCGTTGACGTTTTGTCAGCTTAGACGGTGTTTCAACGGATAATTCGACATACATATCTCCGCGCTGGCTGGAGCGTAAAACGCTCATACCTTTGCCGCGCAGGCGCATACGTTTGCCCGTTTGCGCCCCTTCAGGGATTTTTATTTTAGAGCGCCCGCCGTCAATGGTTGGGATTTCAATATCTCCGCCAAGGGCGGCAACCGTCATTGGGACTGGAGCGCGGCAATATAAATTTGGGCCTTCGCGTTCAAAAATCTCGTGTCCTTTGACAGAGACAAAGATGTAAAGATCACCCCTTTGTCCGCCGCCTGCACGCCTCGGGGCCGCGTCGCCTTGACCAGATAACCTTATACGTGTGCCGTCCTCGACGCCTGCGGGAATGTTCACATCAATTTCTGTTTGCACGCGTGTCTGGCCAGAACCGTCGCATTGACGACATGGGTTTGAGACATATTCGCCTTGGCCGCCACATGTTGAGCAAGCCCGTTCCATCGTGAAAAAACCTTGTTGTGTGCGGACGCGACCTTGGCCATTACAAGTCTGGCACGTTTCGACTTTAGCACCGGGTTCTGCGCCTATGCCTTCGCATCGTTCGCAGTCTTCTGAAATCGGAACGGTAATTTCAACGTCTTTACCAGCGAAACATTCATCCAGTGTGATATCCATTTCGTACCGGAGGTCAGACCCGCGCGAGACTTGCGCGCCGCGTCGACCCCCACCGCCGCCGCCAAACATATCAGAGAACCCGCCGCTTGCCGCGCCGCCGCCAAAGATTTGCGAGAAGATGTCGCCGAAGTCTTGGAAGCCCGCGCCGCCGCCGCCCATACCGCCTTGTTCAAACGCACGGTGACCCATGCGGTCATAGGCTGCGCGTTTTTGCTCATCAGACAAAATACCATAAGCCTCATTTAATTCCTTAAACCGCGCTTCGGCTTCGGGATCATCGGGATGGCGGTCAGGATGGCAATCCATCGCCTTTTTACGAAAAGCGGACTTCATCGTTTTTGCGTCTGCCGTTTTTGCAACACCTAAGATTTCGTAGTAATCACGTTTTGACATAGTCTAAATTCCTGCAACCGCTAAAATTCGATCGATTTGTCTTGGCCAAAGCAGCTTATCTGCATGCGCTTTGGCATTTATGGACATACGAGACCGCATATCCGTGTTTGTGACGAGTTTTTCAAGCGCTTCTGTAACATTTTCTAATTTTGTGGCATCCACAACAAAGGCTGTCTCGCCTTCAATTACGGCCTCAGGCGCGCCTCCCTGATCCCCTGAGATAGACGGCAGGCCGTGCAAAGCCGCCTCGACATATGTTATACCAAAGCCTTCGCATTGATCCCCGACCTTACGGCCGGGCTGTAGAAATATATCTGCGGACTTGAAAAGTGCAGATTTGCGACCCGCTTCGACACGTCCCGCAAAGACTATGCGGTCATGCGCAATATGCTCTGCCACAAGGTCATTAAGCCTGTCTTTGTCATCCCCTATTCCCGCAATCACAAGCTGACAATCATCACGGCTTGCAACAGCGCGTATCGCCATATCCACGCCTTTCCAGTCAATCAAGCGGCACAGCACAAGACAGCGCGTAAGGTTAGGGTTTGGCCATACGCCTTCTGCATAGTCTGTGTCACTTACACTTACAGCATGCGCAGGTTCAACAGGCGGATGAATGATATCGACCTTTAAGCCTTTAGGCAGAAAAGGTGTAGCGCGGGACTTAGTCTCATGAGAGACCGCAATCAGTGTGGTCGCTTTTTTTAAGGCCTTGGTGATACGCGCCTGTTTCGCATAGCCGCCATTATCATCCACGCGAGGATATTCATTCCCGTGGGCATAAACAATGACTGGAACGCTTAGGGTATCGGGCAAATGCTCAATACTCTTCCAACTATCGGCAAAAATCGGCGCAGGCATAGCGTGAACTCTACGCGCTAAAGCTCTCGCTTTGAGGCGTCGCCTTATGGGCTTAAGGCCAGAGAATCGTTTGATTGCATAAGGTGTATTGAGTGCGCGATCATAATCTAAACCAAAACTTCGGCCATCTGCAAAAACATGGACCGGCTGAGTTTTTTTAGTTGCGAAATGCGCAAATGCGCCCATCAAGTTCTCAATTCCGCCAGAGTGCGGCGGGAAGGCTTGTGAGGTGAGGTAGATCACTTTACGAAAATTAAGGTCTGTTTAGAAACAATTTCGGCCCTTTAATCAGATTAAAGGGCCGATAATTTCTTAGGACTTTTCGTCGTCAACGTCTTCAAATTCAGCGTCGACAATATCGTCGTCATCATCATCATCGTCCGTGTCCGCTTGCATTGGGCTCGTGTCTTCATCGCCTGCATTCGCGTAAATGGCTTCACCCATTTTCATGACAGCGGCCGTGAGGACTTGAACCTTATCCGTGATCTCAGCGGCGTTTTCAGAATTCTGCACTTCGCGAACTTCTTTAATTGCGGTTTCGATCGCCTCGCGTTCTTCTTCGCTAATTTTATCGCCGTGCTCTTTTAAGTCGCTTTCGGCTTTATGAGACAGGGCTTCGGCAGAGTTACGGGCTTCAGCCAACTCACGACGCGCTTTATCTTCGTCCGCATTCGCTTCCGCGTCTTGAACCATGGCGTCAATATCCGCGTCTGATAAACCACCAGAAGCTTGGATACGAATTTGCTGTTCCTTACCTGTTGCATTGTCTTTGGCCGATACATTCACGATACCATTGGCGTCAATATCAAATGTCACTTCGATTTGTGGCATGCCTCTCGGGGCTGGTGGAATACCCACCAGATCAAATTGACCGAGCAGTTTATTGTCTGCTGCCATTTCACGTTCGCCTTGCGAGACCCGAATGGTCACAGCCGATTGGTTATCTGCCGCCGTTGAATAGACCTGAGATTTTTTCGTTGGGATTGTCGTGTTACGGTCAATCATGCGGGTAAATACGCCGCCTTCTGTTTCGATACCAAGTGACAGAGGTGTCACGTCAAGCAAGAGAACGTCTTTAACATCGCCCTGTAAAACACCGGCTTGGATGGCCGCGCCCATAGCCACAACTTCGTCTGGGTTCACGCCTTTATGCGGCTCTTTACCAAAGAAATCTGTAACCGCTTTTTGAACAGCAGGCATACGCGTCATACCACCGACCAAGACAACATCATCAATATCCGATGCTTTTAGGCCTGAATCTGCGAGCGCTTTCTTACACGGCGCCATTGTGCGCTTGATCAAATCCGCAACAAGCCCTTCGAGCTTTGCGCGTGTCAGCTTCATGTTTAAATGTTTCGGGCCAGACGCGTCCGCTGTGATAAACGGCAAATTGACTTCGTAAGTCGCCGCAGAAGACAATTCTTTTTTAGCTTTTTCGGCTTCTTCGCGAAGACGCTGCAAAGCCAGCTTGTCTGATTTCAGATCAATACCTGTTTCTTTTTTGAATGTGTCGTTGAAATATTCAACAATGCGAATATCAAAATCTTCACCGCCGAGGAATGTGTCGCCATTTGTGGCTTTCACTTCAAAGACACCGTCGCCGATTTCAAGAACCGATACATCGAATGTACCACCGCCAAGGTCATAAACGACAATCGTTTTGCCTTCTTCTTTGTCCATGCCGTATGCTAGGGCCGCTGCGGTTGGTTCGTTGATAATGCGAAGGACTTCGAGGCCCGCAATTTTACCCGCGTCTTTTGTCGCTTGGCGTTGCGCATCGTTAAAGTATGCAGGAACCGTGATAACCGCTTGGGAGACTTCGGAGCCGAGGAAGTCTTCGGCCGTTTCTTTCATCTTTGTCAGGATCATCGCAGAGATTTCGCTTGGCGCGTAAACCTTATCTCGGCCTTGAACATAAGCATCGCCGCCTTTGCCTTTGACAATATCGTAAGGCACCATCTTGCTGTCTTTTTTGACAGTTGGGTCAGAGAACGGACGACCAATAAGGCGCTTAATCGCGTAGAATGTATTTTCTGGGTTTGTCACCGCTTGGCGTCGGGCTGTTTGACCGATCAGGCGCTCTCCGCCTTCTGTAAATGCGACAACAGACGGTGTTGTCCGCGCGCCTTCTGAGTTTTCAATAACGCGGGCTTTGCCGCCGTCCATGACAGCAACACATGAATTTGTGGTTCCGAGGTCGATCCCGATAACTTTTGACATTTTCTACTCCTTATATATGCGCCACTCCCCGTGGTCACAAAATCTTTAAATCGATAAGGTTTTCACCCTTAGTGCCCGATATGGGGGCCGCGACATGTTGTACAAGGGGAATAGAAAAAAAAATCATGGAATCCGCAGTATTTCAAGGGTCTGTGCAAACCCCGTTCTTGTACACGGAGTCAATATATGGTGTTTTGATTTATGAAAAAACTTGTCTTTCTTTTCATCGGACTTTCTCTCTTAGTTTTATTGTATGTTCAGTTTAAACCTGAAGCGACTCCTCCCTTGCCTATGTCCGACATGCCAAAGGGCGAAATTGAGTTTCAACCTTTGCACTTTGAGAGCCTTAAAGAACCCTCAATCGCGGTCACGTTTCTGCCTGGTCCGAACCAAACTCTGGACGTGGTCTATAGCTTTGCCACGCCTGTGCAGGGATTTAAATTTTCAACCAAAGAAGACGCCCCCAGAAAGACGTGGTGGACGACGTCTGATGCAGACGTCGTATTTACGCGTGTTTCAGGGTTTGATAAAGTTAAGTTCAAGGCCCCTAAATCGTCAATTCGATTCACACTTAATGTTCCAGATGATATCTTGAATAGAAACCCCGCCCCTATTCGGTTTTTTGACCATTGGGGCGCGGTCGTCTCGCCGCCTTATTTCCGTGTTCAAGTTATTGGTAAGACCTTCTCTGAAGAGTTCTCAACGGATTATCCATCGCGTCCGCGTCACCTTTTTCGCATGGCCTCGCCCTACCCTATTTTGCAAAATGAAAAAGCCGATGCCGTCCCTAAAGAGGCTATGACAGGAGATTTTCTCTACGAGACTCGACACAACCGTATCTTATCCACGACGAATTCTGATGTCATAGAAAATAAGGCGTACCGTATATTGATTGATCCCTCTTTTTCTAAACGCACTCAAGGCAATATTGAGACCACTACCGCTGAGGCGATCAATTATTTTCACGAGGCCTTTGGAGCGCCTCTCGCGCCTCATTTCACACTCTCCTACATGAAGGGCCCGTATTACGGTTCAAGTGGCTGGGTATCAGGTCGACATTCGATTATGCGCCTCCGCCTACGTCCAGCTTTAAACCGTGATTGGAATTCAACACGGGCCAGTTATGTAATTTTGCATGAAATAGCGCATCTCTACCAAGGTATTTACCCGACTAAACATTCAAACCTGTTTGTCGAAGGCGGCGCCACGGCTATGGCTTATATAGCGGCTTATGACTTAGGCCACATTAATGAGTATATATTTCGTTTGAAATTTGAAAATGCCCAAAATCGCTGTATTCGCGGGATGAAGAGGCATATTGCGGATGATCTTAAGTTTGAGGCGCTGCTGATTAAAGAAAAGCAATTACCTTATGATTGCGGCGCGACCTTGCTGGATCTCATACTGCGGGCTTATCCCGAATTATCTCTTTTTGATTTTTGGAAAAGCCTGTCAGGTTGGAGCCAATATGCCCAAAATAATACAAGTGATATTATAGCAAAGACGCTCATCTTAAACCATAAACCCAATACGCCCTTTTTGAATGAACTCGACGTGTTCCTCAAAAGCGCTCACCCAAACCCAGTTGAGTCCTTTGAAAAACTGGAAGCCTTGGCCGTACCTTTTGACCCGTCCAATTAATTTATATTCCCAATTAGTCGACAATCAATGAGGGATATTTTCTTCTATATTCTCACTTCCATCTGCTAAAGGATGGAAATGATTGCCAATGAACCTCTACCTCGCCCCAAAGGCTTTGCCCATCATCCGCTGTATTTTGACGCCCTAGAACAAGACGCGTTAATCGAAGCCGTGCGATTGGGCGTCCAAACGGCCCCGTTTTTTCAACCGACTATGCCGCGCACGGGCGCGCCACTCTCCGTTGTTATGTCAAATTTTGGATCTTTGGGGTGGGTGACAGATAAACAGGGCGGATATCGATATCAACCCCACCACCCGAAGACGGGGTCTGCTTGGCCTGCCTTGCCACAATCCCTCTTAGATCTTTGGCACGACGTTACCGACTACCCCGCTCTGCCCGAAGCCTGCCTTATTAATTGGTACCGCGAAGGGTCTAAGATGGGGCTGCATATTGATAATGACGAACACGACTTGCGTGCGCCTGTTGTGTCTGTGTCCCTTGGGGATCCCGCATTTTTTCGTTTGGGCGGGCCAAAACGCGGCGGCAAGACACACGGGATAAAATTATTTTCAGGGGATGTGGTGGTCCTCGCAGACGACGCACGCCTGTGCTATCACGGCGTTTCGAAAGTTTTTTACGGCGAGAGTGCCCTTGTGCCCAAAGGCGGACGTATTAATCTGACGATGCGTCGGGTCAATGCGGTCCATTTATAACCTATTTGGAGTATCTTTATGAGCCCTACCCTTCCCGACCTTGTTGGACTATTTGGTGTTGCCCTAATTCTTCTTGCCTATGGCCTTCTACAGCTCGAGCGTATTGATCCCAAATCTGTTCGGTATTCTGCTTTTAACTTTATTGGTGCGCTTTTGATCCTTATCTCGCTGGTTTATAATTTTAATCTGGCCTCATTTATTATCGAAATTGCATGGTTGGTGATTAGTCTATTTGGTCTTTTCAGGGCTTTTAAATTACGTCAATCTCTGTAAGAGGCTCTTATATAAGGGCCGTCTAAAGGCTTTAGGGAGGGACTTTTCTATGACTAATATTTTTACGCCACTGACACTGCCAAACGGACAGATCGTCATTAACCGTTTATGCAAAGCCGCTATGGAAGAGAACATGGCCGAAGCGGGGCAGTTACCCGGCACGGCTTTGTTTAATCTTTATAAAGCTTGGGCAGACGGCGGCGCTGGTCTTATCTTGACGGGCAATGTCATGATTGACCCCACCGCTATGACGGGACCGGGCGGCGTAGTCCTCGAGCACGGTATGTTTGCGGACGCTGCGGTTGAAAAACGCTTTCGGGAATGGTCGACAATTTCTAAATCGGGCGGCGGTAAAATCTATATGCAAATCAGCCATCCGGGACGGCAAGTCTATGCCAGCCAAGGCACGGAACCTGTATCTGCCTCGGCGACAAAAGTCACACTGCCTGGCCCTGCGGAGAATATGTTTACGGAATCCCGCGCCCTTACAGGCGATGAAGTCTTAGGGCTTATCAAACGTTTTTCTGACACGGCAGCTCTGGCGGAACGCTCTGGATTTGACGGTGTTGAAATCCACGCAGCGCACGGATATTTGGTGGCGCAATTCCTCTCACCTTTGACGAACCTACGCGAAGACAAATGGGGTGGCTCGCTTGAGAACCGCGCCCGTTTCTTACTTGAAATCGTGCGCGCTATTCGGGAACGCGTAGAGCCAAGCTTCGGCGTTTCGATTAAGTTAAACTCTGCTGACTTCCAAAAAGGCGGATTTGAGCTTGCGGATGCCAAACAAGTTGTAGAATGGCTCGGCCTCTTGGATGTTGATTTTGTCGAACTCTCAGGGGGTAGCTACGAGTCGGCGGCCATGATGGGGATGTCTGATGATACACGCGCGCAATCGACTCAAGACCGCGAAATGTATTTTGTCGACTTTGCCAAAGATATTCTCGCGAGTGCCAATATGCCCATCATGGTCACAGGCGGCGTGACGAAAATGGAGTCGGCGGATTACGCTTTAAGTCAAGGCGTTTCGATTGTGGGTATTGCGCGCGCGTTTGGGTTCAATCCAAATCTTGCGAAGGATTGGCAAGCCGGCAAGAACACGCATGTCAAAATCACAACAGCAAGTTGGAAAAATAAGGCGCTTTTTGGCCTCGCGAATATGGCGCTCACCAAAGAGCAATTATACCGCCTGGGCGACGGCCTTGATATTAAGTCTAAGCAGAATGCGCTGTTTGCAACCATCAGACAACAATTGCGAACGATGTCCCAAACCAAACGCTATCAGGCTTGGCTCAAGCAACGCGGTCTTTTCTAGTTCCGCGTGACGCTTGCCTATTTTTGTTTTGATGCCATAGTTTCTAAAAAGTAATATTTAGGGGGATTTATGGGACGGTTTTTACTTAAAGGCGCTATTGGACTTATCAGCTTGATCGTCATTGCGGGACTTTACTTGTCCTTCTGGCCCGTCTCGATTGATCCCGTTAAATGGCAAGCGCCTAAAGACCCTGGTTACACAGGGGACTTTGCGCCAAATACAGACTTAGCCAATCTGGAACGCCTGTCTATTGGCGAGACTTATGGCCCCGAGGATATGGATGCTTATCAAGGCGCGGACGGGCTTTTGATTTATGCATCAGGCCATCAAGGCGAGATTATAGAGATTAATCCGCGTGAGAATACCCACACAGTGATCGCCAATACGGGCGGTGTTCCGCTTGGTGTCGAGTTTGGCGATGACGGTATGCTATATGTAGCTGACGCGCATAAAGGTCTGCTCTCTGTGACGCGCGACGGAAAAGTCACTGTCTTGACAGATCGCGTGAACGGCACGCCGATTAACTATGCAGACGATTTGGATATTGGCCCAGACGGTGTGATTTATTTCTCGGACGCGTCTACAAAATTTGGGGCCAAGGCAAATAAAAGCACGCTAAGTGCGAGCCTTCTTGAGATTATGGAACATCGCGGCACGGGGCGAGTTCTCGCTTATGATCCTGCAAGCAAAGAAACCTCAGTTATTAAAGAGGGCATGGTTTTTCCAAATGGTGTCGTGATGGGGCCGGATGACGAAAAAGGCCATCAAACCATTTTGGTCAATGAAACGGGCGAATATCGTGTCCACAGAATTTGGGTCACAGGCCCCGCACTTGGGAGTAGCGAGATTATCATTGGCAATCTTCCGGGCTTTCCAGACAATATCAATCCGGGCCCTGACGGAACTTACCTTTTGGGCCTGATTAGTCAGCGCTCCAAATGGCTAGATGACAATTCTATGAATCCCAAAATGCGGGCCCTTTCCATGCGCTTGCCAGCCTCTATGCGTCCGACCTCTGTCAGCTATGGCTTAATTGTACAAATTGACGGGTCAGGGAAGGTGCTAAAAACATGGCAAGACCCTACTGGGGATTATCCGAATGCCACGGGGGCCATCATTGCGGATGACGGATATATGTATGTCAGCAGCCTATCAGCGCCTGACCTCGCCCGCATGAAACTCACCAACGATTAAAGGAGACTCTTATGAAACGCCTACTTACAATTATACTGGCTATACTTAGTCTTATCCCACTTTATTTTGCCATTCTGGGTCTTTGGGGCGGCGCGAGCTTTGCCAATGAAGGCGCGCCTGTAACAAACGTCTTAGACAATCAGTACCGCTATCTGTCGGCCTATTATCTGTCTTTGTTTTTTCTAATCTGGTGGATTTTGCAAGATCTTGAAAATCGCGGCACTGTCTTGCGGATTCTTATACTTGCGATTTTTCTCGGTGGTCTCGCACGCGCCTATTCTTATGTCACTGTCGGGCCTGCCTCCCTAAAGGAAACAGGCGGTATGATCTTGGAACTTGGCGCGCCCGCTCTCGCATGGATGCAATCGCGCTTGAAAAAGATCTAGTTTATAAACGCGCTTTGATCGCGTTCTTTTCTTTAGGACACGAGACGGAGTTGAAACGGCTCAGGCGTATGCGCAACAGGCGGCGGGGCCATTTTTGTACCTGCGGCAGGTTTACGCCAACGGAAAATAAGCTCAAGCGTACTGCCTTCAGGGCAGTACCATTGCTTTACGGACGGGTCCCATCGACCGCCAAGGCGTTTGACAAGGTCACGGTCTTTATATCCGACATTCAAGTATTTTTTTGTCATAGGGTATCTCCAACTTGAATTGGAACATAACAAGAACAAAAGAACGTTACAAGAACAAAATGTTCTATTTCAGGAAATTTTTAGTTAATTTTTGGAACTTATTCGCATGTAACTCGTTGATTGAGTACATAAACAAAGGAGTTCACTATGACGTATTTGAAGACACTTTCAATTTTAGCCGTATCGACACTCGGTTTATCTGCTGTTTCCGCAGGTGCGAGCGAGATGCCCGACGCACAAGTAAACACACAAGCTATGAATGAGGCTACGAGCACTCTTGAGACCACGTTGGACGCGCAAGACACGCTCATGCGTGTCACCGATAATGAAGGTAGAGTGTTTTACAATCACGTCGTCGCAATTGATGACCTGCCAGAGACAGACCTCAATATCGAAGTCGAGGACACATATACTTTTGAGTATAATGGCCGCACATATACAAATGTAATTGTCGCCCCGTCATAAGGGCTGGCTCTAGACGCGATAAACGCGCACTCACACATGAAAAGGCCCGCACAAATGTGCGGGCCTTTTTTATTGCAATAGAGGTGTCAGTTTACCGGCGCATCATACTGCCGAGCAAACCACGAATAAGTTTGCGACCTTGACGACGTGCGATCAAACGGGCTTCGCGTTTAATTTCGCGTGAAAAAGCCGATTGCTTTTTACGACCTGTCGACCGACGTGCCGCAGGCTTTTTAGCCGCCTTAGCTTCCGCTTTTTCTTTTGCAGCTTGGATTTCTGCCGCTTCTTCTGCGGCCTCTTCAGCCGCTTCCTCTTTGGCCATAACGGCCTTTTTAGCATTGAGCATTTCGTAAGCACTTTCGCCCTCTATGCGCTCCTCATAAACACCTGCCAGCGGACTGGCTTTGATGACGGCTTTACGCTCAGATTCGGTTGCAGGGCCAAGGCGAGATGCGGGTGGACGCACGAGTGTTCGCCCCACGACTTGTGGACGCCCTTTGGCATCCATCACAGACACTAAAGCCTCGCCGACACCAAGCTCTGAAATGGCGTCTTCGGTCTTAAAATTTGGATTGGGACGGAAGGCATCCGCAGAGGCCCGTATCGCTTTTTGATCTTTGGGCGTGTAGCCTCGAAGTGCATGTTGAATACGGTTTCCGATTTGTCCTAAAACATCGTCTGGAATATCGGCAGGGTTTTGCGTTACAAACCAGAGTGACACACCTTTAGATCGGATCAAACGCGCAACTTGTGTGATCTTTTCCACGAGGGCTTTCGGTGCTTCGTCAAACAATAAATGCGCTTCGTCAAAAAAGAACGCCATAACGGGCTTATCTGGATCGCCGACCTCTGGCAGTTCTTCAAATAATTCGCTCATGAGCCAAAGCAGGAAAGTCGAATACAAACGCGGCGTATTGATTAAATCATCTGCGGCAAGAATGTTTACAAACCCCAAACCCTCATCGTTTACCCGCATCAGGTCTTCGAGCTTCAAGGCAGGCTCACCGAAAAATTCTTCTGCACCTTCGCGTTCGAGCACAAGCAGGTTACGGATAATAGCCCCGACAGAGGAACTGGCAATATTGCCGTAATCCATTGTGAGCTCTTGACGATGTTCACTGACATAATTGAGCGTGGATTTAAGATCCTTCATATCCACGAGCGGCCAGTCATTATTTTCGGCCACGTCAAAGGCGATATTCATAATGCCTTCTTGTGCGTCCGTCAGGCCCATGAGGCGCGAGAGGAGCATCGGCCCCATTTCCTCTATAGTTGCACGAATGGGATGGCCTTTCTTACCAAGCAAGTCCCAAAACATGGTCGGGAGGGCGGAATATTCATAATCTGTCAGGCCAATTTTTTCAGCCCGCGACATAAGCTTGTCATGCAATTTATGCGCTTTGGTTCCAGATTGCGAAATCCCCGAGAGGTCGCCTTTTACATCAGCGGCAAAAACAGGCACGCCAGCTTTGGCAAACCCTTCGGATAGAATTTGAAGCGTTACAGTTTTACCTGTACCCGTTGCCCCCGCAACGAGGCCATGGCGGTTTGCGCGGTTGAGTAAAAGCTCTTGCGTGACACCGTCACTGTCTTTTCCTATAAATATCGTGCTCATTATAACTCCCCAAAAACGGCAATATCCCTGCAAGTCGCAGGCTCTCATCACAGGTGTTAAAGCCAAGCCAAGGGATTGGCAATGTGAAGCCCGAATTGATTACATATAAAGACACTGTCCATCATGTAGCCCCCGCGCCCGTTTTGCGCCCCGTGCCCGTTTTTGTCTCCGCTATTATTTAGTCGCCGCTTGGCAGGGCACATGTATCGCGTTACAGACAAGTCATGGACAGTACTATTCGCACAAGCCTTCTTTTCCTTGCCTTTGTGGCGCTGACATGGAGCCTACATCAAACCGCTGATATTCTGGCGCCGTTTGCTTTGGCCGTTTTTGTTTGGTTGATTATTGATGCCTTTGCAGGATGGCTAGACCGCCTCTCGCCAAAAATTCCATATTGGTTTGCGCTCTCAATAGCTTTGTTAACTGTCATAGCGGGGATTGTCGGGATTATTCTGATTATCGCTGACACCGCTCAAGACATTGCTCGCGAAGCCCCGAAATACCAAGAGCGCCTGAATGAAATTTTTGAGTGGGTCAAAACTGTTTTACGCCAACCCGATCTAGAAATTAGCAAGCTAACGCAAGGCGTCGACGTCCGTAAATTCTTGTCTGGCTTTGCAGCGTCTATTCAAGGCGTGCTGTCTGAATTTAGTTTGATTGCCCTTTATGTAGTGTTTTTGTTTGTGGCCCAATCTGGATTTTCTAAAAAAATGGATGATTTGTTCCCGGATGAGATTAAGCGCAAACAGGCGGCTCAAGTCGGCGCGCGTATTCGCACATCTGTTGAAAAATATGTTGGCGTGCAAACCGTTATCTCGCTGATGCAAACGGTTATCAGCTACATCGCTATGACGGCTCTGGGCTTGGACAATGCGCTCTTTTGGGCGCTCGTGATTTTTATCCTAAACTATATTCCGATTGTCGGCGGTTTAGCGGCGGTGGCTTTGCCTGTTCTGTTCGCTATGGTGCAATTTGAAAGCCCGACGCCAATCATCATTTTGGCGACCGCTTTGTTCGGCGCGCAATTTATCATTGGCAATACGATTCAGCCTAAAATGATGGGCGATAGCATGAACCTTTCAGCCCTCGTTGTTGTGCTTTCGCTCACGCTCTGGAGCGCGTTATGGGGCGGGGTCGGAGCGTTTCTGTCTGCGCCGCTGACTGTGATTATTATGATTATTATGGCGCAGTTTAAAACCACACGCTGGATGGCGGTTCTGCTCTCTGCTGATGGGCATCCCGATATGGACGGAGACGGCATAGCTGACGCCAAGCAAAGCACGCCGTCTATGTAGGCACTCGGGCAGATCTGTACTGCGTTATTTTTTCGCTTTTGCCTGCCTTCAATCACATCTCCTGTTCATGCAGCTTGGGTAAGACTAGCTAGGATATAATTCACTTAGAATACAATAAAGCCAGATAGGATGACCGACATGTTTCACATTGCAAAAATTGCGTTCACAGTCAGTTTAACCGCAAGCCTCCTCGCAGCCTGTGGCGGCGGATCCTCCTCGGCTACGCCTGCCCAGACCACGCCTCCAGTAACAGGCGGCGGAGACGGTACGACAGGTGAACCTATTCGCCGCTCCAATATAGAATTTAAACAAGCGGCCACTGAATCGGGCGACTTGCCCTTGCGCCTGGACATATATCAACCCTCAGACAGGTGCGACGCCAACCGTCCAACGGTTTTATATGTACACGGCGGAAGTTTCACGAGCGGTGATAAGTCTTCGGTTTTCATCACGGCCCTTGCCAATGCAACAAATGATAAGGGCTTTAATTTCGTATCTATAAATTACCGTTTGGCGGGAAACGAAGCCGTTTTATCAGACCCTTACAAACCCATATTTGACCGTTTTGTTGTCGAGGCCGAAGGGTCAGGCACAAGTTCCGTTATTATCAATGCAGCCGTTGCGGCGACAGAAGACACGGTGTCTGCCCTAAACTGGATGCAGACAAATGCGGACACATATTGTTTGGACATGAGCCGCCTTGCCTATTGGGGCGGATCAGCGGGATCTTATACAGTTTTGCAAGTCGCTTACGGCCTCAATCAATATAATATCGCGCGGCCAGAGCCGGACGTTGTGATCAATTATTGGGGGGATTTGTTCCTCGACACCGACCTTGAATTCAGGGAAGCGCCGTTCCTGACCGTTCACGGCGACGCGGACACAGTTGTTGACTATCTTCATGCGGTAGACCTCGCAGAACGTGCAGACGAAGTCGGTGTGCCGTATTCATTCTATACAGGGGTCGGCGATGGTCACGGGGTCAATCCCCTTAAACAAGTCAACGGCGTCACACTGCTTGATTTGACTGTGAACTTTATCGACGCACATATCGTAGGTGGCACACCGCTCTACGAAACCGCCGACGCGCCTTAATTTGAAGGCCTCCCATTGAGAAACGTTTGCGAAAACTACGCGCTATTCCATCAGTAATATGTCTTCGTCAGGCCAGACAGACCAGACCTTATCAATACGCCAGAGCGTTTGATTTGAGCTTGAAAATCTGCGGTGAGTTCTTGTCCGTTTAGAAATTTAATAAAGACCTTGCCCGTATCTTGATCGCTCTCCCAATACTCAACGAAGTCAGTCGGGATAAGGCGCGCGGCGCGGTGTCTATAGCTACAGATATTTCAATTTTAGGGAAAGCCTGTAAAAACAAACGGCAAGGCGAAGGCAGTGCAAGGTCGTTTAAAACGGTCACTTTTCTGTCCCTCGCAGTTTAATCTTCAGAGGCCTAAACCGCAGCGGCCGCTCTACGGAATGGTTTGGCTGGACTGCCTCACACCTATGTGATGCATTTGTTTATATCCTGATATTCTTTTAGAGCTATAAGCAAGACATGTTCAAACCTTATATCATTTCCGTATCCTGTCTTGTACTCGCTCAAACGGCTTTTATGGGACACGCATCAGCCCAAACCACGCAGCATGATATTTTTGAATCCAAGGCGCAATCGGTGCAGACCGCCAGTCTAACGCCCGACATTGTCGTCGAATTGTTTACATCTCAAGGCTGTTCCTCTTGTCCTGCGGCAAATAAATTTACGTCTAAACTTTCTAGCGATCCTGAGAAACTCATCCTGACTTATGGTGTGACCTATTGGGATTATTTGGGTTGGAAAGATACGTTTGGCCGCCCTGAATTCACAGACCGTCAACGTGCCTATGGCCGCGCCTTGCATATTGGGAACGTTTATACGCCGCAAATGGTTTTGAACGGCTCGGCCCATAGCCCGCGCTATTCGCGCAAGGACGTCGAGACCATGGAGTTGCCTCCGCTCCGCCCAATAGTGGAATTGGTCAATAGCGCCTCAGGCCTGATTGTTAAATTACCCAAAGACGTGTCGCTTGCTGACACTGAAGTCACCCTCATCACCTATGTCCCAGGAGAACAGGATGTGGATGTGCGCAAAGGCGAAAACCGAGGTCGTACACTGCGCGTTGCAAATGTTGTGACCCAAGTCAAAACCTTGAAGGCACAAAATCAATACGTAATAAACTCCGCTATTCGTCCCGAGAGTGGATATGCCTATGCGGCCCTTATTCAAGATCGGCAGACAGGCAAGATCGTGACAGCCACGCGGTATTTAAATGAGTAAGCCTTTTAACTTGATACGGTCTGTGCGCGGTGAAAAAGAAACTCTTCGGGAAGTCGGGTGAACCTGTTTGGTTTTAAACGGATGAAACGTTAACTGAGACAAGTATAATTCAAGGGGGGGAGGGATGATACTTAGCCCCAGTCAACATCCCTCTTATGCTCTGCCTTCGCGGTCAAAGCAGGGCCGAAATGTGGCAGACATAAGGCAAAGAATTACAATACTGTCAGGATAAGCCTTCGCGTTAATCTTTGCCTCCGTTTTCAAACAGGGCTTGTTAAAAAAACCTTCCGCGTTACTATTGCGCTATGAGTTCAAAAATTATACCGCTCCACTCGACATCTGACGCGCGTAGCTCTAATACGTCGACCGCCAAAGCGCCGTCTCAAGTGGCGTTTGAGCGCAAGGAGCTTAACAAGATACTTTCAGTTTACGGTCAAATGGTCAGCCAAGGCGAATGGAAAGATTACGCCATGGATTTCCTAAAGGATAAAGCCGTGTTCTCAATCTATCGACGCGCCACTGAGCACCCGCTCTACCGTATTGAAAAAATTCCTGCCCTTCGCAATAAGCAAGGCCAGTTTTGTGTGATTGCCCCAGGGGGCCTCATCTTAAAGCGCGGTCATGATCTTGATGCCGTTCTGCGCGTATTTGATAAACTAAGATTTAAAGTCACTTAGAGAAATCTGCTTAATAAAAAACCCCGCCACAAGGACGGGGTTTTTCTTTGTTCTGAACTTGAGAACTATTCGCGACCGAATAAGCTCAAAAGAATTTGGAACATATTGATAAAGGCGAGAAGCAAGCTTGCCGCGCCAAAGGCTGACAATTTCTTGGCCATAGCAGGATCCCCTGCTGAACCGTAATAAACACGCTTTAGCATTTGTGTTTCCCACGCCGTAATCAAAGCAATCGCGCCAAGCGCAACTAAATTTATGATCACATCCATTGGCCCCGTTGGACGAAGCGCTGGGAAAATCATACCTAAGAAGTTAATTGCGATATACCCCAAAAACGCGATGAAAGCATATTTAACATAGGTCGACAGATTACGTTCTGTTGAATATCCAAACACGCTTAGACCTGCAAACATAGCCACAGTCATGAAGAAGATTTTGGCAATGATGAGCGGATCGTAAAACGCCGCAATACCAGACATAAAGACGCCCATAAAGGCGGCAAAGCCGACCAAGAACGCAACAACGCCGCCAAGGCTCATAGAGGGCAGTTTTTTACCCACAGCGCCGAAGCCAACCATGACAACGCCAAACATCACGATGGCCGCAATAGGATTATAAATAACCCGAACGAATGCTGGGTTCGCCACGAGATATTGACCAAAGAAATACGCAACAGTCGCCGTGACAGCCATCGCCATCATCATGTAACGGTACGTACCCAGCATAAAATCGCGTAAACCGACATCGGTTTTGGCGTTTGTGCCGACAGTATTATTGAAATCGTTCATTTAAAAACGCTCCTTAAAATAAGTTATTTCCGTTGCACACGGGGTTACCTCTAATATAAGGCGTATTTCTATAAATACCAAGGGTTTCCGACTGTGACTCTTTTCATTTTTACAAGGTTTTTGTTATGGATATGCGCCAATTGGGTCAAACTGATACAAAAGTGAGCTCTGTCTGTCTTGGGACGATGACATGGGGCGAGCAAAACACAGAGGCGGAAGCTCATGAACAGCTGGATTATGCCATTGGACGCGGGATAAACTTTATCGACACGGCAGAAATGTATCCCGTTCCCGGACGCGCGGAGACACAAGGCCGCACGGAAAGTTATATTGGGACATGGATAAAGGCGCGCGGTAAACGCGATGACTTTATTCTTGCCTCTAAAATTACAGGACGGTCGGGCATGACATGGACGCGCAATGCCGCTGACATGACCCGCCAGACGCCCGCGCAAATTGACGAGGCCGTGGAGAAATCACTTAAACGCCTTCAAACCGATTATATTGATCTCTACCAATTGCACTGGCCAGACCGGAATATTCCCGGATTTGGCTATCATTCCTACAAAGATTACGACGCGGACGAGATGACGCCTTTGGAAGATATTTTAGGCGCGCTTCATCGCCATGTCGAAAAAGGCAATATTCGTCACATCGGCGTTTCCAATGAGTTTTCTTGGGCGACAATGAAGTTCCTTGAAATTGCCAAGATGAATAACTGGCCGCGCATGGTTTCAAACCAATCTGTCTACAGTCTTTTGGCGCGTCGGTTTGATTATAACCTCGCAGAGATTGCCATGCGCGAAGGGGTCGGACTTTTGGCCTATTCTCCGCTGGGTATGGGATATTTGACGGGGAAATATGATGACGAAATCACGCCAAAGGGCTCCCGCAAAGATTTATTTCCAGACTTTTTGGGACGCTATTCCGATGCACAAGACGCCATATTGGATTGCAACGCAACAGCGCGAAAGCTGGGCCTGACCCCCACACAATTTGCTCTGAAATTTGTCGAAAGCCGCGCGTTCGTCACATCCAATATCATTGGCGCGACGTCTATGCAGCAGCTTAAAGATAATATTGATGCGCATGACGTGACGTGGACAAAGGATATGGAAAAAGAAGCTCACCGCATTCATAAAACCTACCGCTCTCCTGTTTGTTAAAACAGGGCCATACCTAAAATTTATGCGCCTCTTTGCCGCCATACCCTTATCTGATCGTGTAAGCGGCGATTTAACCCGCCTGCAAAAAGGCGTCTCAGGTGCCAATTGGGTTGAGCGCGGAAAGCTGCATATCACAGTCGGTTTTTTTGGGGATGTCTCTGATGACTTTGCTGAAATACTCGATACGGAACTTGGCAGGTTGCCCCTGCCCGCCTTTGATCTGCAACTTTCAGGTATTGGGCATTTTGGGTCTAACCCGCCGTTCTCGCTTTGGGCGGGCGTGAAACCCGTTCTCGAGACAGAGCAAGATTTAAGTCCACATGACGGGACAATTCTGGACCCCCTTACGCGCCTGCATCTTCATGTTAAGAAAGCGGCGCGGTCAGCGAAAATTGTCATGGAACGCCGTGATTTTCGGCCCCATGTGACTTTGGCTTACCTGTCAAAAGACACGCCCACTGAGCGAATAATTGCGTTTAAGACCACACATGCGCGCTATAAATCTGCGCGCTTTCTTGTGGATCGTTTCGCGCTTTATTCCAGTACATCCCACAATAATGGTCCTAATACTTATAGGATTGAGGCTCGCTACCCTTTATTGGCCCCGTCGCAATAGCACGCCCTCTCGTAAAATCCTGACTTTGTTTGCGCAGAAATTCTCAGTGTAGAAACGCCCTGTGCGGAAACCCTCACTGTCTAAGAGTTTTTTAAGGCTTAGTGGCTAGTTTGGGGTATGGGAATTACGCCTAAATATTTGCGCGTGTGCAAAAAACTTTTGATCGTGTGGATTGGCGGCTTCAGCCTCGTCCTAATTGGCCCTATTAGCAGTTTTGCGACGGGGTCTTCAATCGCGCCTTCAGATGGCACGGTTCACCACGAGAAAGAAAATCTGATAAACCGCTTCTATGTTCCTATGGCAACACCAAAAGCAAATTTTGCTTTAAATCAGCAAATCATGTGGTCAGAGGTTTAAAAGATATAGGCCGGAACCTGGGAGGGATTCCGGCCTTTGGTAGTTTGAGCGTTCAACACAGTTGTTTAACAACTCATATTTGACAGAAGGGTAGCACTGTCCCGTTAAGGGATAGGGATCAGGCTGCAATCGTCTCCTTGTGAAAACGATTGTGGGTAGGACTGTCAAATTCGGAAATTTCTGTCGGCAGACGCGACGGAAGAATGATTGTATTGCCATCGGGTAGATCTAAAACAGTTTCACCGTTTATGATGGCTTTTAGAATACGTCTATCAGACGCAAATGGACCCAGTTGCAGTAATAGGTTCCATTGCGCCTTTGGATTTGGAATGTGCGAGAGCGCCGAGGCTTGCTCGAGCGAAATTGTGCCGTCGTAAAAAGCCTTCAAGACCTTAACGTGCAGACCCGGAAGCCTCAGACATTTACGCACGACATGCATATCGCATTCATAACGTTGCGCGATATAATTCAGCGGAACGCTTTTGCGGACTTGCGTGAGTATAAGGTGAGCAAGTTCAGCCGCTGAGAGTAAAGCAGGACGGTCTTTTGGGGCCGTCTCTGTATTTATAGAGCTATCAAATGTATCAATAACACACGGAATTTTTGAAAATGATTGTGCCCCTGTGCGGGCTAATAACTTTATAGCCTTTAGGCGTTTTTTGCCGTCCACGACCAAAAATTTCTTTTTATGAGGTGTGACTCGTAGCGGGTTTAAAAGACCATTGGCCGTAAGACTATGCCTGAGCGTATCCAGTTTTTGATCGCCACTTTTTGAAAAAGACAAGAGACCTGTATCCGAAGATAAGGATTTCAGAGATATATAAACTATGTGCATAGCGCCTCATGAATGTTAAGGTTTTTTATCCCGAGAAATTACGTTCTTTAGTCTCAGGGCTGACTCAACTAACATGTTCAGAAATGACATATTGTAGATGAACAAATCCTCCCTGGAATTTTAACTATTCCTTTAAAAATTTGCTTTAAACCCACAGATTCTAGGTTTAAACGCCCGAAAAGGTTAAACTTATCCCCATTTTACGGGGTTCTTTGCACAGCTTGGTCAGTTTCATATGGTTAATGCCTGTTAACTATTTCATGGTTAAAGATACCTTAAATGTTCATATGAGGTTCGTTTAACATGTTATAGCTATGTATAGCTCGCGCTGTGCGGGTATTTACCTATCTGGGTTGATTCTTGAAATCTTAATCTATTCGCGATAGTCTTAACTATAGTTCGATTTGAAAGACGTTTGATGATTGTTACACGAAAGCACTCGATTGAGATTAAAGCTGATTTTACGGCTCCAAACGCTTTGACACCCAAAGCCTTTACGAAGCCGAGCAGCTATCACTTCCCTGCGCATAAATGGCACAATATATTTCAGCTTTTGGGCATTATGGTTGTCGCAAACAAACGTGTCTTCCCCGAAGACATGAAAGCGTTTTTGGACAGCGCCATAGAACTCGCGTCTGTGGTTGATCCGAGTATTACGATCACACGTAAAATGACGAAAGATTGGTTTTTGATCAATAAAGACGAGCTGACCCAAATGGTAGACAGCTTGGCTTATGATACGGCGATTATTTCTATTCTTAGCGACATCAAATCCTTTCCGTTCAAGCTCGATGTCATGACTTGCATGGTTCGGATCGCGATTGCGGACGGCGATTACGGCGATATGGAAAAAATGTTTATTAAGAAGACAATTCTTTATTGGAACATTCGCGCACAAGACACGCAAGACGCAATCCTGTCATCAACAATTAGCGTCGACGCCTAGCCCTGTTTTAGCGGTTTGATCGCTAAAGCTTTCGGCCTCTTAGCCGTCTCGACATTTACTCTATTCGAAAAACCTCTCGACCTATCTTAGGTCTGATTTATTCATCCGTATCGTCATCTGAGTTTTCCCCGGATCACTGAGATATGTAAGCGTCCAGTCATGACGTTCGCAGATCAAACGGCTTGCGGCTAAACCCAGTCCCGACCCTGGATACTCTAGCTTTGAATTCAAGCGGATAAACGGCTCAAACACATCCACATATTCGGCCGCCTCTATGCCGATACCATTATCAATAATGTCTATATATATGAAGCCCGCCTCTTCGCGGGTACAGATCTCAATGGCAATCGGGCCGTCAATTTTTGCAAATTTCAGACTATTCTCGATTAAGGCTTTGAACAAAGTTTCTATCGACTGCGTATCCGCAAAGACACAAGGTAGCGTACCTATTGTAATCTTAGCCTTTGATTGAGGGCTCTCTTGTGGCACCGCCGTCATAAGGGCTTCAACGCAACTCTTTGCAACGGCCTCAAATGAGACGCGCTCTTTCTTAAGCGCGTAGAGCGTCATGCCGCAATAATTTATAACATCTGGGAAAGTACTGTGCAGGCGCTGGGCGGCGGAAATCATTGCGTCTAAGAAAAATAAATCGGCTTCAGATAATTTATCCCGCGCGTCCATGTTCAGAATTTCGCCGCTTTGGATAATTTTCCGCATTGCCCCTTGCAGATCATGGGCCGCTAAAACTGAAAACCGCTCATACCCTTCGCGCACCTCTTTAAGCTCTCGACGTAAGGTCTCAGTCTCTAAAATAAGAGCCGCGTGAGTTTGAGCGCTTTCTTTTTCCAAAGTCATATCGACAAAGAGAGTGGGTATAAAAAAGACGGGGGAGTCACGCGCGCTCTTTCCTTCGATTGAACAAAATATGGTACTTAATTTGGGTTAAATATTGGCTGCTAAATAAGCCGCAAAGCGACGCACCCAAACCAAAATTATGGATTAACGTAAGGCCGTTGCGTCAAATAATCCATCTCGAATTTTTTGTCGTAAGTGATACTTATCCACGACGTCGTAGACATCTAATATTGTTTTGTCGCGTAAATAAGCCGCGTCAATGACACTGGAAATCACGACAAATGGAACGTGTTTTGTAACTTCTCTTAGAGCAGGAACGGACTGGCGCGCCGTGCGTCCATTGCTCAATTTATCATCTAATAAGATTAAATCGATTTTTTCAGTTTTTAAAACGGTGATCGCTTTTTCGAGTGTGTCGGCATAGCGCAAAAGAAAAGGGCCAGAATAACAATCTTCCATCATACGCTGTATGAGGCGGTATTCCACTAAGTCATCATCAATAAGCAAAATATTCAGCACGTAATCAACATGGCGGATAAATTAAATTTTGCATTGTCAAATATCATTGCGACAAACCATTGGGATGAAATCCAAAATAGAATCAATATCTATAGACGTTTAAATATACGTCCTACAACTCGGGCTAACAAGACTTAAGGTCTATGCCAATTCAAGATATACTTCTTTTATGGTATGCGCGACATCGCGATAGGCGGCGACAGAGCTAGGTTTTGTAAAATACGCGGACGCCCCTTTCTTCGTTGCAAGGCTTTTGTCAATATCTGCACTGGAGCCAGACATGATAATGACCTTGTGATCTTTTAGGGAGTTATCGGCCCGAATTTCGTCCAAAATATCAAAGCCACTTTTACCCGGCATACGAATGTCTAAAACTGTCAATTCTGGCGAGAGCTCTTTAATTGTCTGTAGAGCCACTTTGCCATGGCTAAGCTCCACGCATTCAAACGTGATGTCCAAAGACTTTAATGCAGATGATATCATTTTTCTATCAAATGCGGAGTCATCAATAATGAGTATGCGTTGCATAGAATTGCACCCGTGGCGTGTGTTTTTGAGATCGCGAGACATCGAAATTCGCCTTGTTAATGATACAGTAACCTATTCAGCCTGGCATAGATACCCCTAATACAGGAGGTTTAACGTCTAAAACGAGAAGCTATATGGTTAACACTCCGTATACACATAAAGCGTACAATAAAGTAGCAGCGAGTTTCTTTTACCCTAGGACGAAGATTATGCATGCACAAAATTGGTCTGACGCTTTAACGCTTTTATGTTTACTCGTCATGGAAGAACCAGGGTCGCGAGCCGAGAAAATCAAACGATTTCAATCCGCAGCGGTGGCCTTCAAAAACAGAGTGAGTCCCAACTTTACCCTGACTGAGGATATTGCTTATGACTGGTATATCCAAAACGAATCTGAGAACCGAAAAAATATGAGTTCAATATATTATGATACGCATATGATGCAAATTTTGAACAATCTTAAGGCTCTGCCTGATAAATCAGATTTTCTATTTTCCCTTATGAAAGTTGCATTTTCAACACCGCACATAGAGGACGATCCCGAAAGACGCACACAACGTTTTGCGGAACATATCGAAGAAAGCTGGGGCACAAAGTTTTCTAAGGCCATATAGCTTCAAGTCGAATGCGCGCAAAAGTCTGATCGATCATAAAATATTAAACAGAATGTTTTGGAATAAAGACGCCTTTCCTTCTTAAATTTACGTTATACCTATAATTCAATATCTTAAGCCTCATATGCGGGGGCTAAAGGGTCCCTTCACATATGAGGCTCAATAAATTTGGTCGGGCTCCCCCTACCAAATTGTCATATCGTATTAGATATAACTTACCCCACTCGAATCTGTCTGTCCGTCTGTGCGGCATGACGTCTTCTATTTATGTCGTGATAGTGCATAAATAGGGCTGAATACAGTCTGACAATGCCCCCTCAGAATAGTTAACAAAAATTTACGGCGCCCGCGCCCCAACATTACAAAAAGTGATTCGTCACACTGTCTGTATGTGTTAAGCGTAGGGCGTATGAAGACCGTGTCGTTTTGCGACGCCCCCTCTGGATTAAAATTGTCGAACAAGGATTTCTAATGACTTCAGCATATCTCAAAAATACATCTCTTACGGTACTTGCTTTGCTTTTACCTTTATCTATGAGCGCCTGCACAGCGGCGGACGTTCAATCAAATGCAGAAACCGCGACAAACTCCGTTAAAACCGCGGCTGCAAATGCCGCGTCGGAAACATCCTCAGACATTACGAAAGCGGTCAGCGGCACATATATTGGTGACCCAACGCATACCTATGTCGGACTGACTTACATGCACCAAGGCTATGCGCGTGCAACGCTCCGTGTTGATAATGTCGCGATTAAACTCGACCTTGACGCCGCCGCGCCTGAAACCGCGACGCTAAGGGTTGATATGAAAGCCGAGAATATCAGCACAGGTACAGAAAAATTTGACCAACACCTTATGAGTGCAGATTTCTTTGATAGCGCCGCCTATCCAGACATGACCTATACAAGCACGTCTATGAATATGAAGACCCCGTCATCGGGCACAGTGACAGGTGACCTAACAATGAAGGGCGTTACAAAGCCTGTGACCTTGGATGTATCACTAAATAAGATCGGCCAGAACTTTCGTTCAAAAGCAGATATGATTGGCATTTCCGCGACGGGCGAAATCAATCGGTCTGATTGGGGTCTTGGTAAATACAGCCCGACCGTTGGCGACGCGGTCACACTGGTCATTGAAGCCGAAATGGCGATTAAAGGCGAATAATATAAAAATATCTATTCGGATTGTTTAAAGTGAAAAGCCCGTGCCTTTGCGCGGGTTTTTCATATTTCAAAACATGCATCTCTTGGATTTTGGTCAAACATAATTTTTGAAAATCGCGGCCTATGTAGCGCGTTTTACACTGGCCATTTCAAATCTAACCCGTCATAAGGCGCCACAAGGTCGACATATTAGGGCAAAGGAGGCGACATGGAAAATCCAGACACGGATAAATCAAACGCCAAGGCGGACTCTGATATGCCGCGCGATTCCAACCGGCCGGACCTCGACCTTGAAGACACACGAAATATAATTTCAGAATCCCTCGTGATAGATTCAAACGATCTAAGACGACCTTTATCAGGGCTTCACCCTGCCGACTTTGCCGATCAATTCGAACAGCTCACGCCGGAACAGCGCGAAACCGTAATTGATTCAGCCAGCGATTTGATCACGCCCGATGTTCTAACAGAGCTTGAAGACGAAATCGTTGAGAACATTCTGCCGCTCCTCAGCGCGGAACAAATTGCTGATGCCATCACAGAGATGGACAATGATGACGCGACCCAAATTTTTGAGGAAATGGAAGTTCGCCAACAAGCCGAAGTTCTCGGCGCGCTAAATCCATTAGACCGCGCTGCCCTTCAAGCGAGTTTAAGTTTTGACGATGAAACCATTGGTCGTCTCATGCAGCGCGAATTTGTTGCAGCGCCGCCGTTTTGGAGCATTGGCGACACAATTGATCATATGCGTGCCACGGGTAAAGACCTACCCTATATATTTTTCAACATTTATGTGATTGATACGGCCTTTCACCCCATCGGATATGTTCCCGTCTCTCGGTTGATGCGCGCAGGTATAAACGAGACACTTGAAAATGTGATGGAAGCTCAGCTGGTGACGATACGTCAAGATCAAGACCAAGAGGAAGCCGCTTATTTATTTGAAAAATACCATCTTATATCTGCCCCAGTTGTTGATGAGAATGGGCGTCTGATCGGTATGATGACCGTTGATGACATCATCAATATTATTCAAGACGAAAACAAAGAAGACATCCTCGCCTTGGCGGGCGTGAGCGATGCAGGTCTCGCCGATACGGCGTTTTCAACGGTGCGCTCTCGTGGGCCGTGGCTCTTTGTAAACCTTCTGACCGCCATTTTAGCGTCGCTTGTGATTGCCCAATTTGACTATGCGATTACTGAAATCGTAGCCCTCGCCATCCTTATGCCGATCGTCGCCTCTATGGGTGGCAATGCCGGTACGCAAGCCCTCACCGTTGCCGTTCGCGCCTTAGCGGAACGCGATTTGACGTCACAAACCGCATGGCGCGCCGTACGCAGAGAAGCCCTCGCGGCAGCGATTATTGGCGTTATTTTTGCAGTCGTGATGGCAGGAATTGCCTATGTCTGGTTTGGAGAGCCAATGCTCGCTCTTGTGACATTTATTGCTATGATTATAAATCATATTTTTGCTGGGCTCGCAGGTATTCTTGTGCCGCTTGGTTTAAAAAAGGCAGGCGCAGACCCCGCCGTCGCGTCGTCTGTGTTTGTAACAACCGTCACGGATATAATTGGATTTTTTGCATTTCTTGGCATGGCCGTTATCCTTCTTCTATAACGCCAACTGTTTTTTCCAGAGTGATTTTTAAAAGAATACCCCTTTACGGCGCATTCTTTGCAAAACTTTATTTTGCTAAACTAGAGTTGTACGGAAATGGGACGCGATGGGGCAATTGCTCACAATATCACCAATCGGCTTAAAGCTTATCAAAACCTATGAAGGGTTTCGGGCAAGCAATCGCTTACTTGTGTCTGGGCAACGCGTAGTCGGATATGGCCACCGCGTCGACGGGCACGCCGATATAACCTTGACCAAAGCGTCAGCCGACCGCCTTTTAAAAGAAGACCTCGCCCCGTTTGAGAGCATGATACACGAGAATGTACATGCGCCGCTTACGCAAAGCCAGTTTGACGCGCTTTGCTCTCTGGCATTTAATATTGGCCCCAAAGCCTTTCTGTCTTCCGAAGTCCTCCACGCCCTAAATAATGGCCGCATCCTTGACGCGGCGAACGGTTTTGATGTGTGGCGTAAAAGCAATATTGATGGGCGCACCTATGTCGTAGACGCGCTTGTACGCCGTCGCACGGCTGAAAAAGCTTTGTTCCTTAGGCCTGAAGGTCGCAAACTTCCAGCGTCGCGTATTGACCTCCCGCCGCAAGCAGACGGACCATTAAATCCTAATGATGATAAGGACAGCCTGCCTGTCTTTACGCAAGACGATGCCAAAAATTATGTCACTGACGCGCCCTATGACGCTCAGGATTATCCCGCAAGACGCCGTGATGACCGCATAATAAATCCACTTGAAAACAGTGAGATACAGAACAACTTGCGCAGGCGGAACACGGACCTTGTAGAGGATGTTGACGACGAAATTGAGACGTCTCAGAACACGACGCACATTGAGCGCACGAGCGCATTGCAATCGCGCGAGATAAGAAAAACTGACACCTCCGAAACGGAGATTATCTTATCTGATGACGATATTGTCCTGTCAGGTACTGAATTTGCGTTAGAGGATTCTGATATTCTGGTTTTGGACACGGCAGATGCTGTCCCTACAAAATTGGATAAGGCTGAAACTATTGAGCTCGATAACATCGTAGACACAGCTAAAATTCAGTCCCCCATCGCCGAAGCCGCTGCAGAAGTCGCAGATCAATTAGATGCACTCTTTGATGATCCAGAAACGCGCGAACAAAATTTGAAGAAGCAATTACTGGAAAAGACCGCGCCTGCGGACACAGACCGCGTTTCAAATTCGGACGATCATTCTACGCTTAATAAAAGCCAGAAAACACCCAAGGACATTAAAGCCACGCGCGATATTACGGACGAATTACAAGAGAATTTAGAAGAGCCGCTCGTCCTCGCAGACGATAAAACAATGAGCTATTCTGTCCTTGAAAAGGAAGAGCCTGCGAAATCTAAGCGCGTTCAAACGCTTGAAAACTCCAAGACCGCAAATGAGGCCTCTTTGAAAGACAGTTCCGATAAATATATTCAGCGGGATACCGGCCATATTGAAACGCCGTCCGCAACCGATCAAGGCCCCTATGCTGTGATGATGGTTTTTGGACTCACACTTATTGGTGGCTTCCTTATGACCATACTTCTGGGGCCAAAAACATTACTCGGTGAAAACGGGCCTATGATTGCCGCGGTTGGCTTTATGATCGGTGTTATGATCTTTACGGGTGCGCTATATTATTTCCTGTCAGCTATTTTCCAAGGGCGGCGCGCCAATAAAGGTTAACCTAAAATACACCATAAAACTGAACGTCTTAAAAACCTAAATTTGTTAGTAGAAATGGCTACAAAATTTATGCTTATAGGAGCTTGTCATGGATATGCTGAAAGACTGGGATAATAGTCATACCTCAAAATTTCAGAAAGAAACTTTTACGTTTCGGCACAATCTAAACCAATCTGGTCTTTTCACGGATGAGGCCTTAATCAAGCTTATGTCCAAGCACCCGTCGCATATGACCGATGTGTGTTCCATGGGCGATAAAGATCATCCCGAATATCCAAACAAATTTCGGACGGGCGATTTTAGGGACACAGAACCCGCAGCTCTTTTGGCCGCTGCAAAAGCGGGCCGAGTTTGGATAAACCTACGCAAAGCGATGAACTTGCATCCTGAGTATAAAACTCTTTTAGACAGAATGTACGGTGAACTAGCGGACGTCACAAAGACCACAGCTTATAATGCTAATGGCGGCATTTTGATTTCTTCGCCGATCTCTCAGACACCTTATCATTTCGATAAGACGGAAACGATTTTATGGCATGTGCGCGGGGCCAAACGCATTTACATCTATCCCCTGACACAGGACTTTATCAGCGATCAAAATTTTGAATCGGTGATTACGCAAAACCTTGAAGACGACCTGCCTTACAATGCAGAGTTTGATAAGCATGCAATCGTCATTGATTTGGAAGAAGACCAAGCGGCGACGTGGCCGTTAAATTCTCCACACCGCGTGGATAATTCTGCGTTCTGCGTTTCTGTCACGACAGAATATTCAACGAAAGAAAGCAGCTTTAAAAATGCAGGTATGATTGCGAATGCCACATTGCGTAAAAAGTTTGGCATGAACCCGAGCTGGACAGAAGACCCTCAACCTGCCCGTTTGGCAAAATTTGTGATGGGTAAAATCCTGAAAGCAACAAATTCTGAAGTCAAAACCCCCATGACAGATCTTGTGACATTTAAGATTGATCCAAACACACCTGGGTTTGTAGTCGATACGGAACCTTTTCCGCGGAATTTCTAATCCGCAAAGCCGGGTCTTAGGTCGCCTGTTAACAGATGCGACTTTAAAGCTTTGAAAATTTAAAAGCCTCGCGTTGAGTCTGCGGGGCTTTTGCTTATATTGCGGCTATGACTTTGCATCTGCAAAAACTCTCTGTTGGATCAGAAAACATCGACACTTTACGCGATTGGCAAAAAGTTGTCGTCCGCCGACGCGTGCGGAAAGGCCTTACACCCCATCATCAACACGTCACACGTATGACCCCTAAACGAAGCGATGAACTCCTCGACGGCGGCTCTATTTATTGGGTGATAAAAGGTCTGATTATTTGTCGAAACACAATTGTCAGCCTTGACGAGGCAAGGACCGCAGATGGCCGCAAAGCCTGTGCCATTATGATGGACCCAAAGATCGTGCCTGTTGTACCAACGCCCAAAAGACCCTTTCAAGGCTGGCGGTATTTAAAAGCTGAGGACGCGCCCGCAGACCTGCAATCTATTGGCGACACATTGAACCTGCCGGCACATATACGCGCAAAACTCGTAGAGCTTGGTGCGTGGTAGGCCGCAAATCAGTCAGGTTTAAATCGCGCAATTATCAATCAGTCTGACGCCCCGACAATGCGCCGCGATAAGCAGGCGACCTTTACGGGAGATCTTGCCTGTCTTTAGGACTTCTAGACTCCGCGCATCTGCTACACTGACATAATCAATAGCCGAGAATCCTGCGGCCAATAAATCGTCAGAACACTTACGTGTCTCCGTCTCAATATCTGCCCCATTCTTTAAAGCTTTAGCGCAAGCCCGCATAATCGTATTAAGTTGTCGCGCGACCTCTAACCCGTCTTTGTCGAAGTATTTATTACGCGAAGAGAGGGCAAGACCCTGTTTATCGCGGGCAATCTTGGCCCCGACAATATCAATCGGCATATCTAAATCTTCGACAAGGCGTCGGATCGTTGCAAGTTGTTGATAATCCTTCTCGCCAAAAATTGCGACATCTGGGGCAACGCGGTTCAGCAGCTTTGTCACCACGAGCGCCACGCCTTCAAAAAAACTTGGCCGATGATCTGTCTCTAGGCCTTCGGCCACACCGCCGACTTTAATATGAGTAGCGTGATGGGCATTATACATACTGCCTTTGCGGGGAATATAAACGAGGTCACAGCCTTCTTTGCGAAGTTGCGCCACATCATCTTTTTCAGTGCGGGGATAGCTTTCGAAATCTTCGCCTGGGGCAAATTGTGTTGGATTCACAAATATACTTGCAACAATACGGTCCGCCTTTTTATGGGCCAATTTAACAAGCGACATATGTCCGCTATGCAATGCGCCCATGGTTGGGACGAAGGCAATTGTTTTCCCAGCCAGCCGCCATTCGGAGACTTGCGCCCGTAGGGCTTTTTGAGTTCTAACAATTTTAAGAGTCTGGGTCATAACTGATTTCGCCCGTTATAAGACTTCTGACTTAATGTCTGAAATGCCGCATGCCTGTAAAGACCATAGCGATATCGTTTTCGTCTGCTGCTTTAACGACGTCTTCGTCGCGGATCGAACCACCAGGTTGAATAATCGCCGTTGCACCCGCTTTCGCCGCCGCAAGCATCCCGTCTGCAAATGGGAAAAACGCATCTGAGGCACAGGCGCAGCCTTGAGTTTTGGGCGTGTCCCATCCTGCTGCAGCTTGAGCATCTTCGGCCTTTCGCGCGGCAATGCGCGCGCTATCAATACGGCTCATTTGGCCCGCCCCAATACCCGCCGTTGCACCGTCTTTAACATAGATAATGGCGTTAGATTTTACGTGCTTGGCCACTTTCCATGCCATTAACATGTCTGCCATCTCGCGATCGGTTGGCTTTCGTTTTGTCACGACCTTAAGGTGCGTGTCTTCGACAAAACCGTTATCGCGATCTTGCACCAATATACCACCCGCAACATTGCGGTGCGTCAGGGACTCCGCGCGGACGTCAGGCAAGCCGCCTGCAATCAATAATCTTAGGTTCTTCTTTTTCTTAAACACATCAATGGCGTCCGCATCCGCGCTTGGCGCAATCACAACTTCAGTGAAGACCTTGACGATTTCCGAGGCGGTTTTCGCGTCGAGATTTCCGTTCAATGCGACAATCCCGCCAAAGGCAGAAACGGGATCACACGCCAATGCATTTTGATAAGCGGTGATAAAGTCATCCGCGACCGCGACACCGCACGGATTGGCATGTTTGATAATAGCCACAGCAGGTTTAGCGCCTGCGCTATTCTCACCAAATTCAGCGACCAATTCATAGGCCGCGTCAGTGTCATTGATATTATTATATGACAGCGCCTTGCCTTGGACTTGTGTCGCGCTGGCCACGCCAAAACGCTCTGATCCATCGGAATAAAACGCAGCCGTTTGGTGCGGGTTTTCGCCGTAACGTAAAGTTTGCTTAAGCGTTCCCGCCTGCGCACGGTAAGGCGGTGACATATCTGACAGTGTATTAGCAAACCAGTTGGCAATCGCTGCGTCATAAGCCGCAGACCGCGCATAACATTTAGCGGCAAGTCTTTGACGTAAATGCCCGCTTGTTTGACCGTCATTCTTATCCATATCTGCAATCACGGCGTCGACATCATCTGCATCAACACAAACGGCGACATGTGCGTGATTTTTAGCAGCAGCTCTAATCATAGCAGGCCCGCCAATATCAATATTTTCGACACACATTTCGTAACTCCCACCAGAGGCCACAGCGGACTCGAACGGGTAGAGATTGACCACTAAAAGGTCGATCGACAAAATACCTTGCGCATGCATAGCGTCTTTATGAGAGGGCAAGTCGCGATCGCCGAGTAATCCGCCGTGCACCATGGGATGCAAAGTCTTCACACGACCATCCATCATTTCTGGAAACTTTGTGAGCTCGGACACGTCTTTGACAGGAATGCCCGCTTTTTCAATCACGCTACGCGTTCCACCCGTAGACACGAGTTTCACACCCCGTTCGTGCAAAGCCTTCGCATGTTCCAATAATCGAGATTTATCTGATACGGATATCAGCGCGCGTTTTACAGGGGTCAGACGCGTAGGGTCAAATTGCGGTAAGTCAGGATTGGGAGACGGCATATTTTAAGTCCAAGCGCATTAAAATGTGGAAGCTAATTCTAAAGTCGTACCGAGATATCACGCAGAACAAAACATTAAAAGCCATGAAGCAAATGAACGTGTGAGTGGCTTACGCTATGAATGCGCGACGGGGTGAGCATATATGATTGGATGAACGCATGACGGGGTTCGTACCTGCGTAATTAAATTTAACGTGACGTCTTTTTAGGTTCGAGTCGGCGTAAAGACCACCGCACACGGTTAGAGCGGGTCTCGCCGTCACTGTCAGAGAGCGCATTGCCAGATATAACAATTTGTTCGCTTCGAATCGGCTTATGCCCTCGTCCCATATAAACAGAGCGTTGAATGGATAGTGGCCCCGCATCGGTTCGGAACCGCCAGCCAACATTACCGGGTTGGATCAGCAAGGCACTTTGTAGGTTTTGGGCCAATGTAACTTTCACATCAGGGTGCAGATGAAACCGTATATCAAAAGGAACTTCGTCACGCGATTTCGGGGTTTGGCCAATTTGAACAAACAGGCTGTCTTCGCCACGAATATCCTTGCCTTCATTATCCATGAAAATCCGACGCCTGTGCGATAAGCCTGTTTCCATCTGGTAACCGTCATGATGGGCTTCGAGCCAGATACCTGAGACTTGTTCCTTGCGTGCGGCTTTGACGGGGCCTGTATCTTTGACGACGCAATCCCCAAGCAGTCGCGCCCGAAATCCTTGAGGGACAATCTCGCCTGCAGATTTATTGTCTAAGACCAAGGTCGAATGCGCAGCCGTTGACCGCATAGGCCGTCGCCAATGGGAGGGCTGCTCGCTATTCCATCCGCAATTGACAATCATACGCCCCGCAGACGTTGCCAATTCTATGGCAAGTGGCGCGAGATGCGCCTCTTTGTCAAAGGGTGAGATCGGAACTGCGCCGCTATCCATATGTAGCACAGTGCCGTTTTGTTCAATGCGTTGGTAATTTGTATGCGGGGAATAGCCAAAGGGACGACCCGTCAATTTGGCTTTTTTCAAAATATTTTTAATATGGGTTTTTGGCCCTTCGCCGCCGCCGTTAAAGCACGCAAAGCCGCCATCCGTCGTCATGTAAAACGGAAGAATTGGAATCAAGCGGTCAATCCCGCGCTCGAGCGAGCGTGAGGCCTCAAAGCCCCTTGCCTGCAAAAGCTGATCGACAGCTTGCAATATAATAAGCGCCTCGACTGCGCGTTCTGGATTTCGTGAAATATGTCCGCCGTCGCCAAGAATTTGCAAATCAATTTCATCGTCCAGCCAATCAAACCCTCTAGAAAATAAGGCGTCGGGACTATCTTGCATCCGCGCACCGCCCAGCACTAAAGCACTCGCCGCCTTTAGCTTTGGAATGCCTTCGGGGACACGCCGATAGGTTTTACGCAAATGTTTTAACTGTCTTAAAACGGATGTTCTACGGAGCTGGGCAGGCTCGCTTAAATTGTCGATTTGCAAAGCGGGCGACCAATTCACAATCCAGCTATAGAGTCGATGGGGAAGTATTTCAGGGGACCATGCAAAACGGTTCCATTTACCGTAAACGGATATCCAACGATCGACTAAGAACCGCGCCCGAAGATGGGCTGTTTTTTCGTTTTGAACTAAAAGGTCTTCGAACCAGACAAAACTGTGCAACCAATGCGCAAATCGCTCTGACGGGGAGGGCACATTCCAAGGGTCACCTTGCTGCCCAACATCCAAATGTTGTCCCGCAAAATCGAAATGCCCTTTTAAAAGCGCCTTGCCCATTTCGGCATCTGCATAGAGCGCATCAGGCCGAATATCATGAAACAAAGCCGGACGCCCACCGCGCAAATATATAAACCTTGACGGTGCGCCGAGATCATCTGCAGCGCCGTAATACGCTTTAGTCGCGGCCGCTCCGACTGTTTGAATGATTGGATTTTTGCGGGTCACAATAAAACTCTAAGCAGGCTGCGTTACAGACGTAATTTTAGGCGGGGATTTAGGCGGGGATTTAGACGTCTGCAATTGCGCGACGAACTCAGGGCCGCGCAAAGCCAAAATGTTTTCAGCGTAGCTCGCCCCCGCCCCTTTAAATACAGCACTGCCAGCAACAAGAGCATTTGCCCCCGCACGGCGACATTCAATAGCGGTCAACGGGTTCACGCCGCCGTCAACTTCTAAAATGATATCACGTCCCGTTTGGTCAATCCGCTTTCGGATTTCAGCAATTTTTTCGAGCTGCGAATGTATAAAGCTCTGACCGCCGAAACCCGGATTTACACTCATCACCAAAATTATATCTAATGAGTCCATCACGTAATCCAACACATCCAGTGACGTTCCAGGATTAAGCGCTATTCCCGCTTTCACACCCCTTGCACGAATGGCTTGCAGGGTTCTGTGCAGATGCGGCCCAGCATCGGGGTGCACGGTGAGCAAATCCGCGCCCGCATCAATAAAGGCGTCGATCATCGGATCCGCAGGCGTAATCATTAAATGCACATCAAATGGCTTTTTCGAATGCGGCTTAAGCGCTTTGACTATGGCGGGCCCAATCGTGATGTTTGGCACGTAATGCCCATCCATAACATCTATGTGAATCATGTCTGCACCCGCCGCGTCAATCGCGCGGACTTCTTTACCAAGTTCAGCAAAATCGGCTGAGAGTATAGACGGGGATATCAAAAGTTCTGACTGCATGCGTGTTCATTATCAGTGCAAGCCAAGACACGCAAGCGATGTGGGCCTACCATTAGCGAATACCGTAATAGGTGTTTGAGGTTCAGACAGGGCATAATTACAAGCGGACGATTTAATCTTGTCTTTAGAAAGGTAATTAACAAAAACTTAAGGCGAAATTAAGGATTACAACGTTAACCTGTCCTGTGTGCATGCGAAGTAGGATTGGGATATGGCGCAATTAAATTATAAAGATCTAGACTACCTCTCTTATGCAGAGTGGATCTCAGGGGATTATAACGAATTTGTCAAAAAGACAATTTTACCGAGTTTTTCGAAACGCTACGCCCTGAAAATGCGGGAAGTGCGTGTTCTCATCGCGATTTCAGAGTTTAATGCCCTAAAGACGTCAGGCGAAATCGCTGAACATTTACGTCAAGACCCTGCAACAATCACACGATCTATGGTGACTTTAATCGGGAAAGGTTTCGTTTCGTCTAGAGAAAACTTTCATGATGGACGCAGCCGCATTTTGACACTGAATGAAAAGGGCGAAACCGCAGCGAACTATTTTTTTAAACTTTTTGAAACTGCTGTTTTCGCTATGCCAGATAACTCAGAACTCAGCAGGCGTGAAACTGAAACGTTGAATGCCCTGCAAACGCTTTCGCAACGCGCAAGACTTTTGCATGATGCCCAGAAACATATCTCTAAGCTTTTGCAAACACGCCTAAGTCAAACGAGCTAAATTCATGCGCTCTATTTCACAAACCTTACGGTCTAAAATGTTATGAACCCAATTACTTTTTTAGTCGCCGAAGACGACGATGTTGACATGATCAGCATTGAGCGCGCTATGAAACGCATGCGTTTAAAAAACCCTATGGTACGTGCCAAAAATGGTTTCGACGCCTTAGAAATTCTGCATGGCACAGGCGACGCTCCGGCCCTAAATCCGCCCTATATTGTGCTATTAGATTTGAATATGCCGCGCATGAACGGCATGGAGTTTTTAACTGAGCTCCGCAAACATCCCGTTACAAAAACGACTCGCGTCTTTGTTCTGACGACCTCTGAAACAGACCAAGATATTATAAATGCACATAGCCATAATATTTCAGGATATATTTTTAAATCTGATTTACTGGGCAGTCTAAGCGAGGCCATTGATTCTCTAGAAGATAACTGGGTTCTGTTAGAATAGGCCCGCGTTCAGTGAAGCGTACGATACAGACGGATATCCACATAAATGAGGCGACGGCGTTAAAACCGCAAGCCCGCCAGACATTATTGGCTTTTATTTTTTCTCCGACGAATCCGCGCGGTTTATGGGTCCGCTACATCATTGCCGCGTTCCTGATTGTCGGGGCTGTCACAGTCGCACATTTTGCGCCAAGCGCAGCGATGAAAGAGATTGAAGAAAAAGCCGCCGCAATAAATGTGAGCGGTAAACAGCGTATGCTGAGCCAGCGTATCTTGTTTTTAGGCAGCCATATCGCCCACAACCCTGCGTCTCGTCCAATCTATATCCGTGAACTTGAAAAGGCCCTACGGGATTTTCAACGCGGCCATAATGCCCTTTTAAATGGCGGCGATTTAGATATTATAAATCCCCTCCCAAAACAGATGCAGGCTTTATACTTCACTGAAGTCAATAGCCTGACCCTAAATGACCGTATTCAGATTTATATATCAGATGGACAGAAAATTGCTAAAAGCAAAGACGATGCGGAGATATTTGCGGCCCTACAAAGCTTAATTGCTTCAGGTCTTAATTTACAGCTTTTGCAATTGGACGAAGCGGTTATCGGGTATCAAAAATATACACAGTCCAAAGTCGACCGAATTCGTATCCTCGCGCTCAGCAGTTTTATCCTTGCCCTCCTCGTCGTGGCCTTTGAGGCCCTTTTCATCTTTCTTCCTGCCCATCGATCAATTGATGCCGCCCTCACTTCAGCTGAGGCCCATGCCCTAAAGTTGGAACAAAATAATGCGGATCTTACGCATTTTTCTTATGTTGCCTCTCATGACCTCATGGCACCTTTGCGCGGTATGACGAATTTGGTGAATTGGATAGAAGAAGACTTACCCGAATCCTCTATTGAAGACGTCCGTCCGCACACAACTTTACTTAGGACACGCGTAAACAGAATGGAGACATTATTAAAAGATATTCTGGCCTTCTCGCGCGCGGGAAAAGTCTCTGAAATTGCTGAGGATATTGATCTGAAACTCTTGATAGACGAGGTTAAAGCTTGGATAAATATTCCTGAAGGTTTTGATGTAGACATTCTTGGGACCCTCCCCTCACTACACGCCCCGCGTACAATTATTCAACAATGCTTTTTGAACCTCATCTCCAACGGGATTAAACATCATGACAAAGCGACAGGCTCTGTAAAAATTTCGCATTCTATAAAAGATCAGTTCCACGTCTTTCATATTGACGATGATGGGCCAGGTATTCCAGAAAATTACCATGCTTATGTCTTTGAAATGTTTAACAGGTTACAGACACGAGACGAAGTTGAAGGTAGTGGTATAGGTCTCGCCATCATAAAACGTATGATCGAATCGATCGACGGCACAATTCGTGTCGCGCCCAAACCCGTATCTGGAGACAGAGGCACGCGCTTTATTCTAAAGCTTCCTGTGGCCGTTATGACTGACTAAGCCTTTTCCTAAGACGTCCCAGACGTCCCAAAGGCAGACATCTGCCCGCCCCAAACATACGGCGCGGACACAACCCCGCAATTTACTGACCTATATATATATAAAACAGGCTGACACATTCAGCTTGTAAGGTTTGGGTTCAATATTTGATATTAAAAAACCCGCCCTGACCTAAATCAGAACGGGTTGGATTTTTTCAAAGGCGCGAGCTGAACCCGCTATCCTTTTATGTTGGCTACTTGCGGATTGGCAAGTAATCAGAAGATGAGTAGCCCGTTCCGGCGTAACCATAACCTGAACTTGTAGTCGATCCCGCATCACCTGAGTACATTGTCGCTGTTCCGCCAGTATAGGCGCTTGTTGACCCTGTATATGATGAACCGCTAGATTCCATACATGTTCCGTCAGACTGCATAGATGTTCCAGATGGACAATTCGCTGTTTCGCCTGAGCTATAGCTTGATGCGCCGTTATAGCTAGATGTTGCACCTGAGCTGTAGCCTGAATAGCTTGAACCTGAACTTTGCATACATGTACCGTCAGACTGCATTGAAGAGCCTGATGGGCAATTTGCTGTTTCGCCGCTCGAATATGAGCTTGAACCGCTGTAAGAGGGTGCGGGTGCAGAATAGCTTGATGATGAATAGCTGCTGCCACCTGACTGCATACATGTGCCGTCAGACTGCATTGAAGTACCTGATGGACAATCCGCGGCTTCAGCAGAGCTGCTATAGCTTGAAGAAGACGCGTAGCTTGTTGCAGGCGCTGAATAAGTTTGCGCCGGCTCGACGTAACTTGTTGCCGGTGCTGAATATGTTGTAGGCGCGACATATGATGTTGATGGCGCAGAATAAGATTGTGCCGGAGCCATATAGCTTGACGCGTTTGTGTAAGATGTTGTCGGGGCTGAGTAGCCGCCGCCAGATGTACAATTTGCACCCATTGCTGAACAATCAGCATAGACGACACCTGGAGAGACTTGCATTTGCGAACCGTAGTTCATGCCGCCTTGATATCCAGTTGCACCACCGCCGTAATAGCCAGTTGAGACGTGACTTGCACCACATGCGGCACCAGAACTACATCCTTGACCACTTTCATAGTCATAAACGCTACCATAGCGTGAGCTTTGTTGGCCGCTTGCACAAGCCGTTAGTGTTAACCCTGCGACGCTTATCGCGGCAATCGCTGTATTACGAAGAAAAACATTCGTGCTCATTGTTGAGCCTCCCATTTTGAAACAGTTCTGGCATATCTTTGCAACATATAGACCAAATAAAGATGAAGTTTCTCTTTAAATTCCTAAGCGCCACGTTCAAAAGTTACACTAAAAAAGCCATCCATCCCACCAAATTCGGCTAAAACGTGCGGACGGCTCCTAAAATACCCTTCAGAACTGATACAACCAGGCATTTCAGACTGTATTTTGTCTGACACAGGAATAAGGCGAAATTCTGGCATAATTTGCAAAAACTTCTCTGCGCGCTCTTCTCCTTCCTCAATTTGTAGTGAACATGTGCAATATATTAATGTACCCCCTGGTTTCACCCATTGCGCCGCACGCTTTAAAAGGGCGTCCTGAATTTTAACTAAGGCGCGAATGTCATTATGAGACTTATTATAAATCACATCAGGATGTCGGCGATATGTTCCCGTCGCACTGCACGGGGCATCAAGCAAAACAATATCATAGGCTTGTTCTGCGCCGTCTATCTCTTCGGGAATAAATTCAAGCGCGTCCGAAACCACAATCTTGGCCTCGAGCTGTGCCCGCTTTAAATTTTCAGACACCCGCGCTAATCGCTGCTCTGATCGGTCAAGTGCCGTGACATGCGCCCCGCCTGCCGCGAGTTGTAGGGTCTTACCCCCTGGCGCAGCACACACATCTAAAACAGACTTACCTTTAATTTCTCCTGCAATCTTTACGGGTATGCTGGCGGCGATATCTTGTACCCACCACGCGCCTTCGTCAAAACCCGGAAGTGCGGTGACGTCGCCAATATCCTTTAGGCGTATTGTACCTGTCGGTAACAGCGTGCCGCCCAGACGCTCTGCCCAGCTTTCTGGATCCTCTTTAACCGAAATATCCAAAGGCGGGTCAAGCAAGAGCTGTTTTGTCATCCGGCGCATTTCAGATCGGCCATACATACGCTCCCAACTTTTGCGAAGCCATGACGGAATATTTTCCTGCGGGGCAACCGCGGCACTCAACACAGCCCCCCTTTCACTGACGCGGCGTAAAATCGCATTGGCCATGCCCGCAAAGCCTTTTGTATTGGCACGCATTTTTAGAACCGCCACCGTTTCGCCGACTGCAGCATGTGGCGGCGTATCCAGAAACAACATTTGCGCGACGCCAGTCCGTATAAGGTTATGCACAAGCGCAGGCGGGAGTTGTTTTAAAAACGGCCTTAACGCGCCGTCTATTTGACCCATGCGTCGCAAGGTTGTGGCCGCAATCAATCGTGCGAAGGCTCTATCTCGGCCTGAGAGTTGGCTATGCGCCTCTTGCTTAGAGAGCGCGGCTTCGAGCTGTAATTGTTTATTCAAAACACCGACCAAGGCATGGGCGGCAACAAGACGCGCCGACGCGCCGGCACTTGTTTTATGGACGCCCGTTTTATAAGCCGCTGGCGCGTCTTTTTCAGTTGCACCCCCTGTCTCTGTCCCAAGATTATTATTTGGGATGTCTTTTGGGCTGGTTTTTGGACCATCTTTTGGCATGTCAGGTTTAGGCGTAGGGTCAGTGATGGGATGCATCCTTATTTTGAAGGCTCTATTGCCGCGTCGTCACTTTTGTAAACGGATCGGGTGCGCCCTTTGATTGGCACTGTCAAAGTCTTTGCGCCTGCATTTTCAAAAACCAGAGTCATTTCTGCATCTGTCGCGACAGGGGACAGCTCTGTCCCAAACACCATAATATGATAACTGCCAGGTTTGAACACAACAGACGACCGGTACGGCAGAGTTAAGTCTTCTATGCGGCGCATTTTCATAATATTGCCGACTTTAATATGCGTGTGAATTTCCGCATGCTCACTCAACGTAGTTTGCACCCCGATTAGACGATCTTCTTCACCCGCATTTACGAGCGTAAAATAAATCGCCGAAACATCTCGCCCCGGCAAAGGCGGCTTTATATGTGCGTTTAAAACCGAAAGCTTCGCTTTGGCATCCAACACCGTAATATTTTGAAGCGCGCTCTCATCGACGGTGACTTCAACAGGGGCCAGATCGGGCGGGGTTATTTCAGCGGTCTCGGGTTGGGCTTGGCACGCCGCAAGCCAGACAGCCCATCCACACAAAACACCCACCCCGTAGGATTTAGGCACTTTCAGCTTAACGCGTTTTGCTAAAAAGGCGCTCATATTACGCGCCGCTAAAGCCAATAATTTTACGAACGTCAGACATAATCGGATCTGCGATTTCTGTGGCTTTGTCGGCGGCGCGGGACAGAATACGGTCAAGCTCTTCTGGGTCTGCCATATAGCGCCGCATTAAGTCCGTAATTGGTTGCAAGCGTTCGACAGCAACATCCGCAAGGGCGGGCTTAAAGACGCCAAAGCCCTTACCGCTATACTCTGACAGAATATCGGCATCAGTTCGATCTGTTAAGGCCGCATATATCCCGACAAGGTTTGCAACTTCGGGGCGGCCTTCCAACGCTTCCATTGTGTCCGGAATTTCACCTGCATCCGTTTTGGCTTTTTTAAATTTCTTCGAAATATCATCCGCACTGTCCATCAAGTTAATTCGTGAATTATCAGACGGATCTGATTTTGACATTTTTTTCGTGCCGTCCCGCAGAGATAATATCTTGGCCCCTGGCCCTTGGATTAACGGCTCAGGAATTGGAAAGAAATCTGGGACACTAAAGTCATGATTAAATTTGCCCGCAATATCGCGCGAAAGCTCCAAATGCTGTTTTTGATCTTCGCCGACGGGGACATGTGTTGCCTTAAACGCCAAGATATCAGCCGCTTGCAAAACAGGGTAATCATAAAGCCCGACCGACATGCGCTCGGAATTTTTCCCAGCCTTATCTTTAAACTGGGTCATACGATTCAACCACCCAATACGGGCCACGCAGTTGAAATACCACGCCAGTTCTGTATGGGCCCGTACGCGCGACTGATTATATACAATCGCTTTATTTGGATCGACACCGCAGGCGAGGTAAGCCGCTGCAATCTCATATGTTTGTTGTTTAAGTAATTTCGGGTCTTGCCAGACGGTAATCGCATGCAAATCGACAATGCAAAACAAGCATTCCATTTGATCTTGGAGGGCCACAAATTTTTTAATTGCGCCTAAATAATTTCCAAGATGCAAAGCGCCTGTTGGCTGAACGCCTGAAAAGACACGATCAGGACCAGCATAAGTGCGTACTGGAGCTGTTGAGACAGTTTCGCTCATATTCTAATGACCTTTATATTGACCGCGCTTTTAGCAGGTCGGGCTTTAATAACAAGACGCGATAGAGCTCGCTGATAAATTGTAACGCGTCATTGGACGTGGCTTAAATCTTTAATGATACCGTGTTTTGCACACTAGGATTTTTTAAAGGCCGCTTTCATATCTTTGAAGCTAAACGTTTTTAAAGCTATAGACACCGCAATGTAAATACAGGCGCCAAGTAAAACCACACCGCCCATCACGCCGTAATCCCACACCAGCACGCCTAAGAGAAACGTCTCGACCTTCGGCACGATCGCCCATAAGCCGACGCCCATTACGGCACTCGCAAACGCCATTTTCGGCAGGCTGAGTAAGAGGCGGGCATCCGCCGTAAAATGTCCGCGCTTTTTTTGTGTTACAAACAAGCAGATAACATTCGCCCACGCTGCGAAACTTGTCGCCAAAGCCAAGCCGTAAAACCCGATCGTGTAAAACAGGATATATCCCAAAGTAACATTGATAACGGCGGACACGCAGGCATAAATCATCGGCGTGCGCGTATCTTCGCGAGCAAAGAATGTCGGTGTCAGGACTTTAATCAAGACAAAGGCAGGCAGTCCAAGGGCAAACATTTTAAGCGCCTTGGCCGTCTGCGCGCTGTCAGATGCCAAAAACGCGCCGCGCTCAAATAAAGTCGAGATCAGAAATTCGGGCATAACAAATAATGCGCAGGCGGCAGGCAAAGTCAGGAAAGCCGCAATCTCGCCCGCGCGGTTTAAGGTCGTTAAGGCTTCAGATTCGTTATTGGACCGCAAGCTCCGCGACAGGCTGGGCAGAAGCGCAATCCCAAGGGCAATCCCGATCATCCCCAGTGGCAATTGATACAGACGGTCTGAATAATAAAGCCAGCTGGGAGCGCCCGCTTGTTGCGTTGCAATATTATGCGAGACAAGCAAGTTTAACTGCGTAATCCCTGCCGCAATCAGGCCTGGTACACCTAAGGTAAACAGGCGTTTCACACCGGGCGTCAAACGTGGACGCCTCAGCGGCAAAGCAATTGAGGCACGTTTGAGTCCGTAAATTAGCAGCCCCGCCTGCAAAACACCTGATACGGTCATACCAATTGCAAGGTAGCGCGCTAATATTTGGGCAGGCATATTCAGCATGGCTTGCGAGACCAGAAGCCCAATCCAAACCAGATTCAGCATGACAGGCACAAAGGCCGCGAGGGCGAAATAAGACTTAGTATTTAACATGCCCGAAAATAAAGCTGCGAGCGACATCAGCAAAAGATAGGGCATGGTGAGCCGCGCATAAAGCACCGCCAAATCATAGGGAACAAGCCCGCCCTCCGTGCTCGCGACACGCTCTAAACCGCCGCCAATCAAATTAAGGCTGATGGGCATGGTCAATTGAAACGCGACCACAATCAGCGCGACGAGCAAAAACAAGGCCGAAAATGCCTCGCCCGCAAATTCAGCCGCGCTCTCCTCTCCCTCGCCTTCCAGCCGTTTGGCATAAAGCGGAATAAACGCGGCATTAAACGCGCCTTCGGCAAACATACGGCGAAAAAGGTTTGGAAGTTTCGTCGCCGTGATCAGCGCGTCATTGACAATCCCCGCACCCAGAAACCGCGCCATAAGGATATCTCGCACGAGCCCTAGAACCCGACTGAGCAGTGTCAGCGACCCTATAATGGCTGTGGATTTCATCAAGCGCATAGGGCTAGGCCGAAATTTTATTCAAAGCAGGCGGCTTTAACATCGCCATCAATTTAAGTTTCACCGTTTTCCGTTGATCCGCGCCTATTGGCCCGCCGTCACGGTTTAAAACGTAAAACGCATCAATGGCCCGTTCGCCGACATTTTCAATATGGGCGGACAGCACATAAAGATCAGATTCGTAGAGTGCCGCTGCGAGCCCGTATAACAGTCCAGGCCTATCTCGACCTTCAATCTCAATAATACTTGTATCGCCCGACGCACTTTCAAGGAATCTGACTTTGGGTCTTACGGGAATTGCGACCGCTCTGCGAGAGCTATGGGGCGCGGGGATGCGAAGGTTTTCGACATCACCAAGGGCGGCGCGTTGCGCCCGAGATTTCAGCGCGTCAAGGGCATTATCATTGCTTCGGCCAAAGGCCAGACCTTCTGGGTTTTGCAGATAATAGACATTCATAACTCGGCCATTTTTACCCGTATGCAGACGCGCGCCCGTGATCGAGGCGCCGCACGCAGATATGGCGAGCGTCAGATCGGCAAACAAGCGCTCTCTATCGCGGGTCGTGACCCAAAGCTCTGTAATATCGCGGGGTCTATCGCGACGTGTTTGCACAAATGTGTCTAAGCCTTGCTCTAACGCAGTATCAAAAAATCGAGTATGCCGCACTAGATCGGCCATACTAAAGGAGGTCCAATACTCATCCCCAAGGTCTTCAAAGACTGGTGCGACACGCACGGCTAAATCTTTGGGTAAGCGCTCATTCAGCTGCGCTTTAATCGCTTTGCTTTTGGCGGCAGGTTCGAGTTCTGTATTGCCTTCGAGGAAGTGCTCTGTGCTTTGATATAAGTTCTTTAAGAGTATCCCCTTCCAGTCATTCCAAATGCCCGGGCCGACGCCTCGAATATCCACAACGGTTAAAACATAAAGTAGCTTTAACCGCTCAATCGAGCCCACACCTGTTGCGAAATTCGATATGGTTTCAGGGTCAGAAATATCCCGTCTTTGCGCCGTTTCTGATAAATCTAAATGGCTGTGAACCAACCAAGCGACAATCTCAATACCCTCTTGGCTGACGCCCAAGCGGCGGCAGGCCCTACGTGCCAAGCGCGCACCTTCGACGCATTGATCGCCGACGCCCTTGCCTGTGTCATGCAAGAGGCATGTTAAATATAACCAATAGAGTTGATCCGAATTTAGGTTTTGAACAATCTCTGTTGCGATTGGATTTTCTTTTTCTAAAATCCCGATTTTTAAATCATGTAAATAATTCACCAATCGCAAAGTGTGCTCATCAACGGTATATGCGTGGTGCATGTTAAATTGAGTCCGCGCGACAATGCCGCCAAATTCCAAGAGGTAGCGCCCTAAGACCCCAGATTCGTTCATTAGCTTTAGCGTCGCATAAGGCGCTTTGGACTCAAGAAGTATATTTTTAAAGATAACCACGATTTGCGGGTCACGGCGGAAATCATTATCAATTATGTTTCGTCGAAAATCGATGGCAAAAAATGCGTCGGGATGAATGTCGATATTATGTCGTCCTGCAATTTCAAACAGGCGCATTATCAAGGTCGGATCGTTTCTGATCTCCATCGCGTCTTCAAATTGCAAACGTCCATTGTCTACACGAAATCCCTTTTCTCGAATGCGCCCCCGCGTGCGTGGCATTAAACGCTCAATACCTTTGGGCAAGACAATGGATTGATCGGCTTCGAGCTTGGCGCAGGCAATTCGCGTCAACGCCCCCACTTCGCGCGCATTGGTAAAATATTCCCGCATAAACTTTTCAACAGCTTCTTCGATCGGGCCAGATGCATATCCCATCTTGCGCGCCAGAATTATTTGACGGTCAAAGCTGAGTGTCTCGGTGGGGCGTTTGTCAGAGAGGTGCAAATGCACGCGCGCACGCCAAAGAAAGTCGGCCGCACGCACGAAACGATCTGCCGCCTGTTCATCGAACAATCCCATATCAACATAATCTGACGCGCGTTGGGGATCCGTGATCTTGCCTTCTTTGTCTATAAAGCGCGCAATCCAATACAGAACATGCAAATCGCGCAATCCGCCTTTGCCTTCTTTTACATTTGGCTCAATGACGTAACGTGAATTACCTTCCCTTTCGTGACGTGCATCACGCTCTGCGAGTTTTTCAGAGATATATTTACGACCCTTACCCTTCGTGACCTCTTTGCGAAATTTCGCAAATAAGGTCTGGCTCAACTCTTTATCGCCCGCTAAATATCGCAGGTCTAAAAGCGCCGTTAAGATTGTCTGATCCTCTTTGGCCAAAGCAATAGATTGCTCGACGGTTCTTACGGAATGTCCAATTTTTAGGCCTAAGTCCCACAACATATACAACATATATTCGGTGACATTCTCGACATGAGCAGACCCTTTTTTATCGTTGATCAAAAACAATAAATCTAAATCCGAACCCGGCGCCATTTCTCCGCGACCGTAACCGCCCACCGCGCACAATGAAAACTTCTCTGCCCGCGTCGGGTTTGAAACCCGCACGACATGGGTTGTCGTAAAGTCATAAAGTGCGGTGACAATATCATCATGGATAGAGGCCAGAAGTCGCGCCATCTCTAACCCGTCCAAACGTCCGCTTTCAAAATGCAAGCGTGCGGAGGCTTTGGCCTCCGTCAGTGTATCAATCAAATAAAGCTTAACAGCGTCTCGGACGCCGCTGTCACTCCCTGATTTTTCGCTCGCCAGTTCCGTCAAATGCACACGCATTTTTACACCGTCAATACTACTATCTGGCGCAGATTTACGCGGCGGGATCAGGCTGGCCTTAGGATAAGGGCGGACGCGTCGTTTAAAGCTGGGCATCAGAGTTTAGCTTTCAAATCATATAAAAGATCAAGTGCGTCTCGCGGGGTCAAGGCATCAATATCGAGGGTCTTTAGAGCCGTCTCTATTTTAGAGGGTTGCGCCTTTGCTGGCGGAGGCGGAAGACTAAACAGTGGCAGTGCACCCAAGCTGTCTTTGGCTCCGTCATGGCTTTCTTCGAGCTGATTTAACACGGCACGCGCACGGTTCACGGCCACTTGCGGCAGACCTGCCAATTTGGCCACTTGAATACCATAAGATTTATCCGCGGCCCCCGGCTGTAAATCATGCAAGAACACAAGATCTCCATTCCATTCTTTGGCCCGAAGCGATGCATTTGACGCGCCGTCCAATGTTTCGACCAGATCGGTTAATTCATGATAGTGTGTCGCAAATAAGGCCCGACATTGATTGACAATATGTAAATGCTCGACTGCGGCCCATGCAATCGACAATCCGTCAAAGGTCGCTGTCCCGCGCCCGATTTCATCGAGGATCACGAAACTCTTGGAGTCCGCTTGATTTAAAATTGCAGCCGTCTCGATCATCTCCACCATAAAGGTCGACCGCCCTGACGATAAATCATCCGACGCGCCGACGCGAGAGAATATACGGTCTGTGACGCCGATATGCGCGCTATCGGCCGGCACAAAACTCCCCGCTTGGGCGAGAATAAACATGAGCGCATTTTGACGAAGATAGGTCGATTTACCCGCCATATTTGGCCCTGTAATCAAAGTCAGCCGCGAAGAAGTTTCAGCGGTCGCGTCCAAATGACAATCATTTTGCGTAAACCCTTGCTTACCCTCTTTTTTCAATAGCGCTTCTACGACGGGATGCCGTCCGCCTTTAATTTCAAACCGTAGACTTTCGTCAACAATTGGCCTGACTGCGCCCATATCCTCGGCCCATTGCGCGAGACCTGCAAACATGTCCAGAAAGGCAAAGGCATTTGCCGCGTTTCGTATGGGTTCTGCTTGCGCGCGAATACGGTCCATAAATGCATCAAACATCTGAAGCTCTAGGCCCAGCACTTTATCTGCCGCGCTCGTGATTTTAGCATCTAGGTCAGACAGGTCTGTTGTTGTAAACCGAACCGCCGAGACAAGCGTTTGACGATGAATGAACGGGCTGTCTGGCCCCAGCCCTAACATGATATCGGCATGTTTTGGCGTCACTTCTATGAAGTATCCCAAAACATTATTGTGCTTTATCTTGAGCGTCGACACAGAAGAGAGCGCAGCGTACTCCGCTTGCGTCTTAGCAATAATTTTGCGCGCATCGTCGCGAAGTTGTTTTAATCCGTCCAGTTCACGCGAATATCCCGTTTGAATGAACCCACCGTCTCGGGCTTGCAACGGGACGTCGTCTTTAAACGCTTTGGAAATATCGCGCGCTAACTCAGCAAGGTCAGTCTGCGTCGACAGGCAGACATCTTTTAATGCAGCCGTTAACTGTTTGGGCAAGTGTTGCGTTGCGGATTTAACCAGTCGAGCATTGAGGTTTTGGCCAGATTTCAAACCTTTTGCGATGACCAAAACATCTCTTGGGCCGCCGCGTCCTAATACGAGGCGGCTAACGGCGCGCGCCATATCCCCGGTTTCTCTGAGGATTGCTCTAAAAGTTTCTCGGACCACTGGGTTTTTTGTGAGGTAATCCACACTGTCGAGGCGGTCATTAATATGATGCACATTTACGAGCGGTCGCGACAAGCAAGACGCCAATAATCTCGCGCCGGGGCCGCTCACTGTTTTATCAATCACGGACAAAAGCGAACCCGCTTTTCGGCCTTGCAATGTGCGGTCGATTTCAAGACTAGCACGCGTCGCAGGATCGATGGCGACAAAACCGTTTTCGCCTTGGCGTTTTGGAGGTGATAATTCGACCTGTGATCCCGCCTGTGTCAACAACAGATAATCCAATAATGCGCCTGCCGCAGAAATTTCGGCCTTTGTAAAATCTCCAAATCCGTCAAGGCTCGCCACGTCAAAGCGCGCCGTCAATTGACGCTCTGCGCTCCGCACATCAAACTTTGACGCAGGCAAGGGCGTGAAAGCGGCAAGCGGGACAGCAAGTGAGCTTAAAAACTCACGATCCGAAAACATGGATTCTGTAAGGATGATTTCTCGCGGCGATAAGGCAGAAACTTCGGAGCCGACGCGGTCTGCCGTTACATTGCAGACATTAAAAAGACCTTGGGAGACATCCGCCCATGCCAAACCAATATCACCCGTATGTGTACGACTAAGTGAAAGGATATAATTATGCCCGCGCGCATCGAGCAAGGTATCTTCGGTCAAAGTCCCCGGCGTTACCAATCGGACGACTTCCCGTTTCACGACGGATTTCGCGCCGCGTTTTTTTGCCTCTTTGGGGCTTTCGGTTTGTTCGCAGACTGCGACCCGAAACCCTTTTTTAATCAGACGTTGGAGATAATTGTCAGAGGCATGAACAGGCACGCCGCACATGGCTATATCTTGTCCCGCATGTTTGCCACGGCGTGTTAATACAATGTCGAGCGCTTCAGCTGCACGGACGGCATCGTCAAAGAATAATTCGTAAAAATCACCCATGCGATAGAATAATAAGGCCTCTGGCCCAACTTCAGCCTTAATGCCCAAATATTGCGCCATCATCGGCGTCACCTTTGCAGGTTTTTCGTCCTTTTTAGGCGCGGGTTTTTTGGTCTCGGCTGTCATGCGGGGACAATCGCAATCTTATGCCTAAATCGCAAGCAAAAGCCTTGCCGGAGATGTGCTTAAATTCCCGCTGGGCTTACGCGAGGCTTAATCGGCTCGATGTTGAGTTATCGCGTCACAGAGATTTTGCCCTAAGCTCACAGTGCTTGCTTTTAAACGGCGAGTTCTTAATGTGCCTCTCAAATTCGAGGTATTATGTCCCAAGCCAATAATGATACAGTTTCTTCTGCTGACCTTGTCACGTCAAAAAAGGGGAAGACCACCAATGCCTTAAAACAAGCGCTTACGGATCGCCAAGTCTTAGCCATGCTCATTTTGGGTGTAGCGTCTGGATTGCCTTATGTCGTGGTCGGCGGAACGCTGAATGCGTGGCTGTCGACGGCTGAAGTGAAACCCAGTCAGATCGGTCTTTTGTCCTGGGCCATGCTGGCCTATGCGTTTAAATATATGTGGGCCGCAGCATTTCAAAGTCGCAAAACGCCGTTTAAATTAAATATCGGGCCGCGACGGTTTTGGATGACCGTCTTTTTAATCCTTATGACCTTGGGGTTTGTCGCTTTATCCTTTTCCAACCCGCCGAATAATCTTGGGCGCATTGGATTGCTCGCTGTTTTAATCGCATTCTTATCTGCCAGCTTTGACATTGTGCTTGCGGCGTGGCGGATTGAGAGCGCGCGCGATGATACGCATTTGGATATTCTGACGACAGTTGAACAATTTGGGTATCGTACGGCGTCTGCTTTGGGTGGATTTATTGCACTTATTGCCGCCGACCAAATTGGGTGGCAGCTGACCTTTATCGGCGCAAGTGCTGTTATGGCTTCTGTTGGCCTTGGTATTTATCTTGCCGCGTCCTCGCCTTATGCGAGCGGGAAAGATTCCGTAGAAGCTTTGGGCATTACGCGGAAATCTCGAAACCTTGCAACGCTTGCCACGCTCTTGGGGTGGGCCATTGCGTTTTTCCTGCTGGCCCAATTTATGATCGGGGCTTTGTCAGAGCCCGAAAATTATAGCGCGCGAACTTTTATTAAAAACCAAGGCCCATGGGTTGTCGCCTTAACCGTTATTTGGCTGGGTCTAGTTGCCTCTGTTTTACAATATCGTAAATCCAAAGTGGCGCCCTGCCAGACCCCCCAAGATATTGCGCCCCTTTCGGGTGTATTAGACGTCTTATACGGCGCGATTTTGGTTCCCATGATGGAGCTAATTGGACGACTCAAATGGGCGAGCTTACTTATTTTAGGTCTAGTTTTATCTTATCGTTTTACAGACCTTATTTGGGGCGGGTTTGCCTACCCGTTTTACCTCGGCGAGAATTACGGCGCGCTCGGTCATACGCTGACAGAGGTCGGCTTTGCATCAAAACTTGTGGGCGTGATTGCAACAATCATTGGCGTCGCTTTGGGCGGTTTGGCCATGATTAGATTTGGCCGTATGCCAGTTTTATTTGTGGGGGCTGTTTTGGCGGCGCTCACCAATTTGCTCTTTGCAGATCTTGCTATGGACGCACGTTATACAGATGCGTTTTTAAGTTTAAGTCAGCTGGATCATCTGTTCGGCATTTTTGGTATTGATATACGTCTGGCGCGCTTGACGACCGTTATCGCCGCCGAGAACATTATTGTCGGTATAGCAAGCGTGGCGTCAGTCGCTTATTTATCATCAATTGTGAATCCGAAGTTCGCGGCGCTTCAATATGCACTGCTTGTATCTTTGATTATGTTGCTCGGTGTACTAGGACGACCCCTCATTGGAGAAATCATTGAAACAGATGGTTTTGCCAAAGCGTTCATACTTTGCGCGTGGCTCGGCGGGGTGGCTGTTATTTTGTCACTGATCGAATGGATACGACTTTCGCGCCGCAGTAAATAAGCGGCGCTTTAATCCCAATACTACAGGTTTTTAAATTCGCCTAAGCTGCGGCTTCAGTTTTTACGGCCCATGTACTGACCATTGCGGATAGCTCTTCTGCTGAAACGGGCTTTGTCATAAAGTCGTTCATACCGCTATCAAAACACGCATTACGATCATCATCAAAGGCGTTTGCCGTCAAGGCGATAATCGGTAAGCCGCCATCTGTATTGGGGAGGGACCGAATTTTACGTGTGGCTTCTAATCCATCCATATTCGGCATACGCATATCCATAAAGATCATGTCGTAATTTGCGTTCTTTACGGCTTCAACCGCGAGCGCCCCGTCTTCAACAACGTCTACTGTACAGCCTTCGGCTTCGAGCAAAGTACGCGTCAATAGAGCGTTAATCGCATTATCTTCCGCTAAAAGAATTCTGTGACCAGAGGTCGGCGCTTGGCTTTCAGTTTCGATAGGGGCCGCGACCGATGCTTCTGAGCTTGCATCTGGCTCTTCGACATTTTCCTCGGTCGACACGGCGCGCGCAATCACGGCGTCACGCCAATTTGTTCCTAATACAGAATCTTGATTTTCAATCGGTAAAGCCCGGCGCTCAATATCGCGTTCACGCACTTCAACAGTTTCTTGCGGCGCTTCTGGCTCTGCCAGAACAGGCGCGTCTGCGTGTTCAGCAACAGCTTGCGCTTGTGGCTCAATTGGCGCTGCGGGGGCGGCCTCTGGCATAGGAGGTAACTCGGCGGCAGGCGCATATTGTGCCTCTGCTGTTACGGGCTGTGCAAGAGGCGCTTCAATCGGTGCCGCTTCATAAGGCACGTTCTGCACAGCAGGTTGAGCTGTTTCTGCATGCGCCTGTATCTCATGTGCTTGGCTGTCTTGAGCCGTAATCGCATTTTGGTAGGCAAGATCTTGTGCGGCTTGATGCGCGAGCTGTGCTTGATAGGCTGTGTCGACAGCCCCATGGTTTTGACCTGCATGAGCCATTTCAGGATGAGCCATTTCTGGTGCATGTTGTTCAGCTGGAGCCACTTCAGCCACTGCATTTCTACCCACGAATGCCGTGACATCCCGTGCAATAGCAAGTGCATGACCTTCGCCGTGGGAATATTCTAACCAATCAAAAATATACTCGCCATTCGGCGTCGCTAAATTTGTTTCAAAACGGTTTATACCTTGTTCGACATGCGGAGTAGGCCACCCTGTCACAATATTGCCCTGCCAATCTTCGACACGACCGCCATAAAGGCTCAAAAATGCTGCATTTAGAAAAATAACCCGTCCAAATTCATCTCGCTTGATCATAGGATCAGGCCAGCTCCACATTTGGGCGGCGAATACATTATCAGGCGACATTACAGCTCCACATTCGACTTTTCACGAATCTCTGAGACTCATATTTAACTGTTAGTCTAAAAATATCCTTACCAAACTGTTCTTAAATGCGGAGATTAGAGTCACATTTGACAGAAAAAGGCTTTATTTACCTTTAAATGGCTCTTTTTTAAAAGCGGGTTGCGAAATACTACCTAAGGTAAGTCCTTTTCTCGCTCTGCGATGTGAAAGGCTTTCTGCAATATGTAGACGATGTATCCCCTCGGACCCGTCTAAATCCGCCAACGTACGGGCCACGCGCAACACTCGGTGATAGCCGCGCGCCGTTAAACTTAAAGTTTCAGCCGCCTTTATCAGAAGTTTACGGCCCTCATTGTCAGGCTCGGCAACATGATCCATCATTTGCGCGCTGAGATCCGCATTGGTGCAGCCCCCGTTTCGTTCAAATTGAATATTTCGAGCGCGGCCCACGCGCGCAGCAATTTCAGCCGTCCCTTCTTTACTAGGCGGCAGGGCTAAATCCGCAGGTGTCACGGCAGGGACATCGATTTGAATATCAATACGGTCCATGAACGGGCCTGACACACGGCCTTGATAATCTTGCGCGCACCGCACGCCGCGACGACATGCAATTCCGTCTGCGCCACCTGTTCCGCATCGACACGGATTCATAGCGGCAATTAATTGAAAGTTAGCGGGGTAACGAACATGCGCATTCACACGGGCGACGGAAATTTCGCCCATTTCTAAAGGCTGTCGTAAACTGTCGAGGACTTGCGGTGTAAATTCTGGAAGCTCATCTAAAAATAAAACCCCGCGATGCGCCAGCGACGCCTCGCCCGGCTTGGCCTTTGCCCCGCCGCCGACCATCGCCGCCATAGACGCCGAATGATGGGGCGATCGAAAAGGCCGACTGCGCGAGAGCTTTCCTCTCTCGAGTAGCCCTGCCACACTATGTACCATGGACACATCCAGTAGTTCATTCGCCGTTAAAGGCGGAAGTAATCCCGGAAGGCGCGCCGCTAGCATGGATTTACCCGATCCTGGGGGGCCAACCATTAACATATTATGGCCGCCTGCAGCTGTAATTTCCAAAGCACGCTTGGCCGTTTCCTGACCGCGAACATCGCGCATGTCTAATGGCGAGCCCGCGTCTAACAATTCGCCCGCTTTGGGGGCAGACAAGCATTGCGTGCCTTTAAAATGATTTATAATTTGTATCAGGTTTTGCGGCGCGAGCAGAGGAAAGTCCCCTGCCCACGCCGCCTCTGCCCCGTTGGGCTCCGGGCAAATCAAACCAAGTCCAGCCGCGTTCGCACAGACTGCCGCAGGCAATGCGCCGGGAACACGTGCAATGGTTCCGTCAAGTGACAGCTCACCAATCGCAGCATAACCTTCTAATTCTTCTGCGGGCAAAACCCCCATCGCCGCCATCAGGCCAAGTGCGATAGGCAAATCATAATGCGCCCCGTCTTTGGGAATATCCGCAGGCGCAAGATTTATCACAATCCGCTTATAGGGGAGCTCTAATCCAACGGACGTAAACGCGGCCCAAACGCGGTCTTTGGACTCGGCAACAGATTTATCGGCCAAGCCAACAATTGAAAACCCCGTTCCGCCTGTTGCGATTTGAACCTGCACATCAATGCGCCGCGCCTCTGCGCCTTCAAACGCAACTGTCGAAATTCTAGCGACCATAAGATGTTCCTTTCTTCACCCGTAACAGCAAGATTAGAACAAAACAAGAACTAATAATTTAATTAGAGATTTCTCGCCACATCTGACGGCACGACGGCTTTGCCCACAGGGAAGATAGACGCGCGCATTAAGCGGAAATGTGCGACCCCAAACGGGATGCCGATAATGGTAATCGTCCACAAACAGCCAAAGAATAAGTGCATAAGGGCCAAATACCACCCGCCAAAAATAAACCAGATAATATTTCCAAGTAGACCAAATGTGCCTGTCCCCAGATCGGTTTTACCCTTAATTGCGCGGCGATCGACAAGGCGCGACCCAAAGGGCAGAAGCGAGTATTTCGCAATATTCAAACTCGCGCGCGCCCATGGCAGTCCTATAATACTAATGGCCATTAAGAGTGCGGCGAACCCCCACGCAATGGCAGACATGCCGCCGCCGAATATAAACCAAAGAATATTTCCAATAATACGCATGCTCTATTATTGCCTTGAAAAAGACAGGGACGCTATCTTTTATTTTCTGTGAAAACGCTTATCTGTTATTCAAACCTGATCGCCATTTAAGGAACGTCCTATGTCTGAGCTTATTCGAGGAAAAATTTACGACAATATCATGCAAACAATGGGAAACACGCCGCTCGTGCGTCTGCCGCGCATCACCCAAGGGCTGCCTGCTGATTTGTGTTACAAGCTCGAGTTTTTTAATCCGATTGCCTCTGTCAAAGACCGTATCGCGATTGCCATGATCGAAGCCCTAGAGGAAAGCGGTGCGTTAAAACCCGGCGGAGTGATTGTCGAACCCACATCTGGTAATACAGGGATTGGTATCGCCTTTGCCGCCGCCGCTAAGGGCTATAAGTCCATTTTGGTTATGCCAGAGCAGATGTCGATTGAACGCCGCAAAATGATGAAATTGCTTGGTGCGGAACTTGTGTTGACCGAAGCGTCAGGCGGTATTCCGGGCGCTATGGCGAAAGCTGACGAGATTTGTGCGAATACACCCGGCGCGGTGCAGGCGGGACAATTTACCAATCCCGCCAACCCGCTGATACATTATAAAACCACAGGCCCAGAAATTTGGAATGATTGCGCAGGCGAAGTCGACGCCTTTATTTCGGGTGTCGGGACGGGCGGTACGCTGACAGGCACAGCGCGTTTCCTAAAAGAGAAAAACCCAAATGTTAAAATTATCGCCGTCGAGCCAGAAGGCAGTCCGATGATATCTGAAGGCACAAAGGGGCCGCATAAAATCCAAGGTATTGGCGCGGGCTTTATCCCTGATGTCCTTGACACAGACCTGATTGATGAAGTTGTTAAAATTTCAAATGACGCGGCCTTTGGCACGGCCAAACATGTCGCGGCAGAAGACGGCGTCCCGGTCGGCATTTCGTCAGGCGCGGCCATTGCCGCAAGCCTGATTATTGGCGCGCGTCCTGATATGCGCGGCAAGCGCATTGTGACCATTATCCCAAGCTTTGCGGAACGTTACCTTTCAACAGATTTGTTTGATTAGCAGATCGGTTCTTTTGTGACCCCCGAATATGTAGAGCGTTATGCCCGCCATTTGGTTTTAAAAGAAATCGGCGGACCGGGGCAAGCAAAGCTCACAACGTCAAAAGTCGCGATTGTCGGCGCGGGCGGTCTTGGCGGGCCTGTCGCCCTCTATTTAGCGGCGGCGGGTATTGGGCATATCACAATCATTGATGACGACACTGTGGAGCGCTCTAACCTACAACGCCAAATTCAATTCCGCGAAAGCGATATTGGCCTAAGCAAAGCGGACATCACTGCTCAAAACTTGAGGGCGCAAAACCCTGATGTAACTGCGATCGCAATTCCAGAGCGCCTCACAGTTCAAAACGCGCACGCCCTTTTGGCGGGGCATGACCTTATTCTCGACGGGGTTGATAATTTTCAAACACGGTTTGATGTGAACACCGCCAGTCTCGCCCTTGGCATACCCCTTGTCTCTGGCGCTTTGGGGCGGTGGAATGGTCAAGTCAGCGCGCATTCAGGCAATCAGTCTGGCCCGTGTTATCAATGCCTTGTGCCTGAAATTCCGCCGCAAGCGGAAACCTGTTCAGAGGTCGGCGTTATCGGCGCACTTGCGGGTGTTGTGGGGTCAGTTATGGCGCTTGAGACAATTAAAATATTAATCGGCCTTGAAACAAATTTGCAAGGCAAACTTTGGATTTACGACGGTCTTGAGGCCAAGGGTCGGACAATCACCCTGCCCAAAGACCCAAATTGTTCGGCGTGCCGCTAATCCCGTAACGTCCTATTTTCCTTTGACGGTTCCACGTCTTAGGCCGCGCCTACCGCGTGACCTGTTTGGCAATTGTACGGTCGCCCCTGAAAAATTAGAATTTCCGATAAATCCGTTCCGGCCAAAGAAACGGTTATTGCCGCGATATGTGCGACCATAGCCGTAAATACTGCTGAGCGTTTGTTGTTTTTTGGGTTGAGCGGAAAGGGCATCTACCTTGCCTTCAAGACGATTGATTTGTGCGGCCTGCGCAGACAAGGTACGCGATTGCGCTCGGCGTGCCTTTTGGGCTTGCTTGCTTCGCTCATTATTTTGACGTGCACGGGTCGCGCCCGCATAATCATAAGACACAGAAGGCCCGCGGTAGACTGTGACATTACCAACACGTTCTGTCGAAATAGCGGTTCCGTTTACAGCGTGGCCATGTCCCGCCTGAGTGCAATGACACATCTCGCCTGCCAGTGCCGTAGGGACGAAGAATATAAAAGACGCAAGTCCGACGGCGCAAGATACAGATTTTAAAGTCTTAAATGTCATGAGCTGGCTCCTATTTTTTATAAGACTAAACACATGGCGCTAAACACGCGACTCTATACGCGCTTGGCGCGAGTTCCACACGTTTTAGACACGGAGAGGCTAGAGCCCAAAGCCCTAACTCAATTTAAAAAACGACACCCGTATTTATTTATTATTTTTTGGTACATTTCGAACGTCCTGTTCACTTAAAAACCGTCTAAAATTTTGCCATTCATATCGATTCACAATATCTAGGCAGTAATTTTCTAATGTTGTATTATACTCCTCATTTAGCGAAATAAATGCCCAGTTAGAAAATCCATTTTTATAAACAAGCGGTACTTCATTGACGTAAGTGATAGCATAAGAACATTTGTGTTGTCCCTGCGCGGTGACCATAGCTTTCTCACCAACAAAAAACGTAAACCCAGGTGCATCTTCGTCAACAATCGTAACTTTTACTTTTTCATTTACGTGAATAGATAACTTCCGAACATCCTTCATGAATGCAATGAAGTCATCAAGGGCGTTGATGAAATACCGACCGTCTTCACCTTTAGTAAAGAAAATATAGTGCGCTACATTAAATTCTGAATCGTTAAATCGCTTCGCATGTGATGCAACCATTTCAGAATAATCAGATATAGAGGCCTTGTTCATTTTTAAAGGCGGATTAAGGGCATACATTTTCTTCTTAAACCCTATCCAAATGGTGGGTTCATTAGCGGGTCTAACTACGGTCACATTTCCCTTCGAAAAAAGGAATGCGTCTGAAACTTTTGCTTGCAAACTATTGAACCCCGATATGAGGTTTTCATTATCTAGGACAAACAAGGACCCCGTAATACCCACAAGACAAGAGAGTGCTAAAATATCAAAAATATTCTCAGGTAAAAAGTTCGTTTGAATTGGAAGCAGCTTCAAAATAATAATGGGAATTGAAATTAGCGCAGGCAGAGCAATAATAATTTTTTTTATCTGCGTTCTCATTTTTCAAACCTAAACTTATAGCTATTTCACGACCGCCTTATCGCGCGGCAGGAGCGTTCCGTTTATATTAAAGAGGACAGTCGCCTTTCGCACGTCAGGCACATAGCTATGCGTGCCAAAGGACAAAGTCTATGTTCCGCCGAGGGAGTAATAGGCGATACGGATCATATTCTCTTCATTAATAAAGCTGGCATAATCGCTATAGTCTGCAAGGATTTTAGCCTCGACCATATCGTTGAGGCTCGCACCCGCCACCATACGCGTTTTCACGCGGGATTGAATATCAACCAACATGTCGCGGGATTTTGTCAAATCCGCTTTTGTCGCCATGGCACCGTGACCGGGAATAATCTGTGTTGTCGCATTACTCAATTCAATCGCGCGCGTTTGCGCGGCGATCATACCCTGTAATGTGCCGCCACTATCGATGTCTACATATGGGAAAAGCCCGTTAAAATAATTATCGCCCATATGTACGATATTGCCTTCTTTGAAATAGACAATTGTATCGCCGTCCGTATGGCCGCTGGGCGTATGAATCAAATGAATGGACTGACCGTTCATATAAAAATCGGCTTGGGATTTAAATGTCATATCAGGCCAAAGCGACGCGTCGACCGCATTGACTGTGCGGCCAAAAATCTTGTTCTCAAAACTTTTGCCCATACGCGCACGAACATTTTCATGCGCAACAACCATTGCACCTGTGGTTTTCATGACCGCGTTCGAGCCAGAATGATCACCGTGATAATGTGTGTTTACGACAAATTTAATCGGCCCGTCAGACAAAGCTTCCAGACTTGAAATAATTTCAGGGCCATTGCGCTCAAATTTATCATCAATCACGAACGTCCCATTTTCGCCAATCAAAACGCCAATATTGCCGCCCGGGCCCGAAATCATGAAAAACCCGCCGCCTAGAGCGTCCGTTGTCAGGCTCGGTTTTACCTCTGCCGCTTTTGCCGTTGAAGTCGCCGCGGTTGTGACAGGGTTTTGAGCCGCCAACGCCTCCATATCAGGACTTGAGCTTTCTAACGCACAGCCCGTTGTCAAAAGTGTTGAAAGACTAAGCGTGACTATAAATTTTTGAGACATTTTCATAAACGGAGTCCTTAAGAATATATAAGCCTAAGAGGCTTCTGAAAGAGAGAGGCGCGGCGGCAAAACACGGTCAGGGCAGGCATGATGATCGAGCATAGCGCGAATATTTATCATAACCTTTTCGCCCATTTCTTGGCGCGATTCATGTGTGGCCGATCCAATATGCGGTGTCAGAATAACATTAGGGAGCGTCATAAGTTTGGGATTAATTTTAGGCTCATGCTCATAAACATCCAAACCCGCTCCGCCAATCTGACCTGACGCCAACGCATCGGCCAAAGCGTCTTCGTCTATAATGTCGCCGCGTGCCGTATTCACGATATAGCTGTCCTTAGACATTTTCTTAAGGCGCTCTGCATTAATCAAGTGATGGGTCGAGGGTGTGCTGGGGCAATTAATCGAGACAATATCAACGGCGGATAACATGGCGTCCAGATCATCCCAATAGATTGCCGATAAGCCGTCTTCTGTCGTTGTCGCGAGGCGCCTGCGATTATGGTAATTCACAATTAGGCCAAATGCATTGGCACGGCGTGCCACGGCCTGACCAATACGGCCCATGCCGATAATGCCAACTTTCTTTCCGCGCACACGATGCCCTAATATGCCTGTCGGTTTCCATCCGTCAAAACCACCGTCGCGGGTCAAGCGGTCGCTCTCAACAAGGCGACGCGGCACTGCTAAAATAAGGGCCATGGTTAAATCGGCTGTATCTTCTGTTAACACACCTGGCGTATTAGTGACAGTAATGCCGCGCGCGTAAGCGGCCGCGACGTCTATGTGATCTGTTCCCGCCCCAAAATTCGCGATCAGTTTTAATTGATCTCCCGCCGCGTTTATAATGTCGGCGTCAATACGGTCTGTCACAGTCGGTACAAATACATCACAGTTTTGCACGGCCTCTATCAAAGCCTCACGCGACAGGGCGACGTCAAACACATTTAAAGTCGCATCAAATAAATCAGACAATCTGCGCTCAACACTTCTTGGTAACTTGCGGGTTACAAAGACTTTTGGGTTTTGCGAAAACGATGTTGGCATAGTATACAAAAACTCCTCACGTCAGTGAAAGCTGACAAAAGCCTTTTTGCGCCTCCAATTGGATTTATTCAAGAGGCCAGATTTTAAAAGTTTGTCATGGGCGGTTCTCTTCTGACTTCATATTGGACGACCTGATTTCATTATTTCTTCTGGGCGCGGTAAATTCAGACTCTATTTACCACTTTCTTAAATCTTCTATGTAAAATTAGGTATGTCGTGCTGTTTCGTGAAGCGGCGAGACGGTTCACGCTCAGAACCCGTGAAATTGAAATATTTAGTTTAGGTGAAACGCTTTAATATATGACATGGCCCTGTTCTGCATTCGATATACCCCGCACCCATTTTAAGTCTCTGTCTCTGGCTAAGTCTCTGACTCTGGGCAAGGCTAAGTCTCAAATTAGGGCTAAGGCTAAGGCGTTTCGTCTGCCCGTCATTATTAGCACCGCGATCATTGGACTGGGTTTATCAGTGCCATTCGCACACGCTCAAACGCAAGAGGCTTTGCAACCTCCGACCAATCCCTACAAGCTAAACCGCGTCGTCGAAGATTTACCAAAACGGATGAAATCTGCGCCTGCATTTTACACCGTCCCCGCCCATAAAACACCTTCAGGTTTTCCTGTCCCACGTTATGTGTCGCTGAAAGTCGGTAAGGCTAATGGCCGTATCGGCCCCAGTATCAATCACCCTGTCGCATGGCAATATAGACGCCGTGGTCTTCCGCTTATTGTCGTTGCCGAGACGAAACGCTGGCGCAAAGTCCGCGACGTAAACGGTGATGAGAGCTGGATTTACGGACCTGCCCTTTCAGGCGAGCGCCGCGCGATTGCGATATTTGATACGCCCCTTATGTCGCGTGACACAGAAAAGAGCCGCGTCAAAGCTATCGCGCTTAAAGGGGCTTTGGTTAAAATCGAAGAATGCCGCGACACGGGCTGGTGTAAATTCAAAAGCGCGAACGGTCTGAAAGGTTGGGGGCAAAGCTCTCAATTTTGGGGCGCAGCGCCTCTAAACGTGCCGCGCTGACACGACGCAATTTTTCCAGACCCCTAAGAACAGCGCATCCACTTCGCTTTTTTTTGCTCAGCCTCACCTATCCGTGCTTTCCCACTTGAGTTTAGAGACCGTTCGTTTAGATTAGAATCTACACATGCGGGTCCATATTCTGGCTCGGAACGGAACTAGCTCTTATGAAAAAAATTCAGTCTTCTTATACTTATGATGACCTTATCATTAGCGGCGAAAAAAGCCTGTTTGGGCCTGGCAATGCCAAGCTCCCGCTTCCGCCTATGCTTATGCTTGATGAAGTCAAATTGATTTCAGAAGAAGGCGGCGCTTACGGTAAAGGCCAAATCATAGCCGAGCTGGATATCAATCCCGACCTTTGGTTTTTCAAATGCCACTTTGCGGGCGACCCCGTTATGCCGGGATGCCTCGGACTTGACGCAATGTGGCAGCTTGTGGGATTTTATCTTGGTTGGTCTGGGTCTCCGGGACGCGGACGGGCGCTCGGTGTCGGCGAAGTCAAATTTACGGGGCAAGTCACGCCTGACGTTAAAAAAGTTCGTTACGAAATTGACATAAAACGGACAATACGACGTAAGCTTGTTCTGGGTATTGCGGACGGGTCTATGTTTGCTGATGATATTATGATTTATAAAGCCAAAGACTTACGAGTCGGATTGTTTATTCCCCAAGAAGGAGAGACGTAATGCAACGTGTTGTTGTCACAGGTTTCGGAATTGTATCTTGTATCGGTAATAATAAAGCTGAAGTCGAAGACAGTTTAAAAGCAGGCCGTTCAGGCATTAAAGCCGATGCGATGCAAGCCGAATACGGGTTTCGGTCACAAATTTCAGGTCGCCCCACATTAAATCCAAAAGACCACGTCGAGAAGCGCAGCTACCGCTTCATGGCCGACACATCAGGCTGGGCCTCTGTCGCCCTATCAGAAGCCATTGAAGATGCGGGCCTCTCAGACGATATGGTATCAAATCCTCGTACAGGCATTATCGCAGGCTCGGGCGGACCCTCCGCGCTTGAGATCGTGCGCGCCGCAGACATAACGCGCAAGAACACCAGCCCAAAACGCATTGGGCCATTTGCTGTGCCAAAAGCCATGTCCTCAACTGTATCCGCAACACTTGCGACCCAGTTTAAAATTAAAGGCGTGAACTATTCTATTACGTCTGCCTGTACGACGTCCCTACATTGTATCGGCGCGGCAGCAGAACAAATTCAATGGGGCAAGCAAGACGTTATGTTTGCGGGCGGCGGCGAAGAAGTCGAATGGCCACTCACATCGCTCTTTGACGCAATGGGTGCGATGAGCAGTAAATATAATGACACGCCTGAAACCGCGAGCCGCGCCTTTGACGTGTCCCGCGACGGGTTTGTCATTGCGGGCGGCGCAGGCATGATGGTGCTCGAATCTTATGAGCACGCCAAAGCCCGCGGTGCAAAAATCTATGCAGAGATTACGGGCTATGCCGCGACCTCTGATGGGTATGATATGGTGGCCCCAAGCGGCGAAGGTGCAGAACGTGCTATGAAAATGGCCTTAAAAGACGCTGCCACACGCGGTGTTACGGGTATTGATTACATCAACCCGCATGCCACTTCGACACCTGTGGGCGATGTCGCTGAAACCCAAGCGATTGGCCGTGTCTTCGGCGAAGATAGCCCGATGATTTCAGCGACCAAATCCATGACGGGCCATTCCCTCGGCGCGGCAGGTGTACAAGAGTCGATCTATAGCTTGATTATGATGGATAAGGGCTTTGTCGCCCCGTCGATCAATATCACAGAACTTGATCCTGAACTCCCGAAACTCAACATTGTCCAAGAAACGCGCAAGGTGGAATTAAAATCCGTCATGTCCAATAGTTTTGGTTTTGGCGGCACAAATGGTAGTGTGATTTTCACCAAAGTATAAATTGGCGCGCAGGCGTATAAGAGGACAGATTATGGCAGACCAAGATTTTCCAACAGGCACATTAATGGCTGGCAAACGCGGCCTTATCATGGGCGTTGCGAATAAGAACTCGATTGCATGGGCCATTGCGCAACAGCTTGCCGCCCAAGGCGCAGAGCTTGCGTTCACATTCCAAGGCGAAGCTTTGGAACGGCGCGTGCGTCCTTTGGCCGAATCAATCGGTGCAGAACTCTTAGTGGAGTGCGACGTCACAAATGACGACACAATGGACGCGACGTTTGACGCCCTTAAAGAAAAATGGGGCAAGATCGATTTCCTCGTCCATGCGATTGCCTTTGCAGGCAAAGAACAGCTCGCGGGCTCATTTGTGGATAATACCACGCGCGAAGGCTTTAAATCTGCGCTCGATATTTCTGCCTATAGTTTCGTCGATGCGGCGCGCCGCGCAAGCGAGATCATGAATGATGGCGGCGCGATGGTGACGCTGACTTACCTTGGCTCTGAACGCGTTATTCCAAATTACAATGTCATGGGCGTGGCCAAAGCCGCACTTGAGGCTTGTACACGTTACATCGCCGCCGATCTTGGCCCACGCCAAATCCGCGTTAATGCGATTTCCGCTGGTCCAATTAAAACTTTAGCTGCCGCAGGGATTGGCTCTGGCCGCCATATGTTCCGCTTTAACAAAGCCGCCTCGGCTTTGCAGGATAATACGGATGTTAAAGGCGTGGCAGGCGCTGCGCTCTACCTCCTCTCTGATCTTGGTTTGTCGTGTACGGGCGAGACACATCATGTTGACGGTGGTTTCCACGCGATCGGCATGCCGCAAGAAGCCCCGCTTAAATCTAGTCTCGGAATCGAGAGCTAGAGCAGCGCCCCTATTAAGGCCACGACTGCCCCGAATGAAAATAGAGAAAACAAACGCACACGATTGGGCGGAAACCTCTCTGCCCAATAGACCGCATACTGATTGTGAAATCGCTTCGGGATACATATAATTATTGCGGCTGTGATAATCAAAAAAGCGCCGATAACTCGAAACGCAGTCGGGACATTTGAGGCATCTGCATAAGACAGAAACGCCCATCCGATTATCGCCCGCGTGCCGAGCTCGCCGATATTTATCAGCGTTGTGCTGCCAAACTTTCGTAACGCCCAAAGTGCCTTTTTCGGTCGCGTCAACATGAAGATGCTTATACCCAAGAGCAGGATTGCAAACCCAATTAGAATAATAAGCGCAAGCGGTTCAGGCAGGCGCAAAACTTCTGAAAACAGGGTCTTCACGGCGTACTCAGATCCCCCAAAAGTCGTTCGGGGTGCTGACCGTTCACCATGCCCATAAAGGGGGGGTAGACGGAATACCCAATAAGCGCGCGAAGTTCGGGCGACATATCGCGTGCGCGGTCTTTGGAAATTTCGAGCAAAAAGTTTTCCTGCTGCCGCATATAGGCTTCACAATATTGACACGTCATGGCGAGTCTCGGCGCGGTGCTTTCATTTGCGCCGCCGCCGTGCCATGTCGTGCCTAGGAAAAACACGGCCGACCCTGCGGGCATGACGGCTTTTATAATTTGATCTTTTTGCGGCGCTTTATCATCGCCCCATAAATGACTTTGGGGGATCATAACCGTTGCCCCGTTGTCTTCTGTGAAATCATTAACGGCCAGAACAAAGCCCGCTCCCAGTGCAGGGCGCGGTCGCGGGATGCGGTAAAACCCGTCATCATAATGCAGCATTTGTGCGCGCTCATCAGGCAGAATATTAATAATCTGAGCTTGGCTCAGAAGGAAACCCGGGAGGAAAACACGGTCAAGCAATCCCAAAATTCGGGGATGGTCTGCGATACGGTCCATCAGAACCGTCTTAGACAAAACATCGTAAACCCTTTGGGTTTTAAGGCCCTCAAAACTATTGCGGCCTTTATAATTTAACAGCTCAGGCGCGACAGATTTAATCGCCTCAATATGGTCTGCGTCTATAAGGTCATGCAAGATCACATAGCCGTCCCGCATCAATGTTTCGTAGTCTTGAACAATTTCTGGCGTTGACCGCGCAGATGACGGCGCAAGTTGTTTATGGGCTTTTGCGAGATCTTTTTGTAAATCTTCGGGGGTTTTTACATCTTGGGTCATAGTCGGTTTCTCGCATTCAATCCTATTATTGCAGGCAAGCGCGTCTGTAGCAATTCTGTATTATACAGCTGTTGTTTTGCACGCCCCTGTGTCATCCCGCAATTGATGAGGGATCATTGGCATGTGTCACCGTGTTCCCGCATCTTGTGCGGGATGACATTTGAGAGGCTTCCACGCAAAAACCCTCGGTCGCATGAAATGCGCCGTGATAGGACTGCCCGTATGGCCGACACCCATACCGGATACCGAGTTATAGTTTTATGTTTCGCATAGGCAAAGGCCACACGGCGGCACAGTTTTCACAGATCAGGACAAGAGATGGAGCTACCGAGTCAACTGAAATACGTTCGGACGCACTCAATCGTTACAAAGAGCCGTATCCAAAAGTGCCGTCTTCCGCCCACGGGCTAACGTGCACCAGATGTCCAAAGGTGAAAGAACTAAGGTAGTGTAGTTTAGGTATAGAGGGCGGGGATTAGGTTTTTAAAAAACAGATAACTTGATATTTTGTTTTGTGCTAATACTTGTTTACGCTCTGCGCTTAGCTGGCATATAGATTACTTCTTCTGTGGCTTCATTGAATTTGATATTTATTTCGAAATCTTCATCTGAAGGAGATTCAGGAAACTTAGAGATTTCAGTAACTCCATATCTTGGGAATGTAGACATATCTATCAAACCTGATGCTTCAATACCTTCTAAAGCATAAAGCCGCAAAACTGTTTCAGTGTTTGGCTCCATCTCTAGAGCGTCACTTTCCCATCTTGAGGCTGTAACCCTGCTTTTATGAAGTAGTTCCCCAAGAGCTGCCTGAGTCAATCTCATATGCTTTCGAAGAAAACGAATTTCTTCTGAAGTAATACGGAAGGGTTTTGTCGCAATTGCAAGAGCTATAGCAGTATGGATAGCTTTCAAATTCCCAAGTCGGTAAACTTTCTCACCATGATCATTTATTAGAACGTTTACCGAACCAATGTGGACATTTTTCAAGCCACATTCAGTGTACAAATAGTCTTTTTCTACAATTAGATTGGACATTTTATGACTCTGTTACGGAAATTTTTGTGATATTAAGCGATGCGCCGATATGGTTGGGGATTACTGTGAGTGATAGTCTTAGGCCTGTATCATCAAGGCAGCTACCCACTATTTTGTATTTAAAATATTCTTTACGTGAGGTTTTTTCTGGCAAACCCCAAATAATGCCATTTTCTAAAATATAAATTAAATCTAACGTACTGATTTGCAGGTCGGACAATGACTGTCCTGCTGATCCAGTTAGCAGTATTTCAGTTCTGAGAGACTTGGCAAGGAAGTTGATGACTTCCTTGGCAATGTTTCTCTCCCAGGGTCTCTGTATGTTTGCGGCATGAGCAGTTTCAGACGAAATCCTAGCGGCATAGTGTTCTCCATGTATCATTTCTTTACATCCATTCTTGGATTGTGTATAGAAACGATACATTATCAAGAATCGTCATGCAAGAGAAGAAATCACTAAAATGTTTTATATTTGGAACCATATTTAATGAAACTATTGGCACTCATATATACTCAAGTGGTGCCTGTCGAACCTATTTGGGCGACAAAACTATCTGAATTTATTTCTAACAGTAGTGAAATATCTCTTGGTCTTGTTTTTATAGTTTTTTTAGGAAACCTTTCCAAAATAATTACTAGCTTTTGTAATGGAAAAAATGAATTGAATAAAACCAAGAACGATCATGAATACAGAATGTTTATTACGAATTCTCAAGCTTCAGAAAAAGATCTTATACAATTTTCTAAAAATATAGATGCAGGCAAAATTCACGATATCAAGCCGAACAGAGATGAGGCTGCCTGATATTTAAGCCTCATAATAATATAAAGAAACAGTATTCATTTGCAATCTCTTATGACGCCTAATATTTCCGTCCCCGTCATCTTAGGCGAAACCCCCTCCGCAAACGCACGCTTAACCGCTTTCATAACCCCTGCATTCACAGGGGCTTCCATGTCGAGGCTTTTGGCCAAATCCACCACCGCGCCTTGGAGGTAGTCGATTTCTGTCGGGCGGCCTGTTTCCAAATCATCGAGCATGGAAGAGCGTGCCGTCGCGTCGATTTTCACGACTGTGTCCATCAGGGGTTTATACAGAATATTGGGCAAGCGGAGCATTTTGATCATTTTGCTCGGGGAGGCTTTGCCGAAATTGGCAGGGGTTACACCCAAGGCTTTGACAATTTTTAAGCCTTCTTCGAGGCTAAGCGCCAAGGCTTTGCGGTAATCGGCTTGGATAAGTCCCGTTTTCAACGGGCCGCCGTGGAGTGTATTCAAGCCATTGTTCAAATTGACCAAGAGCTTGCCCCATTGCACGGCGAGGATATCTCCGACTAAATCACAGCCTTGGCCAGACGTTTCAAATGAAGTTTGCAATGTCATCAAGCGCGCATCTTCGATATGTTTGATCGTCAAATTACCTTCTGTGCCGCAATGGAAATGACCGGGTTCTGTACCTGTCACGTTAAAGGGCACGACCGCGCCGAGTACGGTGAAATCCTCGAGGGATTGCTCCAAGGCCTCGACATTGCCCACACCATTTTGGAAGCTGATAATAATCGCGCCCGCCTTGGCATACATGGAAATCGCGGCGCCCGCTTGGACACTGTCTTGGGATTTCACAGTGACAAGAATTATATCTGCGTCTTTGACGCCGTCCGCCGTGGTTTCAAATTGAACGCTCTCTTTGTCGATATGAATCTCTTTGCGGGCCCAATGGGTGAGCGTCAGGCCGTTTTCTCCGAGGGCTTTTTGAAACCTTGGACGCCCTATAAAGGTGACGTTCAATCCCGCATGTGCGAGTTGTCCGCCAAGGTAGCATCCGATTGACCCCGCCCCAAATATTGCAATCTTCAAAGTCATCTTTACGAAACCGCCCGTTCAATTTGCCAAACACGGTCTTTTCCAAAATACATATTTTCCCCCAGAAAAAATGTCGGGAGGCCAAATGCGCCGCGATCGACACAGGCCTGCGTCGCTGTTTTCAAACCGTCTTTGACTACGTCCGTTTGTGCCGCTTCGAGCAATGCCGCCCCGTCTAACCCAGCTTTATTTAATACGTCTAAGAATATAGCAGGGTCGCTTATGTTTTTATCATCTTCCCACATAGCCTTGAAAACAGCTGGCACATAGGCGTCGTGTACGCCTGCTTTTTGCGCAGCAATCGCGACCCGCATAGATAGGAGCGTATTCACAGGAAAGGCGGAATTCATTTTATAATCTGTCAAATTATGGTCTTTTACAAACCTCTCAATCTCGAGCAGCATATAAGACATTTTTTGCGGAATATTGCCAAAGGCCATCCAAGGCGGGGTGTTCCCCACAAGTTTGAAAATACCGCCGATTAAAGCGGGGTGCATATTAACAGAAAGGCCCGTGCGCTCTGATACGCCTTGCAACGCTTTCCACGCGAAATAGGCATTGGGACTGCCAAAGTCATAATAAAAATCTAAGCTGCGCTCTGTCATATCTCTCTCACTTTAAATGGGTTGGGCTACCAAGTTTCCCCGTAGGGTCTCAGGTCAAGTTCAAACGTCCACGCGTCGCGGGGTTGATGACTTAGACGGACATATTCAGACCCAATAGATGCGGGCGTGAGTAATTTATCCGCCTCGCGCAAGGCATCGACATTTGGAACATTCTCGCGAATGAACGTGCTGTCGATCATACCGTCAATAATGCAATGGCTGACATGAATCCCCTTAGGCCCAAGCTCTCTCGCGCACGATTGCGCCAAAGCTCGAAGGCCGTGCTTGGCACTCGCAAAGGCTGAATATCCTGAACTACCTCGAACGGACGCCGTTGCGCCTGTGAATATAATTGTACCCCGACCGCGCTCGATCATTTTAGGCGCGACGCAATGGGCGGTCAGGAAGCCAGCGTAACAGGCCATTTCCCAGACCTTACGAAACACGCGCGGCGTTGTTTCCGTAAGACTAAACCGAACATTTGCACCAATATTAAACACCGTCACATTTATCGGGCCGAGCGTCGTTTCGATCTCTTTAATAAGGGCCCCCATTGCGTCCGCGTCGCGGGCATCCAAACCATGCGCAGACGCAGAACCGCCGTCCATCTCTATGTTCGCGGCAAGGGAGTGCAACTTTTCGATATGGCGCGGGCGACGAACCACACAGACATGATGACCGTCCTTGGCAAACGCGCGCGCAATCGCGGACCCCGTATCATCTCCTGCGCCAATAATTAGCGCGATAGATTTATGAGCTAAATTATTTTGTGGGTCAGTCATGCGGATTATATGGCTTTATTATCGGCGCGACTTCAAGCATTTATAAATATAAGATATTGAGATAGGACTGACAATGACGGCCCAAATTACCGCCGATACAAAGCTAAGCTTTCACGCGCTCTCCAAAGCGTTATCCGAATCCGACGTGCCGCGCACGATAACGGTTCCAACGGATTGGCGTCAAGGGCGCACAGCGTATGGCGGCCTAACCTTAGGCCTATCTTATCAGGCCGCGCGACAAGACGTTCCAAATCTTGCGCCGCTCCGCAGCGTAATGATTAATTTCATTGGGCCTGTGACAGGCGATCCTGTGTTCACGTCGCGCATTTTACGCCAAGGCCGAAATGTAACCACGGTCGAAGTTGAAGTGAAATCAGAAGAGGCAATTGTCGCGAGTACGACATTTGTATTCGGGGCAAGCCGCGAATCTGAACTCTCAGTCGGATTCCCCGCACCCGACGCACCCGCGCCAGAGGCGTGCGAGCTGTTCACACCTGAATTTGCAAAACCCTTTGTCCCGGTTTTTTTCCATAAATTCGATACGCGCTTGATTGCAGGCAAGCGTCCGATGAGTAGCGCGAAAGAAGGGTATATTCGTGTCTGGTCTCGGCACACGGACGTGGATTCGCGCGACGGTCTCGCGAGCTTCCTGACACTCTCTGATGTCTTGCCGCCCGCCGCTCTGCCCATGTTTAATAAAATGGGCCCCGTGAGTTCCGTGAATTTTATGCTCAATATTTTGGTCGATAACCCAAAAACGCAAGACGGTTGGTGGCACGCGGAAACCAAGCTGACCTCCGCACAAGGGGGCTATGCCTCGCAAGTCATGCGGTTTTGGAATACGGACGGGGTGTTAGTGGCAGAAGGTATGCAGTCAGTGGCGATTTTTGTTTAAGCCCTCACCCGCTCTGTAATTTAGCACCCTTCGAGTCCCGCGACGATGTCGCGCCTCAGGATGAGGGTATACGGCTAATTTGAGCAAACAAAGCTGCACTGTCATCCCGGCCTTTTCGCCGGGACCCCGCATCACGTGCGGGATGACATAATTTTAAATTTATAAATTTGAACTCTACTCGTCATTCTCGCCCTTGTGGCGGGAATCCATGGAGCCGTCATTAACGGCTTGCACCATGGATCCTAGGGACAAGCCCTAGGATGACGAGATGGTTTATTTTATGGCTGATACCCGCTCACCCCAAACTTGATTTGGGATCTAGTGGGTATGCTATTTCAAATCAGGTGTTTTATGGCTGATTCTGGATCCCAGCCTTCGCTGGGATGAGCGGAGATTAAGTTCTTTATTCGTTCTGCTAACTCTACGTTATCACTGAATTCTTTTGACAACCCTTGCACTCCGAACCACCTTTCCCCATTTGCATCTTTAGGTTGGTTAATTTTGACTTACCATTAATTGGCAATAGCCAAAATTAGGAGAACAAATGGCAACGTACATATTATGTTACGACCTTCATACACCAGGGCAAAAATATGAGTGCATAGAACAAAAGCTTGAGAAATATGGTACTAAATGGAAATTTCAACAATCGAATTGGATTATTGAAACATCTGATAGCGCTTCTACGATAAGAGACCTTATTTCAAGTTGTTTAGATAAAAATGACAAAACTTTTGTCGCAAAACTGTCTGGAGAAGCAGCATGGAGAGGCTATTCTGATAAGGCAGCAACTTGGCTTAAAAAGCGGCTGAAAAAATAGAGTCTTTCAACAATAAAAAAAAGCCCAATCATTTCTGACTGGGCTTTTCTTTAAATTATCAGACTAAGACTAGTCTTCTTTTTTCTTGCGGGGACGACGGGCGCGCTTTGGCTTGTCGTCCGCTTCTTCCGCTTCGCCTTCTGGCTTTTCTTCGCGCGGATATTCTTC